>Ga0137306_100535_pt1 | contig 52071 bp, 55 predicted proteins | sample Inofroosms_March_FD_97187 | JGI IMG/M metagenome (GOLD analysis project Ga0137306, IMG submission 97187) | Mouse cecal microbial communities from Vienna, Austria - N-Acetylneuraminic and N-Acetylglucosamine D2O microcosms_March | ecosystem: Host-associated > Mammals > Digestive system > Large...
CGCAATGGGCATCAGACATGCCAGAATAAGCTGCAGCAGAGCCGCTTCCTTGGAAATCTGTCCCGCCCCGGACAGGGGATGGAGCCGTGCGTCAAATGCGTAAGCGAACTGTAACGGAAAAGTCTGTACCGCACAGACACCCACGAATATGGCAAGCGCCCGGGGCAGATCTGTTTTCAGCGTGCGGCGGTAGAAAAAGAAAAAAAGTATCAGACACAGCAGAAGCACGGTGTTTACACTGATCTCAAATGTTCCATGGAGCCACGCGCCGAGCAGGGAACAGGGAAACAACAGGGCAAAACACATGCCTGCCGTTTTTAAGGGCGTATGTCTCATCTGATTCTTTGCCGGAAGATAACAGGAAATCGCAACCGGGAGCAGCACCAGAAGCTGCAGCCATGCAGGCAGCCACTTTTCCATATCCATAGTCAGCCCTCCTTCTTTCCATGCCGCCCCGCCGAGAGGGACTGCCGCTCGTGTATTTTCTTAAAATGATAATCCCGCACCGCCTGTTCGATTTTCAAAAAATCCCGCACCCGGACAGGAAATTGTAATCCGCTTTCCAGTATACAGCAGTTATCCTCAAATGTCAGAATATAGTCGGCGTTCACGACGATTCCTTTGTTTATCGTGATAAATCGGGCGTCCTCTCCTATTTGATCCAGAAATGCGGCAAGTGTCATACGGCTGCGGAGCGTAACGCCATCCGCCCGTCCGATATCCAGATAATGCGCATCCGTGACAGCGTAGGCAATGCTGCCAAGCAAAACGGGAACCATTCTTCTGTCGCTCTGAATCTCTATATACTTTGCCGTGTCCGGGCGCACCTTCAGAGCGTCCCCAAGCACAGCCGCAATGCGCTCTTCAGAAAAAGGTTTTGTCACATACTCAAAGGCATGACAGGAAAAAGCCTCCGGCATAAACTCCGCGCTGGAAGTGAGAAAGACAAGCAGACAGTTTTTGTCCCGTTCCCGCATCCTTGCCGCCGCCGAAACCCCATCCATACCGTCCATATAGATATCCATAAAAACCAGATCAAAACTACCCTCCCGGAAGGCGTCCAGAAAAGCCGCCGCATCCGAGAAAGAACATGTCTCAATCCCACAGTGGTTCTCCACACCAAATTCCCGGCAGATCCTTTCCATTTCCATCGTATATTCTTTTTCATCATCCACAAACGCCAGTTTCACCATACACCCCTTTTATATTCCGCTCTGCGGAGAATGCCGCATTTTTTACCCTAATCATATTCGCTATTTCTGCCCTTTGTCAATTGCCACACTTTTGTTTTCACCGCCGTTTTTGCCAGAAAATTGACGTTTCTGCCAGAACCCTTGTTTTTTGACGCCCGCTGTATAATGTATAAACATGAAACCGGTCAAAGGTTTTTAATCTGTCAGAAAGAAGGGTATTTCCTATGATTATTCCGCTTTATGGTATCGCGTTTATCATGTCTGTGATCTTTTTCATGCTCTTGGTAAAAATCGGGCAAAAGCAGAAAATAACCAATTATCTGCTCCTTTTTGTGGCGATCTCTATCGGAAATTTCGGCTACTACTCGATCTGCACGTCCTCTTCTCTGGAAAACGCCATCCGGGGCAATAATCTGGTCTATCTGGGCGGCGTGCTCGTTCCCATCCTGCTTTTCGTAAGCATCGCAAATCTGTGCCGCCGGCAGGTAAACCATGTACTGCTGCTCTTTCTCGTCCTGTTCGCCTCCGTTGTCATTTATTATGTCTTTCAAGTCGGCCTGCGGACAGATTTTTACAGCAGCGTCTCTCTGACCCAGATTGACGGCGTATCCTTCCTGGAAAAAGAGTACGGTCCCATGCACAGCCTTTATCCGGTCTATGTACTTTTGTGTATGGCACTCGGTATGTGGATACTGGCGGCTTCCTTTTCCCAGCGGAAAAAGATTTCCTACAAAGTCATCCTTTCCCTTTTCCTTGCCCAGATTATATCTATCGGTGTCTACGCTGGAGAGCGAATGCTGCATTCCCGGATTGAGTGGATGACCTTTGTCTATCTGCTGGACGAAATACTGATCCTCTCTCTGATCCGCCGGATCGGCATGTATGAAGTATCGGATACTATCGCAAACGCACTGGAAGAACACAGCACCTACGGCTATCTGGTATTCGACAACCAGCACCGGTATCTTGGCTGCAATGAAAAGGTAAAGGAATATCTTCCCGAAATCGCAGACCTCCGCATGGATGACCCGATCGGTAAAGAGACCCCTTTTCTGTATGAAAATATTGCCGCAAGACTTGAAAAGGCGCACAATAACGACGCGCAAAAATACTATATCCTCACAAAAGATAAAGAACTGAGATGCACCATCAAACCACTATTCCATGGTACAAAAAAAAGAAAAATCGGGCTTATGGTGGAACTGGAGGACGAAACACAGAGAAGGGAATACATACGCCTTTTACATGATTACAACGAAGAACTGGAAAAGGCTGTGGAAGAAAAGACGGCGCATATAAGCAGTATGCAGGACAAAATGCTGCTCGGCATGGCGGACATGATCGAGAGCCGTGACAGCAGCACGGGAGGCCATGTAAAGAGGACCAGCGAAGTCATTCGGATTTTCACAAAAGAACTGGAGCACGTGGAGGCGGCTTACGGATTTACCAAAGAGTTCCTCACCTATGTGACAAAGGCGGCGCCCATGCACGATCTCGGGAAAATGGCTGTGGACGACCGCATTTTGCGAAAGCCGGGAAAGTTTACCCCGAACGAATTTGAGGAAATGAAAGATCACGCCGGTAAAGGCGGGGAAATCGTCGCAAAGGTACTGCAGGGCGTTGAGGATGAAGCCTTTATCCAGATCGCGGAAAATATTGCCCACTACCACCATGAAAAATGGAACGGGGAAGGCTACCCGGAACACCTTTCCGGGCTGGATATCCCGCCGGAGGCACGGATCATGGCGCTGGCGGATGTGTTTGACGCGCTGGTCAGCAAACGTTGTTATAAGGACAGCATGAACTACGACAGCGCCTTTCAGATCATAGAAGAATCGCTGGGAACCCATTTTGACCCGGAACTCGGAAAACTGTTTCTGCGGTGCCGGGAACAACTGATTTCCTATTATGATGAGAATGGTCGGACGGCATAACCGTCCGACCGATCAGACAGGCTTACAGATTACTTCATCCACTTTGTATTGCGCAGATCACTCATATCCAGATACCCGAAGATACTGAACATAAAATCGGTCGCTTTATTGATATTCATAGACTTCACCTTGAAGAAAAATAGCGCCGACCCGAATATAAATGACCGCGCGTATTCCTCAAAGGATTTAAGCCCCGCCTTTAATATCCGGGACATGTCGTCCATACCGTGGCAGTACTCTTCTTCATTGATCATATCACAGGCAAACGCCAGCCGCGTCAGTCCTATCTGTCTGCTCATATCCCATGCAATGACGCCTGCATCTGGCAGATAGTTTGCAAACGACTTTACAAACTCCGCCTTAGCCAGAAAGCACAACTTTTCATCCTCATCCAGTGTATCGACAGCAAAAGCTGATTCATCATTCAGATATGCTATGGCATCGTCGATATAACCGTCCATATGCAGGTTCGGATTGTCGCGGATACACGCCAAAAAACTTTCCCGGTCTGTAATCTGATACGCCTCTTCCAGAAATCGTTTTGCCTCTTCCTGCTTTTCTCCTGTGAGCTTCGCATAGTAATCCCCGAATCCGAGAAAGATATCCTCTTTTGGAAATCCTAAAATGATATTGTCAATACGCGGCGGTCTGATACTCTGGTGAAATCCCAAAAGCAGCTGAAACGTCTTCTCATCAACTTCCGCTTTGTTTTCCTCTGGAATCTCATGGTACCGCAGATTTATCATGTTAACGATATCCGCAACTACCCTTTGCAGCTCGGCATATTCCTTTTTGATCAGTTTTACGGCGTATTTGCAATCCTTTTTCAGTTTCAAGGGATCAGTGGGATCTTCCCGCAGCCCTCTCCGATATTCCAGAAGGGCAGAAAGCTGGCTTACCGTCGCATAGTTGATATAGCCGCGCGAATAGTGTAAACGCGCCTTATCGGCAGGCGTTTTGCAGTATGGCTCGATTTTGTCAAGTTCTTCCCGCGCTTTCCCGTATTCTGCACTGTTGCAGTAACCGCCAATCCGCTCAAAACATCTGCCAAGTTCATTTGTAGAATCCATTGCCGCCCCTTTCCTGTTTCATAAGCCCTCCATACGTTTCCTAATGTCTCAGTCTGAAAAATTCATCAGATCGTCCCTAAATCTTTCCCAGTCAAACTTACCTTTTGCTTTTATCTTTCTGACAGCCTTAACGATCATTTCCCGGATCAGTTCTATTTTCCCATTGCTGTCCGCCTCGTAATAACTTTCAAAATCCATTCTGATACTGATGATCGCGCACGCTCCCAGAGATACGACCTTTGTATGCTCTTTCCACAACCCCTGCTCATACAGTTCTTTTGGGGCGATCACCGGGGTAATTCCTATGACCGACAACGTCTCACTGTATTCTTTGTCCTGAAAGAAAGCATACAGGCTTCGGCAATACCTGTATACTTCGTCATCAACGCCATACTGATCGCTGAAATAGGCGGGAGAATTGATATTCAGCTCCATATTGTACCTCTTAAATAATAGTTACGCCTCGTCAGTTACCACCAGATTCAAAAATTCCGTAAAAGTGTCACAGAACTTATAGAAAATGCGCTTTTCCCCCTCTGCCGTGTCAAAATAATAGACACCCGACATTTCTGCTCCCGCAAACAGACAGAACTTATACTGCCCATATACGGATGCGATAAAAATCATATGTTTCATATCAAATGTCTTCTGATACTTTGCGTACATACTAAATAAATTATATCGGGGCAATAACGCCGTTTCATCAGAAACATCCACCTTGGTGATGCCATAAAAGTATTCGATTAAATCCATGTATCCCTACAACCTTCTGATTCTCAGATAGCCCATTTAATGCTCCCCCGTACCCTGACATGTCAAGACCTTTGACAACAAGCGGCAGCCAGCAGTCCCCTGTAAACTTAACTGCTTTGACCGGCGAAGCATAGCCGTCTTCAACCGCAGTTCCCCTGCACGTAATATGTGCCCTTCCTCCCTCAACAGCCACAATTTTAACTTTCATTTTGATAAACGGTTCATGTTCAAATAAATAGAAGGAGTCTTCCCGCTGATCGCTTTCCGCAACGTTTCTTGTCGAAAACGTTTCCCCGGCAAATTTTCTGATATCGTATTTTTTCGTGTGGATGTTGTTTATGATAATTTGCGGACTGGCCGACTCCCCTTCATATACGGATTTTAAAAAAGCACAGTCTATACTCCATTCTGACCCATTTTTCCTGTCTCCGATATATACTGTCAGACTGCTTTTCTCCAGATCTTCATCAAATTCGTATTTTCCCAATTTAAGCACTTTTTCTTCCGTCCCTGTGCACGGTGCACAGCCCTTCCCGATTAACCCTTGTGCATCCTTCCAAAATCTTCTATAATCATTATGACGAAAAAGGGCTGCCAAGTCCATAACAAAATCGGACAGGCAGAATACGGTCCCGGAAAATGTGGAGGAATTATGATTACACAGGAAATACGCACCATCGACGAGCTTTTACAGTTCGTAAACAGTCTATATCAGAAACACGGCGTGCGGCTCTGGTACCGCGGGGAGGAAAATGCGTCCCTCACGCTGATCCCCTCCATCCAGCGCAGCAAAAAACGGCTGGAGGCGGAGCGGTATATCACAAACGACTTTTACACCCGCGCCAGACAGATCATCGACAATCCCCCTGCAAAGCACAACTATGCGGGCTGGGTTTCCCTAATGCAGCACTACGGTCTGCCCACCAGAATGCTTGACTGGAGCCTGTCTCCGCTGATCGCGGTATTTTTCGCCACGGAGACTTACAGAGAGCTGTCTCATACGGACGGCTGTGTCTGGGTGCTGGCGCCGGGTCTTCTGAATGAGCAGGAAGGGTTCGGCAACTGCATTTATCCCATCGATGCCGACACCACGCAGGAAATGCTGCTGCCCGCTTTCAAGCACGCGCACCACAACCACGAGCTGACAAACCGCATTCTGGCATGCAGCTCCACGGAAAACAATCTGCGGATGTACTCCCAGCACTCCAACTTTACCGTACACAATTCCCTAAAGCATCTGGAGGATATCTGCGACGAAAATATGCTCTATAAAATTATTATCCCGCACGAGCGGAAGAAATACTTTATCGACAGTCTCCGGGTGCTGGGCATCACGGAGAGTTTCGTCTATCCCGATCTGGATCACATATCCGCTGATTTGCGGGACGAGTACGGCATCTGACATACCGGCCGCCATGATTCCACAGACACAGAATCCATTTCGCGGATTTGGGAAAGGACTGAAAACATATGAAAATCGTACTCTCACATCTGACAAAGAAATTCCCCGGCAGAGGCAGAGGTAATAAAAAGAAAGAAGACGTCATCGCCGTAAACGATTTTACCTTTGAAATACCCGACGGCACACTGGTGGGTCTCCTCGGTCCCTCCGGCTGCGGGAAAAGCACAACCCTCAATCTGATCTGCGGCCTGCTAAAACCGACGGAAGGGCAGATCTTTTTTGACGAGGAGGACGTCACGTCTCTCACCCCGCAGAAGCGGGGCGTGGGCATGGTATTCCAAAATTACGCGCTCTATCCCCACTTAAATGTGGAGCAGAACATCCGCTTCCCTCTGGAAAATCTGAAGGGCGAAGAGAAACTTTCCAAAGAGGAGATGCGCACCCGGGTGGAAGAAGCCGCAGGGCTTGTGCAGATCGGGGAACTTCTGGAGAGAAAGCCTGCGGAATTGTCCGGCGGTCAACAGCAGCGCGTTGCCATCGCGAGGGCTCTGGTCAAACTGCCCCGGGTTCTTCTTCTGGACGAGCCCCTCTCCAATCTGGACGCCAGACTCAGACTCCAGACCCGCGAGGAGATACGCCGCATCCAGAAAAAGACGGCAATCACCACCCTCTTTGTGACCCACGATCAGGACGAGGCGATGAGCATCTCAGACCTGATCGTGGTAATGAAAGACGGGCTGGTGCAGCAGATCGGAAAACCGCAGGAAGTGTACGACAATCCTGCCAATCTGTTTGTGGCGAAGTTCCTTGGGACGCCGCCTATCAACCTCTTTGATGGGAGGGTGGAAAACGGCTCCCTTTTCATCGGGAACGAGGCTGTCCTTCAGATAAAAAATGTATCTGACCAGCCAGTGCATGTGGGCATACGCCCGGAAGGCTTTATCCTGTCGGAAAACGGCTCCTTTACATGCCGCCTAAGCAGGCCGGAGGTCATGGGACGGGACGTGAGCATCGTCTCCACCCACCCCGCCTCGCAAAATCCCGTGATCCGCTCCATCGTGGACGCGGAAAGCTGCGAACATCTTTCGGGAGATACGGTTCGGTTTGCGCTGAAACCGCGGAAGGTCTTCCTTTTTGACAAGACTGCGGGACAGCGGATTCCCTTTGAGACCGTCTGACCCAGATGTGCCTATGAACAAGCATGAAAAATCCTTGGAAGAACAGCGCAAATATCATGGCTGCCACATTATATCAGCAAAAACGTCACGGCAAAGTTTTCTATAAAATAAAGTGACGCTTCAGAATGGAGATATTTATGGAAAACCGAAATCTGAAAGGCTGGCTCTACCTGCTGCCCGCGCTCCTGTTTCTGGGCGCATTTATGATCTATCCCTTAATCGACGTATTTATCTATTCTTTTGAGGAGGGTTACAATTCCGCCTCCCAGACCTTTTACGGTATGGGCGGCTACAACTACTCCTATGTCCTGCACGACGCCTATTTTCTGCAGGCTTTAAAGAACACCTTTATTCTGGTGATGATCACCGTGCCCCTCTCCACCGGGCTTGCACTTCTGATCTCTGTGGCGCTCAGCTCGATCAAGCCCTTGCAGGAGCTGTTTCAGACCGTCTTTTTCCTGCCCTATGTGACAAACACGCTGGCGGTCGGTCTGGTGTTTATGATTCTCTTCAAAAAAACGCCCTACTCCGACGGTCTGGTGAATCTGTTGATTCACTGTTTCGGCGGCGGTTCCGTGGACTTTATCGAAGGGCCCTACTGGGCAAAAATGTTCGTGCTGTGTTTTTACACGGTATGGGTTGTCATGCCCTTTAAAATACTGATACTGACAAGCGCGCTGGCGGGTGTCAACCCGGTTTATTACAATGCCGCAAGGGTGGACGGCACAGGGCGGCTGCGCATGTTTGTTAAGATCACCCTGCCCATGATTTCCCCCATGCTCTTCTATCTGGTCATCACGGGCTTTATCGGCGCGTTCAAGGCATACAGCGACGCGGTGGCGCTGTTCGGCACGAATTTGAACGCGGCGGGCATGAACACCATCGTAGGCTATGTGTACGACATGCTTTACCGGGACAGCGGCGGCTACCCCTCCTACGCGTCGGCAGCAGCCATCATTCTGTTTGTCATTGTCCTGACCATCACCTGTATCAATCTGCTGGTCAGCAAAAAGCATGTACACTATCACTAACCGATCGAAAACCCTGCGCTCTCAATCCAGAGTATGCCCCGCATTCTCCTTCAATGACTTGAGTTTCGCAAACGTAGTTTATTGATATAATAAAAAGGAGTACAGAAATTAATGAAGAAATCTCGCTTTCTCACTATCCTCACCTACGCTTTTCTCGTCTTCTGGGCGTTGGTGGTTTTGTTTCCCTTCTACTGGATGGTGCTGACCTCCGTGAAGGACTACGGCGCTTACAACGCAGAGTATATTCCGAAGTTTTTCACGCTCTCTCCCACCCTGCAAAACTACGCAGACGCCTTTACCACCGTTCCGCTGGGCAGATATCTGTTAAATACACTTATTTTTACGGTGGGCACCACAGCGCTTATGCTCGTCGTCATCACGCTGGCGGCATTCGCTTTTGCAAGACTCCAGTTTGCGGGGCGGGATATCGTGTTCACCCTGTTTCTGGCGCTGATGATGATCCCGAATGAGCTGGTGGTGATCACCAACTTTACCACCATCACCAATCTGGAACTGCGCAACACCTTTACGGGATTGATCCTGCCCTCGGTGACCTCGGTGTTTTATATCTATCTGCTGCGGGAAAACTTCGCCCAGATTCCCGACGAGCTGTACTACGCCGCCAAGGTGGACGGCACGTCGGACTTACGATACCTGCGCAAGGTGATGATTCCGATCTGCAGACCCACGCTGGTCACCATAACGATCTTAAAAATCATTGAGTGCTGGAACTCCTATGTATGGCCGAGGCTGATCACCGACGACGCGGATTATTATCTCGTCTCCAACGGCATTCAGGAGATCCGCGAAAACGGCTTCGGACGTGCCAACATCCCCGCCATGATGGCGGCTGTGGTCGTGATTTCCCTGCCCCTCGTGATTCTGTTTCTGCTGTTCCGCAAACAGATCATGTCCGGCGTGGCGAGAGGAGGAACAAAGGGATGAAAATGCAATGGAAAAAAACACTGGCAGCGCTATTTGCCGGCGCAGGTATTCTGACCCTCACCGGCTGTCACGGCTCCAAAGCGCTGCCGGAATTTACCGTGCCCGCAGAATTTGACACCTCAAAAAATTTGGAGATCACTTTCTGGGCAAAGAACGACACCAACAAAAACCAGACGGACGTCTACAAAAAGGCAATCTCGGACTTTGAGTCTCTCTACCCTAATATCAAAGTCAACATGAAGCTCTACACCGACTACGGCAGAATCTTTAGCGACGTGATCACCAATATTGCCACAGGCACCACGCCCAACGTGTGCATCACCTATCCGGATCACATCGCCACCTACATGACCGGGAAAAACACCGTGGTTCCTCTGGATGGGCTTTTTGCCGATGAAAAATACGGTCTTGGCGGAAGCGCGCTCCTCTACGACGGCCCCGCGCAGGAGGAGATCGTTCCCCAGTTTCTCTCGGAATGCGTGCTGGAGAACCAGCACTACGCCATCCCCTACATGCGCTCCACTGAGTGCTGCTATATCAACAAAGATTATGTGGAGACGCTTGGCTACACGCTCCCGGACGTGCTGACTTGGGATTTTATATGGGAAGTGTCGGAAGCCGCCACCGCGAAAAATGCGGACGGCACGTTCGCCTTAAACGGGCAGAATGTGATGATTCCCTTTATCTACAAATCCACGGACAACATGATGATCCAGTATTTAAAGCAGCGGGATGCGGATTATTCCACGCCGGAGGGCGACATCGGACTTTTCAACGATACCACGGAGTCCTTTTTATACGATATTGCGGATCATGTGGACAGCGGCGCTTTCTCCACCTTTAAAATTTCCAGCTACCCCGCCAATTTCCTAAACGCGGGACAGTGCGTGTTCGCCATCGACTCCACGGCGGGCGCCACATGGATGGGCGCCGACGCGCCTCTCTCGGATATCAGCGAGGACGCCTTTGTGGACTTTGAGACGGCTGTGCGGATGGTGCCCCAGTATGACCCGGAACATCCGCAGATGATTTCACAGGGTCCTTCCATCTGCGTGTTCAACAAAGCCGCCCCGCAGGAAGTGCTTGCCTCATGGCTCTTTGCTCAGTATCTTCTGACGGACGAGGTGCAGATCGGCTACGCCCGGACGGAAGGGTATCTGCCCGTCACCGTAAAGGCGCAGGAATCCCCTGCCTATCAGAATTACCTGTCACGGAGCGGGGAAGACACCGAGACGCACTATTCCATAAAACTGGACGCTTCCAAGCTTCTTCTCTCCCATACGGAGGACACCTTTGTGACGCCCGTGTTTAACGGCTCTGCCTCCCTTCGCAATGCGGCGGGACAGCTCATTGAAAATGTGGCAAACTCGGTGCGGCGCGGGGAAACGGTGGACGACGCCTATATGGACGCGCTGACCGCAGACGTCACCGCCCTCTACCGCTTAGACCAGAAAGACATTGCGACAGGCAGCAGACAAAAGCTCGGTCCGTTACCGCATACCGCGGTGCTTCTCCTCGCCGCGCTTGCGTTTGTCTGGTGTCTGATTTTGCTCTATGTGTTGTCCGATTTTGTCAAAAAGAGAAAAAAGCATTGATTTATCCACTGAGTATGGTATAATCGTCGCTGTGGAAGCAACCAAAAAACGCTACTATTGAGGAGGAATATTATGAAAAAGACAATCGCATTGACACTGACGCTTGCCCTTGTTTTGTCCCTTACCGCCTGCGGTAAAGGCGGCGAGGACAAGAAATCCGAGGGCGTGATGACCCACGACGAGTACATGGCTGCCGCACTTGACAGCGAAGTGGTAATCGAGACCTATGTGCAGGCAAAGCAGTCGTGGTGGGAAGATAAAGCCACCCTCTACACACAGGATAAGGACGGCGCGTACTTCGTTTACAACGCAGTCTGCTCTGAGGCGGATTACGAAAAGCTCACCCCCGGCACGAAAATCAAGGTGACCGGCTACAAGACCGAGTGGTCCGGCGAAGTGGAAGTGGCTGAAGGCGCAACCATTGAGATTCTGGACGGCAATTACGTTGCACCCATCACGGATGTAACTGACCTTCTCGGCAAGGACGAGCTGATCGATCACCAGAATGAGTTCGTTTCCTTCAAGGGCATGACCGTGGAAGCTGCCGACGACAGCGGCGCCGCTTTCCTCTATAACTGGGACGGCTCCGGCGAGGACGGAAGCGACTTGTACTTCAACGTTTCCAAGGATGGACAGACCTACACCTTCACGGTGGAGTCCTACCTGTGCGACAGCAGCACTGACGTATATCAGGCGGTTAAAGGCTTAAACGTGGGCGACACGGTTGATATGGAAGGGTATCTTTACTGGTATGAGGGCGTGAACCCGCATATCACATCTGTTTCCGTAAAATAAAGTCAGAGAAACATATCAAAGCAATTTTAGGGAGCCGACGGTTCACATACCACCCGGCTCCCTTTTTACAACTGCACCCACCGGGTCAGCGCCAAAAAAGTTTACCAGATGCCACAAATATCATGCGGTGTCAGTTGTATCAGATTCGGTTTTATGCTATATTTTACCTATATGGACGATTTTTTGCTCATTCAACGACATAAAAACCCGCATTCCTAAAAGGAGAATAAGCGAAACGAGCATAGGCGGTATCTGCGGTTATAATAAAAAGCTGGTTTCCGGCTGTTATAATACCGGTGAAATCGGCGGCGGAACCAGTTATGTGGGAAGCATATGCGGCTATAACCATTCTGGAAGTACATTTGTGAACTGCTACTATCTGATCACAGGCACGGAAAAAGGCAATTACGGCGTCGGTATGACGCAGCAGCAGTTTGCGTCGGGCGAAGTCTGCTATGCTTTAAATGCAGGAAACGGCGGTAGTGTTGTCTGGAAGCAGACCTGTGGAACCGGCCTTCCGGGCTTTGGCGGAAAAACGGTATACCGGGCGCAGACATACAAAAATGACGGCAGCACGGTCTTTGCCTACACCAACGACAGCAATAAAAAGGTGGTAACATATACCGCTCCTGCTCCATATACCTCCCCGGCCTATGCCAGCTCCGGGGAAAGCACGGGTGATAACTCCGACGGTCATACGCATGTATATAAGGAGCCTGAGTGGAACTGGAAGAAATACGAATCTGCCAAGGCTACTCTTACCTGTCAGGACTGCGGGGAAGAATTTATACTGAAAGCATCCGTCAAAAAGGAGGTAACAGAGCCTACTTGTACGGAGGATGGCGAAACCGTTTATAAAGCCACTGTGGAGAAGGATGGTATTACCTTTAAGGATAAGAGAGTGGTTGAGAAAGAGCGGACGGGGCATGATGATCCACTTACAAAAATGAATGGAAATTCGGATCCAAATGCGGAACAAACATGCGCCGGCCCGATATATACTGAAACATTCTATATGTGCACAGCTTGCAAAAAATGTTTTAAGGATGAGAAGGGTAAGCATGAGCTTACCACGGCAGATAGTGGGTTCAAGCCTGCTTTAAAACAACACACTTACGATCTAAGCAAACAACCCGCATGGGACCATCCGTCCACAGAGAATATCGCTACTGCGATTTTCTCCTGCACAAAATGCACGGCGAAAACAGCAGTTGCAGCAACAGTAAAAAGTAAGATTACGCAGGATGCAACATGTGTAGAAGATGGTAAACGGACTTATACGTCAAATGTGCGCTTCAAGGGCACTACCTATCCCGGCCCAACGTGGGAGGAAAAGATTCCGGCAATAGGCCACAACTTTAAGCTTGATCCTAAGACGCTAGAATATAAGTGTAGCAGATGTAAAGTAATTGAACCTGTGGGCAACAACCCGGCACCCCCTTCCACCACGAAGGACATCCCCGACAGCGCCCCCAAGGATGAAACGCTGACCATAGACGAAACACTTCCGGGTGACGAAGACCCTTCTCTCCCGCCCGGTGCGTAAGAAACACAGGAAACTCCCACCCCGTCTGAAGAGCAGGATTGCTCAGACGAAGCGGACACCCCGGATGGTTCTGGAGGCGTAGATGCACCGGGCGAGCCGGAGGCTTCTGACGGACAAGACACCCCGGATAACCCAGATACTTCTGGCGGCACAGACATATCGGATGCGCCGGGCGAGCCGGGCAATTCTGACGGGCAGGAAACGCCGAATACGCCGGACAAATCAGATGCTTCCGGCAGCGCTGACATTCCAAATGCACCGGGGGAATCCGATACTTCTGACGGGGCAGACATTCCGCCTGTCTCGGACGAACCGGGTACAGCAGAAAATGCGGAGCCCTATGGTCTGCTCTGTCCCGAAGAAGAAGGTGCCCTGACGGGAACTACCGTCAGTCTCCACTCCAATGCCGCAGTAAAAAGTGTAGCACAGCCAGCCGGGGAACAACAGGAGCTGTTTCTATGGGGTTCCGCCATCGTGCTGATGTTACTTGTCGGCATCACTCTTCTCATAATTCTACAGAAGAAACAAAATTAACAGGGATGCTAAAAACTTCCTTGACAGAAAAATCGCCCGGGCCGTAAGGTCTGAGCGATTTTTTGGTATATTATACAGAAATTTCTTTATTAAGAGACTTATTTTACCCGCTTTCTCACATACCCGAAATATCAAAATAATCAGATACCAGCCGGAGGGCAATTTCTTTTGCCGCCGCACTAGTTACATTTTTATCATCCGTTCTTCCAAGATAAACGCAGAAATAAATGGATTTCCCGGCACTTTCTGAAAATCCCACAAACCACGCATCCATGGTGATCCCTTCCGCCTTACCCATTCCCGTCTTTCCGTAAACAGATACTCCCGCTTCCCCTTGCGTGTCCACCATCATGACTTCTTTTAGCTCATTCCGCGCCGCCTCCGAATAGAAGGAATCCTCCCCAAAAATACGTTCCATCACCTCAGCCTGTTCTTTGGGAGAAATGGTCAGTGACGATTCTATCCAAAATCCGGTCAGCACACGGTTACTGTTATTTGTGTTCAATCTTCCTTCCCAGTCGGAAATATCACAGTTGCCATAGGAAAGCCTGTCCAGTTCTTCCTGCATCAGCTCCATCCCGACCTCATCTATGACTTCTCTGAAATACCATACACATGAGTCGTGAAAAGCCTCGTTAAAGTCAATATCCTGATTCCAATTTTCATTCCAGTATACCTCGCCGCTCCATTTTCGCGTAGAATCACCGGGATCAATCGTCCCATGCTCCAAGGCAATCAGGGATGAGATAATCTTGAAAGTAGAGCATGGCGAACGCCTTGTTTCGGCAACTGCTCTGTTATATATGTGAAACAGCCGGGCATCCGTATCATATATAACCGCCGCTCCGTTCATCCCGTCAAAATACGCTGACCAGTCCTCTTCTATTATTTCTGGTTCTGCCACTTCCTGCTCTGCTACCGCCTCTTCCGTAAACGTTTCTGTCTCCGGCTCCTGCTCACCAGCTCTGTTATTTTCTATTTCTTTCTGCCCCTCAGTTTCCTCATTCTCCCCAATTCTATGCGTATCTTCTATGTTTCTGCTGCCAGTGCAGCCACTTAAAGTAAGTGCACCTATAAGTCCACAGCTAATCAGCCTTACAATATAGCTTTGCTTTTTGTTCAATAATTTTCCTCCCTCAACCGTCCCGTCACGATCTGCCAATCACACGATACAGCCGCCCCAGTTTTTCTTCATCCAGCACCCTCGGTCCGCCTAGCTGCGTCGTCCGGTACAGAAGTTCTGCGTAAAACTCCACCGACTCCATCTTCATGTAAGCCGTCTGCAAATCTTTCGCCCATGTGAGCGCGCCGTGACTCTCCAAAAGGATTGCTTGATAATCCTTAAGATACGGCTCTATGGCATCCGGGATCTCCACCGTGGAGGGCGTGCCGTAGGGGGCAAGAGGGACTTTTCCGAAATTGACGATCACCTCCGGCATGATGGGTACGTCAAGCGCCTTTCCCATCACCGCAAAGCTGGTGGCAAAGATCGGATGCGCGTGTACCACAGCCGCGATATCCGGGCGTTTCTGATATACCCGCAGGTGCATCTTCACCTCGGAGGACGGACCGAACCCTTCCGACATTTCCAACACCTTTCCCGAAAGATCCAGTTTACAGAGCTGCTCCGGCTTCATAAAACCCTTGGAAACGCCCGTGGGCGTACAGATCAGCTCATCCTCCGAAAGCCGCACCGAAATATTGCCGTCGTTTGCCGCCACCATGCACCGCCCGTACATCCTTCTCCCGATCTCACATATTTCCTCCCGAACCGTTTTTTCATCCCTCATGCTTTTCCTCCGTCTGATACCTCATTTTCCCACACGATCTTTCCTGCTGTCGCAGTAACCACCATGTCACAGCTTGGCTGTGACTCAAAATCCGCGGATGAGCAAGCTCATCCTAAAGAATGCCGTATTTTTGGCATTCTCCTGCGTGAGACTTACCACACGCAATTATTATACTGAAAGAATACCAGACGGACAAGTACCTATACACCACTTATGCCCCATATACAACCGACTATCTAAAAACAGTTGCAGGAAATATCCCCTTTTCCTATAATGACATCACAGAAGGAAAACAGCGCATACATGAAAAAAGATAAACGCTGTGACAAGGAGGTGAACACAAAAATGCAGGTTGAAATAAAAATAGACAGCTCTTGTACTGAGCCAAAAATCGTCATACACACCGCTTCCATAACGGAAGAAGTGAATACCCTTATGCAGAGGCTGTCCGAACATACTCCGCCCATTCTCACCGGCAGCAAAGACGGTAAGATGGAGGTCATAGAGCCGGATGAGCTGTTTCGGATTTATGCGGCAGGGGGCAAAGTTTTTGCGGTGACGGACAAGGGAGAATATCTTCTGCGGCTCAGGCTCTACGAAGTGGAGGAGCGGTTAAATCCTTCCCGGTTTGTCCGTATCTCCAACTCGGAGATCATCCACTTAAGTAAAGTAAAAAACTTCGACCTAAGTTTCAGCGGCACGATCTATGTGAAGCTGACAAACGGTACGACAACTTATGTTTCCAGACGTTATGTTTCAAAAATCAAAAAAATATTAGGAATGTGAGGTATAAGACATGTTAAAGAAATTTATTTCACGCGGACTATTCGGTTTTCCCATGGGACTTGCCATCGGCTACACCTTCACGATCATCACTTCCCTAATCTGGGCGGACGGTTACTACGCTCCTTGTATGCCGGAACTGGTGGAAATGGTGGGAAGTGAAATAGGCGCCGTTATCGTGCAGGCGCTCCTGTGCGGTCTGCTGGGAGGCGGATGCGCCGGATGCTCCGTGGTCTGGGACGTGGAGACTTGGGGGCTTGCCAAACAGACCGGTATTTACTTTTTGCTCATCACCGTTTTGATGATGCCGATCGCCTATATCACTTACTGGACGGAGCACAGTCTGACGGGCATTGTAAAGTATTTTGGCATGTTCGCATGTAATTATGCCATCATATGGCTGATACAGTATGCCTTCATCAGACACAACATCAAAAAAATGAACGCGACCCTGCACCGGCAGCATGACAGCGAAAGCGAATAAAAGAATCAGGCATTGCCATTCCAGAGACTTGATACCTTCCTCAGATGGCAATGCCTGCTTTTCTCCGCGCTCCTTCTTTTGCGCCCTATCATCTTACACCGCCGCGGTAGCCTCCCCGAGCCATACAAGCTCTTCCCCCGTGAAATGGGGCGCAAGCGTCTCGTAAACCTTTGTGTGATAGTCATTTAACATCTTTTTCTCCGATGGTCTGAGCAGACTTACATCGATCGCATCCTTGTCAAAGGGCACCATGGTGAGCGGCTCCAGATACATGAACTGCCCGTAATTGGTCTTCTCTCCCTTTCTGACAAGCACCAGATTCTCATGCCTGACACCGAACTGCCCTGCCAGATATAATCCCGGCTCATTGGAGATCACCATTCCCTCTTCCAGAGGCACACATGGCACATTGTCATTCATACGCCAGCGGAAATTCTGAGGTCCCTCATGCACGCTCAGAAGATACCCCACGCCGTGACCCGTACCGTGATTGTAGTCAAGTCCCTCCTCCCAGAGCGGCTGTCTCGCCAGCACATCCAGATTCTGCCCGCAGGCGCCCTCTACAAATTTTGCCGCGCCCAGACGCAGATGCCCTTTCAATACCAGTGTGTAGACTCTCTTCTCCCGCGCCGTCAGTTCGCCCAGCGCAATCGTGCGGGTAATGTCCGTCGTCCCCTCGCTGTAATGTCCGCCCGTATCCGCCAGACAAAGTCCCTTGGGCTGCAAAACCGCATCCGTCTCCAAGGTTGCGCTGTAATGCACAATCGCGCCGTGAGGTCCGTAAGCCACGATGGGGTCAAAGCTTGGACCGAGATACCCTTCCGCCTCACAGCGAAACGCCTCCAGCTTCTCTGCCGCGCCAATCTCCGTAATCTCCTCCTTGCCCACATGGGTTTTCAGCCAGTATATAAATCTGGTCACAGCCACCCCGTCCTTCACATGGGCAGAGCGGATATGATCAATTTCCCGTGACGTCTTAACCGCTTTCAGCAGCGCGATGGGGCTTGGTTTATTGATCTTTTCCACGCCTTTGGAAACGACGTGTAACAGCCGGTAGCTGACTTTATTTTCGTCCGCCATAAGCCGCTGCCCCGCTGGAAGGGACGCCACAAGTTCCTCTATGCTCTCATAGGGAAGAAGGGTGATTCCCGCCTTCTTTAGCTCCCCTTTGATCTCCTCGGAAAATGCCTGCGCCTGCGCGCACACGATCGCCCGTCTTTTTGTAATAAACATATACGCCAGAAAGACCGGGGTGTGCTTCACATCATCCCCGCGCAGGTTGAGGAGCCATGCCGTCTCGTCGAGCGCCGTCACCAGAAGGGCGTCCGCCCTCTCCTCCTCCATTTTTTCCCGCACTTTGGAAAGCTTTTCCTCTCTGGTAAGCCCTGCGTAGGAAACTGCCAGCTCCCAGACCGGCTCCGCCGACATGGGCGGACGGTCCTCCCAGATCTTATCAACCAGATCGCGCTTCCCGTAAAAAGCGACCTGTTTCTCCGCTGTCTTCTCCTTCAGCTCCTTCACAAAAGCGCCCGTCACGGTCCGTCCGTCGAAACCGACCACATCCCCCTGCTTCAGTTCCTTCCCGAGAAACGCCGCCAGCGTCGGAACATCCGGCTCCCCGCTTTTCATCAGTTCAATGCCGCTGCCCGACAGCTGCGCTTCCGCCTGCAGAAAGTATCTGCCGTCCGTCCACAGAAAAGCCCTGTCCTGCATGACAAGGAGCGTGCCTGCGGAGCCCGTAAACCCGGATAAATATTCCCTCGTCTTAAAATAGTCCCCCACATACTCGGAACCGTGGAAATCCTCTGTCGGAACGATATAAGCCGCTATCTTCCGACGACGCATCTGCTCTCTGAGCGCCTGCAGTTTTTCTACTGTATTCATACCCACCTCATTTCCGCGCATTGCCATGCGCATATTTTACCCCTTATATAATTCTTTCTCACTTTCCCTTCCGGCGCGGATCAACGGATTTCTCCAAAACGCCCACAGAAGTTCGATATCCATAAAAAGCCAGATCACCGGCTCGCAGAAAATCACCGCCATATACTGGAACCGCGGTATGAGAAACGCAACAAACAGATATTTCCCGACCAGCTCGATCACGCTGGAAATGACGGGCAGTATCTTATTGCCGATGCTCTGCAGCGCAAGCCGGGAAGGATTTAACAGCGCCAGAATCATCAGACAGGGCGCCACCACCTGCAAGTACAGCGCGCCGTTTTCAATCACCACCGATTCCGTAGAGCCGGATAACAGCCGCACCATCCACGGCGCGAGAGGCACCGTAAAAAGCGTAATGCCCGCTGTCAACACCGCGCCGCAAAGATAGGAAATCTTTACCGCCCTGCGGATCCGCCCCACCTGCCCCGCGCCGTAATTCTGCGCCACAAAGGTGCTCACCGTCTGGCTGACTGCCATATAGGGCATCATCAAAAACATAAACAGCTTTCTCGCCGCCACGTGCCCCGCGATCACCAGATAGCCCAGACTGTTGATGCCGGACTGTAAGATCGCCGTGCCCGCATAGACAATGGCGCTCATAAACGCCATGGCAAAGCCCTGCGCCAGCATCTCCTTGTACAGCTGCCTATCCCGGACGAAATGCGCCTTTCCCGGAATGAGTATATCCGCCTTTTTCCAGATATAGAACAGGCAGGCAAACACCGACACACCCTGCGCAAGCACCGTCGCCACCGCCGCACCCCGCACACCCATGTGAAGCTGTGTGATAAACAGCAGATCCAGCACAATGTTTAACAGGGACGATAATACAAGAAAGACAAGCGGCATCACACTGTTGCCGATGGCGCGCAAAAGCCCCGCGCACAGGTTATAGGCAAACATGACACCGATAAAAAGTGTGATCGTGGAAATATAGGCGTAAGACTGTTCAATAATCTCCTCCGGCGTATGCAGCGCTTCCAGAAAAGGATATAAGATAAAACGCGCCGCCACGGTCATCACCACAGTGATGCCCACACCGATCACAAGGGACGCCGCCACGGAACGTTTCAACTGCTCCCCGTCGCCGCTGCCGAAACTTCTTGCCGTCACGATGGCAAGACCGTTGCCGATTCCCAGCGCAAAACCCACAAGCAGGTCATAGACCGCCGCAGCCGCGCCCATAGCCGCCAGCGCCTCGTCACCCAGCGTGTGCCCGATAATCACGGTGTCCATCGTGTTGTAAAGCTGCTGAAACACCCCGGAAAAGAAAAGGGGCACCGCAAAGAGAAGCATCGACTTCAAAATCGGTCCCTGCAGCAGATCCACTTCCTGTTTTTTCTTTGTCATGTCATGATCCCCATTCCACCGCGTTTCTCACGCTTTCGGCACAACGGCGTAAAACTCAATCACTTCGCCGCTCTCATTGCGCAGGCTGTGGCTGTGTCCCTTTGGGCAGTAATGGCAGCTCCCCGCTGGCAGCGTCTCCGTGCCGCCGTCATAGAGCACAACGCCCGTCCCCTTCAACATAAAGATCATCTCGCAGTCCGCCTCATGGGTATGTACGCCGATCGCCGCGCCCGGCTCTAAAGATGCCCGCATGATTTTGCACGCCTCGTCCGTGTACATATGCGTCCGAAATTCCTTCTCCCCGCCCTTGAAATTCGGGATTATTTGTTCCTCGATTGTGTCAAAGTTTAATATCATAGGTGCCTCCGTTTTGAGATATCGTGATTACGTTATTGTAACTAAATTATAATCTCCTGTTCTGCTATGCGCAAGCGGGAAATCTATTGCCGGATTATTTCACGCTTATTTACCGTCTACAATCTCCGCAATCCTCTCCGCCACTTCCTCCGGACTTAATTCCGTCGTTATCATGCACGGACAGTCGTAATCGTCGTAAAAATGAAATGTATTCTTTATCCCTCTTTCCGTGCGCTTTGCATCTCTCCCATCCTGCTCACAGCGTCTCCTGTTTTCCTGCAAATCGCATTTTAAAACGATGGTAACTATCTGAAACGCGATTCCATCTTCCCTTAATTTATTGACTGCCGTGGCGAAAATCTCTTTCCGTTCCCCGTGAAATGCGTAGGGAAATACAATCTTGTCAATATCCTCGCAGAGCAGATAATTTTTGAATAGACAGTAAATATTTTCCGTAACAGCCCTCTGGGTTGCCGGAGTCAGTAAAAACGGATTCATTGTCCTACACCAATCCGCATCTACAAAAGCGCACCTTGTATTTTGGTCCAGAAACGCTCTGGCAGTCGTACTCTTTCCCACCCCATTCGGACCCAGTATTACAATTAATTTCTTTATTGGCTGCATTTTTGAAATCCCCTGTTCACAAGCTTGTTCCATATCCCTATCCTACCATAAGCGCATACACAATGCTATCGCAATTTCCTGTTTGACAACAAGCTTATACCATGCTAGAATGATTTTATCTTTGAAGAGAGAGGTGAAAGGATGAAGAAGTAATCTACTTTTGATTGCATGAAGGTTTTACCGTATGGGAATCCGTTCCCATACCGTTTTCATGTCGCCAAAAGTGGATTATATTCTCGCCGCCTCTCTTTTTGTGTGCGTTCTTTTGTGATGTGTTTTCCGCATCACATTTCCCTGTGAGGTGACTGAGCATATGACATCGCTTTCCCAGCGGCAGAAGCTGTCCCGTCATGCAAAAATGCCGTAGCTGAAGTCTTTGACAGGGAATGTCCTGCATTCTCTGAATCGCCGCTGTCTGGTACATGAATTTAATCTTTGTTATACCAGCGGCAGTTTTAGAAGGGAGAGATGTGTATGTCACAAATAAATGTTACGAATCTTACGTTTGCCTACGAGGGAAGCTTTGACGATATCTTTGAAAATGTTTCCTTCTCCATTGACACCGACTGGAAACTGGGCTTTATCGGCAGAAACGGAAAGGGCAAAACAACCTTCCTGCGTCTGCTGACGGGAGGCTACTCTTACGAGGGCTCCATCAGCGCCTCCGCCGCCTTCGATTACTTTCCTTACGTTGTCACGGAAGCGCAGAAACCGCTTCCCGCCTCCGCCTTTCTGGAGGAACTGAAAACGGGATGTGAAGAGTGGCGGGTGATCTGCGAGCTGGCGCAGTTAGGCGAGGATGCGGAGATCCTTTACCGCCCTTTTGTGACATTGAGTTTCGGGGAACAGACAAAGATTCTGCTCGCCGTTTTGTTCTCGGGCGAAAATGATTTCCTGCTGATCGACGAGCCCACAAACCATCTGGATCAAGGCGCCAGAGAGATCGTAAAAAATTATCTGGCTTCCAAAAAAGGCTTCATTCTGGTATCCCACGACAGGGACCTGCTGGACGCCTGCATCGACCATGTCCTTGTGTTAAACAGGCAGACCATCGAGGTACAGAGCGGCAATTTCAGTATCTGGTGGGAAAACAAACAGCGGAAGGACCAGTTTGTCATCGCGGAGAACGAGAAACATCTGAAGGAAATCGGGAAACTGAAGAATGCCGCCAGACGCACCGCGGAATGGGCGGACAAAAACGAAGCCACCAAGATCGGCTTTGACCCGGTGAAAGAGCACGACCGCGGAATGGGTACGAGAGCTTATATCGGCGCAAAAACGAAGAAAATGCAGAGCCGGGTCACCCAGATGTCCAAAAGAATTGAGCGGGAGATCGAGGAGAAGGAAGGACTCTTGCAGGATCTGGAAAAGACGGTGGATTTAAGGCTGACGCCCCTCTCCCACCACAAAGAAAGGCTTGTGACTGTCCGGGATTACCATCTGCAATATGTGAACGCACAGCATCCCGTTTTTACCGATGTGACCTTTGAGATCCACAGAGGGGACAGAGTTGCCCTGCACGGGGAAAACGGCTGCGGAAAGTCATCCCTGATTAAGATGATCCTGCAAAAAGCCGCCTCTAAAACGACCGACGCCGCATATCCTACTTCCCCTATGCCCGTGTTGGAAAAAGGTGTCTGTGAAACCGTTTCGGGGCTGACGGTCTCCTACGTGAATCAGGACACCTCATTCCTAACCGGCAGCCTGCCAGCCTTTTGCAAAAAGCGGAATCTGGATCAGAGCCTGTTCTGCGCCATCTTAAGACAGCTTGACTTTGAGCGGGTGCAGTTTGCGAAAAACATGGAAGACTACTCGGAGGGACAAAAGAAAAAGGTACTTTTGGCGGCAAGTCTGCTGACCCCCGCGCACCTCTACATCTGGGATGAACCGCTTAACTATATCGACGTGTTCTCCCGGATGCAGATTGAAAAGCTGCTCCTGACATATGAGCCCACGCTCCTCTTTGTGGAGCATGACGTGCGGTTTCGGGAGACGGTGGCGACGAAGGTTGTGGAACTGTAAAAGCGCCGGGTTTTAAATGCCTGCAAAGCTTCTCACATGATCCCGATCAGATAAATCAGCTTCGGCTCCCGTCTGGACAGGTGCCGCACCGCTTCCTGCAGCGTATCATAGGGACGGCTCTCACAAAACCGTCCCTTATCGTTCCTGTGATATGCGTTGTGGAGCACAAATTTTCCTTCCCGGTTTTTGGTGATGCAGACAGTATGGATCTGTGCCATAATGTCGTTCTTGTCATTGTAGGCTGTGGCAATCATCACCTTGTTTCTGCGGGCAATCTCCTTCACAGTCTTTGTGTCCGCCCCGTCCGCCGTCTCCACCGCAAAGCCGTTTTTCTTAAAATAAGCCGCGATCGCCGTGGGCGCTACGCCGAACATGCCCCAGAGCGCCGTGCCCCGGCCCTCGTATTCCTTGATCAGCTCTGCCATGTGCTTTTCCGACATCGAATCGCCCAGCGCCTTCCTCGCATTGTAAGTCGCAATAATCTCACAGCCGGCATAACTCATACACAGATGCCGTCCCACGCCGAAGCGAATTTTCTTCCACTCACTCTGGTTCTCGATATAGGCAGCCGGCAGCCGCCAGAAATCCCAGTTTGTCTGTTCCAGCCGGATGCGGTTTTCCCGCAAGTGGTTTTTCCTCACAAACCGCGGCACGCTAAAAACGGTAAGAAGCCGATAAACTATAAGCAACACACGGTTACTCACATGCCTTGGAATCAGCGCAGCCATCCATCTTCCCATATCTTCCCCCCTGTTCCGTCACAAAACAAGAAAATAAGAAAGGGAATGTCTTCGTCGAAACGTCAGCCATTCCCTCATTTGTCTACAGTCTCACATCAAACGGCATATACCCCTCGGGTATCCCCTTCGCATTCGCGGCTTCCTTTTCCGCCGCCTCTGTAGCGGCAGCCGCCTTTGCCACCTCTTCCGCGGAGAGCTCCGCGTTTTCGGGCATCGCTTCCGTAAGCTCTTCTGTGGTCTCTTCCACCAGTTCCTCGGTCAGCTCCTCGACCACTTCCTCGAGCTCTTCCATAGCCTCCTCGAGTTCGCCGCCGTCCTCGATGCCAAGCGCTTCCTCGACCATCTCTTCCAGACGCTCCTCCGGGGTCTTGGGTTTCGTGTCCTCGACCGCCTCCGCAATCTTCTCACCCTGCTCCGTGGACTCGTCCAGAATGTGGAACATCTGCTCCTGATTGTAAGCTGCCTTTATCGATGAAATCTGATCCTCATAGGACTGGAACATCTTCAGCTTCTCGGCGATCTCCTCCACACTTCCGCAGGAGACGTTTTTCAGATTCTCCTTCTGCTTTTCAAAAAAATCCACCTGCTTCTGCGTCTCTTCCTGCCGTTCCAGCCTGTCCTGCGTGCTCTTTAACATGCCAGCTGTGTTCATTCTGCGCAAAATACTGCTGGTCTGCTCCCATGAAATATTCATATATGATAACCGCCTTTCTGTCTGAAATATGTCCGCGTTTCTGCTTTGTCTCTGTTATATTTTATTTCGGTATGCAGGTCATATTTCTAAAGTTCTTCCGTCATTAACAGACGTATTTTTGTCATGGATGGAAAAGACAACAACAACCTCTCCCAATCAACCGGCAGTTTGTATACAAAATCCGCCATCTGGTGTACGATTAGAAAAATAGGATGTCACAAAAGTTCCGCAGCGTTGTCTAATGTTATAGGAGGTAAATTTTATGGACAAAAATACAGAAGAATTATTTGCTTTGGTGGACAAAGCCACCGCCGGAGACAGAGAGTCTCTGGAAACCGTTATTTTAAGCGTGCAGGATCTGGTCTTTAACCTCTCCCTGCGTATGCTTGGCACTTTTGCCGATGCGGAGGACGCAACGCAGGATATCCTGTTAAAGGTCATCACCCATCTTTCTTCCTTCAAAAAGGAAAGCGCCTTTTCCACATGGGTGTTCCGCATTGCGGTGAACCATCTGAAAAACTACAAAAAACATATGTTTGCACAGCACCCGCTCAGTTTCGAGTTTTACGGGGAGGATATCAAAAACGGCAACATCCACGACGTGCCGGATCTGACCCAGAATGTGGAAAAGACCGTGCTTGCGGAGGAGCTGAAACTGTCCTGCACCAATGTGATGCTGCAATGTCTCGACACGGACAGCCGTCTGGTTTTTGTGCTCGGCACAATGTTTCAGACAGACAGCCGCATTGCCGGGGAAATTTTAGGGATTTCGCCGGAGGCGTACCGGCAGCGTCTCTCACGCGTCCGCAAAAAGATGGCGGACTTTCTGAGCGAATACTGCGGCGAGTACGGAAACGGGACATGCCGGTGCGCAAACCGGATCAATTATGCAATTCAAAATCACAGGATCCACCCGTCCCATCAGGACTACACCGCCGCCGAAGAGATTACGGGACAGATTATACTTGACGTAAAAGAGGCAATGGAAGAAATTGATGATCTGGCGCAACATTTTTCCTTTGCCAGACTCTATACGACCCCGGAGCAGACCAGACAGTTTATGAACGATTTTCTGAACTCGACTTCTCTTTCTGTCGTAAAAAATGCGTAGCATAGCGTAAGCTTGCTCATCCGCGGATTTTGAGTCGCAGCCAGGCTGTGACATGGAGGTTAAAATGAAAACACAAAGAAGGAGTGGGAGGAAATGATGAACACGGAACTGATCTTCAAATACTTATCCGAATTAAAGGAAAACAACAACAGAGAATGGTATCACCAGCACAAGACAGAGTACAAGGAGGCAAACACACAGTTTGAAGCGCTGGTGCAGGAACTGATTCTGGCAATCGGAAAAACAGACGGCAGTATCATTCAGAATGTGCCGAAAGACCTTACCTTTAAGCTGGTGCGGGACACCCGTTTCAGCCACGACAAATCACCCTACAATCCCGCCTTCCGCGCCCATATCGGCGCCATGGGAAAGCTGCCTGTCCCGGTTGGCTATTATCTGATGATAAAGCCCGGCAATGAATCCTTTTTGGGCGGCGGGCTTTTTGCCGATATGTTCAAGGACGCCACCGCCATGGTACGGGATTATATCGTACAGCATCCAGACGAATGGGATCGGATCATCCATGCGGACACCTTCACGAAATATTTCACGGTGCAGGGAACGGCTCTCAAAAATGTGCCGTCCGGCTATGACAAAGAGCACCCGCAGGCTGAATACCTGAAATGTAAGAGCTGGTATCTCGAATACCCGGTTAAAGATCAGGATCTGCTGGATATCGAGACATTCCTGCCAAAGATGGTAGAGATTTTTGAGGCGATGAAGCCTTTCAACGATTATTTGAACCGCGCGCTCGCAGACTTCAAGATGCCGACAAGATAATACTCCCTCGACAAAAGCATCGGACTATACTATAATTAGAATAATTCTAATTTGGATCTATGATCCCTGTCCGAAATGCCAAAATACGAAGGAGGTACTTACTATGATTTACAAATGCAGCATCTGCGGTTACGAGTATGATGAGGAAAAAGAGGGAAAACCCTTTTCTGAGCTGACGGAATGCCCCATCTGCAAGCAGCCGCCGGAGAAATTTAACGCTCTGGAACCCGAAAAGCCCGTCGTCAGCGCGGAGACAACAAATCCGACCGTTTCCGAGGAAAACGGGAATCTGGATTTAAGCTATCCCGCGGAAACAAGAAAAACGGACAGCAATTACCGCTATATGAAAGAGATCCACGAGATGGCTGTCACCGGGAAATCCGCCATCGAGGCTATGGGCACGCAGATGAAGATGCCGGACTGGGACGATGTACTGATACTCGGCGCGCAGTTAAACCCGATGCCCTTGGATGAACACGCAGAGGTATCGTTGCAGACCGTGATCGGCAAACGCGCGAAAAAACCGATGACGCTTGCCATGCCGGTATACATCTCCCACATGTCCTTCGGCGCCCTCTCCCGGGAGACCAAAATCGCGATGGCAAAGGGAAGCGCCGCTGTGGAAACCGCTATGTGCAGCGGGGAAGGCGGCATTCTTCCCGAGGAAAAGGCGTCGGCATACAAGTACATATTTGAGTACGTTCCGAACCAGTACAGCGTCACCGCTGAAAACCTAAAAACCTCGGACGCCATTGAAATCAAGATCGGACAGGGCACGAAGCCGGGCATGGGCGGTCATCTGCCGGGCGGCAAAGTGACACCCGAAATCGCAAAAATCAGAAACAAGCCGCTGGGAGAGGACGTAATCAGCCCCTCCAGATTCCCCGGTATCGACAGTGCGGATGATTTAAAGAAACTGGTGGGCGAACTGCGGGAAAGAAGCGGGGGCAGACCCATCGGCATCAAAATTGCCGCAGGACGCATCGAGAAAGATCTGGCGTTCTGCGTATACGCCGAGCCCGACTTCATCACCATAGACGGCAGAGGCGGCGCAACGGGCGCATCCCCCGCCATCGTCCGGGATTCCACCAGCGTACCGACCCTCTACGCCCTTTACCGTGCCAGAAAATACTTAGACGCCGTGGGAGCGGATATTGATCTGGTTATCACGGGAGGCTTACGGGTATCCTCTGATTTCGCAAAGGCGATCGCCATGGGCGCGGACGCCGTCGCGGTGGCTTCCGCCGCTATGGTAGCAGCGGCATGTCAGCAGTACCGCATCTGCGGCAGCGGCATGTGTCCGGTAGGCGTGGCGACGCAGGATGAAAAGCTCCGTGAAAGACTGCATGTTGACGCCGCCGCAAAACGGGTGGAAAATTATCTGCGTTGTTCCGCTGAGGAGTTAAAAACCTTTGCACGGATCACCGGCCATTCAGACATTCATGGACTATCGGTGGATGACCTGTGTACAATCAGCAGGGAGATCTCGGAGCACACCAATATCCCGCACGCGGGTGAGGCGCGGTAACTGCACTGATCCGCCAATTAGACGTCATGCCGATAAAGGCGATTATGCTCCAGGCATCGTCTTAAAAACTGTTCTTTAAAAAGATACAAAGCGACCTCCGCGCATTCTCTTGATCTGTAGACTGCCGGAGGTCTTTTGTCATGTAAACTCGTCGTATTCTTTGTTGTTATTAACTGTTTTATTTAGGTTTTTGTTTCTAGTATCCCATTACTTTCCTGACTTCCATAGCTTTTTCTTTTGACGTAAGCATTTCTAATAAACGAAATGCGACATCGGGAGCCGTTTTCGGACATGAAGATGTTATGATATTATCATCCACTACGATCCATTCATCTCCGAGTACAACTCCAGAATTTTTTAATTCCTCTCTCTTATATCCACCTCGTAAATGATATGTGGTCGCTTTTCTATTTTTTAATATACCACTTTTAGCCAATGGAAAAGCAGCAACACAGACTGACGCAATGGGCTTATGCTGTGAATGAAAAGAGCGAATTAAGTTTAGTGTTTTTTCACAGTACGCTTCCTTATAAAATCCATATTCTTCAAAGCCGCCCGGTATAGCCAACGCATCATATTGATCTACATCAACATCATCTATTAGAATATCTGCCGCTATAGATACTCCAAATGTACTTACGATAGTACGATTGAATCCACATATATCAATCGCTACATCACAATTAAAATCATCATGTGCCCATCCAATAACGTCTACAAAGGGACTAAATTCCATTGTCTCAAAAGCATTTAAACACAATAATAATATTTTCATTTCTCGTTTCAATGACCCATTCTGCTAACCATTATTACATTCAGACCGTCACCAGCTCATACTGATCCGTTCCCAGCCCAAGCTTTACCGCGTGGGAGATGCAGGATTTCCACTCCGTATCCGGGTGGGTCATAAAGAAGTGGTCATGTCCCTCCTCATTGCCGTGCTTGTGCAGATTTTCACCAAGCACGCTCTCCTCCACCGGAGCCATCTTATTACACAGATCGGCGCATGCCTGATCTAACGCCACCGGGTCGAAGGATGCCAGCATTCCCACATTGGGGATAATCGGAATGTCGTTTTCCGCATGGCAGTCACAGTTGGGCGACACATCGCAAATCAGCGACACATGGAAACACGGTTTGTCCTTGCAGACTGCCCACGCGTACTCCGCCATCTTGTAATTCAACATGGCGATGGAATCCTCAAAGCTTGCGGAAATCGCATCTTTCGGACAGACCGCCAGACAACGACCACATCCCACGCATTTGTCATGGTCGATATGCGCCTTGCCATTCTCGATAATGGGCGCGCCGTGGGCACAAATCCTGTCGCACGCGCCGCATCCCACACAGAGGGACTGGTCCACCTCCGGCTTTCCGTCACAGTGCTGCTCCATCTTACCCGCCCTTGAACCGCAGCCCATACCGATATTTTTAAGCGCTCCGCCAAAGCCTGCCATCTCATGTCCTTTAAAATGGGTCAGTGAAATGAACACATCCGCGTCCATGATCGCGTGACCGATCTTCGCCTCTTTCACATACTCGCCGTCGATGGGCACCAGCGTCTCATCCGTCCCCTTAAGACCGTCGCCGATGATCACATGGCATCCCGTCTGATAGGGGGAAAAACCGTTCACATACGCCGTCTCCAGATGATCCAGCGCATTCTTCCTGCTACCCACATAGAGCGTGTTGCAGTCTGTCAGATAGGGCTTGCCGCCCAGCTCCTTCACATAGTCCGCCACTACTCTCGCATAGTTCGGGCGCAGGAACGCCAGATTCCCGTACTCCCCGAAATGAATCTTAATCGCCGTGTACTTGTCCGTAAAGTCGATAGTTTCAAAACCCGCCGTCTTCATCAGCCGGTGAAGCTTCTGTAATAAATTCTCATGTTCCGTTGCCTTAAAGGATGTAAAATATACCTTTGACTGTTCCATGGGTGTTATGCCTCCTATTCCTTTCACTCTAATCGAACCGTTTAAATCGCTCAATCATAATTGCATATTGCTCCTTAATTTTGAGATACAGCCCTATGGTGTTCTCCTTTTCCTTCTCAAACTCCGCGATAATGCTGTCATAGTTTTTTTCAAGGGTTGTCACCACGTTGCGGTTGATCTTGCCTTTATCCGCATCGGAGTTCATAATATCGAGAATTTTCTCCTTGCTGAAAGCCTCCTTGTAGCTGCGTTTGCCGTAAAGCGCACTCAAGATATCCGCCACCGCAATGATCTGCTGGGACAGGGACAGGTCCGCCGTCGAAAGCCCCTTGTGATAACCCGTCCCGTCCAGTTTCTCGTGATGCCTGACCGCAATCTGCAAAACGTCATCATCTACAACGCCCTCCAGAATCATCTCCGTGATCCGCACATGTGCCTTCATCACCTTCATCTCGTCGTCGCTCAGTCGTCCCGTGGACTCCAGAATATGTAAGGGAATCGCAATCTTGCCCAAGTCGTGAAGCAGCGCGCCGTAGTGGAGATCCCTGAGATCCTTCCCCGAGACGCGTGAAAGTCTGCCGAGCTTCTCCGCAAAGTTCACCGTCGCCAGCGTGTGGATCACCGTGTGCTCGCTTCTGAAATCAATGGTGTAGACAAGCATTTCCAGAAAGCCTTTCTTGTACTGCTCGGAAAACGCCCGCTTTGCCAGAAGCACATCCAGCTCCTCACGATACTTGCCGCTCACGAGATTTTCCGTAATCCCGTAACATTTCTCCGCTTTCTGGAAAAGATCCATCGCCGCGCCGGAAAATTTGATGTTTCGGTACTTTGAAAAATAATCCGGCTCCAGCTTTTCCTCCTTCAGATGCAGAACCGTATCCATCTTATCCGCCAGATTCAGAAGCTCTATGACATGCATATAGCGGCTCTGTATCGCGCCGTACCGATTATAGTCCAAATGGTGGTACAGCACAATCTCCGCCCTGTCCCCGATAGGCGACAGATATTTCAGAAAAAGAAAACCATAGATCGAATGCGGCCAGAGATTCTTCGTCTCAAAATCCGCCACCTTCTTGACATTGTCCTCCTTATAAAGACCAATGTCATGCAGAATGCCGAGCATCGTGTAATCCACCAGCTCCTGCTCCGTGTAATTCTGCTCGGTGTAGGTATTCTCATACTCCATCATCTTATATAAGATATACCCCGTGATCTCCCCATGGTTCATAATCTTATTGTTGATGATGCCGAGAGTTTTTCGGATGATCTGATAGACATCCTTGCTGCTGATAACACTCATTTCCGTTTACCCCTTCATATGTATAAGGGTATTCTAACATTAATTTGGGATTTTGTCCTCTTTTTTTTCTCATTCCCGTATGCCGGATTTTTGACCCGTATTTTTCCAGCTTTCCGCCCTTGCCAAACATACGTTCTTATGCTATGCTGTATTCCAGAAAGGAGCGCGACATGAGCCACACCTATCTGTGCATCGACTTAAAATCTTTTTACGCCTCAGTGGAATGTGTGGAGCGGGGGCTGGACCCCATGACCACCAACTTAGTCGTGGCGGATCCTGACAGGACGGAGAAAACCATCTGCCTTGCCATCACACCCGCCATGAAAGCGCTGGGAATCAAAAACCGGTGCCGCATTTTTGAAATTCCAAAAGCCGTGGAATATATCGTGGCGCCGCCCCGTATGCAAAAGTATGTGGACGTCTCCGCGGATATCTATGCCATCTACCTGAAATATATTTCCAAGGAGGACATTCACGTCTATTCCATTGACGAGGCATTTATGGATGTGACGGATTATCTCTCGCTCTACCGGCTCTCCGCCAGACAGCTCGGTTTTCAGATCATGCAGGATATCTTCGTCCAGACCGGCATTCGCGCATCCTGCGGCGTAGGCTCTAACCTGTATCTGGCAAAGATCGCACTGGATATCACCGCCAAGCACGCCGATGATTTTATCGGTGAACTCACGGAGGAGAGCTACCGGCAGACCCTCTGGCCCCACAAGCCCCTCACGGACTTCTGGCGCGTGGGTGCCGGCACGGCAAGACGGCTTGACACCTTCGGCATCCGCACCATGGGCGATGTGGCAGCCGCCGACGAAGAGCTCTTATATAAACTGTTCGGGGTGGACGCGGAACTTCTGATCGACCATGCGTGGGGAAGGGAGCCTGTCACCATTGCCGATATCAAAAATTACCGTCCCCGCACCAACTGCCTCACCAGCGGGCAGGTGCTTGGCAGCGACTATCCCTTTGACAAAGGGCTGCTCATCGTAAAGGAAATGATGGACCTTTTGTGCCTTGATCTGGTGGAAAAGAATCTGGTCACCCGCTCCGTCACCCTGCATGTCGGCTACTCCAACCGCATGAACGCGCCGTCCGCCCACGGCACCGCCGACTTACAGACAGACACTAACTCGGATCTCATCCTGATTCCCGCGGTGGAATCCCTCTATGAAAAAATCGTGAATCCCGAGTGGCCAATCCACCGCGTCAACCTGACGTGCAACCATGTGATGCCGGAAGAATACCATCAGTACAATTTTTTCGTTGACGCCGAAGAGCTTGAGAAAAACCGTAAAGTACAGCAGGCTGTGATCAGTATTAAAAATAAATTCGGCAAGGACGCCATCCTGAAAGGCATGAATCTGCAGGAGGGCGCCACCACCAGAGAGCGGAATCACCAGATCGGAGGACATAAAAGTGGCGAGTAAACCCAGAAACAAAATTCCTATTGACGAGAGAGCCAAACAGTTCATGCCCTTCGCGGCGCTGCGCGGGCTGCCGGACGCCCTCACCGCGAAAGAGAAAATTCTCGTCCCGAAAATTGAACTTTCTCCGGAAATGGAGGAGGAACTGGACAGACAGATGCATCTGCTCGCCAAAGGAAACATGGCGACTGTCGTCTATTTCCAAAAGGGGGAATACATCAAAATAACCGGTCTGGTCGCCCGCATCGACGAGACCAGCCGGTTATTGCAGATTGTAAATACCAAGATTCGGTTTGCAGATATTTTGCAGGTGGAGGTGGAGAACCACCGCTAGATATTTCGTGTTTATAAGCTGCCTCTATTCTTCAACAGGAGTATACCTAAAATATTTGAAATAGTCTACCGTCTCCTGATAATCCGCCTCATCCGTGAAAATATCCGCCGCTCTTCCCACCGCCAGCGCAAAATCGACGTATTCGTTGCCCGGGCTTAATACGATATTGTCCAAAACGCAGGTTGACTCTGGAAATTCCAAGTCCCCGGCAGCCTCCGCAATGAGTGTTCGTCCCGCACAGATACCGCCGACAATCTTTTTCTCCCCGATACACCGGTTTATGGTTTTAAGCAGAAGCGGTTTATTTTTAATAGTATTGGTTTCACCGCCACAAATAATAAATACATCCGCGTTTTCTGCTTTCATCTGCGCAAGGCTGACATCCTTCTGGATCCTGACACCTTCATTCGTACAGATCGTCTGATGCTCCTCCTCCGCGACGATATAAATGTCGCCTTTCGTTTTCATAAAATATGCGACAAGGTTTACTTCAAAAAATGAAGTTTCGGGATATAAAAAAATATAGGTATTCATCTTTATTTCTCCTCCAGTAAATCCCCACGGATATAACACTCTTCCACAGAAGGATCGGGATTCTCCGTCAGCGACTCCTGATCCAGAAGATACCATATCTGACCGTCGGTGTCTTCCTTCTTCCCAAGAACCGTGACAGTCTCCCCTTCTCCCAGCAGACCGACCACCAGAGAATCCGCTCCGACGCCCTCCCTGATCCTGCACACAGGCATGACCACTGTCATCTCCCGGGGAAATTCTTTGTCAGACGCGTCCGCCTCCGTTTCTGTCTTATCCGCCTCGCTGTCCTCTCCTCCTTCTCCATATATATCCCCAAACAGCTCTGCGACTTCCGCCTCCGTCATATATGCCACGCCCGTGATCTGTCCGTCCGCCGAGCGAATGATTTTGATATTGACCGTGCCCGCCGGGTTCATGTCCAGCGTATAGAAAGAACGGTTCGGCATGTGGATATCCAGAAAGATGTTGACAAGCTGACCTTCATAATAACAGTTTTTCCCGTTCCACGTAACGCCGACCAGGCGGTATGCCTCCCTCTGCTCCTCCTCCAGCGCTTTGTCCAGTTCATCCTTCTCCTCATCCCGGTTCAGTTTATCATAAAGCATCGACTGGAAGTTCCACTTCTGATCTGACAGTGCCTGATCCAGCCAACCCTCCAGCGTCTCTTCGCTCATAATCTCATCCGCCAGAATGGAGAAAAAAGCCACTTCATCATCCTCATAAAATTTCTGTGCAAAAGTCTGTACCAGCGGACTGTCCGCATCAAGCCGCTTTACGCTGACAGAAAAAAACGGATGATTCCCGTCTGCATAAATCCTGTCGAGCCACTTTTCCTGCGCTTTCTCGTCCAGTTCGCCGAATGCGATATAGAACTGGGGAAGGCTGCCTGCCTTATAATATTTTTCGGCATCTGCCCATGCCGCTTCCTTGCTGACCGCCGTTTCCGATATATTCTTTGCAACTGGCGCTTTGTCTTTATCCGATATCCCAGTCCCCTCAGCACTATCAGTTACAAACATTCCGGCTTTGTCAGGTTCCGAAGCCGAAGCCGGATACACCCCGATAAAAACCGCTCCCAGAGCAATCCCCACGGTCAGTCCCGCCGTTATCATTCCTGCTTTCTTCGTTTTTTTATTGAAACTCATAATCGCACCCAGCCTTTCTCTCAACAATTCCTTGTTGGCGCTCATGGTAATGACGGCAAGCGGCTCCCTGAATGTACCGCCCGCTGCCATGGCGTTAAGCAGCGTTTTCCCATAGTCCGCCGCATAGCCATACCCCATCTTCGCAACCACCGCCTCATCGCAGGCAAACTCACATGCCCTGTCGATTTCCCGGCTCATCAAATGGACAAACGGGTTAAACCAATGCAGGCAGACCGCAAACTGCACCAGCCATTTATACCAGATATCCCGCCGTTTATAATGGGTCAGTTCATGCATGACAATATACTGAAAATCCTTTTCCGGCACATCCGCGTCCGGCAGTATGATACAGGGATGAAAATATCCCACGAGCATCGGCGAAGAAACCTGAGGATTCACGCAAAGCTCCACCGGTCTGCCAATTCCCGCCCGTTCCGCCATCACCGCGAGACGGTCTAAAAATGCGGTGTCGCACACCGGCTCCGCTCCGGCTGTCACATGCCTAATATAACTCTGGTACATGCTGCCTTTTCTGATCAGCATACCAGACGCCGCTGTCAGCCAGATCACCCAGAGATAGTTACCGGCAAAGGCTGCTGCACGCAAAAAGACCTGTCCGGTTCCCAGACTCGCCCCTTTGCCATCCGCCTGCCGTAAGCTGTCAGCCATCATCCTGTCATTCTCCGCCGCCGGCTCTTCCGCTTTTTCCCCGACAGCTTCCAGCCCCTGCCGCACAGTGCCCTGTGTGCCGTTTTGTCCCGTATCCTGCCCGTCGCTCCACTCTGTGCCCGCTCCAGCGTTCTGCCCGACACGCCGCTCTATGCTCTCCCCTGCGCTCTGCCCGACACCCTGCGCAGGATTGGCACTGTCCTCACCGCTCAGCCACGCCCCCTGCGTACCCTGCTTCATTTGCACCGTCATACGTTCCAAAGCCCGGTGCGCCTGCCCCATCAGACTTGCCTCTGGTCCGAAAGGAAGTAAAAGGCGCATCACCACAATCAGCCAGATATAATACTGCCACTGTCTGCCGAGTCTCCCTTTCAGAAGCCTGATGCCAAGAAGCAGAGCCGCAATCAGAACAGTCCCTGACAGAGACATGGACAAAACTGTCTTAAAAATCTGCGTCATCCTTTCCGCCCTCCTTCCAGAAGCGCTCTCAGCTCCTCGTACTCCTCCTCCGTGAGAAGGTCTCCCGCAATCAGATTGGTGACCAGCCCCTTGACGCTCCCCTCATAGACTTTATCTATAAAATGCTGGGTCTGCGCCCTCTGATATGCCGTCTCCGAAATCAAGGGCGTATATTCGTTGTGCCGCCCGATTTTCGTCGCACCCAGATACCCCTTTCCGACAAGCCGGGATAACAGGACGATCAGCGTATTTTTCTGGCAGGGCTTCCCCTGCGCCGCCAGTTCCTCCATGAGATAGGAAAACAAGGTCGGCTCCCCGGGGTTCTCCCAGATTATTTTCATAATTTCAAGTTCCGCGTCGGACAATTTCTGCAGCATCTCTTTCTACTCCTTTTATGTATAACACTTTGTTATGCTTTTAATATAACGCATTGTTATACTAATGTCAACAAAAATTTAAAACAGAAAATGGAAGGAATATATACCACAAGCTGATCGTCTGTGAAAAAGCAGAGTCAGAAACCTACGTTTAAGATTTCTGGCTCTATAACTGTGTTTTATGCGTTTCGCTCTGCTTTCAGTTGATTTATTTCTTCCAGAGAAAGTCCACCGAACTGGTATTTTAAAATTAAGAAACGCCGCAGACCCCTTCGATCTACGGCGCATCTTCTATGCTCGTAAGCAACCATACAACATCAACATTCAAAACTTTTGCAAATAGTTTCAGTTCATAATCAGCGACAAAACGTGTCCCATTTTCAATACGGCTTATGCTGTCACGTTCGATTGCAATGCCCGCGATCTGCATTTTGGCTGCCAGTTCACTTTGAGACATTCTTTGGACAACGCGTGCTTCTCTTATACGATCTCCGCATATATTCTTTTTACCACCATAATCATATATTTTCACGCTATTAACAACTCCCATTTTACTATTCCGTGATGCTCGTTACCCACGTAATCGTATCAGCCCCGACACGCTCCGTCTCCACATCCTCTGCCTCTCCTGCCAGATGCTCCAGCGCAGACTCCGTTATTTTCCGTGAAGTGTCCGTAATCAGCCCTAAAAATGCCTGATCGTAGCGTGAAAACGTCATATTGACAATCTCTCCGTTTTCGCCTATGACATCCACCGTAATCGTCGGGTCGTTACACTGATATCCCTGACAGTTGTACTCAACCCGGTTGACGGAACCGTCTATCAGCTTACATTCCGCCACTTTCTTTTTGGCAAGCTCCGCATACTGACTGTAATCCTTTTCCAGCGCCGCGTCCATGCCGAGCGGTACGTTTACCCCCAACTGCCTGCCATGACTGATGTTGAAAAGCTCCCCCGTAACGGCATCCACCATGTAGTCCCATCTTGTGCTTTCCGGCTTCTGCGCCTTCTCAAACAGGACGTCTGCCGACCAGAAAGGGCGGGGAAAAGTCTGGGTTCCCGGATAATAGCTCATGTACACATAAGCGCCGTCCAGATCCAGCCCGAAAATCTCCTTTAAATATCCTGCGCCAATTTCAGCCGCCTCCTCCATCGTTAAATCCGTATCCGCAGGCGTCCCGGTATTCAGACTGTCCAGACTTAACGTATAGTCCACGGTTCCCTTCTCTACCTGTTTCTCCGCTTTTTTCATCTCCTCCTGCTTCTGTGCCTTTTGCTCCTCTTCTTTTTCTTTCTTCTCCCCCTGCACCGGCAATACCGTTTCCGAACTTTCCGGAACCCGGTAGGTGGTGGCGACCGTCTCCACCTTTCCCTCATTCGCCGCCAGAGTCACCTCCGACGCCGCATAAAAGAGAATCGTTCCCGCGCCTATGATGGCTGCTGTTGCCGCTGTCAATTTTAAAATGTTTTTCTGTTTCATAATGAAGCTCCTTTCTGCTGTCTGTTTTGATAAGTACACTATAAAACGCCTCTGTATCGAAAAAATATCAAAGTTGTTATGGACTTGTAAAAGTCGGGCGACAACATCCAAATTTTATGGAAAAAGCAGTTTTACGGTCGTCCCGGAGCCGAATTTGGAAGAAAACGACATCTCTATATGGTGAAGCTGCAGGATCCTGTCGCAGATCACAAGCCCCAGCCCCGCGCCGCCGGCGGCACGGCTGCGCGCCTTGTCCACGCGGTAAAACGCTTCCCGGATATGGGATAACTGCGCTGTCTCCATGCCAATCCCGTGATCCTCCACCTCCACCACAACATGCGTCTCCTCCAAATAGGCGGAAACCCGAATCTCCGCTTCCGCTTCGCTCGCCTTGACCGCATTGTCAATCAGATTGTCCAGTACAATCAATAGCTGTTCCGAATTTCCCCTGACAATATAATCACAAGGCAAGGCATAAGTCAGCTTGATCCCCTTTTCCGCCGCCCTCATGTGCATCGCCTTTTCCGACTGCGCAAAAAGTTGTTTCACGGAACAGTCGCTGTACGTCACTTCCTCTCTGCGAAGCAGCGCCATATCGAGGAGCTGATAAGCCATACGCTGGAGTCTGCTGCACTCTGACATGATGAACTGCGTACATTCATAGCGTTCCTCATCCGACACGGGCGCTTTCTGGATATACTCCGCGTAGCCGTAAATTGCTGTCAGCGGAATACGCAGTTCGTGGGAAAAATTATCGACAAACTGCTGTTTCTGCTCCGCGGCGTCCGCAAGCTGCCTGATCTGCCTCTCTATCTGGTCTGCCATGCGGTTAAAATTGTGCGCCACGCCGGAAATCTCATCCTTTCCGCGAACCGGGATCCTGCTGCCGTAATCTCCGTCCGCAATCTTCGCCGATACGCCGGAAATCTGTCTCAGCGGGCGGAAAATGACATTCAAAAACTGAAACAGGAAAAATGCCATCATAAGCGTTACCCCTGCGCCTGCGAGAAAAAGAATATTTTTCGTGTGACGCCATGAGCGGATAGGTTCTTCCAGATCTCCTATATACATAAGCCCGTAATCCTGCCACGGAGCCGGAAAGCTGCCATAAACGCAAAATACCGGGGCACCCCCGTTTTCCATATACACAAGCCTGTCCTGACTGTAGCCCGTATCCGGCGGGGCATTCCTGCTTCCTTCCGGCTGGACGGCTGGACTTTCGTAAATCCATTCCCCCGAAAAGGAAACTGCCAGCCCGTTTCCCTTTCCCTGCAGATATCTGGAATACAAGCGCATCAGACCGTCGATATTTTCTTCCACAGAATTTCCTCTCTGCTCCAGAGCCTGCATATCCCCCAGCAATGACGACGCAATGACATAATGTTCCGCCAGACACTGTTCGCGTACAGCGGAAAGTTTATCCCGCAGAATCACAGTGGAAACGATCAGAATCATTGAATTGAGAAATACATGAAAAAGTATCATCGCCACAAAAAAAATCTTTTTTTTCATTCGTGCACCTCCAGACGATATCCCAGCTTATATACCGTTTTGATCTCATTTTCCAGATGCAGCTTCTGACGCAGTCTCTGGATATGGACATCCACGGTGCGGGTACCCCCGTCAAAATCATATCCCCATACCATGTCCAACAGTTTTTCTCTGGAAAGGGCAATATTCCGGTTCCTGACAAGCACCTCCAACAGCTCATATTCTTTGGGCGTACATTCCACAGGCGTTCCCTTTAAGAAAATCTGATGCCTGCCAAAATCCACTTTCAGACCACCCATCACAAATTCCGCCTCTGCCTTCTTGGTCCGCCGGAGTACCGCCTCCACTCTCGCCGCCAGCTCCAGCATCTGAAAAGGCTTTGTCATATAATCGTCCGCTCCCATGGAAAGCCCTTTCAATTTATCACTCAATTCACTTTTTGCAGTCAGAAAAATGGTTGGTGTCCCACAGGCTCTCGCAAACACCTGATAACCATCCAGACCGGGCAGCATAATATCCAGCACTAGCAGGTCAAAATTACCGTTTTCCAACAATACAGCCGCCGTTTTGCCATCGAAAGCCTGCGTACAGTGATGCCCCGTAAGACTTAAGTTTTTGCGAATCAGTTCATTGATGGAAAGCTCGTCCTCCACAATCAGTATTTCAGCCAATTTCGATCGCCCCCTCTTCACATAATAATAAATTATACCGCAGAAATGTTTCCAAATTGTAATAACGTGAGAAGAACTTCTAAAACTCAGCAGCAATGGCGGAATCATGGCAGTTAGCAAATTGTAACTTACATTGTCATTCCAATCCATATTTTATATTTAGCGCAAATATTTTAACGATAAACATTAAAAATTAGTTGACTTTCGTTTAAAAACGTCATATAATCCTCGTATCGGAAGGCTAACGGCAAATAAAGGGGGCATCTATTATGGGTAAGTTAGAAGATATGAAAAGGGCAAGCAGGCTCATCGGAAAAACAGGAAAGATCTTTCAAATACTATTCGGCATATTAGCCGGCATATTTTTGATTTCTATACTCGTGCTGTCTACATTGCGCAATACACTCAGCACAATGCCTGCCGCATCCCTGACAGATTTTGATTTTAGCCATATGGGCTACTTTGCTGGTAAATTTGCAGGCGAAGGCAGGTTTATAGACGCTTGTATTGTGTTTTTGATATTCGGCGTTCTGTTTTCGTTGGTGGTAACTGTCATCATGTATTTTATCACCAGAATATTTAACAAAATTTATCATGATTACTCTCCGTTTTTACCAGAAATCGTAAAGGATTTAAAAGTTGTTTCCGTACTGTCTACCTTGCTGATCTTGCAAAGCAGCATCGGGTTCGGAGTCATTGCCGGGTTTATCTTCTGGGGTATCATCCGGCTTTATGAATATGGATGCGAATTACAAAATCAAGCGGACGAAACATTGTAGGTGACGGGTATGGCTATTATTTTACGATTAGACAGAGTTATGGCTGACAGAAAAATGTCATTGAAGGAACTTTCCGAAAAAGTCGGCGTTGCAAATGTTAATTTGTCAAAAATAAAAACAGGAAAAATCAGCGCCATCCGCTTTTCCACTTTGGATGCCATCTGTGACGTCCTTGACTGCCAGCCCGGAGATATTTTGGAGTATAAAAGGGAGACGGGGAGGTAAATCTATTCTATGGAAAAATATCTGAAATTCAGCGCAACGATACTGCAAAACGAAAATATGGATGCCGCCTACGTAGAGGTGCCCTATGACATCAAAGAGCTTTTTGGCAAGGGGCGTCTGCTCGTAAACGCCACCTTCGACGGTGTTCCGTACCGGGGACAGGTGGTAAAAATGGGCACGCCATGTTACATCATCGGCGTTACCAGACAGATTCGCAGACAGATCGGTAAGAGCTTTGGCGATGTGGTCCAAGTGGTAATTTGTGAAAGGGAAAACGAGAAAAAACCTATGTGGAAATGTCCCAGATGCGGCAGGGAATTTAAGAATAAAGACCAGAGTCATTACTGTGGCGAAAAACCAAAGACGATTGACGAATATATCCTTAGCCAGGATGCGGACAAACAGGAAGACCTCCTGTTTATCCGCCAGATTCTCCGCGACGCCCTGCCGGAAGCGGAGGAACGTATCTCATGGAGTATGCCGACCTTCTGGAAAAAGCATAATATTCTTCACTTTGCCGCGTCCAAAGGGCACATCGGACTGTACCCGGGACCCGAAGCCGTATTGCATTTCGCAAAAGAGCTTCAGGACTACAAAACCGATAAGGGAACGATCCGCATCCCCTATGGCAAGGTCGATGCCGCACTGATTGAAAAAATTGCAAAGTGGTGCTGGGAAACCGGAAACCATGCGTAACCTGTTCTTTCCTAAAAATATCATGGTCTATACTCATTGAGTATATCTATGATATTTTTTTTGTACAAATTGCCGTTCAGCACATCTCCGTTCGGTGAAAAACTGATGGCTCTGATATCGCCCGGATTTTCTTCATAGGGATCTGCATACGCCGTTTTTTCTTCAAAATATTCCCCTAAATACTTAACTGCATTTCCGCTCGGGAAGATCACATTGCCCGAACCAATCGGAATTTCCAGATCGTCAAATGCCCCGATAATTTCCCTTGTTTTCACGTTATATGGGTTGTTGTCGTTTTCACTGACCAGCCACGCCGGACTCAATTCTATATATATGCCTGCCTGCTTCCGCGTCATAACTGCCGGAATGTATCATAATAAATATTTTGCGTGTTGTTTGTCAGAATGGAGAATTTTTCATTGTCCTGCCACAAACGCTCTATCCGCTCCCTGTTTTCGTCGGGCTCCGCCAAAAGTTCCGCCAGTCCGTCAAGCTCGCAAAGTTCCTCTTCACTCAGATTCCGTATGCCGCCGCGAAGATACTACGGCTGATAGGAATAAAAAATTTCATTGTTCATCAGCGCGTGAAAATCCATAAACAGATACTCGCAGACGCCTTCCAGCGGATCGTCCGAAAAAACATCCAGCTTTTTATGCAGCGTGCCTTTTCTCAATCCGAGCCACGCCTCCGAAGCCGTCACAAACTTCCGCCGCGGCAGGTCAAACTGGCTGTAGCCGAAACGCGGCTCGTATTCGTAATAGCCGTCCACGTCCGCCAGCACCCATCTGCTTTCCCCGAAATCCCAATATTCGTTCACCCAGTGTTCCATATAACTTTCGCCCGCATCGCCAAAATCCATAAATCCGGCTCTGGAACGGCATGGGATTCCCTTCGCTTTCAAAATGGCGCTGAACAAAACGGATGCCTGCCTGCAGGACACGGTGATTCTCTTTGTCACATCCCTGTTCTTCGTAAATCCCGCGCTGTCCAGCCGCAGGATGCCCGCAATCATGGCGACAGCCGTAATAAATAATTCGTCCTCATTTTTAAAACGATGCTTCGGATAGGACAAAAACTTCCCATAGTAATTCTCTTCCAGATAGGGAGAAACCTTTGTGAAATACATGGACGGGTGCGTGATCTGGTCGCAGACCAGCATTCCTATGGACGCTATGTCGTCCGGCAGGGACAACACAAAATCTCTGTATGGTCCCACATCCGTATAGACACTGGTTTCCAGATACCGTTGCAGCATTTTATCATTCATTTTCTATTCCCTCCTAAAATTTTTAGGAGTAGGCGCCTGCTCTGCATAAAATGCTAGCAAATATAGAAAATTACGTCAATCATTTTTGTTTTAAATGAACTGAAACAAGTCTTACCCGTTTAGAATATCATCAACAATTTCGTGACCCTCAAAATACAGTTCCACAATATGATCTGAAAAAATGCTTTCTCCGAAGCTGACAGTTGCCCCAAAATCTGTCTCCTTTACAAACGTTATGCTGGCACTGTAAACTTCAATGCTCCGATACCAGTCCACCGGCAAATCTTCACCCAGCTTTGAAACAAAATAGATTCTGACTTCGCCTTTGCACGACGCTAACCAATTCAAATAATCTGTCAATACGGGCAGCGCTTCTTCCGCGCTCAATTGTTTGGAAATGTTAATTTCACATTCACAATTGTCAAGATTGCAATCAAATATTTTAATCGGGGCTGTTGGATGATAACAGATAAATGTATCATCTTCATCAAACTTCTCAAGAAACTTTTCAAACTGCACTTTCTGCCTCCTGTTAAATTCCACTCCTCTTGTCCATAATAAACTGTTCCAAGTTTGTTCCATGGTTGTATTTTACAGAAGCTGTTTTATCTTTTTCCAGAATCATTTCATTCATATCAATGTCATTCAGCGCGGCAATGGCGACGGCGTAATGTATCACATCCGCCAGTTCGTTACCCAGCTGCGACTGCAAATCTTCGCCGTCCGACTTTTTTCTGCCTGCTTTTTTATTTAGAACCTCCGCCACTTCGCCGATTTCTTCAACGAGTTTCATAAATAAGCTCTGGTCGATCCCACCATTCCCGTAATTGTCAAGTAAATAGGCTTCCAGTTCCGCAATCGTCACTTCCATCATATGTCTGCCCCCTTCTTTTCATAAAAGGTTAATGTAAGTCTTTCGTTGATGACTTCTGTTTTTCCCGTCTGGCGATACCCCATTTTTTCATACAGATGGCAGTTTTTAGGCTCCTGCAAAATTGTGTCCAGCTCCCAGTTTTCGTTTCCATGTGTTTCCTCACACAGCCGGATTGCTTTCTGTGCGATGCCTTTCCCCTGAAATTCCGGCAGTATAAATATCGGGGAAATTCTTTTGTTTATTTCGTTTTCCTTTTTGTCTATAACACGGATGGCTCCTGCCTTTTGCTGTCCGATACAGATAAAGTAGTAATATGTAAAGTCCTGCTGCAGGCGTGCTTCTACTTTTTCCACGCTTTCATTTGCAGGGCTGGTGTCAAAATCCTGATATTTCTCCAATAATTCCTTGAAAGCTTCAACCTGCATGGCATGTAGCTCTTCTGCATCGTCAATATTTGCCCTTAGTAATGTGATTTCCATCATCCACTCACCCCTTCCTTCCATGCCTCAATCTGTGAAAATAATTCTTCCATATTTATTTTTGAGAAATCTGTCGTATCAACCCTGATCTGCCTGCCATCGACGCAAAAGGCATCAAATCCTCTTTGCTCTATTCCACGAACAAATTGTTCACAGGAAATCGTTTTTATTTCCAGAGCTTTCGGATGATTCTCTTCCTTTTCCGGATAACAGTCATTCACAACATGCCCTCTGTGCCTGTCGGGACTGCTTTGCCGTTCCAAAAAGCGCTGGTAAATCACATTATAATCGCCTGTCAATGTAATGGTCAATGCAGAATACTGATATTTTTCTATCAGATTTTTTATTCCCTGTTCCGACAAATATTCAAAATTATTCTCCAATATAAAAGGCTGTCCTGCTTTCATAAGCTGACCCGCGGCATAATACATGATTTCCATGCTGGCAATTCCAAGCCTGACTTTTTGTTCTCTCGACTGAAAACCAACGTTGTCAAACAACAGTTCTTTTATGGTATCCTTTGAAATAACAGGCAATTTTAACCTTTCTGACAAGGTTTCTGCCATAGTGCTTTTTCCTGTTGCCGGAATACCTGTCACTAATATACAATACATTCCTCATGCCTCCTTCAAATTAACGCTTCCTATAGCCATCCCGATCCCCCACACGATCACCCCGGTCGGAATCAGCACCAACCAGACTGCCTCCTTACACCCGTCAAACAAAAAGCCGTACACCATCTGCCCCACCGGCTGGGCGCACATGGTAATGGCGGATGTGTAAGCCATCACCTTGCCAATCATATGCTCCGGCGTGCCCTGCTGGATCATCGACACCGCATAGATGGAAAACATACTGATCGCTATCTGCATCCCGCAAAAAGCAGCCACAAGAACCGCATACCGCACTCCTGTTCCTGCCGGAAGCAGAAAGGCAAGTCCCGCCGGGACAATGCAGAGACCGACCGCCGCCAGCATGGACGACAATCCGCCCTTCTGTACTTTCCCTGCCAGAACACCCGCCGCCATACTGCCCGCGATCACGGCAACCGCAAGCACACTCTCCGCCGCGCCGTAATATCTGGCGTCCAGTCCAAGCACCGTCCGCACAAGAAAGGGAAGCCCCACCAGCGTCACACCCATCACAAAAAAACGGGACAACGCCGCCAACAGCAGAATCCGCAGGATATCCTGCCGCTCCTTCCCGATAAAGCGGACGCTGTCAAGAAAATCCGCTTTTGCCACAGCGAAGGCATTTCCGCCAAACCCCGCCGGGCGATAATCCAGCCTGATAAAACACTCCAGAAACGCGGTCACAAAAAAGCAGAACACGCTGGCATACATCACAGGCTTTATACCGAAAGCCGCGTAGAAAATACCGCCCAGAAGCGGCGCCGTCAGATAGGATATGGAGGCGGTCTGGTTCACCACCGCATTTCCCCGGATGATGTTATCCCCCGTCAGCATACTCGGAATACATGCCTGCACCGTAGGCGTTTCAAAGGCTCCCAGAACGGAAAGAAGCACGAGGAGCGCCCCGATCACCACAAGCGCGCGGCGGTCCGACAAAAGCAGCGCCGCGCACAGGACCGCGGTCCCCGTCATGGCATCCAGAGCCACCATAATATTTCTTCGGTCCGCCCGGTCAGCCAGAATGCCTCCAAAGGGCGACAGCAGGATGGTCGGGATCGTCGCCGCCGACAAAAGCCCCGCGAACACAGCCGCCGACCCGGTAAGCTCCAACACATACATGGACAGTGCCAGCCGCAGGATATAGTTGCCGAACAGGGAGCTTACCTGCCCCAGCACAAGAAGCGTAAAATTTTTCGTGAACAGTCTTTCTGTCATACTTTCCTCCATGATTGCCACAGGAAAATCCTACTCGCCGAAACGCCCGAGCAGCCTCTCCGTCCGTTCAAACATCTCCTCATCCGCCACAGGCAGCCCCATGTCCGCCAGCACCTTCGCCACAAATTTGCATTTATGTATAATCTCCTCCGCGTCAGCCGGAAACACCGAGGGCATCAGCCAGAAATTGACGAGGGGGAGCAGTTCCGAAAGCTCCCTTGCATACTCGGTCTGGATGGAGCCGTCGCGCCTGCCCTCCTCGATCAGCTCAAACCACAGGGGCGTCAGCACCCGCCTATTCGCCTCCACCGCCGCTGCCAGAATGCGCGGGTCCTTTAAGATGGAAACCGCCTGCGCGCTGACCGCCTCCCTCTCTTCGTCCGCCCTGTCCATGGCAAGCACCTGCCTGATTTTCTGCAGACCGTTTAAGTCCGTGCGCGCCCTGACCGCCTCGAAGGGATTGTTCTCCAGAAACATACGGTCACCCAGTGCCTGCATCACCTTCTCCTTGCTCTCAAAGAATCGGTAAAACATCCCCTTTGCACCCCCGGCGCGCTCCATGATATCGGCAACGGAAGTCTCCTCATACCCTTTTGACAAAAATAAAAATTTTGCCGCCTCCAGAATCTCCCATTTCCATTCTTCCGGCTGTTTTTTCATGGGCCTTGCCATCTTTGCATCTCCCTGCACTAGTTATTGACTATTGGTCACTAATTATTATAAAGAAAAGAAAACGGGCTGTCAAGCGATATAAAAAACCTGACAGCCCATAATTTTTTAACCGTTATTGTCCGTACCGCGCACTTGCTATAGTCGTAACAAATGCCGGCGTCCTTTACCACTCTCCGTATAATACATTATCACTTCAGAGCAAACATCTTCATTGCCTCTTTCACATTTTCCTTCATGGCATCCCGCGCCGTCATGGATATGGACGAGAAGAAAACAGGTTCCTTTTCCCCCAGAGATTTCAGATATGCCGCCGCCGCATTTCCGCCCGCTTTATCCATATACGTAAAATAATTGATTTTCCGCACGCCCGCTCGGATTGCCGCGTGATAATCCTCTCTGCTCACGCCGGAGCCGCCGTGCATGACCACCGGGATATCGTCTGTCAGCGCGCGCACATTTTTTACCACATCAAAATCCAGCTTCGGCGTCGTCAGATAGATACCGTGGGTCGTCCCGAAGGAGCAGGCAAGGGCATCAATGCCGCTCGCTTCCACGAACGCTTTCACCTGTTTAGGGTCTGTGTAAATCTTCGTGTCGTCCCCGTCGGAGTCTCCCGCGCCGGATTCCCTTTTCCCCATGCTGCCAAGCTCCGCCTCCACAGAGGCGCCGGTCTTTGCCGCCATCGCGACCGCCTTTTTGGTGTTTTCCAGATTCTCTTCATAGGGCAGCACGGAACCGTCGTACATAATCCCGGTAAAGCCGATTTCAAGCGCCTTTTCCAGATAATCAAAGGTCTCGCCGTGATCCAGATGGACGCAGACCGGCACGGATGCCTTCTTCGCCTCCGCCACCATGACCGGCCCGATTACTTCCAGCGGAACCCATGACTCGTGGCATTGTGCAAACTGCAGAATGACAGGCATTTGCAGTTCCTCCGCCGCTGTAAGCACAGCCTGCAGGCTCTCCAGATTTGCGGCGTTAAACGCGCCCACGGCAATCTTTTTTTCTTCCGCGATTTTCAATACTTCTTTTAAAGTGACTAGCATATTTTGTCCCATCCTTTCTGCATCCTCTGCTCCAGTTCGGCAAACGGTTTCAGACCGCTCAACGCATCGTAAGCCGCCACGCAGGACGCTCCCGCCGCCGCTGCCAGATGCATGGACATTTCCGGGGAATACCCCGCAAGCACAGCTGTCAGAAATGCCGCGATGCTGGTGTCTCCCGCCCCGGTTCCGGACAGCACCCGGTCGGGCACGTAGCTTTTTTCAAACCCACGCAGATCCGCCCACTGTGGCACGTCAAGTTCCAGCTTTTCCCCAATTTTTTCCAAAGTCCCTTGAGAGGCAGTCTGATAATAAATGCCCGGCGCCCCGCATTTGATCAGCAGTATTTTCGCGCCCAGTTCCATGCACCTTTCTGCAAGCGGTCTTACATCCTTTTCGATATCCAGTATTTCCGTGATATCCCGCCCTTTCGCCCGTTCCTGCCATTGAATGAAGCGGTCGCGGTCCAGCATATAGCACAGTTCCTCCACGCTCGGCACCAGAAAATCCACATAGGGGATAACGTTCCCAAGAATACGCCCCCAGTCCGCGCTGTCCGCCTCAGAACCCGGTTCAATGGCGGCAAAATCAAGCGACGTGGCTGCGCCGCACGCCTTTGCCTGCTTCATCATCTTAAACAGTTCCGCCCCGTCATTTTCATACATGGACTTTATCAGCGGTGGATAGCCGAAATGGAATAATGCGGCTTTCTCCAGTTCCTCCTGCGGAATGTCCTCCGCATGAAAGGTATGGTTTGCTCCCGGATTGTGGAGAAACATCCGATCGATTCCCGGCACGGCAAGCACCACCGTATAGGAAGTGGATTCCTGCCCCGAAACAAGCAGTCCCTGTTCCGCACCATGGGCTTTCAGTATGTTGCGCACGATCTCCCCGAAGGGGTCGTCCCCGATCTTGCCCATCAGGGAGACATCCGCCCCGAAAAACTTCATGGCAAGCCCGGTGTTGGCGACCGAGCCGCCCGTATGTACGTCCGCCTGCCCCACGTTGACCAGCTTGCCGGGCGACAGGATGTCACCCAGACTGGCTGTGCTTTTTCCCGGAAATACCGGCGTAATATCCAGACAGATATGTCCTGCCGCAATCACTTTCTTTTTCAACTGCATCCCTCCCCGGATTACTCAACTCCCATCAACAGGTTCATAACATACATTTCCAGCCCCTCAAAATCACGTTTTTCTACCAATTCTTTCTGCAGCGCATAGTCGAACTTATCTACCTTTGCCTCTAGCGCCTTAAAGACTTTCAAGCTGTTTTCCAGATGTTTATAGCTGTCCTCATCCTTCGTCGTCCGCATGGCTTTCACGTCCAGCCCTACAAACTCGCCGTGATCCCCATAGCCGTTCTCCTTAAGCACCTTCACCTGATTAAACGCAGCGCGCAGATTCTCCACACCAAAAGATTTGTCCTGATCGTATTTGATTCCGTTCTGGTCGTTCAGGTGTACGGTCATCAGCTTGCCCATCGCCATGGCAAACCCGATCTCATGTGCCGGATCCAAGCCTGCCAGAATCGCGTGCGCGCTCTCCAGATTGCCGCCGACTCTGGACGGATCAATAGTTGCCGCCGAGACAGCCATCACATGCCCCATGGTGCCGCAGATGCTCCTGTCGATCGGCTCGTTGGGCTTAGGCTCGATGCAGACACGGATCTTCGGGTCGTATTCCAGCATTTTATTGATGGCTTCGATCAGCATCTTTGTCGCCCAGACGGGGGATTTTGACTCCGCGCAAAGGGTGCCTTCCCTCGCCAGCCACAAAACTATCATATCACATCCAAGCTCGTTTGCAATATCAATGGAGCGGTAAGCTCTCCACATCGCATACTCCCGGTCTTTTTCCGAAGTGCTCATAAATCCGCCATCCACAGTACGCTCATCCATCCAGAGGCGGGGCGCCACAAATTCAGCCACCAAACCGTATTTATCCAACGTTTTCTTTAATTCTCTTGCTTTTTCCTTAATTTCCTCTTCCGTGTAGTCATTGATGTTCGGCACGGCGTCATCGTCATGGAACTGGATTGCCGAAAATCCCATCTCCGCGAATTTTTTAAATTTTTCCTCCACCGGGATATCCGCCCTTGTCGCCGGTCCATAAGAATCCGCCCCGGTGTGAACATTCCACGGTCCTACCGAAAATCTGAATTTGCTCATGTTGTTTCCTCTCTTTCTCTTTATAGCGGCGCAGATTTCTCTGTGCCTTACTGTCTATATGATTTTCATAATCTAGTTATACTATTTTACAAAAGTATAAAAATGACAATGTTGCGATTTTCTTCTTGCCTTGTTGTGATGTAACAAATATACTGGAAAGGAGGCATACAAAGACAGCCGACGCCGGGAAATGATCCTCCATTATGCCGTCTGACTGTGTAAACGCCCGGAAATGGAGATTTGTATGGGCACACAAAGAGAACTGGAAATCGTAAGACATACAACCATGAACAATCTGGAAATTTTTCTGGTGGAAATGACCGAACGGAGTCCCCATGGTCACGACGATCTGGAAATCGGTCTGCTTCTGGAAGGCGGCATGACCCTGTTTCTGGAACAGGAAACATATGAGCTGAAGAAGGGGGATATCTATCTCATCAACCGCTATCAGGTGCATTCCTTTTTAAACACCGGGGAAAAGAACCTGATTCTCGCTTTCCAGATTCCCACAGATTTTTACCGCCGTCTGAATCCGCAGCTCACCTATCTGCGGTTTGAAAGCAATGTCATTCACAGCGGTCATCTCCATACCCATTTATCCGGGCAGTTACTGTCCTGCGCCGCTCTGTATTTCGGGTCGGAAAAATTCCGGGAACTGGAATGTTCTTCCCTGCTCTTGCACGCCCTGTATGAGCTTTTGAAAAACTGCCCCTACACGGTAACAGGCGAACGGGAATACCATATCGCCCAGAACGATTCCCTGCGCATCAACCGCATTGCGGAATATATAGCCGAACACCATCAGGAGCAGATTTCACTGGAAGAAATCGCAGAACGGGAGCACATCACCGCCTGCCACGCCTCACATTTCATCCGCAAAATGCTGGGCATCTCGTTTCAGGAATATCTGAACAACACACGGTTTGACCATGCGCTCCGGCTCTTGTCGCAGACAGACTTAAGCCTTCTTGACATCTGTATGGAATCCGGCTTTTCCAGCAGCCGCTATCTGAACCGGATGTTTGAAAAAAACTTCGGCTGCAGCGCAAAGGAGTATCGGAAAAGAAAGCAGAACTGCACCATGCGGAGCATAAAAGAACAGGCGCTTCCTGTCTCCAACATCCAGAAGCGCCACTCCTTTGAGGGATCTGCATTGCTGTTCCGAAACTTTGCCCTGTAGCTTTCCCCAGCACAGGAATCGCCAGAACGCCGGACAGCCAACCTGCAACTTCTACCACTCTTCTAAAGAGCGGTATTTCATTTTTCTGAAATGTAATGATTATATGCTCTGTTTCCAAAGGCTGAGTATTTTTATACCTTTGCCTCTTATTTTATGGAGTATTTCGTAACACTAAGGTATTAAAATTCAAACTAAGCTGGTATAACATATTTTCTAAATGGAAAAATATATCTTCATCTTGAGCATATTCCATGATATAATTATCCAAACAGACTGTCGGAACGAGGGAAATATATGGACGTTTTAGCATTAAACTATCAAAGTGATTTTAATGCCATTCTGCAAATGATAGCAGATGCCCGCCGGAAAGCTTCCTATCAAGTGAATGCCACAATGATTGACCTTTATTGGGGAATTGGAGAATTTGTTTCCAACAAGGCCGTGCAGGATGGCTGGGGACGTTCTTGCCCAAAGACAAAATCGGATGCAGAGAGATTATTCTATTTGAAGCTGGCCTCTCGGGAAAAGTATAAAGCAAAAGAAAATTTCAAACCGGAATACTTGGGAAAAATGCAGTTTTATCTTGAAGCGTTAGACCGGGATGTAAAGAAGCCCCACGAAAATCCCAGCGTTGGCATTATTCTTTGCAAAAGTAAGGACGAGGACGTTGAGAGTTTTTCAAAAAATCAATTTATTATGTTAGTACAAAATAGCTACTCGGAAACCTCCGTTTCTCTGGCTTTTTTCAAGCCTTCGGCTGTCGCTTTCATAACTACGAGTCCCTTCTCGTTCATGGTGTTCAGCATTACATCAATAGACTTTCGGCAACTG
>Ga0137306_100536_pt1 | contig 51607 bp, 44 predicted proteins | sample Inofroosms_March_FD_97187 | JGI IMG/M metagenome (GOLD analysis project Ga0137306, IMG submission 97187) | Mouse cecal microbial communities from Vienna, Austria - N-Acetylneuraminic and N-Acetylglucosamine D2O microcosms_March | ecosystem: Host-associated > Mammals > Digestive system > Large...
AAGCATGGCGATTGAAAAACGCAATACGATCCAAAAAAAACTGGTGCTGGACGCTGTGAACCGTTTGGACTGTCACCCGACGGCAGACGAAGTGTATGCGGAGGTTGTGCGCACCCATCCTACGGTAAGCAAGGCGACGGTGTACCGCAACCTTGGCGGCCTGTCCGAGGAAGGCCGCCTGCGCTATATCCGCATGCCCGACGGTGCGAACCGCTTCGATCACCGGCTCGACGAACACCGGCATATCGCCTGCCTCCGCTGCAAGAGCATTTGCGATGTGCCGGTGATGGAGGCTTTGTCGCTGGACGAGGCCGCCGCGCGCTGTACAGGCTATACCAATGTTTCGCACGATATTGTCTTTTACGGTATCTGCCCGGCGTGTGCCGCGCGCAGCGCCCCGAAAAACTGAGGAATAGAAAAAGGAATCCGGCTCTTCCGTCAAAAAAGGGGGGAGCCGGAGCTTTTTGCGCCGGCATTGCCGGACGCCTGCAGCAGAATAGGCGGATACGGTACAGGCGGACAATGCGAACGCCAAGCGCGGTTGTGCCCGCCGCGTTGAACGCCGGCACAATATCTGCGCCGCGGGCAAAATACGCACCCTGCCTACCCAAAGCATCAAAAACGAAACAAGCACACTGCCTTCCCGGAGCATCAATATCAATATAAAATACGTACACCCTGCCCACCCAAAGCGTCAAAAACACAACACGCATCCGTGTGTGCCACATCAAATTTTTTTATTATTTTTTCCGATATTTTCCTTGACTTCTCCCCGGATTCGCTCTATAATTCTTAATATGTATCATAATGGCTTGTTATGTCTATTTTGGCAAAAATGCATGGCGTTTATTGTGCAGGATATCCAAAAAATAAGGCGTAGCAGGGCCGTTTTGCGTGGTTTTTGCAAATCTTTTCGTTCGCCGTTTGTGCGCTTGTCAAGCGTTTTGAAAAAATTTTCGATCCGCTTTTTCGGGGCCGCGGCACGGCGGGCGCAAAATTCTGCAAAAACCGGGACAAACAATACAGCCGCGAATGCAATAGTTTAAGGAGTGGTCGTAGCTTATGGTGAAAGTCAAGCCCGTACAGCTTGGTAAAACCGAACGCATGAGTTTTTCGCACATCGACGAGATCATCGATATGCCGAATCTCATCGAGGTGCAGAAAAACTCGTATCAGTGGTTTTTGAACGAGGGCCTGAAGGAGGTTTTTCGCGATATTTCCGCGATCGAGGACTACACCGGCAATCTGGTGCTGGATTTTATTGATTATCGGCTGGATTCCGAGCCGAAGTATACCATTAAGGAATGCAAGGAGCGGGACGTCACCTATGCCGCGCCGCTGCGTGTTACCGCGCGCCTTTTAAATAAGGAGACCGGCGAGGTGAAGGAGCAGGAGATCTTTATGGGCGATTTTCCGCTCATGACGGATTCCGGCACGTTCATCATCAACGGCGCCGAGCGCGTTATTGTTTCGCAGCTGGTGCGCTCGCCGGGCGTGTATTTTGATAAAAGCTACGACAAAACGGGCAAGGAGCTGTTCACCGCTACGCTGAACCCGAACCGCGGCGCGTGGCTGGAATACGAGACGGACGCCAACGATGTATTTTATGTCCGGATCGATAAAAACCGCAAGATCCCCGTCACGGTGTTCATCCGCGCGCTGGGCCTTGGCGACGATGCGAAGATCCGCGATTATTTCGGCGAGGACGAGCGCATTGAGGCCACCATCTCCAAGGATACCACCCGCAGCGAGGAGGAGGGCCTGCTGGAAACCTACCGCAAGCTGCGCCCGGGCGAGCCGCCGACGGTGGAGAGCGCCTCCAGCCACATCAACAGCCTGTTTTTTGATCCGCGCCGTTACGATATCTCCCGCTTCGGCCGCTATAAAATGAACAAAAAGCTCGCCATCGGCCGCCGCATTCAGGGACATGTTGCCGCGCGCGATATCATTGCGCCGCTTACGGGCGAATTGCTCTGCGCCGCGGGCGAAAAGATCAGCGCCGAGACGGCGGCCGCAGCCGAGGCCGCCGGTGTGAGCGTTGTATTTCTCTCGCTGGAGGATAAGGAAGTAAAGGTCATTTCCAACGGCGTTGTGGACGCGAACAACTTCCTTTCGTTCAAGGCCGCCGCGTGCGGCATCAACGAGCGCGTCAATTTTGCCGCGCTGCGCGCCATTCTGGACGAGACGAGCGACGTGGACGAGCAAAAGGAGCTTCTGGAGAAAAACCGCGATCAGCTCATCGGCAAGACGGTTACGGTGGACGATATTCTGGCTTCCATCAACTATCTGAACGGCCTTGCGCACGGCGTGGGGACGATCGACGATATCGATCATCTGGGCAACCGCCGCATCCGCAGCGTGGGCGAGCTGCTGCAAAACCAGTTCCGCATCGGCTTTTCGCGCATGGAGCGCGTGGTGCGCGAGCGCATGACGCTGCAGGCGCAGGATATGGACGTTGTCACCCCGCAGGCGCTGATCAACATCCGCCCGGTGGTGGCGTCCATCAAGGAGTTCTTTGGCTCCAGCCCGCTGTCGCAGTTTATGGATCAGAATAACCCCCTCGCCGAGCTCACGCACAAGCGCAGGCTGTCGGCGCTGGGCCCCGGCGGCCTCTCGCGTGACCGCGCGGGCTTTGAGGTGCGCGACGTGCACTATTCGCACTACGGCCGCATGTGCCCGATCGAGACGCCGGAAGGCCCGAACATCGGCCTTATCTCGTATCTTGCCACGTTTGCGAAGATCAATGAGTACGGCTTCATCGAGGCGCCGTACCGCCGCGTGGATAAAGCGACGGGCGCTGTGACAAATGAAGTGGTCTACATGACTGCCGATGTGGAGGACGAATATATCGTTGCGCAGGCCAACGAGGAGCTGGACGCCGAAGGCCGCTTTGTCCGTCCGCGCGTTTCCTGCCGCTGGCGCGACGAGATTCTGGAGGTAGATAAAGAGCGCGTCGATTACATGGATGTCAGCCCGAAAATGGTGGTGTCTGTGGCGACGGCGATGATCCCGTTCCTCGAGAACGACGACGCGAACCGCGCGCTGATGGGCTCGAACATGCAGCGGCAGGCTGTGCCGCTGCTGGTTACCGAACAGCCCATCGTGGCCACCGGTATGGAATACAAGGCCGCGTGCGATTCCGGCGTGTGCATTTTGGCAAAACACGGCGGTGTGGTAGAGCGCGTTACGGCGGATACCATCACCGTGCGCACCTCCGAAACCACCGCCGACGAATACGAGCTCATCAAGTTTATGCGCTCGAACCAGGGCACCTGCATCAACCAGCGGCCCATCGTCAACAAGGGCGACACCGTCATCAAGGGGCAGGTGATCGCGGACGGCCCCGCCACGAAGAACGGCGAGATCAGCCTGGGCAAAAACGCGCTGATCGGCTTTATGACGTGGGAGGGCTACAACTACGAGGACGCTGTTCTCATCAATGAAAAGATCGTGCGCGAGGACGTTTATACGTCCATCCACATTGAAGAATACGAGATCGAGAGCCGCGAGACAAAGCTTGGGCCCGAAGAGATCACGCGCGATATTCCGAACGTCGGCGAGGACGCACTGAAGGATCTGGACGAGCGCGGCATCATCCGCATCGGCGCGGAGGTGAGCGCCGGGGATATCCTTGTGGGCAAGGTGACGCCCAAGGGAGAGACGGAGCTGACGGCCGAGGAGCGTCTGCTGCGCGCCATCTTCGGAGAAAAGGCGCGCGAGGTGCGCGATACCAGCCTGCGCGTGCCGCACGGCGAGTACGGCATCATCGTGGATGTAAAGGTATTCACGCCCGAAAACTGCGATGAGCTGCAGCCCGGTGTGCGCCAGGTGGTGCGCTGCTACATCGCCCAGAAGCGCAAGATCAGCGTGGGCGACAAGATGGCCGGCCGCCATGGCAACAAGGGCGTTGTCTCCCGCATTCTGCCGCAGGAGGATATGCCGTTCCTCGAGGACGGCACGCCGCTGGATATCGTGCTGAACCCGCTGGGCGTTCCCTCCCGTATGAACATCGGCCAGGTGCTGGAGGTGCATCTCGGCTACGCTGCCAAGGCGCTGGGCTGGAAGGTGATGACGCCGGTGTTCGACGGCGCGCACGAGGAGGATATCCGCGAGATGTTCCGCCAGACCGGCAAGCGCGAGGACGGCAAGAGCTACGTGTATGACGGCCGCACGGGCGAACGCTTTGATAACCCCGTCACCGTCGGCTATATGTATTATCTGAAGCTGCATCATCTGGTGGACGATAAGATCCACGCGCGCTCCACGGGCCCGTACAGCCTTGTAACGCAGCAGCCGCTGGGCGGCAAGGCGCAGTTCGGCGGCCAGCGCTTCGGCGAAATGGAGGTTTGGGCGCTGGAGGCCTACGGTGCGGCATACACCCTGCAGGAGATCCTAACGGTGAAATCCGACGACGTGGTGGGCCGCGTAAAAACCTACGAGGCCATCGTCAAGGGCCAGCCCGTGCCCAAGCCCGGCATTCCCGAGGCGTTCCGCGTGCTGATGAAGGAGCTGCAGAGCCTTGGCCTTGCGGTTTGCGTGCAGGATGCCGACGGCAATGAGGTGGATATCAAGCAGACCTACGACGAAGACGAGAACCTTGGCTTCGACAGCTCCGAGCTTGCGCCCGGCGATGACGTAATGGTGGAGAGCGAGCTGGGCGACGATTACAGCATTGAAGAAGCGGACGAGGAATCGGAATTCGGCGACGAGGACGACGAGGATGAGGAACCCGATCCCGAGGATTTAAAAGCAGTAGATGAATTGCTCGCCGATTTGGCGGATGAGCTTTAATCCGAAGCCTGCCTGGAAGCGTTGAGAAGAATTTGAGAAAGAAAGGGTTCGTTTCATGGAGTTTAACGCGTTCGATTCGATCAAAATCGGCCTTGCTTCTCCGGACCAGATCCGTGCATGGAGCTATGGAGAGGTAAAAAAGCCCGAAACTATCAATTACCGCACGCTGAAGCCGGAGCGCGACGGCCTGTTCTGCGAGCGCATTTTTGGGCCGACAAAGGACTGGGAATGCCACTGCGGCAAATATAAACGCATTCGCTATAAGGGCAAGATCTGCGACCGCTGCGGCGTGGAAGTAACACGCGCCAAGGTGCGCCGCGAACGGATGGGCCACATCGAGCTGGCCGCGCCCGTTTCGCACATCTGGTATTTCAAGGGCATCCCCTCCCGCATCAGCCTGATGCTGGATCTCAGCCCCCGCCTTTTGGAGAAGGTGCTGTATTTCGCGGCCTATATCGTCATCGACCCGGGCTTTACGCCGCTGGAAAAGATGCAGCTGCTGAGCGAAAAGGAATATCGCGAAATGCGCGAGCGCTACGAGGACGAGTTTAAGGCCTCGATGGGCGCCGAGGCCATTCAGGAGCTGCTGCGCGAGATCGATCTGGAGCAGCTGAGCGGGGAACTGCACAAAGAGCTGGAAGAAGCGGGCGGGCAAAAGCGCGTTCGTCTGCTTAAGCGCCTGGAGGTGGTGGAGGCGTTCCGCGTTTCCGGCAACCGGCCGGAGTGGATGATCATGGACGTGATCCCGGTGATCCCGCCCGATATCCGCCCGATGGTACAGCTGGACGGCGGCCGTTTTGCCACGTCCGATCTGAACGATCTGTACCGCCGCGTCATCAACCGCAACAACCGTTTAAAGCGGCTGCTGGAGCTGGGCGCGCCGGATATTATTGTGCGCAACGAAAAACGCATGCTGCAGGAGGCGGTGGACGCTCTCATCGACAACGGCCGGCGCGGCCGCCCGGTAACGGGGCCGAACAACCGCCCGCTCAAAAGCCTTTCGGATATGCTCAAGGGCAAGCAGGGCCGTTTTCGCCAGAACCTGCTGGGCAAACGCGTGGATTATTCCGGCCGCTCGGTTATCGTGGTGGGCCCGGAGCTGAAAATGTACCAGTGCGGCCTGCCCAAAGAGATGGCGCTCGAGCTGTTCAAGCCGTTTGTCATGAAGGATCTGGTGGAAAAGGGCATCGCCAACAACATCAAATCTGCCCGCAAAATGGTGGAGCGCACCCGCACCGAGGTGTGGGATTCGCTGGAGGCCGTGATCAAAGGGCACCCCGTAATGCTGAACCGCGCGCCGACGCTGCATCGTCTGGGCATTCAGGCGTTCGAGCCGGTGCTCGTGGAGGGCCGTGCCATCAAGCTGCACCCGCTGGTGTGCACCGCGTTCAACGCGGATTTCGACGGCGACCAGATGGCCGTGCACGTGCCGCTCTCGGAAGAGGCGCAGCGCGAGGCGCGCAAGCTGATGCTTGCCTCCGGCAATCTGCTCAAGCCTGCCGACGGCAAGCCGGTTACCGTGCCGACGCAGGACATGGTTTTGGGCAGCTACTACCTGACGATGATGAACGACGGGGACAAAGGCGAGGGCAAGGTGTTCCGCGACGAGAACGAGGCCATTATGGCTTATCAGGAGGGCGCGGTAACGCTGCAGGCAAAGATCCGAGTGCGCCGCACCATCGAAACAGACGGCGTCGCGGCAAGCCGCATCATCGATACCTCGGTGGGCCGCATCCTGTTCAACCAGCCCATCCCGCAGGATCTGGGCTATGTGGATCGCTCCGTTCCCGAAAACCGCTTCCTGTTCGAGGTGGATTTCCTCGTCAACAAGAAAAAGCTGGGCCAGATTATCGATCGCTGCATTCAGGTGCACGGAACGGCCGTCACCGCCGAAATGCTCGACCGCATCAAGGCGCAGGGCTATAAGTATTCCACGCTCAGCGCTATTACCGTCGCCGTTTCCGACGCCGTGATCCCGCCGCAGAAGACAGCGCTTCTGGCCGACGCCGAGGAGCAGATCAGCAAGATCAGCAAGCAGTACAACCGCGGCCTGATCTCCAACGACGAGCGGTACGAGCGCGTGATCAAGGTGTGGAGCAAAACCACCGAGGCCGTGGCCGAGGCGCTGCAGGAGAACCTGGATGCGCGCAACCCCATCTATATGATGGCGGATTCCGGCGCGCGCGGCTCGATGGCGCAGATCCGCCAGCTTGCCGGCATGCGCGGCCTGATCGCGAATACCTCCGGCAAGACGATCGAGATCCCCATTCGCGCAAATTACCGCGAGGGCCTGAACATTTTGGAATACTTCGTCGCCGGCAAGGGCGCCCGCAAGGGCCTTGCCGATACGGCGCTGCGCACGGCCGATTCCGGCTATCTTACCCGCCGCCTGGTGGACGTTTCGCAGGATGTGATCATCCGCGAGGAAGACTGCGGCGCAACGCAGGGCATTGTTGCCTCCGATATCCGCGAAGGCAAGGAGATGATCGAGACGCTGGAGGAGCGCCTGCAGGGCCGCTTCGCGGTGAACGACGTGCTCGATCCCGCCACGGGCGAGGTGATTGTCTCGAAGGACAAAATGATGACCGAGGCCGACGCCAAGGCCATTGTATCGGCGGGTATTACCGAGGTAGAGATCCGCAGCGTGCTGTGCTGCGAGGCGCGGCACGGCGTCTGCTCGAAGTGCTATGGCGCAAACCTTGCCAACGGCAGTCTGGTAGGCATCGGCGAGGCGGTGGGCATCATCGCCGCCCAGTCCATCGGCGAGCCGGGCACGCAGCTGACGATGCGCACCTTCCACACGGGCGGCATCGCATCGGCCGAGGATATCACACAGGGTCTGCCGCGCGTGGAGGAGCTGTTCGAGGCGCGCCGCCCGAAGAATCTGGCGATCATGACAGAGATTGCGGGCACGGCGCATCTGGACGATTCCAAGAAGAACCGTCACGTTGTGGTGGAGGGTGCGGACGAAAACGGCGCGCCCATCGAAAAGAGCTATCTCATCCCGTTCGGCCAGCGCATCCGCATTGCGGACGGCGCACAGCTGGAGCCGGGCGATATCCTCACAGAGGGCTTTGCCTATCCGCAGGATATTCTTGCCATCAAGGGCCCCATCGCCGTGCAAAAGTACCTCATCAGCGAGGTGCAGAAGGTATACCGCCTGCAGGGCGTGGATATCTGCGATAAGCATATCGAGGTAATTGTTCTGCAGATGATGCGCAAGGTACGTGTGGAGGATGCGGGCAGCACCAAGCTGATCGTAGGCTCCTCGATGGATAAGAGCGAGCTGCGCGCCGCCAATGAAGAGATCGAGGCGCGCATTGCCGCAGGCGAGGCCGATTTGAAGCCCGCCCGCGCCACCAGCGTGCTGCTGGGCATTACAAAGGCGTCGCTGGCCACGGATTCGTTCCTCTCGGCCGCATCGTTCCAGGAGACGACGCGCGTTTTGACGGACGCCGCCATCAAGGGCAAGGTGGATCCGCTGATGGGCCTGAAGGAGAACGTCATCATCGGCAAGCTGATCCCGGCCGGCACCGGCATTCCCGAGGTGGAAGCCGAGCTGGCCGCCGGCGACGGCGCGGCAGAGCCGGTGCAGGCTGCGGAGGCAGAAGAAGCAGAGGCGCAGGTTCAGGCAGAGGCACAGGCCGCAGACAGCACCGCTGAACAGGAAACCGCCGTATAAGCGTTCCGCTTGTGCTTTGCTTGGCGCAGGGCCCGAAACGCAGCGGCGCAGGGCCTGAAAATGGATGCACAGGCGGCGCAGGGCCTGAAAAACGGATGCGAAAAGCCCCAAAAGCCCGAAAAGTGCAGGAAAAGCTTGACATCCGCATCAAAACCCTGTAGAATATAAATGTTGCGCCGTGGGCGTATTTTGCTGTATCCAGGCGCCAAAATCCGGTGTAAAGCGGCTTGCCGCTTTCGCATAAAATTATTTTTGAAAGGAGGAACATTATGCCTACTTTTAACCAGCTCGTGCGCAAGGGCCGTGAGGTACTGGTGAAGAAATCGACGGCACCTGCTCTTCTGAAAGGCTACAACTCGCAGAAGAAAGCGTATACCGATCAGAATTCTCCGCAAAAGCGCGGCGTGTGCACCGCCGTTCGTACCATGACGCCGAAGAAGCCGAACTCCGCGCTTCGTAAGGTTGCCCGTGTACGCCTTTCCAACGGCATCGAGGTTACGTCCTATATCCCCGGTATCGGCCACAATCTGCAGGAGCACAGCGTCGTTCTCATTCGCGGCGGCCGTGTAAAGGATCTTCCGGGTGTGCGTTACCACATCATTCGCGGTACGCTGGATACGCAGGGCGTCGCAAACCGCGGCCAGGCTCGCTCCAAGTACGGTGCGAAGCGTCCCAAGGCCGGCAAGAAGTAAACAAAAACCGTAAAGATTGTACAGCCCCGCAAAGGCTTTTTCAGAATAGAGGAAAACCTTTTCGTGGGACAGTACGGGAGTTTGATTACTTTCGAGTACCGATGATATCATTGTATGAAGGAGGGAAGAAAGATGTCCAGAAGAGGTAATATTGCAAAGCGAGACGTTTTGGCGGATCCTTTGTATCAATCCAAAATGGTGACACGTCTGATCAACAACATCATGTACGACGGCAAAAAGGGCGTCGCACAGAAGATCGTTTACGATGCGTTCGAGATCGTAAAGGAAAAAACCGGCAACGACCCGCTCGAGAGCTTTGAAAAAGCGCTGGAGAACATCATGCCGGTGCTTGAGGTAAAGGCGCGCCGCGTTGGCGGTTCCACGTATCAGGTGCCGATGGAGGTGCGTCCCGAGCGCCGCGAAACACTGGGCCTGCGCTGGCTTACCACATACGCCCGCGCCCGCAGCGAGCGCACCATGCGCGAGCGCCTGGCCGGCGAGATTATGGACGCCGTAAACGGCAACGGCAACGCGTGCAAAAAGCGCGAGGATACGCATAAGATGGCGGAGGCCAACAAGGCGTTTGCCCACTACCGCTATTAATCCAGCGCCTTAATTTTAGGAGGAAATTATGCCAAGAGACGTTTCTCTGGAAATGACCAGAAACATCGGCATTATGGCTCACATCGACGCCGGCAAGACAACGACCACCGAGCGCATCTTGTTCTATACGGGCATCAACCACAAGATCGGTGAAACGCACGACGGCGCCGCGACCATGGACTGGATGGCGCAGGAGCAGGAACGCGGCATTACGATCACATCCGCCGCTACCACTTGTTATTGGAGTCATACCGAGCTTCAAAACGATCCGGCGCTGGCAAAGAAAAACCGGCACCGCATCAACATTATTGATACCCCGGGCCACGTGGATTTCACTGTGGAAGTAGAGCGCAGCCTGCGCGTGCTGGACGGCAGCGTTACCGTCATGTGCGCCAAGGGCGGCGTAGAGCCGCAGTCCGAAACCGTGTGGCATCAGGCGAACAAGTATCACGTTCCCCGCATGATCTACGTCAACAAGATGGATATCATGGGCGCGGATTTCTATCACGTGCTGGATATGATCAAAGATCGCCTGAAGGCGAACGCCATCCCCATTCAGCTGCCCATCGGCAAGGAGGAGACGTTTACCGGCATCATCGATCTGCTGGAAATGCAGGCTTACGTCTATTACGACGATCTCGGCAAGGATATCCGCAAGGAAGCCATCCCCGCGGATATGCAGGAGCTTGCGGAAAAATACCGCGGCGAAATGATCGAGGCCATCGCCGAAAACGACGAAGAGCTGATGATGAAATACCTGGACGGCGAGGAGCTGTCCATCCCCGAGATAAAAACCGCCATCCGGCGCGAGACCATCGCGAATACGATCGTTCCCGTGGTGTGCGGCACCTCGTATAAGAACAAGGGCGTGCAGAAGCTGCTCGATGCCATCGTGGACTATATGCCCGCCCCCACCGACATTGAGGACATCAAGGGGACCAACCCGGAGACCGAGGAGGAAGAATCCCGCCCGTCGGACGACAACGCCCCGTTCTCTGCGCTGGCGTTTAAGATCGCGACCGACCCGTATGTTGGCAAGCTCTGCTTCTTCCGCGTCTATTCCGGCGTTGTGGAGGCAGGCAGCACGGTGTATAATTCCGTGAAGGACAACCGCGAGCGCATGGGCCGCATTCTGCAGATGCACGCAAACCACCGGCAGGATATCGACATTTGCTACGCGGGCGATATCGCGGCGGCTGTGGGCCTGAAAAACACGACCACGGGCGATACCCTGTGCGACGAAAAGCACCCCATCATTCTGGAGAGCATGGAATTCCCCGAGCCGGTTATCCGTGTGGCCATTGAGCCCAAAACCAAGGCCGGTCAGGAGAAAATGGGCATCGCGCTGGCAAAGCTGGCCGAGGAAGACCCGACGTTCCGCACCTACACCGATGAAGAAACGGGCCAGACCATCATCGCCGGCATGGGTGAGCTGCATCTCGAGATCATTGTCGATCGTCTGCTGCGCGAGTTTAAGGTGGAGGCCAACGTAGGCGCCCCGCAGGTTGCCTACCGCGAAACCATTCGCCGCGCTGCCGACCAGGATACCAAGTATGCGCGTCAGTCCGGCGGCAAGGGCCAGTACGGACATGTCAAGATCAAGATCGAGCCGAATGAGGCGGGCAAGGGGTACGAGTTCATCAACGCCATTGTCGGCGGCGCCATCCCGAAGGAGTTTATCGGCCCCGTTGATCAGGGCATTCAGGGTGCCATGCAGGCCGGTGTGCTTGCGGGCTACCCTGTGGTGGATGTGAAGGTAACGCTGTACGACGGCTCGTATCATGAGGTGGATTCCTCGGAGATGGCGTTTAAGATCGCCGGCTCCATGGCCTTCAAGGAGGCCATGCGCAAGGCCGATCCTGTCATCCTCGAGCCGATCATGAAGGTGGCTGTTATTGTGCCGGACGAGTATATGGGCGATGTGATCGGTGATATCAACGCCCGGCGCGGCCAGATCCAGGGCACCGAGGCCCGCAGCGGCACACAGCAGATTGACGCGCTTGTTCCGCTGTCCAACATGTTCGGCTACGCCACCGATCTGCGCAGCAAAACGCAGGGCCGCGGCCAGTATTCGATGGAGCCCAGCCACTATATCGACGTGCCCAAGAGCATTGCCGAGAGCATTATGGCGGGCCGTGCGAAGAAAGAGGGCTGAGTGCCGCTTGCTCCGGCCTGAAATGATGGGATTTTCCCAAAGAAAATACTTGATTTTTCAGGATGTATTTAGTACAATGTCCGTAAGAACAGTTTCTGAATAAGGGAGGAAACAAGAAATGGCGAAAGCAAAATTTGAACGCAACAAGCCGCATATCAACATTGGCACCATCGGCCACGTTGACCATGGCAAGACGACGCTGACTGCGGCCATCACGAAGGTTTTGGCGCTGAAGGGCGATGCCGAGTTCACGGATTACGCCAACATCGATAAGGCTCCGGAGGAGCGCGCCCGCGGCATCACGATCAACACCGCTCACGTGGAATACGAGACGGACAAGCGTCACTATGCGCACGTGGACTGCCCGGGCCACGCCGACTACGTGAAGAACATGATCACCGGCGCTGCGCAGATGGACGGCGCGATCCTGGTTGTATCCGCTTCCGACGGCCCCATGCCCCAGACCCGCGAGCACATCCTGCTCTCCCGTCAGGTGGGTGTGCCCTATATCGTTGTTTTCATGAACAAGTGCGATCAGGTGGACGACGAAGAGCTGCTTGATCTGGTTGAGATGGAGATCCGCGAGCTGCTGAGCGAGTATGAGTTCCCCGGCGATGACACGCCGATCATCCGCGGCTCCGCGCTGAAGGTTCTGGAGTCCAGCGCGACCACGCCCGATGCCGATGAATATAAGTGCGTGCTCGATCTGATGGACGCTGTTGACAGCTATATCCCCACCCCCGACCGCAAGGAGGACATGCCCTTCCTGATGCCGGTTGAGGACGTCTTCACGATTACCGGCCGCGGCACGGTTGCCACGGGCCGTGTGGAGCGCGGCGTCATTAAGGTTGGCGAAGAAGTCGAGATCGTCGGTTTGGTGGACGAGAAGCGCAAGACCACCGTTACCGGCCTTGAGATGTTCCGCAAGCTGCTCGATTTTGCGCAGGCCGGCGACAACGTTGGCGCTCTGCTGCGCGGCATTCAGCGCTCCGAGATCGAGCGCGGCCAGGTTCTGTCCAAGCCCGGTTCCATCCATCCGCACACCAAGTTTGCGGGCCAGGTGTATATCCTGACAAAGGATGAGGGCGGCCGCCACACGCCGTTCTTCAACAACTATCGTCCGCAGTTCTATTTCCGTACCACCGACGTGACGGGTGTGATTTCCCTGCCCGAGGGCACCGAGATGTGCATGCCCGGCGACAACGTTGATATGAACGTAGAGCTCATCACCCCGATTGCCATCGAGGAAGGCCTCCGCTTCGCTATCCGCGAGGGCGGCCGCACCGTTGGCTCCGGCGTTGTGACGAAGATCAACGAGTAATTTCAAAACATGCAGGGCGCCCGGCGTTTTCGCCGGGCGCTTTTCTGTTGCGGAAGCCCTGCTTTTTTGCGAAAGCCCGGTTTTTCTGTAGAAGCCCTGCCTTTTTGTGGAAGCCCGGCTTTTCTGTGGAAAAAGCTTGACTTTTTTACAGAGGTTCGCTATAATAGTAAAGCACCGTTCGCATGGAGAGTTGGCTGAGTGGTCTAAGGCGCACGACTGGAAATCGTGTGTACCCTTTAAAGGTACCCAGGGTTCAAATCCCTGACTCTCCGCCACAAAAACCGCCTGAAGCAAGTGTTTCGGGCGGTTTTCTTTTTACATTTCCAGAACAAACCCGCTTGCAGCTCTTGACAATTTCGGTTCAAAACAGTATTATGTTTTTAGCAGTACTGTGCTTTTTACCATAGAATGGAACCGTCGAAAAGAGCGATTCTGCAAAAGGAGCGGTAAACCTGTGCAAAAAACATATATGGATCGGCTGATGTTGCTGGCACGGTGGAGGCTGCCCCCGCAGAGGCGGAAGGTGTGATTGCCGATTACAGGGAACCGGCGGACACGCCGCTGCGGCCGGCATTTGGGGCCTTGCAAAAGCCCGTGTGGACGACCGGCGCCGGACGGCGGTTTACATCCTCGCGCTCGCAGCCGTGCTGCTTTGCGTGGAGCCGGGGATCATATTAAATACTCTCCCGGACCCCGGCGTTTTGTTTGCGGGATTTCTGCGGCGTTATGCCGCCATTCTCCCGGGAGGGCTTGTGGGGGCGGGTATCGTATTATGTTGAAAAAGGATCTGATCGAACTATGCCTGCTGCACCTGCTGGCGCAGAAAGACCGATACGGCTACGAGCTGCTGCGTCAGCTGCATGCAAGCTTTCCCAATACGCAGGAGAGCACAATGTATGCGCTTTTGCGCGGGCTGTGCCGCGTGGGCTGCTCCGAGCAGTATCTTGCGGATTCCTCCGACGGCCCCGCGCGAAAATATTATTGCCTGACGCCCGCGGGCAGAAAACGGTATGCCGAGCTTCTCGCGCGCTGGCGCGCGCTGACGGCGGCACTGGCGGAACTGGGGATCATGTGACCGGCCTTGCTATCGTTTCCTCCGCCCTGCGTATTCCGGGGTAGGAGAGACCTTCCGAGTCCGGGATCTTTGGAACGGTTGGATCCGCCATTGCGAATCGCCTTCCAACGCAAAAGGAAGAAAGACAACAGAACAGGCATTGTATGCTATCAGGCATTTCCGTTTTTCTCTATACGGACGATGAAAATGGGGGCGCCTGCATCAAAAACCGTATCAGGAGGATGATTATGATCGTTGCAGCCATTATCATCGTTGCAGCCATTTTGATTATAGGGAGAATTGCCCTGCGGATCCCTATTGCGGCGGAGGCGAAAAAAAGATCGGACGCGCCGGGAAACGCCGAAGCCTATCGCGTTGAGAATCTGGAAAAGCATCCCGATTCGATTTTGACGGGGAAAAGCATCCTGTTTTTGGGCAGCAGCGTGACATATGGGGCCGCGGCGGAGGGACAGTCCTTTGTGGAGCTGTTTGCGTATCTTGACGGCGTGAACGCCATTAAGGAGGCCAAAAGCGGAACAACGCTTGCGGATAAACCGTCCGTTTCGGCACGGATCGCCTTTGGCAACGGCGACAGCTATATCAAACGGCTGAAGGCCATTGATCCGGGCAGCAAGATCGACTGCGTTGTCTGCCAGCTGTCTACAAACGACGCTACCATGAAGCTGCCGCTGGGGGAGATCGGCCCCGGCCGCGAGCTGGACGCATTTGATGTTAAAACGATCACCGGCGCGATGGAATATATTATCCGCTATTGTCAGAACGTCTGGAATTGCCCGGTGGTTTTTTATACCGGCTCCTGGTACGAGAGCGCGGAATATCAGGCGATGGTGGAACGGCTCCATGAATTGCGGGACAAGTGGGGGATCGGCCTGATCGATTTGTATTCGGACGAAAAATGGAACGCGATCAGCCGGCAAGCCTATGATCTTTATATGTTCGACGCCATTCATCCTACGAAAGCCGGCTACCTCCATTGGTGGATGCCGAAAATGGAAAAGGAGCTGGCGCAGATCCTTGCGGACTGATCGCGGGAACGGAAAACACGATGCCCGGGCCTGCCGGAAAAGCGCCGGGGCCGTGCCCTTATGATGGCATATCGGGCGAAAATATGCTGCAATAAAAAGGATCCAAACGCTGCATTTTGTGATGGGGGAACGGGAATGGCATACCGTCTTGCAGAAAATAAGGGCGACAGCGTGGCCGTGCCGCGGCTGGTGTTCGCAAAGCTGCCCGAGCTGGAGGAAGATTGGCTGCGTGTTGCGCTGTATGTGATCGATACGGGCGAGACCGAGCCCGCGCGCATTGCCGCCGCACTGCGGCTGAAGGCGGACGAGCCGGCGCGCAGAGCGCTGGCCTACTGGAAGGGCGCGGGCCTTTTGTCCAGCGACGAAACGCCGGCTGCGCGCGGCGATTTGGAGGCCGCGCCGCGTGCGCGCCTGACAACGGCCGAGGTTACGGCCGCAGCGCAGGTCGACGCCTCGATCGCGGGGCTGGTGCAGGAATGCCAGCGGCTGATGGGCGGCGTTGTTACGCAGACAGATACGAATATTTTTGTTTCGATGTACCTCTCCGACGGAATGCCCGTGGACATGATCCTGCTGGGGGTAGCGCACTTTGCGGCAAAGGGCAAGCGCAGCGCGCGGTACATCGAGCGCGCACTGCTGGGCTGGCAGCGGGACGGCATTGATTCGGGCGAGGCCGCCGAGCGCTATCTGCAATTGCTCGAACGGCGCGCGGCGCACGAACAGGAAGCGGCGGAGCTGTTCGGCTTTGCGGACGCAAAATTTACAAAGGCCGAAAGCCGCGCCATTGCCGACTGGTACGAAAGCTTTGGCTACGACGCGGCGATGATCGCCGAGGCCATCGCCTATGCGGACGAAAAAAAGAACGTAAAATACGTAAACGGCATTCTGCGCGCGTGGTATACAAAGGGCTATCGGACAGTGCGCGACGTCATGGACGAGAGCGCCCGGCGGGCAGAAAATGTCCGTGCCGCCGAGCCGGCGGCAACGCACAACATTTTGGGCGGCGGGCTGCGGCGTGCGCCGCGTATTCCAAAAACGCCGGGCAAAGAGGGGGAAACACCGTGAAGAGCGAAGAACTGTACCGCCGCGCGCTGCGAACCGTGGCAGGCCGCCGGCAGCGCGCCGTAACGGCTCTGCGCGCCGCCCGGCAGCAGGCCGAGCAGGCACACCCGGAGCTGAGGAAGCTGCACGAGGAGCGCATGGCTGCCGGCATTGAGGCGGCGCGCCTGGCAGCCTCCGGCGCGCCGCGGGCCGAAGTGGACGCGGCACTGGCAAAGGCCGCGCACGCCGACGCGGCCACAAAGGCGCTGCTGGCGGCAGATCCTGCGCTGGCGGCGCAGCTGACGCTCGCCTTTACGTGCCCGGTGTGCGAGGATACCGGCCGGGCAAACGGCGCGATGTGCGAATGCGTACATGAGCTGGTGCGCGGAATGCGCCGCGATGCGGTGAATGCCGCCTCTCCGCTGGGGCTTTGCTCGTTTGAGACGTTTTCTCTGGAAAAATATCCCGATACGCCCGTGCCGGAGCTGGGGCTGACGGCACGTGCGCATATGGCGCAGGTGCTGGAATACTGCCGGTACTATGCCGCGCATTTTTCGCCGGAGAACAGCCCGAGCCTGTATCTGTTCGGCGGAGCGGGGCTTGGAAAAACACATCTCGCGCTCTCTATTGCCAATATCGTGCTGGAGCAGGGCCGGGATGTGGTGTATGTCAGCGCGCAAAACGCGTTTGGCGCCATCGAGCGCGAGCGCTTTTCCGATGCGGATGGCGATACATTGGCGGCGCTGCAAAGCGCGGAGCTGCTGATTTTGGACGATCTGGGCACGGAATATATCTCTCCCTATGTCAGCAGCTGCCTGTATGGCCTGATCAATACGCGCGTATGCCGTCGCCTGCCCACCGTCTATACCAGCAACATTGTCCAGGATGCGGACCTGCAGCGCCGCTATACGGAAAAGATCGTTTCCCGGCTGCTTGGCAGCTGCGAGACGCTGTGCTTTTGCGGCGAGGATGTACGCCTGCAGTCGGTAGGGCAGGCATAGGCATCTTTCGCGCGCTGTCCTCCCGCCATAAAAAATTGAAAAGCTCCGGGAGGGATCGCCCTCCCGGAAAGACACAGGTTCTCTCCGGCATCGGAGAGGGCCTGCTAAAGGAAGCGACCGCTCGGCCGGTTCAGGGCTGTTCCGGATGGGGCCGGCTCTGTGTGCCTTACGCTTTTGCGGCCTCGATGAGATGCTTGAGGGAGGCGATGTTTTCGGAGAGCTTTTCCTTGGTGGGCTTTTCGTTGGAAAAGTCCTCCACAGACAGCGTTCCGTCGCGGCCGACCTTCAAAAGATGTTTATCTGTGCAAAATCAACAAAATCCGAACGGAAATTTGGCAGGTTTCCTCGTTCGCTTATCGTGCTGAATATGGTAAAATAGAGCGGTAAGAAGTGCTATTGTAGAAAAACAGGGAGGAACAACAAGAAGCTATGGAGGAACGAAAAGAAAATATTATGGGTACGCAGCCAATGTCAACGCTGCTGCCCGGGATGGCGGTCCCCATCATGCTCAGTATGCTGGTACAGGCGCTGTACAATGTTGTGGACAGCATCTTTGTATCAATGGTAAGCGAAAACGCGCTCACCAGTGTGAGCCTTGCGTTTCCCGTGCAAAGCCTGATGATCGCGGTGTCCGTCGGCACGGCGGTGGGCATCAACGCGCTGCTGTCCCGCCGGCTGGGGGAAAGGAATTTCGATGCGGCCAACCGTGTGGCGGCAAACGGCATTTTCATTACGCTGCTCAGCTGGGCGGTATTTGCGGCGTTCGGCGCGTTGTGCAGCGGCTTTTTCCTGCGTCTGTTCACGCAAAATCCCGAGATCTTATCCGGCGGTACGGCCTATCTGCGCATTGCTACGGTGTTTTCGTTCGGGCTGTTCCTGTCTGTCACCATGGAGCGGGTGCTGCAGGTGACGGGCAAAACGATCTATCAGATGATCAGCCAGATGGTGGGCGCGCTCACAAACATTGCGCTGGACCCCATTTTGATCTTCGGCTGGATGGGCCTGCCTGCGATGGGCGTAGCAGGCGCGGCGTGGGCAACGGTGATTGGCCAATGCTGCGGCATGACGACTGCGCTGGTTCTGAACCATCTGAAAAACCATGAGGTGCGTTTGCAGTTTCGCGGCTTTCGCCCCGATTGGCAGACGATCCGCGGCATCTATCAGGTGGGGCTGCCGTCGATCATTATGCAGAGCATCGGCAGCGTAATGACGGTGGGCATGAATAAGATCCTGATCGATTTTACCGAGACGGCTGTTTCGGTGTTCGGCGTTTATTTCAAGCTGCAAAGCTTTGTCTTTATGCCGGTATTCGGCGTTACAAACGCGCTGGTGCCGATCGTGGGCTATAATTACGGCGCGCGCAGCAAAGAGCGCATCCGCCAGGCCACACGGCTGGCGCTGGGAATGGTGCTGGCGATCATGGCGGCGGGCACGCTGCTGTTCCAGCTTGCGCCGCACCTGCTGCTGGGGCTGTTCCACGCGTCGCCCACCATGATCGAGATCGGCACTCCGGCACTGCGCATCATTTCGGGGAGCTTCTGCTTTGCCGGTGTGGCGATCACGCTCTCCAGTGTGTTTCAGGCGATGGGGGACGGTATGCTCAGCCTGATTATGAGCGTTGTGCGTCAGCTTTTGCTGCTTTTGCCCAGCGCGTATCTGCTGGCAAAGCTGGTGGGGCTGAATGCGGTGTGGTTCAGCTTCCTCATCGCAGAGGCCGCCTCTGTAACGCTGGCGGTTGTATTTTACCGCCGCGTCTATCGCAGCAAGATCGCAAAGCTGTAAGGCGCCCCGCGCGGGATGCTGCAGGCAAAGCGGGCCCGCAGGCGCTTCGCTTTTTTGGCTTCGCCGCCCTTTTTCAGAGCAGCGCAGCGCCCGCGCCGATGCGCCCGGCGGCAGAGATGGCGATATATTGCCGCAGATAAGGCAGATAACAGCCGGCCGGCGCGGCGGAAATAGACATAATCACGATGCAAAAAATCAAGAGGTTTTTTGCGGTTTTTAAAAAATTTCGCTGCAAATTTGCTGCGCCATGGGATTTTTACAATTGCAGGGGAGAGCCATTGCGCGGCACGCACGAAGGCAACTGTGCCATGCATTCAAAGCCAGCTGAAAAAGAGCAGGCTCACACACCACGCGGCAAGGCCGCCGAGCACAGGAAAAAGTGCCCGCGGCGCCTGCCGCTCTTTTTTATGCCGCCGAAACCACACAGGAACGCCGATCGTTCCCACAGCGGAAGGGCCGAAGCCGATGCCCTCCATATGATCGGTCCGCACAGCGGAGTTTACGCCGGCAGGGCACGGCACCGGCGCACAGAGCGACAACAGAACAAATGCCCCAAGCCATACGGTATAGCTGCGCGAATCGGTAAGCAGTCCGGCCACATCCTGCGGCCCTCCAAGGCTTCGGGCAGGCCGCACCCCCCGGGCCGGACCCGCCCTGCACAAGATCCTGATAATCGGCAAGGATGCTTTGCGCCTTCTGCCGGGCAAGCCGCACCCCCCCGGGCCGGATCCGCCCTGCACAAGATCCTGATAATCGGCAAAAATGCTTTGCGCCTTCTGCCGGGCAGGCCGCCGCAGCGCCCAACGTGTTGGCCGTTCCACAGAAGACTGTTTCATTCCGCGATCGACCTTTCCCTGAAAACTTATACCGCGAAAAAACCAGTACTGATAAAACTGTTATACAGAACCGGCAAAAAAATCAGGCCGTATGCCGCCGATTCGCGGCATACGGCCTGACCCTTTGTGCCGTACTGCAAAGCCCCTTGGGTGCTTTTTGCGCTAAAGCGTTACAGCTCGTTCTTGCTGGACATTTTGAGATAAGAATTGACAAAGCCGTCGAGATCGCCGTCCATCACATTGTTGACATTGCCGTTTTCAAAGCCGGTGCGGTGATCCTTTACCAGCGTATACGGCATAAAGACATAGCTGCGGATCTGGCTGCCCCACGCAATGGCGCTTTGCACGCCCTTGATATCGCTGATCTTATCCAGATGCTCGCGCTCTTTGATCTGGTACAGCTTTGCGGCCAGCATCTTCATGCACATATCGCGGTTTTGGAACTGGCTGCGCTCGTTCTGGCAGCTGACAACGATCCCTGTGGGAATGTGGATAAGGCGCACAGCGCTGCTGGTTTTGTTGATGTGCTGGCCGCCTGCGCCCGATGAACGGAACACTTCCATTTTGATGTCCTCCGGCCGGATCTCGACAGTGATGGCATCGTCCAGCTCCGGCATCACCTCCAGCGAGGCAAAGCTGGTGTGGCGGCGGCCCGACGCATCGAACGGCGATACGCGCACCAGACGGTGCACGCCGTTTTCGCTGCGCAAAAACCCGTAGGCATTGTGCCCCTCCACCAGAATGGAGGCCGATTTGATGCCTGCCTCGTCGCCCTCCAGATAATCCAGCACCTTCACGGTCCAGTTGTGGCGCGTGGCAAAGCGCGTATACATGCGATACAGCATCTCCACCCAATCCTGCGCCTCGGTGCCGCCCGCGCCTGCGTGGAACGTTAGGATCGCATTGTTTGCGTCGTATTCGCCGTTCAGCAGCGTTACCAGACGCAGCTCCTCCACCTTGGCGGAAAGCGCGTTTACGGCGCTGTCGGCCTCCTCGGCCAAATCGGGGTCGTCGTCTTCGGCACACATTTCCAGCAGGGTTTCGGCATCCTCCAGCATACTTTGCAGCGCGCGGTATTGCTCCAGCCGTTCTTTCAGCTCGCCCATTTCCGCGAACACCGCGCCGGAGGCCGCCGTGTCGTCGTAAAATTCCGGGCTGGCGCTTTTCTGCTCCAGCTCCTCCAGCCGCAGTTTGCCGCGCTCGATGGCAAGCGCGTCGTGCAGATCGGCCACCTCGGGCGCAAGCTCGGATAAACGGCGCTTTACTTCGTCTAAAATAATCATAAAAGCCTCACTTTATTTTCGGAAGGAATGGTATTGTTCACATTTTTCTATTATAATAAAAACAGAGGGGAAAGTAAAGGCGTTTTGGGCTTTACTTTTGCATCTGTTTTGGAGTATGATGGTAAAAAGCGCAAAAGAAAGCGAAACGGGTCAGGAGGATGCCGTATGATGGATTGGAAAGGGCATAAATGCGTGTCTTGCCATAAGATGTTTGAACAGGGCGACGATATCGTCGTTTGCCCCGAGTGCGGCGCGCCCTACCACAGGGCGTGCTATACGGCCGAAGGGCGGTGTGTCTTCAGTGCGAAGCACGGCGGCGAATTTGAATATATCCCGCCCGAGGCAAAGCCGGATGTGAACGCCGGCGGCCCGGTGTGTCCGGTGTGCCGCACGCAGAATCCGCCGGACGCATTATTCTGCGAACGGTGCGGCCAGCCGATCCGCCCCGGCATGGAGCCCCCGGACGTGCCGGAGCACAGGCCCCATTACGCTTCGCCCGAACAGAACGGTACAGACGCGTTCCGCAACGGACAATACGCTCCGGATACCGTGATGACACAGCTGCATCTGGCGAAGGAATACGACGGGATCGCCACGCAGGATTGGATGACGTATATCGGCAACTCCGCGCCGTATTATCTGTATCAGTTCCAGCGCATGAACGAGAGCGGCCGCAAAACAAGCTTTTGCTGGAGCGCTCTGCTGGTGCCCGAATACTATTTCTTTTATCGCAAAATGTGGGGCTGGGGCATGCTGGCGTTTGCCGTCAGCCTGATTGTCAGCGTACCGATGATCCTGGTACTCGCCTCGATGATGGGCGCCCCCTGGGCGGCGGGCATTTCGGTTTCGGCGCTCAACTTTTTTACAGGCGCGTGCGGCCTGCTCAACTGGGGAACGCGCATTGCCGCATGTCTGTTTGCGTTTTATCTGTTCCGGCAGAACGCGGCAAAAAAAATGCGCGCGATGCGCGAGGCCGCTGCCGACGAGGACGGTTATCATGCCGTACTGGGGCGCAAGGGCGGGCCCAGTGTTACGGTGACGGTGCTGGTGGCGGTGCTCACCGTGCTGGCCTCAATCGCGCTTTGCCTCTGGGCGGGGCCGGAGCGGTTACAGATGCTCATTTACGGCTGAGCCCATGCGCCTTTTCGGCAGGCGAAAGAACCTTTCCGCCCCAAACGGCATCACGAGAAAATCGAGAGGAGACATTCTATGCAGAAAGTAAAAAAAGCGGTGATCCCCGTAGCCGGCTTCGGCACGCGGATGCTGCCCGCCACGAAGGCGATGCCCAAGGCGATGCTGCCCATTGTGGACAAGCCCGCCATCCAGTATATTGTAGAGGAGGCGGCGGCCGCCGGCATCCAAGAAATCCTGCTGATCGTGGGCCGCGGCGGCGCGAGCATCGAGGATCATTTCGACCGCGCGCCCGAGCTGGAGGCCGCGCTGCAAAAGCCCGGCAAGGAAAAGCTGCTGGCCGATGTGCGCGCCTGCGCGGGACTTGCCGATCTTTTTTTCCTGCGCCAGAAGGAGACAAAGGGGCTGGGGCATGCCATTCTGATGGCGCGTGCGTTTACGCAGGACGAGCCGTTTGTGGTGCTGTACGGCGACGATGTGATCTTAGGCGAAGACCCTGTCGCCGCGCAGCTCTGCCGCGCATACGAGCAGTACGGACGCCCCTGTGTGGGCATTCGCGAGGTGCCGCGCGCCGATATCGCAAAATATTCGTCGATGAAGCTTAGCCCGCTTTCCGAAAATCTGTACCGGATTACCGATATGATTGAAAAGCCCGCGCCCGGGCAGGAATTCAGCCTGTATTCCATTCTGGGCCGCTGCCTGCTTACGCCGGAGATCTACGGCATCCTGGAAAAAACGCGGCCCGGGGCGGGCGGCGAAATCCAGCTGACGGACGCGATGGCCGTGCTGGCGCGTACCAGCGGCATGACGGGCGTGGATTTTACGGGCCGCCGCTACGATATGGGAAACAAACTGGGTGTGATGCAGGCGCAGGTGGAAACGGCGCTGCGCCACCCCGAGATCGGCGAGGCGTTCCGCGCGTATTTAAGCGAGCTGGCCCAAACCCTGTAAAGCGCATTTTGAGCCGGCGTTGCAGGCTGCGGCAGCGCGCAAATACCTTACCGGGCTTTACCGGGCTTTTTGGGGCAGGCCGTTCTGCCGCCCATGCCGGCGGAGAGCAGGATGGGCGGCGGCGAGGATTTTGCGTTTGTGAGCGTGGAGGCGCCCACCATCGGCGTGTTCCTCGGCGCGGGCGATTCCGCGCAGGGCTATGCGTATCCGCAGCACCATCCCAAGGCTGTTTTTGACGACAGCGTGCTCTGCCGCGGCGCAGCGGCCTATGCGTATTCTGCACTGCGCTGGCGGCAGGAACATCACGGAGAGAAGCGCCGTATTTGTTCATATTTATTTCATAAATCCGCAAAAAAACCTTGACGAATTGGTGGAATTGCGGTAAGATAAAGGCAGTTTCACAATAGGAAAATCGGTACCGGAGGAAGAACGCGCGCCAGCCGAATCTCCTGTCTTTTTTTCGTTTCGCGAACGGCTCGTCCTCGCTTTGCGTGGCGGGAACTGTGCGTTGCCGCCCGTTGCTGCACCGCAGGGCGGCAGGTACGATCGTTCATCATTTTCGCAGTAAGGAGAAGGAGTCATTATGGAAAACAAAAAGAAAAAGTCAATCGGCGCCCTGCTCTTGGGCAAGTGGGACACCAAAACCATTGTCGGCATTGCCATAGGCGCCGCGCTGTTTGGCGTGCTGATGGATTTTGGCGGCATTAAGGTGACGACAAATACCTCGCTCACAAGCGCCTATGTGGTTCTGCCCATTGTCGGCGCGCTGTTCGGCCCGCTGCCCGCGGCGCTTACCGGTCTCATCGGCAACACCATCGCCGACCTGATCGGCGGCTGGGGCCTGTGGTTCGACTGGTCGTTCGGGAACGCCGTGGCCGGCTTTTTCATCGGCCTGCTGCCGCTGTACGGCGCAAAGATCGATGACGGCGTCTTTGGCGTGAAGCATGCCATCATTTACGCGATCGTCACCATTGTGGGCGTTGCCATCGGCTTTGGCCTTGTTACGCCGGTGCTTACGGTGCTGTTCTATTCTTCCGAGCTCACCGTTACATGGATCCAGGCGTGGGCGGCTGTAATCTCTGATGCGTCTGTGGCCATCGTGGTGGGTGTTCCCGTGCTGTTTGCCCTTGCAAAGCGCAACGCCCGCAAAACAGGTCTTTCCAAGGAAGATTAAGTGCGATGAAAAAGCCGGTTATCGAATTTAAGGACTTTTCGTTTCGCTACAAATCCCAGAACGAGTTTACGCTGCACGATATCAATCTGACGATCTACAGCGGCGAAAAGGTGCTCATTCTGGGCCCGTCCGGCAGCGGAAAGTCCACTCTCGGTAACTGCGTCAACGGTTTGATCCCATTTTCCTATGACGGCGAGATCAAGGGATCCTGCAAGGTTTCCGGCATCGAAGTCAGGGAGGCGAATATCTTCACCATCTCCAACCACGTGGGCACTGTTTTACAGGATTCGGATGCCCAGTTTGTCGGGTTGTCGGTTGGTGAAGATATTGCCTTTTCTCTGGAAAATGATGCGGTTCCCCGTCCGGAGATGCTGGAGAAGGTTGACGCGGCTGCCAAAATTGTGGATATGGACGGTTTTTTGGAGGCGATCCCCTATAGCCTCTCCGGCGGGCAGAAGCAGAAGGTTTCGCTTGCCGGGATCATGCACAACAAGGACGTCGAGACACTGCTGTTCGACGAGCCGCTTGCCGCGCTGGATCCGGCCATGGGCATGTCTGCCATCGATCTGATCGATCAGATCCACAAAAACCACGAAAAAACGATTCTCATCATCGAGCATCGTCTGGAGGATGTGCTGTACCGGCATGTGGATCGCGTCATTTTGGTGAACGAAGGGCGTATTCTGCTGGATCTTACGCCGGACGCGCTGCTGCGTTCGGACACGCTGCGGCAAAACGGCATCCGCGAGCCGCTGTATCTTTCGGCGCTGAAAAACGCGGGCGTACACTTTGACGAGGACGAGCATCTGGACAGCCTTGAAGAGCTGGATTTTGCCAAATACCGGGACGCCGTTACCGCGGCGTTCCAGAACAGCGCGCTCTCTGCGCCGAAGCCGAAGGGCGAAAAGATCATCGAGGTTTCGCATGTTTCTTACCGGTACGGCAAAGAGCGCCTTGCGCTGGACGACGTTTCGTTCGAGATCTGCCGCGGCGAAAAGATCTCTGTCATCGGTAAGAACGGCGCGGGCAAATCCACGGCGGCCAAGCTCATCTGCGGCATCATTCGCCCGCAGGAGGGCACGGTGCGCCTGAACGGCCAGGATTATACCGCGCTGTCCATCCGCGAGATCGGCCGTATGGTGGGGTATGTGATGCAGAACCCCAACCAGATGCTGGTAAAGGATATGATCCGGGACGAGGTTTCCCTCGCTCTGACGCTGAACGATTTTGAGCCCTCTGCCATAGAAGAGCGCTGCGAAAAGGTGCTGCGCATGTGCGGGCTGTACAGTATGCGCAACTGGCCCGTTGGGGTGCTCAGCTACGGGCAGAAAAAGCGCGTTACCATCGCCTCCATTTTGGTGCTGCAGCCGGATGTGATTATTCTGGACGAGCCGACCGCCGGCCAGGATTACAGGCGGTATACCGAGATCATGCAGTTTATCGATACGCTCAACCGGGAGTACAATATTACCATCGTGTTCATTACGCACGATATGCATCTTGCCATTGAGTATACCGATCGTTCCATTGTTTTTGCGGACGGCAGGTGCATTGCGGACGACGCCGTGTTCCGGGTGCTGAGCAACGAGGATGTGATCTCCCGCGCGAACCTCAAGCAGACGTCGCTTGTCACGCTGGCCGAGCGCTGCGGGATCGATCCGGAGCACTACATCCATTACTTCATCGATTGCGAGAGGGGGAAGTGAGCCATGGACCAGCGCCTGTTCATCAATCTCTCTCCGGGCAATACTTATCTGGACCGGCTAACCGGCAAAACGAAGGTACGGCTGTTTTTTGCGTTTGTGGTTTTGCTCATCGCCACGTGGGATATGCGCATTATCCTCCCCACGCTTCTTGTCACGCTTGCCGGCCTTTATTCGCTGAAGGCGAAACTGAAAAGCGTTCGGATCATTGCCGTGGTCGTTGTTTTGTCCAATCTGCTGAACCTCTTTCTCATCTGGGTGATTGATCCGGATTACGGCGCCAGCGTGTGCGGCGGCTCTACGCTGTTGTTCCAGATTACGCCGCACTACATCATTACAGGGCAGACCATGTGGTATTTTCTGGTGCGCTTCTGCAAGCTGATGGCCACGTTCTTCGCGGCAATGACGTTTATTCAGTGCGTCACCCCCAGCGAGCTGGCCGCGGGCCTGTACGCAATGAAGGTGCCGTATAAGGTGTGCATGATCGTCTCCATCGCGTTCCGGTATATTCCGGATATCTTGCGCGATTTTACAAACATCAAGATCTCGATGCAGGCCAGGGGCATGGAGCTGGATGCCAAGCGCACAGGCCTATGGCAGCGTTTGAAGCAGAATGTGATGATCCTGGTGCCGCTGGTTGTTACCAGCTTCGACCGTGTGGGCAATATCGCGAACGCGATGGATCTGCGCGGCTTTGGCAAGAACAAAACCAGAACCTATTACGCCGAGCACGAGGACGGCAGGGGCGACGGCCAGATGAAGTTTTTTTATCTTGCGCTGTATTTGTTTATCGCCGTGGTGATCGTGCTGCGTATTGTAAAGCCGGGAGAATTTTTGGTATGGTACCCATTTTAGCGAACCGATATGCACAGATCTGGGAGGCGCATCGGCCGGAATTTTCCGCGCTGGTGCGTATTCCCTCTGTGTATGACAAACAGAGCGCAAGCGCCGCCGCGCCATGCGGCGCGCCCGTGGCGCGCGCGCTGGAATGGATGAAAACACTTTGCGCGCGGGAGGGCTTTGTCATCCGGGAATACGATGGCAGAGCCTTTTCGGCATCCTGGGGCGCGGGCGAGCGCATCGACATTGTCTCGCACCTCGACGTTGTGGGCGTTTCGGACGATTGGGCAGAGGATCCCTTCTCCGGCAGCGTGCATGACGGCTTTGTGCACGGCCGCGGCACACAGGATATGAAGGCGGGCGCGTACCTGACGTTTCTTGCGCTGAAGCTGGCAAAGGACAGTGGCATCGTTCCAAACCGCGAGATCCGCCTTGTCTACGGCACGGACGAAGAACGCACCATGGACGATATGCGCCGGTATGTGGAGCAGGCGGGCCTGCCGGCCTTTGCCTTTACGCCGGACGGTGCGTTCCCAATGATCAACGGCGAAAAGGGCGCGCTGATGTGGACGGTGGAGGGCGCGTATTCCGGCGCCGTGCGCGCGCTGACGGGCGGCATCCAGCCCAATGTGATCCCGCCCGAGGCGGCGGCCGTGCTGGACAGCAGCGCCGGCATTTGTGCCGAAGACGCCGTGCAAAGGGCCGCGCAGCTGGGGGTGACGGCCCAAATTGGGCCCACGCCCCAGGGGCTGCTGGTTCATGTGCGTGGCAAGGCCGCGCACGCCTCCAAGCCCGAGGCAGGCCGCAATGCGCTGGCCGATCTGCTGCGGCTGCTGGCCGCGCTTTGCGAGGAGGATGAGATCCGGCGCCTGGCTGCTGTGCTCGGCGATGCCTACGGCCGCGGCGCGGGCATTGAGGAAGAGCTTACCCCAATGGGCCGGCTGACGATGAACCTTGGCGTCGCCGCCATCGAGGAGGGGCGGCTGCGCTTTTTGGTGGATTGCCGCTATCCGTATGGCCTGGATTCGGCGGCGCTTACGGCGGCGCTCGCGCGGCGCTTGCCGGGCTATGGCGTATCGCTCTCCTACGACGATCCGCCCACCTTTACGCCAGAGGACGATCCCTACGTTCTTGCGTTAAAGGAGGCCTATACCGAGGCCACCGGGCGGGAATGTACCGCGGCCGTTTCGGGCGGCGTATCATATTCCAAGGTGTTCGGCCACTGTGTTACATTTGGCGCGGTGGCGGAGGGCTCGGAGCTGCTTGCGCATCAGGAAAACGAAAAGATCGCCGAGGCCGACTGCGTCAAGGCACTGGAAATTTATCACAGGGCGATCCTGAAGCTGGCCGAAAAGTAGAACCGCGCTGCCAAAAGCCCACAGCGCATGGGCGATTTTTGCGCCGGCCGCGCACAGCCGCCGTGCGGTGTACCGCGCAGCGCGCTCTGCGCCGGCTGTGCGGCAATGCCGTGCAATACGCGGCCCGCGCCGTCCGCGGGGCAAAAACAAAAGAGATAAAACCGGAAGAGGTTGGTGTAACGATGAAACCCGCGATCCTTCTGCAAACAGATTTTTCCAACACCTGGGGCGCCGTCGCCTCGATGAAAGGCGTAATCAAGCTTACGGATCCGACGCTGGAGATCTATGATCTCTGTCATGATATTCGGCAATACGATCCATGGGAGGCCTCCCTTTCGCTGAATACGACCGAGCCGTATTGGCCTGCCGGAACGGTGATCGTTTCGGTGGTCGATCCGGGCGTCGGCACCGCGCGCAGGGCCTCGGTGGCGCTGCTGCGCGACGGCACGTATATTGTCACGCCCGATAACGGCACGCTCACCCATGTAAAGCACGGTGTCGGCATTACTGCGATCCGCGAGATCGACGAAACGCGCAACCGCTTTCATGCAAAGGAAGATGTATCCGTATTTCACGGGCGCGATCTGTTCGGCTACTGCGGCGCGCTGCTGGCATCCGGCAAGATCACCTTCGAGGAGGTGGGCCCGGCCTACCCGGTGGACGAGGTGGTAGAGTGCGAGGAATATGCGCTTGTGCCAAAGCGGGAAGGGAACACGGTAAAAACCTGGGTGATGACGGGCCTTGCGCACTTTGGCGGCATCCAGTTCTATGTGACAAACGACGCGTGGAAAAAACTTGACTGCAAAGAGGGCGACCGGGTACGAATCTGCATTGCGCATGGCGGAGATACTGTATTTGACGCTGCCGTGCCGTTTGCAAAATCGTTCGGCTTTGTGCCAAAGGGTGAGCCGGTGCTTTATTGCGGCTCGTCGCTGTTCCTGAGCCTCGACTGCAATCAGGACAGCTTTATGCAAAAATACGGCATCGGCATCGGGAAAGAATGGAAGGCAACGCTGACGCTGCCGTAAAAAATTTGGCCCTAAGGCCGCCAAACCATGGAGTAAAGGAGAAGTTATGCAGCATTTTCTGGTATTTCAAAGCGATTTTGGGCTTGTGGACGGCGCTGTCAGCGCGATGAAAGGCGTTGCCTATAAGGTGGATCCGGAGCTGATCCTCGGCGATATCACGCACGATATCACGCCGTATAATGTATTTGAGGCGTCCTACCGGCTGTTCCAGACGGTAAACTACTGGCCGGCGGGCACGGTTTTTGTCTCGGTGATTGACCCGGGCGTGGGCTCCAGCCGCAAGAGCGTTGTGGCAAAAACAAGCGGCGGGCAGTATATCGTTACGCCGAACAACGGCACGCTGACGCATCTGAACGCCTTTGTGGGCATCGAGGCGGTGCGCGAGATCGAGGAGCGCACCAACCGGCTGGAAAACAGCTTCCTTTCGTATACCTTCCACGGCCGGGATGTGTATGCCTATACCGGTGCGCGGCTTGCCTCGCAGACGATCTCTTACGAGGAGGTGGGCGCGCCGCTGCCGCTTTCGGAGCTGGTTTCCCTTGAGCTGTATGGCGCGCAGCGGGAGGATGCCTCTGTCACCGGGCAGATTGATATTTTAGACGTGCGCTTCGGCTCGCTGTGGACATCCATTCCGTTCGAGATGTTCCGCGCACTGGGCTTTGAGTTTGGCGATTATGTAGAGGTGCGCATCTGCAATAATAACATGCCGGTGTATATCAACCGCATCGTCTATGGCCGCTCGTTTGCGGACGTGCGGGTGGGCGAGCCGATTGTGTATATGAATTCCGTCAATCACATGGCGCTCGCTATCAATCAGGGCTCCTTTGCCAAGGCCTACAACATTGGCGTCGGCATTCCCTGGACGATCTCGTTTACGAAGGTGTAAAGACAGAATGCACCTCTGCCCGAAGCGTGCGGCGCGCGGAAAACCGGTTCGCGCGGGACGGCGCGGAACTGTTGATACAGCCCAAAAACAGAACCGGCGTTTAAAAAGCAGAAGACGCCGGGCGCGCCCCAGAGTACAAAACGCGCAAAAAGATATAGCGGCAAAAAACGCTCCGATCCCCGAAACATTCCGGGACCGGAGCGTTTTAATTTACTTGCCGATCGTACGCAAGTGTACTCCATAAAACAGTTTGCCAAAAAATCGCTTTCTGCACAGGCGCCTGCCGGAAAAAAGGAATGGCGGCGCCTGCCGTTCAGGTGTTCTGTTTACTGGTCTCGCCGCTCTTTTTCTATGTGAACTTGTTCGTCCACAGCTTATTTTTGATTGAAAGGATTTCCGTTTCAGACGCCGTACCAGCGGATCTTACCCGCCTCCAGCTCGGTATCAAAGCAGGAGCCGTCGCCCCGGTATACGGTGGTGGTCTGCGGCGCGTCGGTATTGTTCACAACGCAGAAAATGTCGCGTTCGGGATATGCGTGCACATCCACATTGACATTGGAAGAAAACCATACGTTCAGCAGGCTTTCGCTGTGGGCTGCCCAGAGCACCGCGCGGTGCAGGAGGCGGCTGTTTTCAAACGAATAGGGCAGGCCGCTGATGTAAACCGCGCGGCCTCTGCCGAACGTATTTACGGCGAGCTGCACTTCCTTTTCGCGCTGCACCAGCACCTCGGCGTCCTCCAGCGCGTAAATGTTCTTTTTGCCCTCGCCGAAATCCACCGGCCCGGCGCAATCGGCAAGGATAAAGTGCTTGGGGTGCTCGCGCCAGTTGTATTTGTCATAACCCAGCGTAAATCCGGTTTCTTTTTCTACGCCCAGGATATTTGAAAGCTGCAGATAGCGGCCCTGATATTGGCGTCCGGATGGCTCGCCCACGCCGATGAGGCCACCGCCGTTCCAGACAAAGCGCTTCACCGCGGCGCTGATTTCGGCGTTCTCCCAAACGGCGCCGCCTGTGTGGGCGGTGTCGCCGTCGCCAATGTTGAACAGCACGTCCACGCCGTTCAACGCGGCCGGGTCGGCCAAAAGATCGTCGAAGCTGAGAAAGCGCACGTCGTACGGCGCGCCGGAAAGCGCCTCGATCACGCCCGCATAGCTGTAGTTCTGCTTTTGGTACAGCGCGTGGTGCACCATATGACATCCCCATGCGCGCGCTCTGCCCCAGCTGTTCAGCACGGCCACCGTCTTTACGCAGTAGGGCGCCGCGCCGTCGATCTTGCCGTACAAATCTCGGAATTCCCTGCAGACATGCTCGACATACTCCAGAAAATCGGGGAATTGGCACGCGAGCTTCAGATAACCGCCGTAGCCGATGCGATCGACGGGCTTGCGCAGAATGGCGCGGCGCGCCGTCACCCAGTTTTCTTTTGCCTCGCGCACCGGATTTCCGCCTGCGTGGAACGTATCGGGAAAGAAATACGGCAGAAAGCGCCCTTCGGTGTACTTTACGCCGGGAATATCGGAAATGAGCCGCAGCGTGCTGCCGTTGCCCACGCTGCCCACCACGGCGTCGAGGCCAATGCCCTTGAATTCCTCCAAAAACGGCTCGGTGCCAATCCAGTGGTCGCCCAAAAACATCATGGCTTCCTTGCCCAGCTCGTGGGTAATCTCCACCATTTCCCTGGCCAGCGCCGCCACCTCGCGCCGCTGGAACGCCATAAAATCCTTATATTCCCGGGAGGGCACGCGGTACTGGTTGTTATAATAGCCCTGGTCGATAATGAATTCCGGGCGGAAGCGGTAGCCGGCCTCCCGCTCGAACTGCTCTAAAATACAGGGCGAGACGCTGGCCGAATAACCGTACCAGTCCACATATTTTTCCCGCCGCAGCGCGTCGAAGATCAGCGTGAACTGGTGGAAAAACGTTGTGTAGCGAATCACATTTACATACGGGCGCTCGGCGATGAACCTGCGCAGGCGCTCCATGGCATATTTGCGCGTTTTGGGCTGGCGCACGTCGAAGGTGATCTGATGCTCGCAATCCTTCCAATCGTTCGTAACGGCGTTATACATATGCACGGGATCCCAGATGAGATATGCAAGGAAGCTGACGGTATAATCGTGAAAGGGCTTTGGGGCGTCGATGACAACGCAGCCGGTTTCCGGCTGCCAGCGCCATACGTCCGGAGAAAGCGGCTCGCCTGTGGTGCGGTCCATCACCTCCCACCAGCGCCTGATATCGTCGCGCGCGTTTACCTGTAAAAGCTCCGGGCTGACGTTTTGCATCAGCGGGATGGCGAGCGGCCCGCCGCTTGCGGTGTGAAAGCCCGTCATGATATAACATTGCTGGATCTCGTCCGGATTGGCCCGGGCCCAGGCGTTATCCTTGCGCGTGGTATAGTAGGTGGCGTAAACCTTTGCCCCGGTATTCCGCAGCTCTTTGGGAAAATCTGTTCCGTCGCAATCACGGATGGCGTCCGCGCCCCAGCGCTCCAGAAGTTTTAGCGTCTCAGGGATCACATCCACATCAGTGGGGATCGTTACCCGGCCCCGATCGTTGTTTTTCATGGGGAACACCTCTTCTCAGTGTGTATTTTTCTTGGGGGGATCGACAAACCGGGTATTATAAAGATACAGCGTGCCCAGCAACAGCGCAAGGCCAGCCAGCATGAGCAAAAGCCCCTGCATGCGGCCGGTGAGCCCCCAGCCCCCGATCAGCAGGGCAAAGCCGGAAACAAATGTGGCCAGCATCAAAACGAGGCGTACGGCCGGATGATCCTTCCAGTAATTCATATCGGCACCTTATCCTTTCAATCCGCCCACGGTCATGCCCTGGGTAAGCTTTTTCTGCACGCACATATACAAAATCAATGTGGGCAGCATCACCAGCACCAAACCGGCATACAAACGGCCGTATTCCGCCTTCGACTGCGACGCCTGCATCAGGTTCAGAAGGCCCACAGGCAGCGTTTTCTGGCCGGTGGCGCTGCTCATCAGCGTCATGGAAATGATATATTCGTTCCAGAACGATAAAAAGTTGAACAGAATGATGGTGAGAATAGAGGGCTGCGCCATGGGGAAAATGATGCGCACCATCGTGGCGCCGTAGCCAGCGCCGTCGATGTAGGCGGCTTCCTCAAAATCGTAGGGCAGCGTGGCAAAATAGCCCGAAAGCAGATAAATGGTAAACGGCAGCGCGGTGGCGGCGTAAACCACGGCCAGCATTACAAGATTGTTCATAAAAACGTTGTTCCAGTGGAACAGGTATTGCACCCAGCTCTCCCAATCGCGCAGCATCAGGAAGATGGGCACCACGATATAGTTTACGTTGATGAACAGCCCGGCCATAAAGGCGGTATTCAGCAGCTTGCGGCCGCGGAAGGGAAAGCGCGAAAGGCAGTAGGCGGCCGGCAGCGCCACCACCAGCAGCAGCGCAAGCGACAGAGCGGTGACAATTACGGAATTCAGCATATAGCTGCCCATGTTGGCGGCGTTCCACGCATCCGCAAAGTTCTGCCAGTAAAACGAGGCCGGCAGCGTCCACGGGTTGCCGTAAAATTCGCTGTTCTGCTTGACGGAGGCCATAAATACCCACGCCACGGGAACCAGAATCAGTATGGCCAGCGTGGCGAGCACCACATAGATAAACGCCTTGTACAGCGCATCGGCGGAATTTTTCTTTTTTGCGTTCATAAACCGGCCCCCTTACATTTGCAGCACGTCACGTTTGGTGACATGGTTGACTACGGCGGACAGCGTAAAGGAAAACAAAAAGATGATTACGCCGGCAGCCATGGCGTAGCCGTATAAGCCCTCGTCCTTTTGCGTATACATAAAGCTGAGGCCCACATCGGCCATTCCCTTGGCCACCATGGCTTTGACGAACAAAAACGCCATGTTGATGGTAGAGATGATAAAAAACGTGAGGGTGGTGCGAATATTGGTCCAGATGAGAGGCAGGGTGATCTCAAAGAACTGCTTCAGCCTGCCCGCGCCGTCCAGGCTGGCGGATTCGTACAGATCCACCGGCACGGCGGACATCGAGGCCATGTACATTACCATATAATAGCCGATGGCCTGCCAGATCATGGCGATGATGATGCTGACGATCACCATGGGCTGGTCTTTCCAGAGGATCAGGATCTCTTTGCCGGAAAAAAGAGACAGGGCGGAATTGAGCATGCCGTTTTCCGGCTTGTAAATGGCGGAAAAGATCCCCGCGATGACAACCACAGAGAGAATATTGGGAATGTAGAATACGATGCGGAAAAAGCCCTGTCCCCGAATCTTTTCCCGGGTAAGAATGGCGGCGAACACAATGGCAAAAAAGAAGGTTGCAACCGTCACTGTGACGATCAGCAAAATTGTATTCTGCATAGAGGCGATGAATTTTGTATCCCGAAAGAGGATCCTGAAATTTTCAAAGCCCACAAATGTTTCGGTGGGAGAATAAGCGCCCCGCTCAAACAGTGACATCCGGAACACGTTCAGTGTCGGCATCACCATAAACAGAAAAAACAGGATGCTTGCGGGAGCCACACAAAGGGCAATGAACCGGCCGCGGCCTTTGCTGCGCATACAATCGCTCCTTTCCTTGGAACACGATCAAAATAGATCCCTGCCTGTAAAATTTTGAACAGAAAAGCGGCGGTGAGCGGTTTTCGCTCACCGCCGCCTGCATTACGGAAGATCCGCCCATCTCAATGGGACGCTTTACTCTACCAGATTATCACGCATCTGATCGCTGGCGGTCTTGATATCCGCGATCCACTGATCCTCTGTCACGGAACCGTTGACAAGGCCGTTAACAGGATCGAAAAACACCTCGCGAACGCTGCCAAGGCCGGCGACGGCCTCGTAGGTGGCGAAGGAACCCATCGCGGCGTCGGCGCCGTTGTCATAGATGGAATAGAACATCTTGTTGTCGCCGTCCAGATTGTCCGTCAGGCCGGGAACCGGCTGCACAGCGCCGCCCTTGGCAAAGATGGCGCAGGCCGCATCGCTGTACAGGAAGGCAACAAACTGCTTGGCGGCGTCCAGGTTGGGAGCCTTTGCGGGGATCCATGCCTGCTCCAGCCAGCAGTAGCTGGCGCCGGAAGCGCCGGCCTTGGCGGCGGGCAGGGCCGTCATACCCCAGGCAAAGCCGTCGGCGCGGGGCGCGTCTTCCATCTCGCTCACGATCCAGGTGCCGTTCGGCATAAACAGGGCTTTGTTGTCCAGCACCAGCTGCTGGTTCTGCGTGAAGTCCTGATCGTTGGCCTGCGCCGGGGTGAGAGGATTGGTGTACGAAGCAAGCTTCGCCACGATATCAAAGCACTCCTGCGCCTCGGGGGTATCCCAGACGCCCTCTTCATACGTCAGGGCCTTGTTGTAGAAGTCCGGGCCGCCCACGGAGTACATCAGCGCATAGAAGAACGCGTCGAAGTAACCGGTGGTGGGGTAGGTAAACAGGTAGATGCCCTCTGCCTGGGCCTTATCGCCCAGCTCCCACATCTCGTCCCAGGTGGCGGGCACATCCCAGCCCTTTTCCTTGAACAGGCCGGCGTTGTAGAACAGGCCGCAGGGGCTGTAGAACATGGGGGCCAGATACGTTTTGCCGTCGCCATAGGGGTTGGTGATGGTGGTATCCGTAAAGCCGCCCACGATCTTATCGCCAACTGTCACGCTCTCGCCGGGCACCGTCATGGAAAGCACGTCGGTGATATCGGCGATGTTGCGGTCTTTGATGAACTGCTCGGTGAGCTTTTTCTCACGGCCGGTGGCAAGGTGGATCACGTCGGGATATTCGCCGCCCTGCATGGACGGGCCGATCACGTCTTCGAGGTTCTGATCGCAGATCAGCTCTACCTCAATGCCGGTTTCGGCGGTAAATGCGTCGCACACTTCCTGCCACATGCCGGGATAAGCGGTTTCATAAGCAGAGCTGAGCGCGGCCACCTTGATGGAAGCGGGCGCGGCGGGCGCGGCGGGCTCGTCGGGCGTGCTCTGGCTGCCCGCGCTTTGGGCCGGCTGGCTGTCCGCCGGCGCCGGCGAGGATGACTGCGGCGCCCCGCCGCAGCCGGCCAGCAGGCACACAAGCAAAGCTGTCGCTAAAACCATGCTGAAAATCTTTTTCATCGTTGCAAACCTCCTTAAATGATAAAACGTGCGTGAGACAGGGGCGGCGAAACTCACAAAACAAAGCGCTGCGGATTGTGTGCAGCAAATAGTCCGCGGCTTTGTTTTTGGAATGGGGCTGCCCGCGTCAAAGGCGTTCTGTTGCGCCTTATGCACATAGTATATCGGGGTATTCGCAGATAGAACAGCCCCATTCTTGCGTTTGTCTTTAGAAATATTGCTTTTTTGGGAATTTGCACAGATTTTTTGCCCATTGCGAATTCTCTCTGTAAAAATATGCATTTTCAATCATTTTTATGCTTTTTACGGACGCTTTAAAATAAAAAAAGAAAAAGAAAACAACGAAAAAAGAAAGCTTGCAAGATGCTGAAAAGCAGGATATAATAAAATAAAGAATGATTGGAACGTTTTTTTTGTAAAATTGCGCTGGCCTGGGAAGAGACGCCGGGCGTTTTCAGAGCACAGCATGGAGGGGGCGCGATGAGCAGCTATCAATACAGCTTTTCCTTTACGATCCCGCCTTTTCCCGACAGCGATACGCTGCGGCTGAGCTATATTTTTCAGGATCGGTATTCCGAGGAATGGAATTCCAATCCGCATACGCACAGCTGTGCGGAGCTGTTTTTTATCACCGAGGGCCACGGCCGTTTTCACACGCAACGCGAGGAGTTCCCCGTTGCGCTGCATGATCTGATCGTGATCAACGCCAATGTACTGCATACCGAGCTGAGCCAGCCGAAAAATCCGCTGGAGTATATCGTGCTGGGCGTGGAGTGTGTGGAGGTTTTGGGCAGTGCGGACGGTTACGCAATGTTTCATCTGCACAGCGGCTGGCAGGAGTTGATGAACTGTCTGGAGCTGATGATCCGCGAGACGCGGGAGCGGCAGCCAGGCTGCGAGGAGGTGTGCCGCCGCCTGTTGGAGGTGGTGCTGCTGCGGCTGGGACGGCAGGGGGCGCTGTCTCTGGGCGCACAGGCCGCCGGTTCCCGCGTCAGCCGCGAGTGCGGGTTGGTGCGCCGGTATATCGACAATCATTTTAAGGAGGATTTGAATCTGAACCAGCTTGCGCAGCTGGCACACGTGAATAAATATTATCTGGCGCATGCATTTCGCCGGGAATTCGGCGAATCGCCCATCCACTATCTCATCTCCCGCAGGGTGGAGGAAAGCAGATTTCTTTTGCGCGAGACCGATCACACGCTTTCTTTCATTTCGCGGGTGCTGGGCTTTTCGTCGCCCAGCTACTTTTCACAATGCTTTCGCCGCGCAGAGGGGATCAGCCCCATGGAATATCGCCGCAAAAGCCGGTAGCGCAGGGAACGGGCGGAAGAGGAACGGCCCCAAAAGGCGGAAAAGGCGGGGAAAGGGTAGAAAAGGCAAAAAGGGATAGGAAACACGGGAAGAAGAAGCAGCAAAAAAAGGCGAAACAGGGCGGCGCGAAAAGCAGGAAAAAAGGCGAAACAGGGCAAAATGCAAAAAGACAAAAAAGAACCCCGCGGCTGTGGACAGAATACTTCTGTCCACAGCCGCGGGGGTTTTGGATGATTGGGATCGGGGAATGGAATCGGCGCGGGTTTGTTTTTCTCTGCGACGTCCGCGAGAGCTTACGATGGTTTGTGATGGGCTTGCGACGGCCGCGCGGGGTGCGCCTGCCCATGCACATGTGCGGAGGGAAGCCTCAAAACCGGCACGGTTACCGCCGCCGCTTAAAATCGAAAGACCACGCCGGCAACGGCGGCAATGGCAATGAAGACGACGGGATGCCACTTCAGCTTTTTCTGGCCGAAGAAGATCAGCGCGGCCAGGATGAGCGCCTTCCAGACAAACAAATCGCCCACGCTGCCGCTCTGTGCAAAAGCCTCGGGGTCAATCAGCGAAACGCGCATCACGTTCAGCCCGGCCGCCGTGATCATGGCGATGGAAGCGGGGCGCAGCCCGTAGAAAACCCCCTCCACAAACCGGCTGTCGCGGAATTTTTCCAAAAATTTGGCGATGATCAGAATGATCACCAGCGAGGGGAAAGCCAGCGCGAGCGAGGCGATGACCCCGCCCAAAACGCCCGCGGAGAGAAAGCCCGCATAGGTGGACATGTTGATGCCGATGGCCCCGGGCGTGGATTCGGAAATGGCGATCATATCCGCGATATCCGCGTGAGAGAACCACCCGGTGCGGTCGGACATTTCGTACAGAAAGGGCAGGGTAGCAAGGCCGCCGCCCACGGAAAAAAGCCCGGTTTTGATAAACTCCCAAATCAAACGCAGCAGCGTCATTTGCCCTCACCCGCTTTCCCGGCGCCTGCGCGGCGGTTTTTGATTGTGGATGCCGCAATGCCGAAAACACCCGCAAGGACCACCAGCGCGGCCGCCGGCAGCTTCACCGGCAGTATGCCGGAAAAGGCGTTCAGCAGGAAGATGGCCAGATACAGCGTCAGCGTAATGCCGTCCACAACGGATTTTTTCCACAGCCGCAGCACGGCCTGCACAATCAGCACGCACACGCAGACACGGATGCCGGCAAAGGCGTGCTGGATTATCTCCAGCTGGGCAAAGTTCTGCAAAAACGAGGCGATCACAAGAATGATGAGGATCGGCCCCGTCAGAAAGCCCGTGGTGGAGACGAGCGCCCCCACGATCCCCGCGCGCTTTTGCCCGAGAAAGGTGGATACGTTCAGCGCGATGATGCCCGGCGTGCACTGGCCGATGGAAAAATAATCCCGCAGCTCGTCCAGCGTTGTCCAATGGCGTTTATCCGCCAGCTCGCGCTCCAAAATGGGCAGCATGGCATAACCGCCGCCAAAGGTGACGCAGCCAATTTTGACAAAGGTCCAGTATAATTCCCATAAACCGTTCAAGATCGTCTCCCCCTTTTGCTTTTTCAAAAAACGGATGCTGTTTTTACCGGGCGGCGCAATCGGAAAGCAGGCCGCGCGGTAAGGCCGCGCCCGTACCCTTACTCCGCGCGTTCCCAGCACCGGCTTTCGGTGAACAGGCGAACAAGATCCGGGTCCAGCTTTCCCTCCCGGTTGGCCATTTCATCCAGCACCGAAAGCGCCCGTTTTACAGGCATGCCGGGCTTGTACGGCCTGTCGTCGGCGGTAAGCGCATCGAAGATATCCAGAATGGTGAGGATGCGCACCTCGGCGGGGATCTGATCGCCCGAAAGACGGTTGGGATAGCCGCTGCCGTTCAGCAGCTCATGATGCGCGGCCGCCCATTCCGGCACGTGCGACATCTCCGGGGAAAACCGGATCTGGCTCAGAAGCTTTTGCGTCATTTCCACATGCGATTGGATCACTTTCCGTTCCGCGTCCGACAGGGTGCCCTTGCGGATGGAGAGCATCGCATATTCCTCCGGCGTCAGCCAGGGCTGCTCCTTCCCGCTCCGATCGCGCCAGGTGCGCTTTGTCAGCTGCTCAAGCGCCGCCAGCATTTCATCCGTAACAAATCCGACGCCGTTTGCCCTGTTCACAAGCTCCGTCGCTTCTGCGATCTGCTGCGCCGTCTTTTGCCCGTCGCCGCGCCCGGCCAGCGTGTCAAGCTCCGCCAGCAGGCCGATCACCTCCATGCGGTGCATAAATGCGCTGTGCTGCTCGGGCAAAAGCCGCAGGGGCTTATCCATCACCTCTAAAGGGATCACGAGCTTGCCGATATCGTGCAGCCAGATGCTCATAATCAGCTCCTCGCGCCGCTGGGGCGGGAAGGGAAGCGCCTCGCCGCGCTCGCGTGCCAGCGCGTTGCAATAATCCAGAAAAGCCTCCCCATACGCGGCCATGCTGCGGGAATGGTTGCCGTTGTAGGGGCTGCGCGCGTCGATGGCGCAGGACATGACGTGCACGAACGAGCGCAGCAGCCCGTGAATTTCCCGAATATAGCGGATGTTTTGGATGGTGATGGCTGCCTGAGAGGCGAGGGATTCCAGCACAAGCGCGGTTTCTTCGGCAAACGGCTGGACATTTCCGTGCGCGTCCATCGCATTGATCAGCTGCAATACGCCCAGCGGCTCTCCCGCGCGGTTTCGCATGGGAACGGCCAGCATGGAACGGGTGCGGTAGCCTGTCATGGCATCGTACCGGGCCGAGCCGGAAAAATCGTAATCCGGGCTGTTGGTAACATCGGCCACATGGAGGGTGCGCCCTTCCAGCAAAGCCCGTGCGCACATGTTTTCCGGCGTCAGCGGAACGGGCGGCAGATCGGGCAGCACACCGTCTGCGCCGGAATAGGTTTTCAGGGTGTCGTTGCGCAGGATGCGAAAGCGCAGAGCATCCCCTTCCAGCAGATACAGCGTGCCGGCGTCACAATGCGCCAGTTCCATCACCGAGGAGAGAATTTCCTCCAAAAGCCGGCCGGGATCCCGTTCCGAGGAAAGCAGCACGCCGATATTCAGTATTTTTTCGATCTCTTTCTGTGTCACAGTGCGATCACCATTCCTTCCCTTGCAAAGCGGCAGATCGGTTCCCGGTCGGCCGGCCTCTGCTGGAGACGCAAAAATTCGTCCGTATAGCTCCAATCGTAGTGCGTCATCAGCACCTGGCCAACTCCGGCGGCGCGGCCGAGCCGCAGCCCCTGTTCCCAGGTAGAATGCCCCCAGCCGGGGCGCAGCTTTGAAGGGGCGAAAGCGGCGTCCCAGATCATCAGGCTGCTTTCGCGTGCAAAATTGGCAAGGGCAACGAAGGTGCGCTCGTCCGTCTCGTTATCCAGCGCATAGGTGACGCTGTTTTCCGCGTCGTCCAGCCGGTAGAGGATGCTGCCGCCCGGATGGCTGCCCGCCATGGTGGAAACAGTAAGGCCGTCCAGCGCAAAGCTGTCTCCGGGCACAAATTCGTGGAATTCGATACGGGCGGGAAAATCGCGCAGCCCCAGCGGCCAGAAGGGCGGGCCGATCAGCGTATCCAAAGCGCGCGCCATGCCCCTGCCGCCATGTAGGCGCACCGTTGTCTTCAGGCAAAAGAGCGGCTGGAATAAAAACAGTCCCATCAGATGGTCGATGTGAAAATGGCTGAGCAGGATATCAAGCCGCCTGACATCCTGCCGCTTTGCGAGGGCCTGCCCCAGAAGGGCAAGCCCCGTTCCCGCGTCCAGGATCACGATGCCGCCCGCGTGCTCCAGCGCGGTGCACACCGTATTGCCCCCGTATTCGGCGCAGTCCGGCGCGGGCCTTGGGGCCGAGCCGCGCACGCCCCAAACGGTAATCTGCCACTGCTGCTTCATGGCGTCTGCACTCCTTCCGGCAAGATCGCGTCCAGCGTCAAAACCTCAAACCCCGCTGCTTTTCCCTTCAGCAGCGGCGGATGCTCCAGCGGCGTTGCCGCAATGCGGCCCTGCAGCGCATCGGCCACGGCGCGGGAGATATAGATGGTTCCGGCGGGCGCGTTTGCCTCCAGCCGAGAGGCGGTGTTTACGGTATCGCCTATGGCGGTATAGTCCATACGCATCGGCGCGCCGATATTGCCCACAACGGCCGGCCCTACATGAACGCCAATGCCAAACGACACCGGGTGCCCGTACTCCTGCATCAGCCGCTGTGCCAGCGGCTTTGCGCCCTCCGCCATTGCCATGGCCGCGCGGCAGGCCAGCATTACGGCGTCCTCCTGCGGCAGAGGCGCGTTCCAAAAGGCCATCGTGCAGTCTCCCACAAATTTATCCAGCGTGCCGTGGTGATCCATCACGCACCTTGTGGTGAGCGTTAAGTATTCGTTTAAAATCTCCACCACCCGCTCCGGCGCAAGATGCTCCGACATGGAGGTAAAGCCGCGGATATCTACAAACAGCACGGCGATCTCACACTTTTTTCCGCCCAGCTCCATGGCGGCGGGCCCGGCGTTCAGCAGCTCGGATACGATTTCGGGCGCCACATACCGCTGGAACGTGCGGGTAACATGCTGGCGCTCCAGCGCGGCGCGGATATAGTTGGCCGCAAGGCACCCGGCGTACAGTACGGTAACGCCCGACGGAACCCAGAGAAGATGGAGCACCCAGCCGGCCTCGTACAGGCATTTGCACAGAACGATCCAGCCTGCGCAAAGGGCGAGCCACAGCGCGGTAGAAACGCGCACACCGTGTTTTTGAAAGGCTGCGCACGCGGCAAGCAAGATCGCAAACAGTACAGCGAGCTGAACGCCTTTGCCGGCTTCCTGCGGATACGTGCCGTTCAGCAGCGCCTGAATGACGTTGGCCTGATACTCCACGCCGTACATCGGCCGGGCGTGATCGATGGCGGTAAAGTAGCTGTCCTGCAGTCCTGCCGCGCAGGGGCCGATCAAAACAATCTTGTTTTTGAAATAATCGGAAGAAACTGTTCCGTCCAGAACATCGGCGATGGAGCGGAATTCAAAGTTGCCCGGGTTCTGAGCAAAAGGCACATACCAAAAGCCGCGCGCATTGGTGGGCGGAAGCATCAATTCATCCCGAAGGCGCTCGGCCAGCGCCAGTGCCAGAGAGGGAACGCGCGTTCCGTCCGGCAGATCGAAATACAAAAGATGACGCCGCAAAATGCCGTCGGTGTCCAGCATGGCGTTGATGTGCCCCTGCTGCGTTGCCTGCCGCAGGGCCGCAAACGGCTCTTCATACGCCGTCAAAACAAAATCATCGCGCACAAAGCTGCCGCTTTCTGTCTCTACAAAATCCGAATCGAACTCGGCGGCCGAGGCGGTAACGACGTTCCCATACCGCCCTGCCGCCCGGGCCAGCGCCGCGTCTGTCTCGGGGTTTGTGCTGCCGCTGAAAAGCACATCCACACCGATCGCCGCCGGGCGTCCGTCCGGCCCCGCGTTCAGGAGCTCGAGTGCCCGGGCTACGCCGTCCCGGCACCATTCCTGATAGGGGCCGTAGATCTCCAGCGATTTTTGATCGATGCCGACGATCACGATTTTGCCGTCTGTGGCGTAAGGCTGCTGATAAAACGCGTCGCATACGGCCAGATCCGCCCGGTTCAGCACGCCCAGCCACGCAAGCAGCGTGAGCGCCGCGGCGGCGGCAAGCGCTGACAAAGCAGATTGGAGCTTTGATTTTTTCATGGCGGTTCCTCCTTTGACGGCCTTGGCATTTGGAACAGCGCGCGGGAAAACAGCGGGCAAAGCGCGCACCGTGCCGCAGCGCGCGGAAAAAGAGTGGGAAACGGTATACAAAAAAAGGCAGACCGCCACTTGGCAGTCTGCCCTTCTGGTGCGAGGAACGAGACTTGAACTCGCATGGTATAACCACACGCCCCTCAAACGTGCGCGTCTGCCGATTCCGCCATCCTCGCATGATTGCGCGGCCACCCGATGCCGCATAAAATATTTTATCACAGCTCCGTACAAAAAGTCAATATCCTTTTGCGTTTTTTTCTGTTTTTGCGCCTTTTTCTGTGTTGCCGCTTATTTCTGTGCTGCCGAGGATCTTTGCCGAAAACCCGCCAAGGATCTTTGCCGAAAACCCGCCAAGGATCTTTGCCGAAAACTGCCGAGGATCTTTGCCGAAAACTGCCGAGGATCTTTGCCGAAAACTGCCCCTTGCACAAACGGCAGAAAAGCGGTATCCTGAAAGGGGGTGGCGCAATGGGTTTTTTGGATTCGTACAAAAAGCTTGAAAAGCTCTGTGGAGAAATATACGGCGACGAGTATGGCGTATCGGTTTATATTGAGGAAATGCGCAGCAGGCCGGACGGTTCGTACTGTGTGCCGGGCTGGGAAGAAGACTTAAAGCAGCTGAAGCATTATCGCTGGGTGAGAAATAAAATTGTTCATGAACCGAACTGCACGGAAAAAACGATGTGCGAGCCTCGGGATACGCGATGGATCGACGATTTTTATTTGCGCATGATGTCGTCGAACGATCCTCTTGCGGTATATTATAAAGCAGGGAACAGGCGCACCGCGCAAAATCCGTATCCGGAACAAAGAACGATTTCTGCCCAAAATCTGTACAATGCGCAAAAAGCACACTCTGCGCAAAACCCGCATCCAGCGCAAAAACCGAAGAAAGCGAATGGGCCCAAGCCGACGGGAAATCCACAGGGCCGGCACAAAAAGACCCCGTCCCGCGCGGTGGGGTGGTTTCTCTGCCTGCTCGGTATTTTGTCTTTTCTTGCGGCGGCAGCCTGGATCGCAAACAGGATCGGGTGATCCCCGCTCATTTTGGGCCTGTGTAATAGATAAAAACGGTGGACACAAACAGAACAAACGCGGCAAGGCACACAAACAGGCCAAAGCCGCAGCCGGCTGCCGTATAAAAAGCCTGCGGCAAGGCAGACGAGCAGCATTACACACAGCATCAAAAGCATGGCACCGCCCGTATTCCTTGCCAAAAGCGGCAAAAGATAAAAAGGCAGTCCCTGTTGCTTGTTGTCAAGGACTTTTTCATCATGTTTACGGATTGTTCATAAATTCTTGTCAAAAAAGTCCGGGAGCCTGTTACGGTTCCCGGACTGCTTATGCTATGCTTACTTATCGGCCATCATCTGTCCGATTTCCTTGTGGAGCATCAAATACAATGCATCGACATAAAGATGGGAGCATAAGCCACAGTTCTACCTGTTGCTTATGCTCCCGAACATTTGATTTACTCTGTTGTCAAATCATCGTCTTCTTCATCGCTACCATTTTGTGTGGTCGGCGGTATAGCGTCAACATCATTTTTTTCCGCGAGTTCATTGAATGTTTTAATAAAGTTTCCGACAAATGTCGCTACTTCATTGTGATGCTCACTACACCAGAAAGCAAACAAAATTGTTTGATCCCCCAATGCACTTTCAGATTGAGCGTACCAATGCTTAAAATCATCGGTGCCATAGCTATCTGCGTCAAGCGGCCAACTGTTGAAGCACACATCGTAGGTAAACCCTGGAACCCGTGAAAATGACTCTTGAAATCTTGAAAAAGCCCCGTGATCTTTGAGTAACCTGAATACCCCTTCCTCTATCACGAGCGGAAGAAAGATGAAGTTTCTCGCATCCTGAATTACCTGTGCTTTAGAACGATATTCTCGCTTTTGAGGAACATCACCATCTAGGACGATTATATTATTCTTAAACTCAGGAACACCTTTCTCCGCAAGCTGAACATAATTTGGCCACCCCAAGTTAATATCAACAAACGACATATACAGGTCCAGATTGATATTTAATGCAGCAGATAGAACATATTGCAAGAAAGAAATAGCCCGAGTGTCTTCACAATAAACATTGATTTTGCTATTCCCTGAAGGAATTGAAAGGTTTATATCGTTAAGAATCTGGCTCAACTCGGTACTGGTTGATATATTCTTAGGCGCAATCGTACGCATTCCCTCCCGATCATACTTCGGCTCCAAGTATACTATGGAACTATCATATGCAGAAATTGGAAGTTCTATACCTTTATCGAGTCGCTCTTTACGCTGGTATTTGTTTACACATTTTAGAATAATGGGGGAATGCGTTGTAAAGACAATTTGGATTTTATAATCTTTTGCTGCCTTCCATAGGTAGTCTACCAACTTAGTTTGCGAGAAGCCATACAGGGTAGCATCAAGCTCATCAATAAGTAGAATGCCCCCTTTATAATTGCGTCCATACTGCTCCTTCAATCTCTTGAAGGAAAGAACCGCTAATATAATCCTTGTAATGTTACCTTCACCGGCAGAATTTGTAAAAATGTCATGGGTATCATCACTGACGCCTGCAAAGGTTTTTGAAGAAGCCCCCTTTTCAAGTCCCACATCCGGATTGTCACCCATATGCTGAATAGATAAGATTGTTCTATAATTTGTGATACAATAACTGAGTTCTTCGGCAGTAAGTGTAGATGGTACGGCTTTCGTTTTTCCTGATTCCCCAATAGGGAAAAGTCGGCTAAGACTTAAAAAGTAAACAGGAAGTTGGATATAACCTGCACCCCGTGCGCGGCTTTCAGCATTCCAAAATCTAAGCGTTGGTGCCTGTCCTGATTGCCTGCGGGCGATGCTCTCGATGGCATAATAATTTTGTTCATAAACACCATTATGTAGTTCAATTTTCCATTTATGTTGACCGATAACATCATGCGCTGGAGATATTTTAAATTTTTCCTTAAACTGTGACCTAAAATTATAGCCATCTATCGTCTTACAACCATACATTGGGTGATCTTTAGAAATTGTAAAGGGTTGTCCAATCATACCCAGAAGAGTGGTCTTTTGCGTTGCATTGCGTCCGGATATTGCAGTAATGCGTTTCCCCAAGGAGAACGAAGCGTGTTCAAAAGCACGAAATTTCTCTATCTTTACGCTCTTTATAATCATGATGCACCTCTATCCCCTGAGATTTATTGTAATCTTATTTTCGGCTAACTGCTTTTGTGTAGGGCAACTATGTATATCAGAAAAAATCATCAATTCAGAAGCTATCCCCTTATTCGCCGCACTGTATGTTAAATCAAATTTTCGTATAGCAAAATCAGCATACAAACGTGCAATTTCGCCTACATCATCATACGTTATTATCCACGGGGCTGCAATTTCTTGAGCAATTACATCATGAATTCGTTGGTGATCTTTGTGGCTAAAGAAGTTCTTATATAGTTTTTGCCCCTTGTTATAGTACGGAGGATCAAAATAAAAGAACACATTTCTCCCAAATTCGGGGGCATAATTTCTTAACAGACTAATGATGTCTTTGTTGTAGACAGTAATACGTTGCTTATGTTCAGCGATTACAGCAATCTTCGCTATAAGTGTCTCTTTGTCGAAACGAACATCGAGTTTCCACTCACCAGATTGCGAATAGCCGCCGATTGGTCCAGCGTTTAAAATTCCCGAACGATTAGTCCGATTTAAAAACAGAGTTGCGAAAGCTAAATCCAAAGAATATGAAGTTGCCGATGAATAGATATTTTTTTGCCTATACCATTCTTCGATGGTTATTGGTGTTTCTTCAATCCGCTTAATAAGTGCATTGGGTTCATGCTTTATTGCCCGCCAAAAGGAATAAATTGCTTTATCGTAGTCGTTAATAATAATATTATCGACGGTACCACTCAGTAATAAAGAGAGGGCCACGCCAGCACCACCAGCAAATGGTTCGACATATGTACAGTTTGGCAGGTTCAAATTCTGAATGGCCAAACTAATAAAACCCGCCAAACGGTTTTTACCACCAGGGTATCGCAATGGCGATGGATTGGACATTGGTTTCTCTCCTTTCTACATAAAATACCAAAATAATTATAGCACATTAATTATTGCAAATCAATAAAAAAGAGTACAACTTTAGGGCAACCCATATTTGCAAAATGTTCATAATTTGCTGTAGAAGCAGGCCGGGAGCCTGTTACGGTTCCCGGCCTGCTTGGGTTATTACTCGTTTTCCATCGCCTGACGGACTTCCTCACGGAGCAGGCGCTTGATTTTATCCTCCATTGTCTCGGTACTGGTGGTACTGAAATGCGCCCACACTCGATAGGTAGTCTTGCCGATTTTCTTCACCAGCGCGGGCGGGGTCTGCGGCGTGGCCTTGGGGTAGGTGATTGTTTCGGTGGTGGTCGGTTCGTTACTCATAGTTCTCCTTTCTCGGTTGCGGTCTGCTGGCCGCAGGTGTTGTGATAATCTGCCGCGCCGCCGCTTTTGTGCTGGCGGCGTTGTCCTCCCGGAAGTTCTTCCCAGCAAAGAGGATGGGGGCGCAGCGTTCTAAAATCCGGTCATAGATACGGGCATGAGTGAGATCGGGCGGGTGCTTCAGCTCGTCCAGCTTCAGGTTGGTAGTCACGATCAGCGGCTTATTACAGCGATAGCGGCTGTCAATAATGGAAAACATCTGCTCAAGGGCATATTCCGTATTACGCTCCGCGCCTAAATCGTCTATGATTAACAGGTCATAGTCCCCCAGGCTGTCCAGAAACGCCGTCCGGTCCTCTCCGAACGTCCCGCACAGGCGGCTGAGAATAGTCGGAAAGTTTGTCATGAGTACGGGTACGTCCTGGTCGAGTAATGCGTTTGCGATGCACCCAGCCAGGAAGGATTTGCCCGTCCCAACGTCACCGAATAGTAGCAGGCCGATGTTCTTCTTGAACGCCTCCGGCCAGTGATCGACATAGGCATGGGCTTTTGCCATAACCGGGTTTTGTCCATTATCATGGGCGAATGTGTAGCCATAGAGATAGCGGTCTTGGAGGCCCTGAGCCTTTCGCCGTCTGATGCGCTCCATGTGCTGGCGGCGTTCCTCGGCCTCCTTATGGCGGCGCTCCGCCTCCTGCTGGCAGGGGCAGACACAGCGGGGCTTGAAGCTACCGCCCTTGAACGGGTCGGGAATAACCGCCTGCCGGGGGCCTCCGCACTTGCGGCAATGGATCAGGCCGTCAGCGGGGTCAAGATATTCGTCCTTGCGGATCTCCGTCATACGGTATCGCCCTCCTTCACGCTATAGTCCCGGTCACGGGCAGAGGGAGCGGCCTTGCGGCGGTCATCCGCTATCCAGCGGCGAATGGTGGCGGCGTGGCTCCGGTAGGTCTTTCCAGTGGATGCCATGTACTCGGATAACCTCTCAATATACTCCTGCCAGACGGTGGGGAAGTCGGCTTGCAGTTCAGACAATTCACCGGCAGACAGAAAAACATTTTGATAACGGGCCAACGTGTGGGCGCGTTCCCCCTCTCTATTCTCTATTCTCTATACTCTGATCTCTATACTCTTTATCTCTAATCTCTAATATAGGGGGACATTTGTCCACCGGGTCTATGGGTGGACAAATGTCCACTTTGCCGGAGGGCAGCAGTTTTTGACGCTGCAACCGGCTACGCTCCCGCTTCTTTCGCTCACCCTCGGTAGAGGACTGCCCAATCAGCAGTTGAATGTCGGCCATGTAGAAAGCGCCATCCGTCAAAACTTCCACAAGGCCAAATTCCATGAATACCTTGATTGCCCTCTCCACTGTTCCAATCTGGTGCCGAGTGAAGGTGGCAATGGTCTGGACAGTATGGGGAAGATGCTCGTTGAGCATGAGAATCCCACCGCTTTTCAGTGACATAAGGTACATTTTCAGCAGCAGATTAGAATACAGCAAGCCGTCCGGCATACTTTCCAGGACCACCATAGTCTCGCTGTTGTAGAAACCTTCTTTCAGTTTGAGATAGTAAAATCTCCTGTTTTCAGCCATAGGGTAAACTCCTTTGTAGAATCGCCTTTGCGGGCCGTTTAAGGGCCTTCCGGGGTGCTGGATAGGAAAAGTATCAGCCCCCCTATTGACCAGCACCCGGAAAGCCTTGATAAATCAGGGCTTTTTAAGCCCTAAAGCGTGACAGTTCTGCCTTTGTTTCCGCTTACGCTCGGTGGCCTTGGTCCGCTTCATGCGTGTGGAACAGTTCGGGCAGTATTTCGCCCGGTTGGATTTTGGCACAAAGTAGCTGCCGCAGATGGCACAGGACTTCATACAGTCACGGTAGAGCAGGGCGGCGCACAGGGCAGCGTCCAGCGGCAGGACGGCGGCGCGAAACCATTTGCAGATCAGCGAGTAGGTGATACTCTGTGGGCAGACACATTCCTCACCGTCGTCCAGAAGCAGACAGTTCCCGCAATCGTAGTTGCAACAGCTATGTACCAGCCTCCGGGCTGTGCGGTACTGCTGATAGTTCATGTGGGGGATCACGGCTCGTCCTCCATGATGGGCAGCTTGACGTAGGTATGGTAAGGCTGGGTGGGACTGCGGCTCACCCAATGACGCTTTACCAGCCCAGCGGCCTCCAACTCCGCCAGGGCGTGGCCTACGGTGGAAGGGGTACGGTCAATCAGCTTTGCGATCTCCGGGTTGATGAACGTCAGATACCGCCGCCCATGCTTGTCCGCGCTGGCCTCGCAATTCACTGTCATATCCAGCAGGATTGTATAGACTTCTTTTGTAATCAGCCGCAAGTCCATCCCCAGCAGAAACCGGGGATAGGCCAGATAAGGCGGCAGGGTGGAGCTGGCGGTGATATAATCAGTTTTCATGTTCATTCTCCATTTCGTGTCGGATTTCATGTACCTTCTCGAAAAATTCTTTGATTGCGGTCGTGACAGAATACGCACTATTGCCCAATGCGTCAAATTGGGAAATTGACATTCCGGCGAAAATGCCTGCCCGGTGATGAAGGGATTTGATACCGGAAACATAGCGGGAGCAGAGAGACGTAAACTCTCTCAAAGCCGCTTCACCGTCCATCATCCCCTGCTTCTTCGGCGTGGGTGGTGCTATGGTCAGAACAGCAGCGGCTTCTTCCTGCTGGTCAGGGGGCAGTCTGGATATTTTCAGTGCGGCCCCTTTGGTGATTTTAGCGTCAGAATCCCGGATGATCTTCTTGGCCTCCGGGGTCAGATTGGCGGCAGTCTGAACAAGCTGCTCAACGGTGCGTTTGCTCACGCCCAGCTTTTCAGCGGTATCCTGTGAAAAAGACTTCGTGTCTAAAAGCGAGAAATTTTCGTTTTTAGCCGTCTGCCCGTTTCTCATGCCCTGTCGTGTCTCCGGGTGGATGGCTTCATAGAGTTCCTTCCGGCGCAGAAGCAGATCGCCCAACTCTCTATGGGACAGTCCCGCCCGAACAAAATTCTCGTCAATTTCGGCCAACTCTGCTTGCAGTCCGTCCGCATCGCTGATGGTACACTCGATCTCCGTCCAGCCCAGCAGCTTCACCGCCTCCAAACGGTGCAGACCGGCGATAAGTGTGTTATCCTGAGTAACGGTGATCGGATTCATCAGGCCCACAGCGGCGATACTCCGGGCGAGTTCTTCCACATTCCTCTGCTGGGTATCCCGCCGCCCTGGATTGATTTTGATTTCACTGATTTTGATTTGCATGATGATTGCCCTCAATGCGAAAATACCGCAATAATCCGGTTGAGCATTTCGCGGTCATGGCCGTCCAGAGATTCCCCCAGCCTGCGAAGTAAAGCAATTTCCTCCGCATTGAGCATCCGGCGGTCCAGGTGGAACCACTCCGCCACTCTGACGCCGCCATGACCGCCCTGGACGGTTTCAATCGGATAGGAGCAGGTCAGCACCACAATGTCACGGCGAATTGTCCCGGTGCTGACGTTAAACTCATGTGCCAAATTGCCATAAGTATCATGCCGCCGGAGACACAAAGCCTCCAAAATCTTCTGGCGGCGTTCCCATGGGTTCAGGTCCATTTTTCAAAAACTCCTTTCGGTAAAATTGATGATTTATCGTTCTT
>Ga0137306_100538_pt1 | contig 51522 bp, 40 predicted proteins | sample Inofroosms_March_FD_97187 | JGI IMG/M metagenome (GOLD analysis project Ga0137306, IMG submission 97187) | Mouse cecal microbial communities from Vienna, Austria - N-Acetylneuraminic and N-Acetylglucosamine D2O microcosms_March | ecosystem: Host-associated > Mammals > Digestive system > Large...
TTATTCGTATCTTTGCCTGAAAATCCGAGTGGCCGATCATGACTTTCGACATCATAGAAATCCTTTTCCGCGGCATCTGCGTCGGTGTCGCCGCGTCGATCACCGTCGGCCCCGTGGCCGTGCTGTGCATCCAGCGCACGTTGTCGAAGAGCCGCCGCTCGGGCATCGCCTCGGGGCTGGGCGTGGCCTGCGCCGACACCTTCATGGCGATGGCCGCCTTCTTCTTCTACTCGATCCTCCAGTCCCATATCGAGCAGTACAGCACGCTGTTGCGCGTCGTGGGGGGCATCTTCGTGGTGATCGTGGGGGTCTACATCTTCTCGCAGAACCCCGTGCCGCAGATCCGCCGCAACCGCGCGGGCAAGACCTCGCTCTGGCAGGACTTCGCCTCGATCTTCGGCATCCCGCTGGCCAACTTCATCATCGTCATCCCCTACATCCTCGCCTTCTTCGCCGTGTTCAAGATCTCGAGCGGCGACGTGGGCGGCGAGGGTTTCGGCGGACTGGTGCGCGCCGTGTTCGTCATCGCGGGCTTCTTCGGGGGCTCGGCGGCGTGGTGGACCCTGCTGGCCTGCGTCATCAGCCTCTTCCGCCGCCGCTTCCGTCCGCGCCATATGCTGACGATCAACCACGTGGCGGGCCTCATCATCGGTATTCTGGGTATCTATACCATTCTTTCCACCTTCTTCGATATTTTCCCCAATGTCCACTGACCGCAAGATCATCATCGCCGTCGACGGCTACTCGTCGTGCGGCAAGAGCACCTTCGCCAAGGCCATCGCCGCGCGCCTGGGTTATATCTTCATCGACACGGGCGCCATGTACCGCGCCGTCACGCTCCATGCGCTCGACCGCGGCGCCATCCGTTCGGGCGTGGTCGACGAGGAGGCGGTCTGCCGTCTGCTCGACTGTATCGACATCTCCTTCCGCTACAACCCCGAGCGCGGGGCCAGCGACATCTACGTCGACGGCGGCCTGGCCGAGGGGCGCATCCGCTCGCTCGAGGTGAGCAACTGCGTGAGCGCCGTGAGCGCCATCGCGGCCGTGCGGGCCAAGCTGGTGGCCATGCAGCAGGAGATGGGCCGCCGCCGCGGGGTGGTCATGGACGGGCGCGACATCGGCACGGCGGTCTTCCCCGACGCCGAGCTCAAGCTCTTCATGACGGCCGACCCGGCCGTGCGCGCCCGGCGCCGCTACGACGAGCTGCGGGCCAAGGGGCAGGAGGTGTCGCTGGAGGAGATCGAGCGCAACGTCGTCGAGCGCGACCGCGCCGATACCACGCGCACCGTCTCGCCGCTGCGCCGTGCCGACGATGCGATCGTGCTGGACAACAGCCATATGACCGTCGACGAGCAGATGGAGTGGTTCATGGAAAAATACCGCGCGGCGGTCGGGAAATAAGGGGCGCGACGCATGCTGATCGAGATCGACGATAAATCGGGCTTCTGTTTCGGCGTCGTGCGGGCCATCGGCGAGGCCGAGCGGGCGCTCGCCTCGGGCGGCACGGTCTACTCGCTCGGCGACATCGTCCACAACCGCGTGGAGGTGCAGCGCCTGGAGCGTCTGGGGCTGAAGACCGTCACCCACGCCGACCTGCCGCGGCTGGCCGGCTGCCGCCTCTTCATCCGGGCCCATGGCGAGCCCCCGACGACCTACGCCGCGGCCCGCGCGCTGGATATCGAGGTGATCGACGCCACCTGCCCGGTGGTCGCGCGCCTGCAGCAGCGGGTGGTCGAGGCCCACGCCGCCATGCGCGCCTGCGGCGGCCAGGTGGTGATCCTCGGCAAGCGGGGCCACGCCGAGGTGGTGGGGCTCACGGGGCAGGTCGACGACCCGACGATCGTCGTCGAGGGGGTTGCCGATCTGGAGGCGATCGACTTCGCGCGCCCCGTCCATTTCCTGTCGCAGACCACGCAGAGCCTCGCCCTCTTCGACGAGCTGGGGGCCGAGATGCGGCGCCGGGCCGCCGATCCCGCGGCCGTGACGCTCGACGACACCATCTGCCGCCGCGTCTCGGGCCGCGAGCGCCATCTGGAGCAGTTCGCCGCCCGCTTCGACCGCGTGCTGTTCGTCGCGGGCCGCAAGTCGTCGAACGGCCGCGTCCTCTCGGAGGTGTGCCGGCGGGCCAACGCCGCGACGCTGCTGGTCGAGGAGCCCTCGGAGGTCGACCCCGCATGGCTCCGGGGCGCCGCGTCGGTGGGCATCTGCGGCGCCACGTCGACCCCCCGCTGGCTGATGCAGGAGGTGGCCGACCGCGTCGCGCAAATCGTAGAAAACAACAACTAAACCCATCCTTCCATGTCCCGTTACTTCATCCGCTGCGCAAAATATTTCGTCGCCCTCTGCGTTCTCTGTACGGCGCTCGTGGCGTTCAACCTCTCGTCGGGCTGGGCGCGCCTCTCGCTCGACGAGACCCTCTACGTGATGTTCCGCACCCCGCGCGGGCTGCTGCTGCCGGCGATGGTGGTGGTGCTCTCGCTCCTCTACCCGCTCTTCGGCTTCACGGCCCGGCGCATCGAGGGCGACGTGGAGGAGGACCGCGAGCAGATCGAGACGGCGCTGCGCGCCTCGGGCTTCGAGCCGGCGGGCGCGGGCGACGGTGTGCTCCGCTTCCGGGCCTCGGGCTTCGTCCGCCGCCTCGCGATGCTCTTCGAGGACGAGGTGTGCGTGTCGCAGTACGGGCAGTGGATCGTCGTGGAGGGCAACCGCCGCGGCGTGGCCCGCGCAGCCTACCGGCTCGACTCCTATTTAAGTATGAAACGACATGGTTAGAAAGAGCTTCCGCTACTTCGCCGCGGCCCTTGCGGGGGCCGTCGCCGCGCTGCTTCTCGCCGGGGCGGCGCGCAACGATTTCGGGCTGGGCCGCAACATGGAGATCGTGGTCAACATGATGCGGGTCCTGGCGCAGAAATACGTCGATCCGATCGACCCCGACCGCCTGATGGAGGGTGCCGCGGCCGGCATGGTCCGCGACCTGGACCCCTACACCGAGTTCTTCTCGGAGGAGGGGTCGCAGGACTTCGAGTTCCTCACCACGGGCAAGTACGGCGGCGTGGGCTCGCTCATCCGCCAGAAGGACGACTACGTGCGCATCGCCCAGCCCTATGCCGGCTCGCCGGCCGACCGCGCGGGGCTGAAGATCGGCGACCGCATCCTCGCGATCGACGGAAAGGATGCCGCGGGCTTCACCACCGAGCAGGTCTCCCGGGCGCTCAAGGGCGAGCCGGGCAGCAAGGTGCGGGTGAAGGTCCGCACCCTCTACGGCGAGGAGCGCGAGGTGGTGCTCACGCGCGAGCGGATCGCCATTCCCGGCGTGCCCTACGCCGGATGGCTGGCCGACGGCGTAGGCTACATCCGCCACAGCGACTTCACGGAGGGGTGCGGCGAGGAGATGCGCCGTGCCATCGACCGCCTCCGCGCCGAGGGCGAGCTGCGGGGTCTGGTGCTCGACTACCGCTCCAACGGGGGCGGCATCATGCAGGAGGCGGTGAAGATCCTCTCGTTCTTCCTGCCCCGCGATACGGAGGTGCTCACCACGCGCGGCCGCGCCGCCGACTCGCACCGCAGCTACCGCACCGCCGCCGAGCCGCTGCTGCCCGACGTGCCGCTGGCCGTGCTGGTCGACGGCAACACCGCCTCGGCCTCGGAGATCGTGGCCGGAGCCCTTCAGGACCTCGACCGCGCGGTGGTCATCGGCCGCCGCAGCTACGGCAAGGGGCTCGTGCAGTCGCCCGAGCCGCTGGGCTACAACACCATGGTCAAGCTCACCACGGCCAAATACTATATCCCTTCGGGCCGCTGCATCCAGGCCGTCGACTACTCCCGCTCGCAGGAGGGCTCGGTGCGCGAGGTGCCCGACTCGCTCGTCTCGGAGTTCGCCACGCGCGCCGGCCGCAAGGTCTACGACGGGGGCGGCATCATGCCCGACATCCGCACCGAGCGCGAGTGGGTGAGCCGCTTCGCCGCCACGCTCTATGCGCTGGGCTTCATCGAGGACTTCGGCGACGAGTACATGCAGCGCCACCGCGACGAGCAGATCGACATCGGAACGTTCGCCCTCTCCGACGAGGAGTACGAGGCCTTCAAGCGCTTCATGCAGGACAAGGAGGTGCCCTACGAGTCGGACACGCGCCGGGCGCTCAAGCTGCTCGAGGAGGCGGCCGAGAAGGACCGCTTCGCCGAGCTCAAGGATCGCTTCGCCCAGATGGAGGCGGCGCTGGAGGATGACACGGCCTCCAACCTCGAGACCTACCGCCGCGAGGTGGTCGAGGCGATCGAGAACGACATCGTGCTGCGCCACGCCTACGCCGCGGGGCTGATCGCCCGCTCGCTGGTCGACGACAGGGAGGCGGCGCGCGCCGTGGAGGTGCTGCGCGACAGCGCCGAGTACGCCCGCATCACCCGCGAGCAGGACACCCCGCGCAAATAATCTTCAGGGATGAAACTCAGCCGCGCACTTTTCTCGTTCCGCCACCGCGTGGTGGTGATCTTCGTGGGGGTGGCCCTCGGAGCGCTCTCGCTGCTCTACACCAACAACATGGCCCACCGCCTCAAGGAGAAGGAGCAGCACGACGTGGTGCTGTGGGCCCACGCCATGGAGCGCGTCAACCGCGACGCGCAGGGGGGTGCGCTGGAGGATCCGCTGGTCCATGACCTGATCTCCAACAACAACAACATCCCCTTCATCATCACCAACCAGGATCTGGAGGTGCTCGAGTCGCACCTGGTGCCCGACCGCATCATCGACCACCCCGACCTGCTGCGGCGCCAGATCGAGCGCTTCACCGAGGAGAATCCGCCCCTGCCGGTGCGCTTCTGGTGGAGCGCCGACCACTACCACATCATCTTCTACGGCAAGTCGCGGCTGCTCAAGTCGCTCTACTACTTCCCCTACGTGCAGCTGCTGGTCATCACCGTCTTCGTCGTGCTGGGCTTCATCGCCTTCCGCTCGTCGAAGCACGACGAGCAGAATCGCGTGTGGATCGGACTGGCCAAGGAGACGGCCCACCAGCTGGGTACCCCCACCTCGTCGCTGCTGGGGTGGATCGAGTACCTGCGCACGCAGCAGGTCGACCAGTCGGCCGTGGAGGAGATGCAGAAGGATCTGACGCACCTGATGAAGATCGTCGACCGCTTCTCGAAGATCGGCTCCGAGACGCCGCTCACCCCGGCCAACATCAACGAGGTGATGGGCGAGTCGGTGATGTACTTCCGCAAACGCATCCCGCGCAACGTGACGCTCGACTACAACGGTCTGGCCATCGCGCCGGTGCAGGCGTCGATCAACGCCGCGCTGTTCGAGTGGGTGGTCGAGAACCTCATGAAGAACTCGCTCGACGCCCTGCAGGGTCACGGGGCGATCGACGTGCGCATCTCGTCGGACGACAAGCACGTGATGATCGACGTGAAGGACACCGGCAAGGGGATCCCCAAGGGCAACTGGAAGCGCATCTTCGAGCCCGGATTCACCACCAAGACCCGCGGCTGGGGGCTGGGGCTCTCGCTCTCGCGCCGCATCGTCGAGGAGTACCACCAGGGGCGCATCGCCGTCGTCGACTCGGAGATCGGCCGCGGCACCACCATCCGCATCACCCTCAAACGTACCTTCGCCTGATGCCCGACACGGTGACATACCTCCGCCCGGCGGCAGTAGCCGACAGCGTGGCCGGCACTGCCGGGGGCGCTGTTGCGGGATCCGCTGCTGCTCCCGCTGCGGGTCGGCCGGCCGTGCGCCCCGCAGCCTCCGCCGTGCGCCCCGCAGCCTTCGCCGTGCGCCCCGCAGCCGACAGCACGTCGTCCGCGTCGCTCGTCCCGGCCCCTGCCGGCAGCGCGGCTGCTGTGGCGTCGGCGCCCGCCCGCGATACGCTTGCCCCCTTCGGCGGAGCCCTCTGCCCCGATCCTGCGGCCGATCCCGCGGCGGATGCCCGGGCCGCCTGGCGCACGGTCGACGCCGCGGAGCTCTACGGCGCACAGTCGGCCGCCGTCGCCGCACCCGGACCCCGCGCCGGGGAGCGCGCGTCGCTGGTGCGCAACGCCGCCTTCGAGGGGGCCGTGCTGCTGCTCGCGGGGCTCTATGTCATGCTGCTCTACCGCCATCTGGGCGACGTGCGCAGCCTCCTGAGCCGCATTTCGCGCGACACGGCATCGGTCGAGCGCCTGGCCGAGGACCCGGGCCGCAGCGGTTTCGGGCGTTTCCTGCGCGTGGCCGCCGCCATCGGGCTGCTCTTCGCCGGCATCGCCGTGGTGAAGGGGGCCGACGAGCTCGTGCCGCCCCACCGCGCGGCAGCCCTCGCCCCGATGGCCGTCGCGGCGCTGCCGGGGCTCGCCACGCTCCTCTGCGCCCTGGTGGCGGGGTTCCGCATCGCGGCGCTGCGCATCGCCGGGGCCGTCACGCGCACGCAGCCCTTCGTGGGGCAGCTGCTGCTCGTCGGGCGTATCTACTTCGCCCTGGCGGTGCTCTTCGCCGTGCCCCTCGTGACGCTCTACGCCCTCTGTCCGCGGGGCGGGGGAAGCCTCTGGCTCTGCCTCGCGGCGGGGGCCCTCGCCGTCACCTCGATGCTCTACCTGCGCGAGTCGCTGCATCTGTTTATTGGTAAAAAAATTTCGATTTTGCATTGGTTTTTGTACCTTTGCGCCGTGGAAATCTTCCCCGTCAGTTTCGTGTGGCTGCTTTTGGCGGGGAGTTCGCAATGAATCGTAAATCTTAAAGTCTGCTAATTTGGAAGTGAGGAACATCCTGGTGTCGCAGCCGCGGCCCGCCATCGTCGAGAAGTCGCCCTTTTACGAGCTCTCACGCAGTCGTCGTATCGAGATCGCCTACAAGCCCTTCATCCGCGTCGAGGGCGTATCGCTCAAGGAGTTCCGTTCGCAGCGGGTGGAGATTCTGACCCACACGGCCGTGATTTTCACCTCGCGCACCACCGTCGACAGCTTCTTCCACATCTGCGAGGAGGCCCGCATCACGGTCCCCGAGACCATGAAGTACATCTGCCAGACCGAGGCCGTGGCGCTCTACCTGCAGAAGTACATCGTCTACCGCAAGCGCAAGATCTCGTTCGCCGACGGTACTTTCAATTCGCTCATCGAGCTCATCGTCAAGCACAAGGAGGAGAAGTTCCTGCTCGCGCTGAGCGAGCCTCACAAGCCCGAGCTTCCCGAGACACTGGCCAAGCTCAAGCTGCCGGTCGACCCGGTGATCCTGGCGCGCACGGTAGCCGCCGATCTGGACGAGTTCTCGCCCTCGGACTACGACCTGCTGGCCCTCTATTCGCCTACCGACGTGAAGACGCTGGTGGCCAAGTTCGACAGCGCGTCGCTCCCCCCGGTAGCCGTCTTCGGCGACGCCACGCTCCGCACGGCCAACCACGAGGGGCTGGTCGTCGTGGCCGCGGCGCCGACCCCCGCGGCCCCCTCGATGGTCAAGGCCATCGACCTGCTGCTCGACAAGCTGGGCCGCGGCGAGGAGCCCGAGCCCGTGGCGGCGAGCGACGATCCCGACAAGGAGGAGTTCATCCGCAGCCAGCAGCACAAACTGCTCAAGAAGAGCCGGGCGCGCCGTCCCTCCGACGCTTCCCGCAAATAGTCAGCGCCATGCCCGATCGTTCGCTCCCCCGCAGTGAGCGGCTCCGCTCGCTCGGAGCCGTGCGCAGGCTCTTCGAGAGCGGCGAGAGCGGCTTCGTCTTCCCCTTCCGCTACGTGTGGTACGCCGAGCCCGACGCCGAGCGTTCGGTCGAGGTGCTCGTCTCCGTGCCCAAGAAGTTCCACAAGCGGGCCAACCGCCGCAACCTGCTGCGCCGCCGTACCAAGGAGGCCTACCGCCTCGCGAAGGAGCGGCTCACGGCGGGCGAGGCGGCGGTCAACGTCGACCTGGCGCTCGTCTACTCCTCGAAGGAGGTGCTTCCCTACAAAACCATCGACCATGCCGTCCGCCGGATCCTGGAGACCGTCGCCGGGCGCCTTTAGGCGTGCGGCCGCCTGGCCCCTGGTCGCCCTGGTGCGCCTCTACCAGCTCTGCATCTCGCCCCTCACGCCCGCGTCGTGCCGCTTCACGCCCACCTGCTCGCAGTATGCCCTCGAGGCGCTGCGCCGCCACGGGCCGCTGCGGGGCGGGTGGCTCACGCTGCGGCGCCTCGCCCGCTGCCATCCGTGGGGCGGCAGCGGCTACGACCCCGTGCCGTGAACGAGGGGGTGCCGACCCGCCTTGCCTCGCTGCGCTGACCGCCCTGCTGCGCTGACGGTCTCCGCCGAATCGCTCTGCCTCGCTGCCCCGACCCAACCCCAAGCAACCGATGAAACGCAACCTACTCTTCCTCTCGGCCCTCTACGTCGCCACGCTGCTCTTCATGGCGATCCAGAAGCCCGTATTCATGCTCTACAACGCCGCCGAGGCCCCCGCGTCGCCCGCCGCCTGGGCCTCCGTGGTGCTGCACGGCCTGAAGCTCGACCTGACGGTCGCCGGCTACGTCGCGGCCCTCCCCCTGCTGCTTCTGCTCGCCGGGGCGTGGGTGCGCCTGCCGCGGCGGACGTGGCTCGCGGCGCTGGACCTCTATTTCGGGGTCGTGGCCCTGTTCGCCGCCGCGACTTTCGCCGTCAACGTGGCGCTCTACCCCCACTGGGGTTTCCCGCTCGACAGTACGGTGCTGATCTACCTTTCGGACCCGCGCGAGGCGATGGCCAGCGTCGACTGGGCCACGGGGGTGCGGCAGACGCTGCTGGCTGCGCTCTACGGCGGCGCCCTCTGGTGGACGCTGCACCGCATCGCCCGCCGCTGGTTCGACGCCGCGCCGCAGCCGTGGCGCCGCGCGCTGCCCGCCTCGGCGCTGCTGCTTCTGCTCTGCGGCCTCGACTTCCTGGCGATCCGCGGCGGGCTGGGGGCCTCGGTGGCCAACGTCTCGAAGGTGGCCTTCAGCTCCGATACCTTCCTCAACCACGCGGCCGTAAACCCCGCCTTCTCGCTGCTCTCGACCCTGGGCGAGCGCGACGACTACGCCGCCGCCTACCCCTTCTTCGAGCCCGAGGAGCTCGCCGCGCGCCTCGAGGCGCTGGTGGGCGACCGGCAGGCGCCGCCCGCCGAGCGGCTGCTCGCGACCGGGCGGCCCGACATCGTGGTGGTGATCCTCGAGAGCTTCGCCCGCACGATCATGGACGAGCGCGTCGACGGCGAGTGGGTGATGCCCCGCATGCAGCAGCTCAAGGGCGAGGGGGTGTGGTTCGAGAACTTCTTCGCCAACTCGTTCCGCACCGACCGCGGCGAGGTGGCCATCCTGAGCGGCTACCCGGCGCAGACGCGCACCTCGATCATGAAGCTGCCCGCCAAGTGCCGCGAGCTGCCCTCGCTGGCCCGCAGCTACGCGCGCGCGGGCTACGCCACGGAGTTCATCTACGGCGGCGACCTCAACTTCACCGATCAGGCCTCGTATATGTACGCCACGGGGTGGCAGCGCCTCGTCTGGCAGAAGGATCTGCGCTTCGACACCCCGGCGGCCGACTGGGGCTACGACGACCGGGTGATGGGCGAGTTCGTCGCCGAGCGGGTCGTCGACCTCGCGCGCGGCGGGGAGCCCTTCCTCGCCGGGTGGCTCACGCTGAGCAGCCACACCCCCTTCGACGTCCCCTACGACCGCTTCGATGACAAGCTGCTCAACGCCATGGCCTTCACCGACGACTGCGTGGGGCGTCTGGTCGACCGCCTCAAGGCGTCTCCTGCGTGGGACAATCTGCTGGTGGTGCTCGTGGCCGATCACGGCTACCCCTACCCGGCCGACGAGCCCTACGACACGCCGCTGCGCCACCGCATCCCCATGCTCTGGCTCGGAGGCGCCCTCGCCGCTCCGCGCACGGTGGAGACCTACGCCTCGCAGATCGACCTGGCGGCCACGCTGCTGGGGCAGACGGGCCTCCGGCACGACGACTTCGCCTTCAGCCGCGACATCTTCGTCCCGCGTGAACGCCCCTTCGGCTACTACGTCTTCAACGAGGGCTTCGGCGCGGTCGACGCCTCGGGGCAGGCCGTGTGGGACGCCGCCACAGGGCGCCTGCGCGAGGGGAGCGACCCCGAACTGGCCGACCTGGGCCGCACGCTGCTGCAGGCCACCTACGTCGATCTGGCCGGGCGCTGATCCCCCTTTTTAGGTATTTCGCGGCTCGCCGATTTTGGTTACTTTTGTCGCGAACAAACACGACCGACATGTACAAGAGCCCACAGCCCAGCGACCGCATGTGCGACCTGGTGTGCGACCACTATCCCGTCCTGCAGGTGATGAGCCGCTTCGGCATCGCCCTGGGCTTCGGCGACAAGACGATCGCCGAGGTGTGCGACGAACACCGCGTCGACACGGAGACCTTCCTGGCGGTGGTCGACCGCCACCTGCACCCCGAGCGGGGCGCGGGCGAGGAGCGCGAGGTCTCGGTGCGGGCGCTCACGGCCTACCTGCGCAACGCCCACGGCTATTTCCTCGACTTCCGCCTGCCGTCGATCCGCCGCAAGCTCATCGAGGCGGTAGACTGTAGCCTGAGCGACGTGTCGCTGGCCGTCATGCGCTACTTCGACGAGTATGCCGCCGAGGTCCACCGCCACATGACCTACGAGGAGCGGGAGCTCTTCCCCCACGTCGAGCGGCTGCTCGCCGGCGAGCCTACCGACTACTCGATCGACGAGTTCCGCCGGCGCCACGACCGCGTGGAGTCGCGACTGTCGGAGCTGAAGAACATCATCATCAAATATTACCCCGCGGGCGGCACCAACGAACTCAACGGCGTGCTTTTTGATATATTCGCCTGCGAGCAGGAGCTTGCGTCGCACCAGGCCGTGGAGGACGAGATTTTCGTCCCGGCCGTCGGGCGGCTGGCCGCCGACGGGGTAGCGACGGAGCGTCGCGAGCCGCTGAGCGCCCGCGAGCGGGAGATCATCGTCTGCGTGGTGAAGGGCATGACCAACAAACAGACGGCCGATGCGCTCTGCATCTCGCCCCACACGGTCGTCACCCATCGCCGCAACATCGCCGCCAAGCTACAGATCCACTCGGCCGCCGGACTGACGATCTACGCCATCGTCAACAAACTGGTCGACCTGTCGGAGATCAGCGGAACACTGCCCGAGTAGGCGCGACGTCGGAGGCCGTCGAAACCCGTCGGTCGCCGTCCGGCGCAGTCGGGCCTCCCGTCGGTTCTCTCGGCAGATCTTCGTCGGCCCTTCCGTCGGTCCCCGGCTGTCGCTGCAGGAGTTTCCTCGGACGCGCGGCGCCTCCTGTCTCCGGCCCGGCCCCGGTGCGCCGGATCTTCATCCGTTACGATCATGCCGCACGCCCATGCACACCATCCCCATCCCTCCCGCACGGCGGCGCTCAACCGCGCCTTCGCCTGGGGCATCGTCCTCAACGTAGCCTTCGTCGCCGCGGAGTGCGTCGCGGGGCTGTGGTACGGCTCCATCGGGCTGCTCTCCGACGCCGGCCACAACCTCTCGGACGTCGCGGGGCTGGTGCTCGCGCTGGTGGCTTTCCGCCTGGCGCGGCGCCGCCCCACGGCCCGCTACACCTACGGCTACAAGAAGAGCACGGTGCTCATCTCGCTGCTCAACTCGCTGCTGCTGCTCCTGGCTGCGGGGGCGATCGTCGTCGAGAGCATCCTCAGGCTGCGCCACCCCGTGCCGGTCGTCGGGGCGGCCGTCGCCTGGACGGCGGGCGCCGGCGTGGCGATCAACGGCTTCACGGCGTGGCTCTTCATGAAGGAGCGGCGCCACGACCTCAACGTGCGGGGCGCCTACCTCCACATGGCCGCCGACGCGCTGGTGTCGGCGGGGGTGGTGATCTCGGGGGTGGTGATCGGCCGCACGGGCTGGACCCCCGCGGACCCGATCGCGGGGCTCGTCGTGGCGGCCGTGATCGTCGCCTCGGGGTGGTCGCTGCTGCGCGACAGCCTCCGCCTCGCGCTCGACGGCGTGCCTGCGGGCATCGATCCGGGGCGCATCGAAGCGCTGATCGCCGCCGAGGAGGGGGTCGCGGCCGTGCATCACCTCCACGTGTGGGCCGTCAGCACCACCGAGAACGCCCTGACGGTCCACGTGGCGGTGGGCGACCTCCCGCGCCTGGAGACGATCCGGCGCCGCTTGAGGGAGCGGCTGCGCGAGGAGGGCGTGGCCCATGCCACCTTCGAATTCGAGACCGCGGGCGCGCCTTGCACCGGCTGCGGCGAGGGGGACGAGTGAGCCCGTCCTGCATATGTATAACGCGCGAGGCGCAGGACCGAAACCGATCCTGCGCCTCGTCGCGTGCGGGGGCGGGCCGGGCGCCCCGCCTGACCCCGTATCTTCTTCTCGTCAGATCTTCTCTCCGTAGGCCAGGTCGCCCGCGTCGCCGATGCCCGGCACGATGTAGCAGCGCGAGGTGAGCTCCTCGTCGACGGCCGCGGCCCAGATCGTGGTGGTCTGGTGGGGCATGTGGTTCGTCACGTAGTCGATGCCCTGCTCCGAGGCGATGACCGACGCCACGTGGGTGTGGGCCGGCGTGCCGCCCCGCTCGCACAGCGCCTCGTAGGCCAGCACGAGCGACGAGCCGGTGGCCAGCATCGGGTCGACCAGCAGCAGTGTCTTGCCCTCCAGGTCGCCGCACGAGATATACTCGACCTTCACCTTGAACTTGCCGTCCTTGGTGCTCTTGCGGTAGGCCGACACGAAGGCGTTCTGCGCATCGTCGAAGTAGTTGAGGAAGCCCTGGTGGAAGGGGAGCCCGGCGCGCAGGATCGTCGCCAAGACGATGCTGTCGTCGATCTGCGCCACCTCGGCCTGCCCCAGCGGGGTCTCGACGATGCGGGGCGTGTAGCGGAGCGTCTTCGAGATCTCGTAGGCGGCGATCTCGCCGATGCGCTCCATGTTGCGGCGGAAGCGCATCGGGTCGCGCTGGATCTCCCGGTCGCGGATCTGGGCGATGAACTTGTTGAGCACGGTGTTCTGCCGGCTGAGGATGTTGAGGGTCATGCGGGTCGGGGTTTTTGCGGTGGGTCAGTAGAGGAAGTTGTTGAAGGGGTAGCGCCCGGCGTGAATCTCGCGCACCATGCCGTAGAGGTCCGAGCGGAACTTCTCGATGTTGGTCCGCTCGCGGGCCGAGAGGAAGATGCAGGGGGTGTTCTCCTGCGCGATCCAGCTCCTCTTCAGATCGTCCAGCGAGAGGTTCCCGCGCGTCGCGGGCGTGAGGTCGTAGGGGTCCTTCTCCGTGTAGGTGTAGGCGTCGACCTTGTTGAAGACCAGGTAGACGGGTTTGTCGCCCGCGCCGATCTCCTGCAGCGTCTGCTTCACCACGGCGATCTGCTCCTCGTACTGCGGGTGCGAGACGTCGACCACGTGGACCAGCAGGTCGGCCTCGCGCACCTCGTCGAGCGTCGACTTGAACGACTCGATGAGCTCCGTGGGCAGCTTGCGGATGAAGCCCACGGTGTCCGACAGCAGGAACGGCAGGTTGTCGAAGACCACCTTGCGCACCGTGGTGTCGAGCGTGGCGAAGAGCTTGTTTTCGGCGAAGACCTCGCTCTTCGAGATGAGGTTCATCAGCGTCGACTTGCCCACGTTGGTATAGCCCACCAGCGCCACGCGCACCATCTGCCCGCGGTTGGAGCGCTGCACGGCCATCTGGCGGTCGATCTTCTTCAGATCCTCCTTGAGCTTCGAGATGCGGTTACGGATGATGCGCCGGTCGGTCTCGATCTCGCGCTCGCCGGCGCCGCCGCGCGTGCCCGTGCCGCCTCTCTGGCGCTCGAGGTGGGTCCACATGCCCGACAGGCGGGGCAGCATGTACTCGTAGTTGGCCAGCTGCACCTGCGTCTTGGCGTAGGCCGTCTGGGCGCGCGAGAGGAAGATGTCGAGGATCAGGCGCGTGCGGTCGAGGATGCGGCACGGCATGGCCTTCTCGATGTTGCGCGTCTGCGAGGGCGAGAGCTCGTCGTCGAAGATCGCCACGTCGATCTCCTGCTCCTTGCACCACGCGGCGATCTCCTCGAGCTTGCCCGGGCCCACGTAGATGCGCGACGAGGGTTGGGGCAGGCGCTGCGTGAAGCGGCGCACGCACTCGATGTCGGCCGTCTCGGCCAGGAATTGCAGCTCGTCGAGGTATTCGCCCACCTGGGCGGGGGGCTGGTTGTCGCGGATGACGGCCACCATCACGGCGCGCTCGCGCCGCTGCTCGGCGGTCGCGCCCGGGGAGTTGCCGGTCTTATTGTTGTTCTCTTCCAAAATATGTGGGTTTAGGGGTTGGCCCGGGCTGCGGCGCACGGCCGGCGTCCCGGGTAAAAACAAGGGTATCCCGCCGCGATGGCCGGATACCCTTCAGTCTGTTGCGGAGCCGCTGTTAGTTGCTCACGCGGAAGTCCACGGGCAGCGTGTAGCTGACGCGCACGGGCTTGTTGCGCTGCTTGCCGGGGCTCCACTTGGGCGACTTGTTCAGCACGCGCGTAGCCTCCTCCGAGAGCGAACGGTCGGGCGACTGGAGCACCTTGATGTTGGTCAGACGGCCGTCGCGCTCGATGACGAACTGAAGGGTCACACGACCCGAAATGCCGTTCTCCAGAGCGATCTGCGGGAAGCGGAGGTTCTCCTGCACCCACTTGCGGAAGGTATTCAGGTCGCCGCCCTGGAACGAGGGCATGGTCTCGGCGGTGATGAAGGGCTGATCCTCCTCGATCTCCTCCTCCTCGACCTCGACGGTCTGCACCACGTCGACATCCTCGTCGAAGTCGGCGAAGTCGACGTCGGTGGTGATCTTCGTGTCGTTGGTCACGACCGAAAGCAGGTCGGAGATCACCTTCACCTCGACCTTCTTGGGCATCTCGGGCGGCTTCTGGTCCTGGCGCGTGATCTCGGTGATCTGCTCCTCGACGGGGCCGTAGTTCAGGTCGACTTTTTCGATGCGGTGCTCCTTCGGCGTGTAGGCGAAGGCCACGATGACCAGCAGCAGCGACACTGCCAGGCCGATTTCGAGCAGCAGACCCCGCTTGTTCTGAAGGTCCGCCTTGGGCGATTTTTTGATTTCCATCCTACCTATTTTTAAATTTAATATTTCAGAGGTGCCGGCATGCCGGGCCGGGCATAGACGGGCTATGCAGCACAAATATAAAGATAAAAATCCAAAATCGAGCCGTTCGCCTCAAAAATCTTCGTTTTTTGCGTAATTTTGTGGGCGGAGCGCGCGAAGGCGTTCCGAAGCAGCGACCCTATGGAGACTTTATACGGTAAAACGCCCGAAGAGCTGGCCGCGGTCTGCGCCGGGGAGGGGATGCCCCGCTTCGCCGCGCGGCAGATCGCCCGCTGGCTCTACCGCCGCCACGAGGAGCGCCCCGAGGCGATGACCGACCTGGCGGCGGCCCACCGCGTGCGCCTGGCCGCACGCTTCGCGCCGGCGCTCTCGGCCCCGGTCAGGGTCGACGTCTCGGCCGACGGCACCCGCAAATACCTCTTCCGCACCCCCGAGGGCGACTTCATCGAGTCGGCCTACATCCCCGACGGCGAGCGGGCCACGCTCTGCGTCTCGTCGCAGGCGGGCTGCCGTATGGGGTGCCGCTTCTGCGCCACGGGGCGGCAGGGGCTGAGCCGCTCGCTCACGGCCGCCGCGATCCTCAACCAGATCGTCTCGCTGCCCGAGCGCGACCGGCTCACCAATGTCGTCTTCATGGGCATGGGCGAGCCGCTGGACAACCTCGACGAGGTGCTGCGGGCGCTCTCCGTTCTCACCTCGGAGTGGGGCTTCGGCTGGTCGCCCACGCGCATCACCGTCTCGACGGCGGGGGTGCTGCCCGCCCTGCCGCGCTTCCTGGCCGAGACGAAGGTCCACCTGGCGGTGAGCCTCCACAACCCCTTCGGCGACGAGCGCGCCGAGATCATGCCCGTCGAGCGGGCGTGGCCCGTGGCCGACGTGGCCGCGCTGCTGCGCCGCTACGACTTCACCCGCCAGCGGCGCGTGTCGTTCGAGTATATCCTCCTGAGCGGGATGAACGACTCGCCGCGCCACGTCAGGGAGCTGTGCCGCCTGCTCAACGGCATCAGGTGCCGCATCAACATCATCCGCTTCCACAAGATCCCCGGGTCGCCCTACTTCTCGCCTCCCGAGGAGCAGATCGTCCGCTTCCGCGACGCGCTGACGGCCCGCGGCATCCAGACCACCATCCGCGCCTCGCGCGGCGAGGACATCCGCGCCGCCTGCGGCCTGCTCAGCACCGAGCAGCGGGGGGAGTAGGCCCGGCCGCCCGAGGGGGGCGGACTGCGGCGCCGAACTGGCGTTGCTCTCTCTGCGCCCGCCGCGGGGGAGTGCGCAGGGCGTGCCGGCCGCGGCGGTATCTTGTTCATTATTAAGCGTCTTGAAGGGCGTGCGTCGAAACGGCGATTTCGATGCGCGCCCTTTTTTCATCGTGGCGGATGTTTGTCGGATTTTATTATTAAAAATATTTTTTATTTAAAATTTTCAATTCGGGATTAGGTCGTTTCGAAAATTGTGCTATCTTTACATTCTCTAACACCTTCGGTTTACCTATGATGCGGGCACAGATTACGAAAATCCCCCCCCCTCGCGCCGTTGCGACGCGGATAGCCCGCGCATAGCCCCTCTCTCGTATTCGGAAACCTCCGCTACCCCCCCCCTCGGGGCGGGGCGGATCGTCGTGTCCGCACCCCTGCGTGCCTGCCTATTTCCTATGTCCCGTAGCCGGCGTGCCCTCCGTATCCTGCCGGCCCACGGGGTATTCGTCCTTCCGCACCCTATTTACTAACCTAATCAGATAAAGGATGAACAAATTTTACTCAAGGTTCCGGCATCTCTCTGTATTTGCCCTGCTTTGTCTGCTTCTGTTGCCTGCGGCCATCGCCCGGGGACAGGGCAGAGTGACGGTGACGGGTACGGTCGTCGACGAGAACGACCTCCCGGTGATCGGCGCCAACGTGCTGGTCAAGAACACGGTCAACGGCGTGACGACCGGCGTCGACGGAAAGTACTCCATCTCGCTCGACAACGGCGGCGGCGTGCTCGTATTCTCCTTCCTGGGCTACGTCACGCAGGAGGTCGCCGTGGCGGGCCGCACGTCGGTCGACATCAAGCTGCTCCCCGACTCGGAGCAGGTCGAGGAGGTGGTGGTCGTGGGCTACGGCACCCAGAAGAAGGCCTCGGTCGTGGGCGCCATCTCCACGGTCGACGTGGCCAACCTCAAGTTCCCCTCGTCGAACCTCTCGACCAACCTTGCGGGTAACCTGGCCGGCGTCATCTCGATGACCCGCTCGGGCGAGCCCGGCAAGAACGGCGCCGCCGACTTCTACATCCGCGGCATCTCGTCGTTCCAGGGCACGGTGACGCCGCTGGTGCTCGTCGACGGCGTGGAGCGCGACATCGACCTGGTGGACACCGACGACATCGAGTCGTTCTCGATCCTCAAGGACGCCTCGGCCTCGGCCGTCTACGGCGTGCGCGGCGCCAACGGCGTGATCCTCATCACCACCAAGAAGGGCAACGTGGGGCGTCCCGAGATCAAGGTGCGCGCCGAGGCGGGCATCACCCAGCCGACCGTCATGCCCCGCTTCGTCGACTCGGAGCAGTGGGCCCGCATGTACAACGAGGCCTCGGGCACGCAGCGCTACACGCCCGAGCAGATCGCCATGTACCGCGACGGCACGGACCGCGACCTCTATCCCGATGTCGACTGGATCGACGCCCTCTACCGCGACATGGCCTTCAACCAGCGCGTCAACGCCTCGGTGACGGGCGGCGGCGAGGTGGCCCGCTACTACATTTCGGGCAGCTTCTACAACGAGTCGTCGATCTTCCGCAACGCGGGCGACCGCTACGACTACGACTCGTCGATCAACTACAACAAGTTCAACTTCCGCGCCAACGTCGACGTGAACCTCACCAAGACCACGGTGCTCAACGCCAACCTGGCCAACATCTACGAGAAGAGCTTCGGCCCGGGCCAGAGCACGGGCGACATCTGGGGCTACGCCTTCGCCACCTCGCCCAACGCCTTCCCGAAGGAGTACTCCGACGGCACGATCTCGGCGCCGAGCCAGGCCACGGGCTTCAACCCCTGGAACCTGCTGGTCCACTCGGGCTACCGCGAGCAGTTCTGGAACTCGGCCCAGTCGCTCATCGGCATCACGCAGAACCTCGACATGGTGACCCGGGGTCTGAGCGCCAACGTCAAGTTCTCGTGGGACGCCTGGAACACCCAGCTGCAGACCCGCACCAAGACCCCGCAGCAGTTCCACGCCACGGGGCGCGACGAGGAGGGCAACCTGGTCTACGGGGCCCCGATCTACGCCGGCAGCGAGTCGCTCGAATACGCCCACTCGGCCGCCAGCTCGATCACCACCTACCTCGAGGGTTCGATCAACTACAGCCGCGTCTTCGCCGACGCGCACCGCCTCGGCGCCATGTTCCTCTACAACCACAAGATCACGCGCCGCACGTTCAGCAACAACGACGCGCTGAGCGTCAACGAGAAGACCTCGCTCCCCTACAAGAACCAGGGCATCGCCGCCCGCGTGACCTACGCCTTCCGCGACAAGTACATGCTCGAGTTCAACATGGGCTACAACGGCTCGGAGAACTTCGCCAGCGGCCACCGCTTCGGCTTCTTCCCCGCCGTGTCGGGCGGCTGGATGGTCTCGGAGGAGAAGTTCTGGCGTCCGCTCAAGGAGTATGTCAACGTCTTCAAGATCAAGGCGTCGTACGGTAAGGTCGGCAACGACCAGCTGGGCTCGGGCGACCGCTGGCTCTACCTGCCGACGATCATCACCAGCGGCAACTCGTTCGTCATGGGCGAGTCGGGCAACACCGGCGGCACGGGCATCTCGGTGGGCCGCCCCGAGAACCTCGCCTTCTCGTGGGAGGAGGAGAAGAAGCTCAACGTGGGCGTCGAGCTGCTGCTCTTCAACCAGCTGCGCATCCAGGCCGACTACTTCTACTCCAACCGCACGGGCATCCTCATGCAGCGCGGCGGTCTGCCCGGCATCGCCGGTCTGCAGAACGGCAGCAAGCTCCCCTACGTGAACATCGGCGAGACGGAGAACCGCGGTGTCGACATGTCGGCCGAGTGGAGCAAGCAGTTCGGCGACTGGTTCCTCACCGCCCGAGGCAACTTCACCTACAACCGCAACAAGCTGCTCGACAACGACGAACCCGACTGGGCCTACAAGTACCAGAACCGCATCGGCAAGCCCTACGGCGTGGGCGCCTCGCAGCCCTGGGGCTACCTGGCCCTGGGTCTGTTCGAGAGCCAGGACCAGATCGACAACAGCCCCGTGCAGACCTTCGGCGAATACCGCGTGGGCGACATCCGCTACGCCGACATCAACGGCGACGGCCGCGTCGACTCGCAGGACCAGATCTATCTGGGCTACACCGACCTGCCGGAGATCACCTACGGATTCGGCGCCACGGCGCAGTGGAAGGGCATCGACGTGAACCTCTTCTTCCAGGGCGTGGCCCACGTCAACTTCTTCCTCTCGGGCGCCTCGGTGCGCACTCCCTTCTCGTCGGGCAACATGGAGCGCGCGGCCATCCAGCGCGACGTGTGGGACGCAGGCTGGCGCAGCGACCGCACCGAGGCCGAGAACGCCGGCGCACGCTATCCGCGCATGAGCCTCGGCGGCGCGGCCGGCTCGTCGAACAACGCCCAGACCTCGTCGTGGTGGCAGCGCAACGGCGCTTTCCTGCGTCTGAAGAACGTGGAGGTGGGCTACACCCTGCCCAAGAAGTGGATGGCCCGCAGCGGGTTCGTCAAGTCGCTGCGCGTCTACGTCTCGGCCAACAACCTCTGCACCTTCAGCGATTTCGACCTGTGGGATCCCGAGAAGGGCGGCGGCGAAGGCGCCAGCTATCCCCCCAACCGCATCGTCTCCGTGGGTCTGAATGCCAACTTCTAACCAAAAAACTCCGAATATGAAATACCGTTTCAAATATCTGTTGCTGCTGCTCTGCATGGGATGCGCGCTCACCGCGTGCGATAGCTTCCTCGACAGGCAGGAGGACGAGAACATGACCTTCGAGAAGATCTGGCAGCAGGTCAGCACCACGCGCCAGTACTTCTTCCAGGTGATGGGTTACCTGCCCGACGACTCCGATGTGTCGAGCGGCAATAACAACCACCTGCAGCTGGGCGCCTCGGACGAGGCCTCGATGACCTGGAACTGGACCCAGCGCTACATCAACTTCGGCTCGTGGAACGCCTCCACCATGCCCCACAACAACTTCAACCGCTACTACGAGGCCATCCGCGACTGCAACATCTTCCTGCAGAACGTGCTCACGTGCAGCGACCCGCAGGCCCTCCAGTCGGACCTCAACCTCTGGTACAACTGCGCCCGCTGGGCCCGCGCCTACTACTATTTCCTGCTCATGCGCGACTTCGGTCCCGTCTTTCTGGTGGGCGACGAGCTGATGGACTTCTCGGCCTCGACCTCGTCGCTGGCCCGCCCGCGCGACACGTGGGAGGAGTGCGTCGCCTACGTGGTCGCGGAGATGGAGGAGTGCGCCCGGCGCCTGCCCGACGCCCACACCTCGGCCTACATGGGCTGTCCGACCAAGGGCGCCGCGCTGGCCGTGATCTCGCGCCTGCGCCTCTATGCGGCCCGCGACCTGTTCAACGGCAACTCGCTCTACCGCCGCGTGGTCAACCCCGACGGCGAGCAGCTCTTCCCCGAGGCCTACGACGCGCAGAAGTGGGTGGCGGCGGCACAGGCGGCCAAGGCGGTCATCGACACGCGCCAGTATGCGCTCTACCGCGACATGGACGTCGACAACGGCACCAACCCCTACGCCAACTACCTCGGCATCACCATGAAGACCTGGAACAAGGAGCTCATCTACGTCGGCGGCGGTTTCCGCAGCCGCTACATGGCCGGCGTGCACACCTCGCCCAACTTCGGCAAGGGCGGCACCAACTACGGCGGCTGGGGCCCCACCCAGCAGCAGGTCGATGCCTACGCCATGAGCAACGGACGCTATCCGATCACGGGCTACGAGAGCGACGGCACGCCCGTCATCGACGAGACGTCGGGCTACAGCAGCGCCGAGTTCGCCAAGACCACCTTCAGCAACCCCTTCGTCGCCTACCTCGACCTGGGCGTCTCCTCGCAGCGCGAGTGGCCCCAGATGTACAAGGACCGCGAGCCGCGCTTCTACGTCAGCGTCTTCTGGGCCGACAGCCCCTGGATCGCCGGCGAGGGCAACTACGGCATCGTCTCCTTCTGCCAGGGCGCCAACGGCCACCAGTCGCACGACTACCCCAAGCCGGGCTACATGGTCAACCGCTACTACGACCACACGCTCAACTCCACCGCCGGGCAGTGGGGCAACATCACCTTCCCCACGTTCCGTCTGGGCGAGATCTACCTCAACTACATCGAGGCCGTGCTCGAGTGCGAGCGCAACGGCGTGACGGGCGAGGGCGTGGACCGTGCCGAGGCGATGGCGCTGTGGGACGAGCTGCGCGACCGCTCGGGCATGGATCCCATCGAGGAGGTCTATCCCGGCGCGTCGGTCGACCAGCTCGTGGAGCTGGTGCGCAAGGAGCGCCGCGTGGAGCTGGCCTTCGAGGGGCACCGCTACTTCGACACCCGCACCTGGAAGATCGCCGCCACGACCGACGGCGGCCCGATGTACGGCATGGATACGGCCGTTCCCGCCTCGGGCACCACCACGGCCGACGCCTTCTGGCGCCGCACGGTCTTCGAAACCCGCGTCTTCCGCTCCAACCACTACCTCTACCCCTTCCCGCAGCGCGAGTTGGACCGCAACAAGCTGCTCACGCAGAACTACGGCTGGTAGCCGGTCAAGTATAACCAGACAACGATCATTGTGAATATGAAAAAACCGAGATTCATAGCCCTCCTGCTCTCTTGCGCGATGCTCTGCGGCCTGGCCGGCTGCGAGGACAACCGCGAGGAGCATCTGGACGATTACCAGACCCGCATCTACTTCCGCAACGGCGGCGAGCAGGTGCTCACCCTCTACAAGGTGGGCGAGAACACCCTCTACGACATTCCGATCTGCAAGAGCGGGCGCGACACGGAGGGCACGGGCAAGGCCGTCGTGTCGGTGATGGACCAGGCGCAGCTGGACATCTACAACCTCTCCAACGGCACCGACTACGTGCAGCTCCCCTCCGAGCTCTACGCCTTCCGCTCCGAGCTGGAGTTCGTCTTCCGCCCCGAGGACTCCTACAAGGTGGCCCGCGTGGAGATGGAGACCAACGCGATCAGCGACCTGCAGGCCGCGCATCCCGACCGCACCTACGTGCTGGCGGTGCAGCTCTACTCCGACCGCACGGTCAGCGACGGGATCAACCTGCTGATCCTCCGCCCCGACATCGAGGTGGCCCGGCTCTCCCTCCAGACCTCCGGCGTCGAGAGCCACGCCTACACCAGCTCGAGCCCCGTGGAGAACACCTATAACAACGTCGTGCTGCTCTCGATGGACAACCGCTGGGACTTCTCCGTGGCCCTGGAGGTGTGCGACCGGGAGTGGCTCGACGCCTACAACGCCGCCAACGGCACCTCCTACGAGCTGCTGCCCGCCGGGGCCTACGCGGTGCCCGCCCAGGTCGACTTCGCCGCCGGCACCGGCCGCGCCGAGTTCGCGGTGACGGTCGACCGCTCGTCGCTCGACCTGCTGCGCGAGTACGTGCTTCCCGTGCGGCTCGGCGCCTCCTCCAAGAGCGAGTTCGAACTTTCGGACGAGGAGTCCTGCTGGCTGGTCAACCTGCGTCTGGATCCCGACCAGATCGCTCTCACGGCCGACATGGCCGAGTCGCCCTACACCCACACGGGCGACGGCCAGGGCATCGCGGCGCTCTTCGACGGCGACGCCTCGGCCGCTTCGTGGTGGCACTCCTACTACGGCGGCGGCCCGCTGGGCGATCCGACCTACGGCTACTACATCGACATCCACCTCCGCGAGCCGCTCTCGGCCATCGTGCTGCGCTACTGCACGCGCTCGAACCCCAACGGCGTGCCCGCCGAGGTGCGCGTGGGCGTGAGCGACGACGGCCAGAACTGGACCGAGATCGGCCACGTCGCCTCGGGTCTGCCGACCGATGCGCTGGCCTGGTGCAGCCTGCCCGTCTTCTCGCACACGGCTCCGTTCCGGCACATCCGCTTCGGTATCGTGGCCAGCGCGGGCGGCGCGGGCGGCGTGCTCAACGCCGAGGCCACGTCGGCCTGCACCTCGCTCAGCGAGCTCGAACTCTACGGAGCCAACCTCCAGTAACGATCCCGCCGGTCCGCGGCGCGGGCGTCCCGAGCGGGCGCCCGGCTGCCGCCGACCGCCGAAATGATAACACGAACCTCAGAAAAACATGAAAACCAGCATAAAGAGTTTATTGGCCGCCGCCGGGTGGCTGCTCCTCGCGTCGGGTTGTTCGACCGACGATACGCAGGGCGTCTCCGTCGGCGCGTTCGAGATCGCCGAAGAGAACCTGGAGTACAACTTCGCCCAGGCCCAGGAGATCGTCTTCATCCCCGTGCGCACCGATATTCCCGAGTCGGAGTGGAAGATCGTCTCGTCCGACGACTCGTGGTGCAAGGTCTCGCGCAGCTACACCAGCCAGAAGGGCCTCCAGCTGGCCGTGACCCGCAGCGAGGAGCCCGAGGTGCGCAGCGCCCGGGCCGTCGTCTCGGCCGGCGGCAACGAGTACACCATCTCGGTGCGCCAGCTCGGCTACGGCCCCGCCATCCTGGTCTCGGACCGCACGGTCCCGGCCGCGGGCGGCAGCGTGGGCATTGACGTGACGGCCAACATCGAGTACACGGTGGGCGCCCCCGTCATCTCGGCGGACGACGATGCGGGGTGGATCGAGGCCGTGCGCGACGAGATCCCCGTGCGCGCCTTCGCCTCGACGACCCACGCCTTCTTCGCGCAGGCCAACCTGCTCCCCTTCGAGCGCCGGGCCACCATCGCGATCAACGCCGTGGATCCGATCTACGCCGAGAACTCGGTGAAGGTCACCGTCAGCCAGTCGACGCAGTCGGTCTCCCCGGGCGACATCCCCGGCGACAAGAAGCTCGCCGTGCTCGGCGCCCGCGCCAACCAGATCAGCAAGAACGAGGGTTCGGTCGAGGCGCTCTACGACGGCGACTACACCTCCTACTACCACAGTCCCTGGGCCGTGGAGTATGAGAACCCCACCACGACCTTCCCCGTCGTATTCGAGTTCCGCTTCGACGGCACGCGCAACGTCGACTTCATCCAGATCATGCACCGCGGCGCCTACAACGCCTCCACGGGTGCCGTCTCGGCCGGCAACGGCACGGGCGCCATCGGCAAGTTCAATGTCTGGGCCTCCACGGCCGACGATCCCGCCGATGCCGATTACGTGCTGCTGACCGACGAGCCGCTCGACCTGCGCATGGCCGGCGGCTACCAGAAGGCGGTGCTGCCCTCCCCGGCCCAGAGCGCCAAGTGGGTCAAGCTGGAGGTGTTGGAGGGCTCGGGCGACAACGGCGTCGAGGGCGGCTTCGTCACCCCGGCCGAGATCGAGTTCTTCGCCTCGCCCAAGGCGGCGCTCGACGAGGCTATGCTCGAGGTCTTCACCGACCTCTCGTGCTCGGAGCTCCGCGAGGGGGTCACGCGCACCGAGATCACATGCCTCTACGGGCTCTCGGCCTTCGTGGCCCAGGAGGCCGCCATGCGCCTGATGAACGGCACCTACGACCCCTTCGAGAAGGAGTTCCGCGCCGCCACCTACCTCCCCTACAGCGACAACAATCTCAACCGCCGGCTGCTCACCAAGAAATACAGCCGCATGGACAACCCCACCGGCATCGAGGTCAAGCCGGGCGAGAAGCTCATCGTGTGCGTCGACAAGGTGCCCGCGGGCCAGCGCCTGAGCCTGGCCGTCTTCGGCGAGGCGGCCAACGGCTACGGCCCCAACTACGGGGGCATGGCCGAGGCCGACCAGTACGAGACGGTGGACCAGGAGGTGACGCTCACGGCCGGTCTGAACGCCGTCGACATCACCGCCGCGGGCATGTGCTACGTGATGAACACGGCCGCCGCCCTCTCGTCGGCCTCCGAGGCCGTGAAGGTGCATATCCTCCCCACGTGCGGCACCGTGCACGGCTATTTCGACCTGGAGCGCCACCGCACCGACGAGCGCTACGTCGAGCTGCTGGCCCGCACCGGCTACAAGTATTTCGTGGCCAAGGGGCGCAAGATGATCTTCAACTTCCACACCTCGCAGCTGCGCGCCGACGCCCCCACGGGCATCGTGTCGGGACTCACGGCCTGGGACGACATCGTCACGTGGCAGCAGGAGCTGATGGGCATCGACGAGTGCGACTACTTCAACAACCACATCATGGCCGTCTCGACCACCGATCCCGACGCCTACATGGACGCCTCGAACCGCCGCGTCAGCTTCTCGACCTCGGCGCTCCACAAGATCATCAGCCGCGAGCAGCTCAACGCCCTCGAGGACAACACGTGGGGCCCGGCCCACGAGCTGGGGCACGTCAACCAGGGGGCCATCAACTGGAAGTCGACCACCGAGTCGTCGAACAACCTCTTCTCCAACTACGCCATCTACAAGATGGGCAAGTACGAATCGCGCGGCGACGCCCTGAGTGAGCTGGCCCTGAGCTGGTCCAGGCAGGAGACCTGGGTGCTCATGGGCGCCTCCACCCACCAGGGCGAGGACACCGAGGCCCACATGCGCATGAACTGGCAGCTGTGGAACTACTACCACCGCTGCGGCTACAACGAGCGGTTCTTCCCCGTGCTCTTCGAGCTGCTGCGCCAGGATCCGCTGCCGAGCGAGTACTCCGCTGCCGAGGATCCGGGAGCCAGCCAGCTGAAGTTCGCCGAGAAGGCGTGCGATGCCGCGCAGGAGGACCTCACCGAGTTCTTCGAGACGTGGGGCTTCTACCGGCCCGTCGACATCGCCTACGAGCAGTACGGCTCGGCCCGCTACCGCGTCACCGAGGCGATGATCCGCGAGTCGAAGGCGCGTATCGCCGCCAAGGGCTACCCCAAGGCGGCCCCCATCCAGTACCTCGAGGACCGCAAGGTGAAGAACGGTACGCTCTACTCCGACATGGGCCACTTCGACACCTACCGCAACAAGACGCAGATCACCAAGACGCCGTCGTTCACCCTCTCGGGCCGCACCTACACGGTCGCCGACTGCGACCAGGCCGTGGCCGTCGAGCTGCGCAAGCCCGCCTCGGGCGAGACGCTTGGCGAGCTGCTCTACTTCTCCAACCTGGCCACCTTCACGGTGCCCGACGGGGTGAACCTCGCCGGCGCCGAGCTCTACGCCGTGCAGTACGACGGCGTGCGCAAGCCCGTCCGCTGAGCCGCGGCCTCCGCATGCCGGCCGCGGCGGCCCTCCTCCTCGCGGGGAGGGTCCCGCGGCCCGGCGGGAGGCGGGCATCTTTCGATTTTTTGACCAACTGACACCAAACCATTCATGAAAAAACTGCTACTGCTGTGGGGGGGGGTAATCGCGACGCTCCTCTTCGCCGGAGCCTGTACCGAGTACGACGACTCCGATCTGAAAAAACGTGTGGACCAGGTCGAGGAGGATCTCGACAACGTGAAGGAGGACGTCGAGGCGCTCAAGCGCAAGGTCGACGGGCTGAACTCCACCTACCGCGCCCTGACGGCGCTGCTCAACGGCGGCATCGTCTCCGACGTGCGGCCGGTGACCGACGAGGACGGCACGACGGGCTATAAGCTCGTCGTCACCACCGTGGTCGACGCCTCGACCGACCCGGTGACCACCCAGACCAGCGAGTATACCGTGTGGAACGGCAAGGACGGCGGCGAGGGTCCTGCCGGCCCGGGCGGCGCACCCGGCGAGCCGGGCCGCATGCCCGAGATCGGCGTGGCGCTCGATGAGGAGAGCGGCCGCTACTACTGGACGCTCGACGGCGAGCCGATGACCGATGCCGAGGGCAACCGCGTCTACGCCACGGGCGAGAAGGGCGAGGACGGCTCCGAGGGTACTCCCGGCGCACCCGGCGCACCCGGCACGCCCGGCACACCCGGCGCTCCGGGAGCTCCCGGCCAGGCCGGTGCCGCCGGCATCACCCCGCAGCTGAAGATCGACCAGACGCAGAAGGAGGGACAGACCGGCGACGCCTGGTTCGTCAGCTACGACGACGGTGCGACCTGGACCGAGCTCGGCGTCTTCGGCGGCAGCGTCGAGACGAGCGACATCCAGATCGCCAAGAGCCCCGACGGCAAGAAGATCATTATCACGCAGGGGTCGAACACCTTCGAGTTTCCCATCGTGGAGAATACGCTGAAGATCGCTTTCCCGACGGTCGACACGGAGCAGGGGATGCACGTGGTCCTGAACGCTGTCTACGATGTCGAGTACCGCCTCGAGGGGGGCAGCGACCGTGCGGTCGTCAAGGCCGAGATGCTGGACGGTGCGGGCTATGCCGTGACCAACGTGCCGGGCGAGAACAAGTTCAAGATCGAGGTCAAGGGCCAGGCGGCCGAGGACATGGTGATCGTCCATGTATACGACGGCACGATGTGCATGCACACCTCGTTCGGCATCCACGCCGATATCGCGACCGCCACGCTCGCCGAGCGCGAGCGGAGCTTCCCGGTTTCGCCCGATGCGGCCCTCGGCGATTTCGTATATACGGGGTGCGTGACGCTCGACATGCCCGCCCGCGAGCGGATCGAGCTTGCCGCGACGGTCGGCAATACGACCCTCCAGGCCGACCAGTACACGGTGGAGCCCGCGGTCATCGCGCAGGGTGCCACCGAGGGCTTCTATACGTTGACCGTGAAGCGCGACGGACTGGCCGCAGGCACCGAGTACGAGCTGCCGCTGACGTTCGCCTCCCCGAGCGGCGCCGTTTACTTATGGCCTACGCAGAACAGCGCCGTCATCACCCTGTCGGCCACCGACGTCCCGCAGAAGATCGCGCTGACGGCGGCGGATTACACCAGCCCCTACGGTCCCGATGCTTTCCCGGCATATGGCGAGGGCGACAGCAGCGTGCTGTGCGACGGCAAATCCGATCAGCATTGGGGCTCCAACTATTGGAGCACCGACCTGCCGACATCGGAGTACGGCGTGTATATCGATGTGGCGCTGCCCGCAGATCTGTTCGCCGTTTCGTTCAGATACCAAAACCGCAATGGCAACGGCAAGCCGACCTCCCTGGCCCTTGCCGTGTCGAGCGACGACGGAAGCAGCTGGGAGAAGGTCGGCGAAATCGCCTCGGGGCTGCCCTCCGATGGTTTGGCCTGGTTCCAGACGCCGCTGTATAACAAGCCGGATAACACCTCGTTCGGTATGGTCCGATTCGGCATCACCACCTCCAACATGGGCGATCTGGTAGCCACTCCTGCCAAGTCGGCCTCCTTGATGGAGCTCGAGGTCTACGGTCTCTATTGATTCCGAGCGGACGCATTCGGGGGGGGGAGCCGCTTCGTGCGGCTCCCTCTTTTTGCGGCTCCTCCCTTCGGGGCGGAACGACCCGCCCGAGGCGGCCCGGTGCTCTGACCCGGCATCCCGACCCGGCATCCCGATCCGGCATCCCGATCCGGCATCCCGATCCGGTGCCCCGATCCGCCGTCCGTCCTCCGGCGGCGCCGCTGCATCCGCCCGCTCCCGGGGCCGCCGCCGGCTGCCCCTTTCTGCTGCGTAGCGTCCCGCCGTCTGCCCTCCCCGGCCCGGCCGCCGGACCCTGCGGAATCCCGATCGGGGGCGAATTGCAAGCTTCTTGCGCCGATCTGCTTTTTTTCTTGGTTTTTATGATTATCTTTGTTTTCGGATAGCCCTTTCGCCGGGAGGGCGCTCCGCAGAGAGACGAAGTCGAACCATACTAATAATTTTTTAAAAAATGATGAAGAAACTTTGCATTATTGCTGCGATCCTGGCGATCGCTCTGGCTGCCGGTGGCTGCGGCTGCTGCAACGGCGGCGACGGCTACAAGATCGAGGACGGCATGATCGTCTTCGACACCCCGGCGCGCGTCGAGGGTCAGAAGTCGGTGCTCGGCCTGGCGGTGGCTCCGATCGAGACCGTGCGCGTCGGCTTCGTGGGTCTGGGCATGCGCGGCCCGGGCGCCGTGGAGCGCTTCACCCACATCGACGGCGTGGAGATCAAGGCGCTGTGCGACCTGATGCCCGAGCGCGTCGAGGCGTCGCAGAAGATCCTCGCCCGCCGCAACTTCCCCGAGGCCGCCTCGTACAGCGGCGAGGAGGGCTGGAAGGAGCTCTGCGAGCGCGACGACATCGACCTGGTCTACATCGCCACCCCGTGGCAGCTGCACGTGCCCATCGCCGTCTACGCCATGGAGCACGGCAAGCACGTGGCCGTGGAGGTTCCGGCCGCCATGTCGATCGAGGAGTGCTGGGCGCTGGTCGACACGGCCGAGCGCACGCAGCGCCACTGCATGATGCTCGAGAACTGCGTCTACGACTTCTTCGAGCTCACGACGCTCAACATGGCCCAGCAGGGTCTGTTCGGTGAGATCCTCCACGCCGAGGGCGCCTACATCCACAATCTGGAGCCCTACTGGCCCTACTACCAGGCCAACTGGCGCATGGCCTTCAACCAGGAGCACCGCGGCGACGTCTACGCCACGCACGGCCTGGGCCCCGCCTGCCAGGTGCTCGACATCCACCGCGGCGACCGCATGACCTATCTGGTGGCCGTCGACACCCCCTCGGTCAACGGCGCCAAGCTCGCCCGCGAGACGATGGGCGCCGAGACCTTCGCCAACGGCGACCAGACCACCACGCTCATCAAGACCGAGAAGGGCCGCACGATCATGCTCCAGCACAACGTCTACACGCCGCGTCCCTACGACCGCAAGTACCAGGTGGTCGGCACCGACGGCTACGCCAATAAGTATCCCGTCTCGGGCTACGTCTTCCGCGAGGGTCAGGTGTCGAACGATCTGCCCGACATCGAGAAGCTCGACGAGCACTCGTTCGTGCCCGAGGAGGTGAAGCACGCACTGATGGAGCGCTACAAGCACCCGATCCTCTTCGACGTCGAGGAGAAGGCCCGCGAGGTGGGCGGCCACGGCGGCATGGACTTCATCATGGACTACCGCCTCATCTACTGCCTGCAGAACGGTCTGCCCCTCGACCAGGATGTCTACGATGCTGCCGAGTGGTCGTGCATCGGCGAGCTGACGGCCACCTCGATCGAGCACAACAGCGCCCCGGTGGCCGTGCCCGACTTCACGCGCGGCGAGTGGCAGAAGATCGACGGCTACCGCCACCAGATGCTCAAATAAACCCATTCCGCACCCGTTTCCGAAGGTATTTTTTAAATCAAGAGATACGCTATGGATATTACGAAAACCGTACTTTCGGGCAAGACCCGCCGCGAGCACGACCTGCTCGGCGAGCTGGATATCCCCGTCGAGTACTATTTCGGTGTGCAGACCATGCGCGCCGTGGACAACTTCCACATCAGCCGCGTGCGGCTCAACTTCTTCCCCGAGTTCATCAAGGCGCTGGCCGACGTCAAGCAGGGCGCCGCGCTGGCCAACCGCGACCTGGGTCTGCTCGACCCGACGATCGCCGATGCGATCGTGCGGGCCTGCTGCGAGCTGCGCGAGGGCAAGTTCGACGACCACTTCGTCGTCGACATGGTGCAGGGCGGCGCCGGCACCTCGACCAACATGAACGCCAACGAGGTGATCGCCAACCGCGCCAACGAGCTGCTGGGCCACCAGAAGGGCGAGTACCAGTACTGCCACCCCAACAACCACGTCAACCTCTCGCAGTCGACCAACGACGCCTACCCGACGGCCACGCGCATCGCCCTGGTGCGCAGCATCGAGAAGCTCGTGGCCGCGCTGCGCGAGCTCATCGGGGCGTTCCACGCCAAGGGCGAGCAGTTCGCCCACGTCATCAAGATGGGCCGCACGCAGCTGCAGGACGCCGTGCCGATGACCCTCGGCCAGGAGTTCGAGGCCTACGCCGCCACGCTCACGGAGGAGATCGCCCGCCTGGAGTCGAACATGCAGCTCTTCTACGAGATCAACATGGGCGCCACGGCCATCGGCACGGGCATCAACGCCGATCCCGACTATGCGGGTCTCTGCACCAAGCATCTGTGCGAGGTGACGGGGCTGCCGCTCGTCGAGGCGTCGAACATGATCGAGGCGACGAGCGACACGGGTGCCTTCATCATGAACTCGTCGGCGCAGAAGCGTCTGGCCGTGAAGCTCTCGAAGATCTGCAACGACCTGCGCCTGCTCTCGTCGGGTCCGCGCTGCGGTCTGAACGAGATCAACCTGCCGCCGCGCCAGCCCGGCTCGTCGATCATGCCCGGCAAGGTCAACCCCGTGATTCCCGAGGTGGTCAACCAGGTGGCCTTCCGCGTCATCGGCAACGACCTGACCGTGACGGCCGCCTCCGAGGCGGGGCAGCTCGAGCTCAACGTCATGGAGCCGATCATCGTCCACTGCCTGTTCGAGAGCATCGAGATGCTCATCAACGCCATGAACACGCTGCGCGAGAAGTGCGTCGTGGGCATCACCGCCAACGAGGAGGTGTGCCGCCGCATGGTCTACAACAGCATCGGCCTGGTTACGGCGCTCAACCCCTACCTGGGCTACGAGACCTCGACCCAGCTGGCCAAGGAGGCGCTCGAGAGCGGCAAGGGCATCTACGATCTGGTGCTCGAGCACAAGCTCATGAGCGAGGAGGAGCTCCACCGCATCCTCGCCCCCGAGAACATGGTCAAGCCCCGCAAGATCCTGCGCAAGTAGGGTTGCGGAAAACGCAAGAGAAACCCCGGGCCTTCGCGAGAAGGTCCGGGGTTTTCGTTGGCGGAGGGAGGGCCGGGGCGCGGTTCGTTTCCGGGGGCGGGGTCCGCCGCTCTCTCCTCCCGCGGGCCGGGCGGCTGTTCGTGCCGCTCACCCTTCGGGGGCGCCCCTCCGCTTTCTGCCGGGTGCGTCTACTCGGCGTCGGCCTTGGCGTGCTCGGAGAACTCGCAGCCGAAGCGCTCGACCATCTGGTTGTCCAGCTCGTCGGCGCGGCAGGCAAGCCCGGCGATGTTGCGCAGGATCTCCTCCTCCGAGTCGGGCCGGATGTCGGCCAGGTGGATGCGGTAGGCGATGTAGATCTCGCGCCCGTCGATGCCCATCTTGTAGGGCCCCTGCTCCTCGGTGAGGAGGTACTCGAGCACGGGCTCGACGTCGCGCTTGGGTAGCAGCACGATCGGCGAGGTCGAGAAGAGGTAGTTGTTGTCGTAGACGAAGATGCGGATGAGCGAGCTGCCCTTGTGGAAGCGCCAGAAGTCGTAGCCGGCGCGCGCCAGCACGGGGTCGATGCCCATCGCCTCGATCGCCCGCTCGACGAAGGCGCCCAGCGGCGACTGCTCGCGCTCGTCGAAGGCTCCGTCGGGGAGCTTGTCGCCGCACGAGGGGCAGAACTCCTCCTCTTCGGCGATCAGCTCGTCGCAGCTGCCGCACTGCACGTGGAAGCACGTGCGGTCGATGCCGTCGATGGTGCCGAGCAGCGTGCGCAGCGTCTCCACGCGCACGCCGAAGCCCATGTTGTCGGCCTCGGTGAACTTGCTCACCGTGACGCCCACCACGTCGCCCCGTTCGTCGAAGATCGGGCCGCCCGAGTTGCCGGGATTGACGGCGGCGTCGGTCTGGATGTAGTACTTGCCGTTCATGAGCTGCTTGGGCGACGACACGGCGCCCTCGGTGACGGTGAATGGCATGCCGTAGGGGTAGCCCGCCACGCGCACGCGGCGGCCGATCTGGAGCGAGTCGTCGTCGGCCAGGTGCAGTGCGGGGAGCGACGAGAAATCGCCCTCGGCGGCCAGCAGCGCGATGTCGACCTCGGGGTTGGCCAGGATGACCTGCGCGCGGTAGGGGTTGTCGTCGTTGTCGTGGATGGCCACCGTATGGAATCCCTCGACCACGTGGTAGTTGGTCACGAACAGGTCGTACTCCTTCATGTAGAAGCAGCTGCCCGAGCCGCCTGCGTGCGTGACCTTGAATACGAGCTTGTAGAATGTCTGCTGTTCCATATCCTTACTCATTGTCGGTGTTTTTGCCCAGGCCCATCATGCGGCGCATGAGACCCTGCATTTTACGGATGGCCACGGCGACCTCCTCGGCAGCGCCCTCACCATCCGTCTCCTCGTCCTCGTCGCACTCGTCGTCATCCTCGTCCTCGTCCGACTCCAGATCGTCCTCCATGATGCGCTCCAGTGCGTCGTAGAGCGTCTGCGCGGCATCCTCCATCGATTCGCCGTCGGCCTCCTTGAGCGCCTCGACCACCACGGCGTTCAGGTCGTCCTGCACGTCGTTGTAGAAGTACATCTCGTAGAACTTGTAGAGGATGCGCACGGCGGCCCGCTCGAAGTTGCGCGCCTCGATCGCCTGCGTGGCCTCCTCGTAGACGTCCTTCATGTTCTCCTGCACGTTGGCCAGCGACGAGCGCCGCTTGGGCGACACGAGCATGTCGACGAAGTAGAGGTCGGCGGCCAGCTCCTCGTCCGACATGGCGGCCAGGTGCTCCAGCACGGCGCGGCCCTTGGTCGTGAGCTCCGCCACGGGCAGCTCGCGGTCCATGTCGTCCACGGCCTTGTCGAGCTCGTTGAGCAGCTGTCCCTGGGGCTGGGCGAAGTAGGAGATCTGGTAGAAAGCCGTGTCGATCACGTTCCAGGCGTAGCCGTACTGGCGGTTGGCCTCGTACTCCTTGACCGCCTTCAGGCAGTCGCGGCAGGTCGTGCGGATCGCCTCCACGACGCGCCGCATCTCCTCGGCCGGGTACGGGGTCACGCGAGGCTCGTAGCAGCGCTGCGCCCCGAACTTGGTGCAGAACTCGTCGTCGTAGCGGTCGCCGACGCTGCATATGTTCGAGAGGATGTGGTAGATCTTGTGGGGATGGGTCTGCGAAAGGGGGCAGGCGTACTCCATGCGGAGCTTCTCGCCGCGCAGGCGGAACGAGGGCAGCATGAGCTTGTTGAGCGAGAGGTCGGCCACCTGGCGCAGCATCGCCACGCGCCCCTTCGCGGGCAGCGAGAGGAAGTCGGCGCCGATCTCCAGCCGCTCCTTGCCGATGAGGATGTCTACGACGATCGAACCGTGGGGAATGTGGAATTCGTCGCCCGCGGCGTTGCCGTAGCGGGTGCGGAACTCCGGGTTGAGGAAGTCGATGAGCAGGTGGAGCGCCTCGACGAAGCGGCCCTCGTCGTAGGCTTCGATGCTCTCTCCCCAACGTTCCGACGCTACCTTGCTCTGGGTCGAGCGGAGCACCGGCGTTACGAATGACGGAGTGTGTTTCATCTGTTATAATATAAGGTTTGGGTCAGTTCTCTTCGAGCACCACCGCACCGTCGTCGGCCACGCGGGCCGTCGCCTCGTAGTAGATCGTCGCCGTGCGGCCGCCGCTCGACTCGGTCTCCTTGCCGTCCTCGGTGAAGAGCAGGGTCAGCGAGGTGTTCTGCCGCCCGATCTGCCGGTTGCGGTTGAGGAAGGCGCTGCTCGCGGGCACCTCCTCGTCGATGCAGTAGGCGCCTACGGAGCGGTAGGTGTAGCCCTCGGGCAGCAGCTCGCGCGCCCGGGCGATCTGCGCGGCGATGGCCGCGGGGTCGAGCGCCGCGGGGTCGATGCCTCGGGTGGCGGCGTAGCGGGGTGCGTCGCGCAGGCTCCCCTCACTCAGGTTCGACGGCTCCATGCCGTTGAGGAAGAGGGTCTGCGTGAAGGTCTGGTCCTCGGCGTTGACCAGCTGCACCGTGACTTGGAACAGGTCGTCGGAGAGCGCCTCGCGCTCGGCGATGCGGATGCCGTAGATCTTGAAGCGCTGGGTGTCGATGCGGCGCGTGAGCTCCTCCACGGCGCGCGCGTAGCTCTCGGCGCTGTCGGTGGGGCGGGTGCCCGAGGCGCCCGGCCGGGTGCAGGCGGCGGCGAGCAGGGCGGCCGCGGCGATCAGCAGGGTGGATATGCGTTTCATGGTCGAGCTTCTTCTTACTTTTTCAACAGGGCTTCGAAGGCGTTGTAGGCGGCCTCGTCGTCGAAGTAGGAGGCGTCGAAGACGATGGTTTCGTTCGGGGTCCGCACCTTCAGCTCGTTCTCCTCCTCGTCGAACTTGGTCCACTCGATCTCGGAGATGGCCAGCGTGCGCATCTCGACCGCGCCCTTCTCCACGGCGGGGTAGGTCACACGGTCGCCGTCGACGGTGATCGTGGCGCCCTGCGCGGCCAGCACGCGGGCCTTGCGGATCTCCAGCAGGGTCATCGCCAGCAGGACGAGGCCGCCGCCGATGAAGAGCACCGCGACGCCCGTGGGGCCGAGGATGCGCAGCGTGCCGATGCGGATGCCGAAGGGCACGAAGATCGGGATGAGGATCATGCCCAGGGCGATGCCCAGGTTGGTCAGACGGCCCGTCAGCGGGCTGGAGGGGGTGTAGTTGAAAGTTTTCATAAAATGAGGTTTTGGGTTTGCGACCTCAAATATAATGAAAAATATATGATCGTATAGTTTTGCGGATGAAAAATCCGGCTACGTTTCGCGTCGCCGGATCAGTTCGTATAAATAGTGGTATTGCCCGCGTAGCGCCTCCAGGTCGAGCCCCTTGAAGAACCCCTCCTCGAACGAGAGTCCGAAGTGGATCTGGTGGAACGCGTCAGCCGTGCGGCGCACGTCGCACCCCTCGGCCAGCTCGCCGCTGCGGGCGGCCCGCTCCACGGCGTCGAGCCACAGTGCACGCGTGCGGTCGAGCAGCCGGCGGAACTTCTCCTCGGCGCCGGGGTAGTATAGCCGCGTCTGGATGAGCAGGTGGAAGTAGCGGAGGTTGGGAGCGACGGGCTCCCCCCCCCTCTCTTCGCCCGTGTCGCAGCGCACGACCAGCTGCGCCATCGTGCGGCGGATCCCCTCCAGGTAGCGGTCGATGAAGTCTGCGAGCGAGCCCTCGGCCGTGTCGAACTTGCTTTCGGGGGCCTGCGCCTCGAAGATGTAGCGGTCGGCCACGGCCCGGAAGATCGACAGCTTGTCGGGGTAGTAGTGGTGGATGCCCATGCGCGAAAGGCCGCACGCCTCCGAGAGGCGCGAGATGCTGGCCCGCTCGTAGTTCATGCTGAGGAACACGCGCAGGCACTCTTCGAGGATTCGATCGCGGTTGGTTTTCATGTGCGTAGCCGTTCGGTGCGTCGTCGGGCGACGTTTCGACCCGACAAGATACGAAAAAACGGCCGTTCGGCGAAGGGTTGCGGGGGAATTTTTCGGGGTGGCGGCGCGGTGCAGACGGCGGGATGCCGGCGGGTACGGCCGGGCCGGCTCGCGGTGTGTCAGCGCACCGGGCGGCAGGCGAGGACGGGCGGGGTGTCGGCGGCCGGGGCTTCGCCGCTGCGGGTGCGGAAGACGATGTGGGGCATGTCGACACCCCGGTAGTGCTTGACGATCGTGTCGACGGGCAGCATCCCGTTGCGGAGGGCCACCCGTTGCGACGCGACGTTCGTATCGCGGATGATGGAGTAGAGGGCGTCGAAGCCGAGCGTGCGGAACCCGTATTCGCGGCAGGCTGCGGCCGCCTCGGTGGCGTATCCGCGGTGCCAGTGCCGGTATGCGAACAGGTATCCGATCTCCGGGACCTGCCGCTGCGCGTACTCCTGCATCGTGATGCCGCACTGACCGATCATCTCCCCGGTCTGCCTGCTCACGACGGCCCATAGCCCGAATCCGTGCTCTTCGTAGCGCCGCAGCTGCTTTTGCATCCATGCGGCGACCTGCTCCTGGTCGAAAGCCCCTTCGTAGGCGTACATCACCCGCTCGTCGCACAATATGTCGGAGAGGGCCTGCATGTCGGAGAGCTCCATGCGGCGCAGCCGCAGCCGTTCGGTCTCCGGCAGGATGCGCGTCGCGGTCGGGGTGTGTTTCATGGTTGTCGGTTGGATGGGGTGGTGTCGGGAGGAGCGCTGCAACAAAAAATCGCCCGCAAGGATTCTTGCGAGTGATCTTTCCATTGCGTATCGGGAATTGCCCCTTTCGCTTCTTCGAGCCGAATCCGAGATTTAACTTCGCTGCGCTCGTTTTATCTCGCCGCTCGCCGCGGGGCGCTTTCGAAGAAGCGAAATCGCTGCGCGATTGCGTATCGAAATGAAAAAGCCGCTTGCAATCGCTTGCAGCGGCCTTTTTCATTCGCTCCGGCGCCTTTGGCGCTTTCGCTTCTTCGAGCCGAATCCGAGATTTGAACTCGGGACCCCTTCATTACGAGTGAAGTGCTCTACCGCTGAGCTAATTCGGCCTTGGGAGAACACTTGGGTTCTCTTCGGGACTGCAAATATCCGAAAAAAATCTTTCCCTGCAAAATTTTTCGGCCAAAATCTCGCGATTCTTTCGTATCTTCGCGTAAAATCCGACTCGCAGATGATCACATTCCTGATTTGTCTGGCGCTGCTCGTGGGCGCCTACTTCACCTACGGCCGCTTTCTGGAGCGGCTCGCGGGCGCCGACGAGCGGGCTGCGACCCCCTGTCGGCGGCTCTACGACGGGGTGGACTACGTGCCTCTGCCGCGCTGGCGCGTCTTCCTCATACAGCTGCTCAACATCGCCGGCACGGGGCCCATCTTCGGCGCCGTGCTGGGGGCCTGCTTCGGCCCGGTGGCCTTTCTCTGGATCACCCTGGGCGGCATCTTCATGGGGGCCATGCACGACTACCTCTCGGGCATGATGCTCGTGCGCCACGACGGGCTGAGCATCCCCGAGGTCGCGGGCCGCTACCTGGGCGGTGGCATGCGGCGCTTCATGCGCCTCTTCTCGGTGGCGCTGCTGGTGCTGGTGGGGGCGGTCTTCCTGCTGAGCCCCGCGCAGCTGCTCGGCGAGCTGGTGCCCGCGGTGCCGGTCGCGGGGTGGGTGTGGATCATCCTGGCCTACTACTTCGTGGCCACGCTGCTGCCCATCGACCGCCTGATCGGCCGCGTCTACCCGCTCTTCGGCGTGGCGCTGGTGGCGATGGCCCTGGGGCTGCTCGGCGCCGTCGTCGCGGGCCCCTGGCGGATCCCCGAGCTCACGACGCTCTCCAACTTCCAGCTGCGGGCCGCCGAGCTGCCGATCGTGCCCACGCTCTTCATTACCGTCGCCTGCGGGGCGATCTCGGGCTTCCACGCCACGCAGTCGCCCCTGATGGCCCGCTGCGTGGGCGACGAGCGCGCCTGCCGCCCGGTCTTCTACGGCGCGATGATCTCCGAGTCGATCATCGCCCTCGTCTGGGCCGCTGTGGCCATGGCCTTCTTCGGCGGCGCGGGCGAGCTCTCGACGGCGCTCTCGGCCCACGGCGACAGCGCCGCGTGGGCCGTGGGCGAGATCTCGCACGGCATGCTGGGGCTGGTGGGCGGCGCGCTGGCGCTGCTGGGCGTGGTGGCGGCCCCCGTCACCTCGGGCGACACGGCCTTCCGCTCGGCGCGCCTGATCGTCGCCGACATGCTGCGCCTCGACCAGCGCAGCAAGCTCCGCCGCCTGGCCGTCAGCCTGCCGCTCCTGGCCGCGGGCTACCTGCTCACGCGCGTCGACTTCGGCGTGGTGTGGCGCTACTTCGCCTGGACCAACCAGACGCTGGCCGTGGTGGTGCTGTGGGCCATCGTCGTCTACCTCGTGCAGCGGGGCGCCCCGGTGCGCGTGGCGCTGTGGCCGGCGCTCTTCATGACCTTTGTCTGCGCCTCTTTCGTCTTCGTCTCGGACCAGTTCCTGGGCATGGAGTGCCGCCCGGCGGCCTATGCGCTGGGCGGGGCGGCGACGCTGGCCGTGTGGTTGCTTTTCCGATCAAAAATTCGTCGCGATGCAAAAGGCAATGCTTAACCCCACCCCCGACCAGACCTTCGAGGTGGTCGGCGAGGGGCCCTACGACTTCGTGCGGGTGCTCGAACACAGCCGGCGGCTCCAGGCCGCGGGCGACGTCGAGGCGGCCTGCAACGAGCGCTTCGGCGCTTTCCAGCGGCTCGCCGAGCTGCTGCCCGAGGATGAGGAGATCCTCCTGGAGTGGAACCACCGCAACTCGCGGGCGGCGCTCGAGGTCATCCACGCCTCGGCCATCGACCACTTCCTCATCAACGACTTCGAGCTCTCGGCCGCGCTGCTCGAGCTGCTGCTCGAGCTCGACCCCGAGGACCATCTGGAGGGGTGCGAGCTGCTGGCCTTCGACTATCTGGCCATGGACGAGCGCGAGCTCTTCGACGAGACGATCAACGACCTCTCGGACAAGAGCCCCGCGCGCGAGGTGCTGCTGCTCTGGGCCGGATACCGGCGCGACGGGCGGCTGCCCGAGGGCGAGTTGCAGCGCTTCCGCAGCCGCTTCGCCCCCTGCTTCGCCGAGTTCGTGGCCGACGCACATCCGGCCGACGAGGCCTACCTGCGCGCCATCGAGAGCGAGCGTCCCGGCCCGGCGGCCGAGGCGCGCGAGCTGTGGCTGCGCACCGAGAATCTCTGGGTGCTGTGGCCCGGATTCATCGAGGCGCTGCGCGCGAGCGCGGCCGATTCCCGCAACTAATCCTTATACCATATGAAACCCCTGCTTCTCTCCGCGGCGATACCCGCCGCCATGCTCGGCGGCTGCGCCGAGCGGGCCGACGCTCCCGAGCGGCCCAACGTGGTCTTCATCTACGCCGACGACCTGGGCATCGGTGACCTGAGCTGCTACGGCGGCCGCATCCCCACGCCCAACCTCGACCGCCTGGCCGGCGAGGGACAGCGCTTCACCAACGCCTACGCCACCTCGTCGACCAGCACCCCGTCGCGCTTCGGCCTGCTGACGGGCATGTACCCCTGGCGGCAGGGCAACACGGGCATCCGCCCCGGCAACTCGGAGCTCATCATCGACACGGCCTGCTACACGCTGGCCGACGCGATGCACGATGCGGGCTACGGCACGGGCGCCGTGGGCAAGTGGCACCTGGGCCTGGGCCCCGTGGGCGGCACCGACTTCAACGTCGAGATCCGTCCCGACGCCCGCGACATAGGCTTCGACTACGAGTATGTCATCCCCGCCACGGTCGATCGTGTGCCCTGCGTCTTCGTGGAGAACGGCCGCGTGGTGGGGCTCGACCCCGCCGACCCGATCACGGTCGATTATCATAAGAAGGTGGGCGACTGGCCCACCGGGCGCGAGAATCCCGAGCTGGTGCGCATGCACCCCAGCCCCAACCACGGCCACGACAACACCATCGTCAACGGCATCCCGCGCATCGGCTTCATGACCGGCGGCCGCGCGGCGCTGTGGGTCGACGAGGGGATCGCCGACACCATCGCCCTGAAGGCCTCGCGATTCATCGCCGACCACGCCGAGCGCCCCTTCTTCCTCTACATGGGCACCAACGACGTCCACGTTCCGCGCGTGGCTCATCCCCGCTTCGAGGGTAAGAGCGGCTACGGCTCGCGCGGCGACGTGATCCTCCAGCTCGACTGGACGGTGGGCCGCGTGCTGCATACGCTCGACAGCCTGGGCATCGCCGACCGCACGCTGGTGGTCTTCACGTCGGACAACGGTCCGGTGATCGACGACGGCTATGCCGACGGCGCGGTCGAGCACCTGGGCGACCACACCCCCATGGCGACCTACCGCGGCGGCAAGTACAGCCTCTTCGAGGCGGGCACGCGCGTGCCGCTGCTCGTGCGCTGGCCCGCGCGCGTGCGCCCCGGCGTGCAGCCCGCGCTCTTCTCGCAGATCGACATCTACCGCTCGCTGGCCGTGCTGGCCGGGGCCGAGCTGCCCGAGGGGGCTGCCCCCGACAGCCGGGACCGCCATCCCGAACTGCTGGGCGAGCGGCAGGAGGACCGCGAGTATGTCATTCAACAGAATCTGGCCAACGCCCTCTCGATCCTCTGCGACGGGTGGAAGTACCTCGAACCCTCGAAGGGGCCGCGCTACAATGCGCTGGTCGACATCGAGCTGGGTAACCACCCCGCTCCGCAGCTCTACGACCTGGTCGACGATCCCGGCGAGCGCCGCAATCTGGCCGGGGAGCACCCCGAGCGGGTCGCGGAACTGGCGCGCCGGCTCGAGGCGGTGAAGGCCGAGAGATGACCGGGCGACGGTTGAATGACGATTCGGGTGACGGTTCGGTGATGGCCGGGAGGCGGCCGAGTGGCAGCCGAGATTGCGGCCGGGAGATGACCGAGTGACGGCTGAATGACGGTCGTGTAACAGCTGAATGCCGGCCGGAATGTCGGTCGCGCGGCCGCGAATGCAAAGGAGAGAGGCGTTGTGCCTCTCTCCTTTTTTGCGTCGGCCGGGACGGTGCCGGTTCTGCGCGCCGAGTCTTCTTTTGTGTTCGGTCTCTGTTTTCGGCCTGCAACCAGCGTCCGGTTCAGATTGTTCTCGGACGCAGCCAGCGCCCGGCTAAGAGCCGGGTTCTTTTGTTTTCGGGCAGCAGCCAGCGAAGGGCGGCACGAGCGGCGCGAGTTGCGGGCCTTCGCCGCCGATGGCTGCGGCCCGCCGGCCTTCGGCCGAGAGTTTGTTCTCTGTTTTCAGACCGCAGCCAGCGGAGGCAAGCTGGAGGCACAGCCGACAGAGCAGCCCTCCGCGCCGGGTGGCTGCGCAGCTGGCGCTGCTATTCATCTTTAATTACTCATTGTTCATTGCCGCGGCCCCGATCGCGTATTATCGCTTGTTCTGCTGCCGCAGCTCGCGGAAGCAGTGGCGGCAGATGGGCTCGTAGGCCTCCTGGGCGCCGAGCAGCACCTGGTTCTCGTCGCCCGTCAGGCGGTGGGAGTGGTGGGCGATGTTGCCGCAGCGCACGCAGATGGCGTGGACCTTCGTGACGTGCTCGGCCGTGGCCATGAGCGCCGGCATGGGGCCGAATGGACGGCCCGTGTAGTCCATGTCGAGTCCCGCGACGATCACCCTCACGCCGCTGTCGGCCAGCTGCCGGCAGACGTCGACCAGGCTCTCGTCGAAGAACTGCGCCTCGTCGATGCCCACCACGTCGACGTCGGTGGCCATCAGCAGGATGTTCTGCGGCGACTCGACGGGCGTCGAGCGGATGGCGTTGGCGTCGTGCGAGACCACCTCCTCCGCCGAGTAGCGCACGTCGATGCGCGGCTTGAATATTTCGACCTTCAGATGGGCGAACTGCGCCCGCTTCATGCGGCGGATGAGCTCCTCGGTCTTGCCCGAGAACATCGATCCGCACACCACTTCGATCCAGCCCTTGCGGCTGGCTGTTTCCAGAAACATGCGTTGCTTGGGTTATGTCGGTTCGTGCGGGGCGGCATGCGCCGGCCCCCTCTGCGCTGCGCGGATCAGTCTTCCACGCGGGTGATGCGGGCCCCGAGGGCGTTCAGACGGCCGTCGATGTCGCGGTAGCCGCGGTCGATCTGGTCGATGTTCTGGATCGTCGAGACCCCCTCGGCCGACATGGCGGCGATCAGCAGCGCCACGCCCGCGCGGATGTCGGGCGACGACATGCGCGTGGCCCGCAGGCGGATGCGGTGGTCGTGGCCGATGACCGTCGCGCGGTGGGGGTCGCAGAGGATGATCTGGGCCCCCATGTCGATGAGCTTGTCGACGAAGAACAGGCGGCTCTCGAACATCTTCTGGTGGATCAGCACGGCGCCCCGCGCCTGCGTGGCCACCACCAGGAAGATCGACAGCAGGTCGGGCGTCAGACCGGGCCACGGGGCGTCGGCGATGGTCATGATCGACCCGTCGAGGAAGGTCTCGATGCCGTAATGGTCCTGCTGCGGGATGTAGATGTCGTCGCCCCGCTGCTCGAAGCGGATGCCCATGCGGGCGAACTGCGCGGGGATGATGCCCAGGTTCTCGAACGAGACGTTCTCGATCGTGAGCTCCGAGCGGTTCATGGCGGCCATGCCGATGAAGCTGCCCACCTCGATCATGTCGGGCAGCAGCGTGTGCTCGGTGCCGCCGAGCGCCTCCACGCCCTCGATGGTGAGCAGGTTGGAGGCGATGCCCGAGATGCGGGCGCCCATGCGGTTGAGCATCTTGCAGAGCTGCTGCAGGTAGGGCTCGCAGGCGGCGTTGTAGATGGTCGTGGTGCCGCGGGCCGTCACGGCGGCCATGACGATGTTGGCCGTGCCGGTGACCGACGCCTCGTCGAGGAGCATGTAGGTGCCTTGCAGCCGCTCGGCCTCGACGGTGAAGAATTCGTCGGCCGAGTCGAAGTCGAACTTGGCGCCCAGCTTCTGGAACCCGATGAAGTGGGTGTCGAGGCGGCGGCGGCCGATCTTGTCGCCGCCGGGCTTGGGCACGTAGCCCCGGCCGAAGCGGGCGAGCATGGGGCCGATGAGCATCACCGAGCCGCGCAGGCGCGCGCAGCGCCGGCGGTAGTCCTCCGAGCGCACGTAGTCGAAGTCGATCTCGCGCGCCGCGAAGGCGTAGGTGTCGTCGGCGAGCTGCTCCACCTCCACGCCCATGCGGCGCAGCAGCTCGATGAGCTGCATGACGTCGAGGATCGCGGGGATGTTCCTCACCACCACCCGCTCGGGCGTGAGCAGCGTGGCGCAGAGGATTTGCAGGGCCTCGTTCTTGGCGCCCTGCGGCGTGATGCGGCCATGGAGGCGATGGCCTCCTTCGACTTTGAAAACTGCCATAGGATCGTGGTTTTTGTTCCGGCCCGCATGCGGGCCAGTGCAAAGATACGAATAAGCCGAGCGAAAAAAGCAAGCTTGCTTGCATTTTTTCCGAGGCGCAGTATCTTGGGCGTAGCCAAAGATACGAAAAGTCGAGCGCAGAAACAAGGCGGGGCGAATTGAAAGCGGAAAGTTGAAAATGGAAAGTGGGCGAGCGGTGTTTTCGGGCGGCAGCCAGCGCCCGGCTAAGAGCCGGGTTCTTTCTATCGATATGGCGCCTTGCGTCAGTCCTCCGCCCGGGGGCTGCGGACTGCCACTTGGCGGCCACCATTCGGCAGAAAAGCTCCCTTTGCCGGCCGGGGCGGTCGCGCCAGAGGCGCGAGCTGGCAAAGGGACGAAGCCTGTGGCTTCGACTATGTTTCTTCATCGCAGCTCTTCGCCCGGGCGATTGTGTCAAAGGAGCGAAATCCGAGGCTTCGATGGTTGCGGCCCGCGCGGTTGACACCGCCCGTATCGTGTGCAATCTCCTCGGTAAGGGCGGGAGCTTTTCTGCGGCAGACCGTAGCCGGCGAAGCGGCGCGAGAGCAGCGAGCAGCCCTTCGCCCGGGGGCGGCTACGGGCTGCCGGCCTGCGGCCACCCCCCCCTCCTGCTTCGGGAAAACGGCGCGATGCCGCGCGATTCGTCCCACTTTGGGGGCTGACGGGAAATATTTTACCGAAAAATTTTTGCGGATCACTTTTTTGTTGTACTTTTGCAAACCGTAAAAATGTCTGAAACAATAAAAAGGATATAGCTATGGCAATGAAGAGAACCTACCAGCCCTCGCGCCGCAAGCGCATCAACAAGCACGGTTTCCGTGCCCGTATGGCTACGGCCAACGGTCGCAAGGTGCTGGCTGCGCGCCGTGCAAAGGGCCGCAAGAAGCTTACCGTATCGGACGAGTCGACGTTCAAGTACGCCTAATCGTTCCGCACGACGAACGAGGCCGACTTCGCAGTCGGCCTTTTTTCGTAGGTGCCGGACGAATGCCGCCCCGTGTGTCGCCCGCCCCGCCAGAACCATAACGCAACAAAGAGATGCAAGACCGCCGTTTTACCCTGCGCCGCGCCGCTGCGGCCGACGTGCAGACGCTCCGCCGCCTGGCCGAGGAGGCCTTTCCCGCAACCTACCGCGAGATCCTCTCGGCGGAGCAGATCGACTATATGATGGAGTGGATGTACGCACGGGAGAAGATCCTCGGCGAGATGGCCGCCTCCACGGCGTGGTTCGTGGCCGAGGCCGACGGCGAGCCGTGCGGCTACCTCTCGGTCGAGCGGTCGGGCGACGAGGTGTGCATCCTCCGGAAGATCTACCTCGTGCCCCGCTTCCAGGGGTGCGGCGGCGGGGAGTTTCTCTTCCGCCGGGCCGTTGCGTGCGCGCGCGACCTCTGCGGGGGCCCCTGCCGCATGGAGCTCCACGTCAACCGCCGCAACCGCGCCCGCGGCTTCTACGAGCGGATGGGCATGCGCTGCCTGCGCAGCGGCGACTTCCCCATCGGCGGGGGTTATCTCATGAACGACTGGATCATGGGTCTGGAGATCGACTGAGGGTGCCCGGCCGGGTGCTGCCTTGCAGATACGAAGCGGGGCCGTCCTGACGAAGGGCGGCCCCGCTCGTTGTCGCGTGCGCGCTACTTCATGAAGGCCTTGACCATCATGATCTCGCGCCCCGAGGTGTTGACGATGCGGTACGACCCGGCCGCGGCCGCTATGACCAGCGTCTCGGCGTAGCCCAGGCGGAAGCGTGCGCCGGCAGCGGTCGCCACCTCGGCGCTCTCGCCCTCCACGAGGTTCAGCACATGGCACTTGCCCTCGGTAGCTACCTCCGCTTCGGCCCCCGCGCCGATGCGGTAGCGGTGCACGTCGTAGGAGTGGTCGGGGTGGGTCCGGAGGTGCCACAGCTCCCAGCCGTCGCCCTGCTCGAGCAGCGCGGGGTGGGCCACCAGCTCCTGCCGCACCCGCTCGCCCTGGCGCTCGAAGCGCAGGTTCCGCATCGCGCGGGCGATGTTGAGCGGACGGGGCTTGCCGTCGAGGTCGAGCGCCAGCCAGTCGTACATCTTGAAAGTGAAGATGTAGGGCGTGGTGCTGATCTCGAGCACGAGGTTGTTGCGTCCCGAGCTGTGGAGCGTGCCCGGCGGGATGAGGTATAGCGCGTGCTTGGCCGAGGGCTCGGAGTGGATGTAGCGCGGCACGTCGAGCGGCGTGCCCCGGCGGAAGCTCTCGGTGAGCGCCTGCTCGAACTCCTCGGGGACGACCCCCTCGCGGAACCCGAGGTAGATCTCGGCCCCGGGGCGCGTGTCGAGGATGTAGTAGGTCTCCTCCTGCGTGAGCACCTCGCCGAACTGCTCGCGGATGAAGGGGCGCTGGGGGTGGCACTGGATCGAGAGGTTGCCCCCGTCGAAGTTGTCGAGGTAGTCCATGCGGATGGGGAACTCGTCGCCGTAGGCGGCGTAGCAGTCGCGGCCGACGACCTCCTCGCCCGCCTCGTACATGACCGTGTCGAACGACACCTCCAGCATCTTGTCCGAGCTCGCGAAGATGAGCCCGTTCTCGGGCACGATCAGCTCGAACGACCAGGCGTAGTTGGGCACGTCGTGCGGCAGCGCCGGGATGTGCTCGCGGATCCACTGGCCGCCCCACGCCCCCGGCTCGAACCAGGGCCGCACGCGGAAGCCGTTGCGGGCCATCTGCCGCAGGCCGCGGCGGATCTCCTCGCCCTCGGCCCAGGTGATCTCCTCCTCGCGCTGGGCGTCGACCATGCAGTCGATGCGGGGCAGCAGCGCCTTCTTGTGGCGGTTGAGCACCGGCCAGTCGACGAAGTAGAAGCGCTTGTACATCTTCTTGGGGGGCTCGGCCTCGGCGGCGCCCAGGTTGGCGATGCTCGCGGCGCGGGCGCGGAACTGGATCTCGTTCTTGGGGATGTCGAGGTAGACCAGCGGCCCCTCCCAGCCCGCCAGCGCGGCGCCCGTGCCGATGAGGATGTTGATCTCGGCCGCGGGGTCGGGTGCGAGGCGCGCGAGGCGCCCGGCGTCGAAGAAGTCGGCCAGCGCGAGCGGGGCGCGGAACCCGAAGATGGGGTCGTCGCCGCCCAGGTAGGGGGCTGCGAGGGCGTCGATCCGGTCGGGGCTCTTCATCGCCGCCCGCGCGTCCCACCACACGGGGCGCAGACCCAGTGCGGTCAGCGCCTCGCCCAGTCGCTCGGCGAAGCGGTCGAAGCGGACGCCGACATAGCCGTCGACCGTCACCTGCCGGTGCCCGGCCAGACGGCGTGCCAGCGAGGCGTAGTCGTCGTGGATTTTGCCCGCGCCCAGGTCGTGGACGGGGTAGGGATCGTAGTTGCCCGGCTGCTCCCGTTTCTCGACGGGAAGCAGATACTGCGTGGTTTTTCTCAGTGCAGACATAGTTGTCGATTGGATTCCGTTCTACAGAAAGAGCGATGCCGCTCCGATCATGGCCGCGCGGTCGAGCAGCGCCGAGCGGCGCACCTCGGCCCGGCAGCCGGCGGCCGCGAGCCGCTCCCCGAGCGCCGGACCGAAGAGCTCCCAGGCCCGTGCGATGTTGCCTCCCAGCAGCAGCGTGCGGCCCCCGAAGCGCTCGACGAGCGGCGCGGCGAAGGCGCCCAGCCGCGTGCCGTACTCCTCGAAGAGGCGGCGCGCCGTGCGGTCTCCCTCCTCGGCGCGGCGGGCCGCGTCGCGCGCGCCGGCGATCGTCTCGCCCGTCAGATAGTGCCAGCGGCGGCGGAACCAGCGGGTCGAGAAGGCGTCGTCGGCGATCCCATCCTCGAAGGGGAGGTGGTAGACCCAGCCGTGGGCCGGCACCGTGTCGCCCCGCTCCACGAGGCGCCGGTCGGCCACGAAGCCCGAGCCCACGCCCGTGCCGAGCGTGAGGGCCACCACGCGGTCCGTGTCGCGCGTCGCGCCGCCCAGACACTCGCCCAGCGCGAAGGCCGCGGCGTCGTTGACGAAGCGCAGGCGGAGCGGCCCGCAGCCGCAGCCGGCGAGGCGGTCGCGCAGCGAGGCGGCCACGTCGAGACCCCATATGCGGTCGAACTTCTGCACGCCGTCGATGAGCGAGATGCCCCGCTCGTAGTCGAACGGGCCGGGGAAGGCCATGCCCACCTGCCCTACCGGGAGCGCCGAGGTGGCTACGGTCTGCCGGATGTTGCGCGCCCAGGCGTCGAGGATCTCGGTGGCCGGGGCGGTGCAGTCGACGGGTGTGGCGAGGGGGCTCGACATGAGTTCGCCCGTGAGCAGGTCGACCACCGTCGACGAGACGTGGCTGCCGCCGATGTCGACGCCGGCGGCGAAGCGGGTGTTGTCGGGTCGTGTCATGATTGCATGGGATAGGTATGGTTGGAAATATATGTTGGATTGTCTTTCTAATGTATGAACAATATTGCAATGCGAAAGTAGGCAATATTTTTTATCCCTGCAACACCCGGCGGGGTAAAAATCGCACTTCGTTCCGTGCCTTTCTTCTATCGGCCTGCGTGACAGCCTATTGTCATCTCCCCTTTCCCGTGCCTCTCCCGGCCGTTTCGGAGGCTTCTGCCGCGCGGTGTGCCGTGCGTCGTCGTCCCGGGCGAGGCGCCTGCACCGCTTCGGAGGGGGGGCGTCAGGGGCTCCGCCTCCCCGCCGCGGGGCAGAAAAGGGGCGACGGCTTGCAAATGCTTCGAAAATTTGTTTACTTTGCAGTAGTATTGTATGAACATGTAACCGATCCAACGAACGCTTCATATGAAACACCCGCTGCTTGCACTGCTCGCCGCCGCGCTCTGCCTCGGAGCGTCGGCCGCACCGCGCGCCGCCGCGCCGGTCTGGTCGATCGGCCAGGCCGACGGCCGCCCCGACGGCTTCGCCCTGGCTCCCGACGGCTTCCGCGACTTCCTCGCCCGCGACTTCGGCTACGAGGACCGCTTTTATCTGGTGGGCCGCTCCGACCCGGCCGCCGACTTCCCCTACGTGCTTCCCGGCCCCGCCGACACGTGGGGCGGCACGTGGCCCACGTCGGGCTGGCGCACCCACTGCGCCAACATCCTCTTCCGCCTCGACCGCGCGGCCGACGGCTGCACGCTGGAGGTGGACCTGGCCGACTACGCCAAGGGCTTCCTGCCGTTGGTCAAGGTCTCGGTCAACGGGCAGGCGATGAAGTTCCGGCTCGACGACCCGGCCGATCCCGCGCCGCGCCGCAAGCCGGGACAGAGCGAGCCGGTGGTCGACACGCTCTCCATCACAGGGCACCTCGACTGCGCCACGCCGCGCCGGCTGACCGTTCCCGTCGCGCCGGGCGTGCTGCGCGCGGGCGGCAACTGCGTGACGATCACGGTGCTCGAGGGGGCGTGGATCCTCTTCGACCGCGTGGCCCTCACCGGTCCGCGGGGCGTGCGGTGCCTCGCGCCCGACGCGCTGTTCGTGCGCGACGTCGCGGCGGCCGACTACGAGCTCGGGGGCGCGCAGCCGCTGCTGGTCGACGTGGAGCATGTCGCGGGGCAGCCCCGCCTGAGCGTCGAGCTCGACGGCCGGGAGATCTTCTCGCGCACCGTCGAGCGGGGCCGCTACTGCTTCGAGGCGCCGATGCCCGCCGTCGCGAAGCCCCGCACGAGCCGCTACCGCATACTCTGCGACGGCCGCGAGGTGGCCTCGGGGCGCGTCGGCCGCGCGCCGCAGCGGACGCAGACCCCCGCCGACTACGTCGACACGCGCATCGGCACGGCCCACTCGCGCTGGATGATCGCCCCGGGGCCGTGGATGCCCTTCAGCATGGTCAAGATGAGCCCCGACAACCAGAACGCCGGCTGGCAGGCGGGCTACGAGCCCTCGTTCGAGAACATCGGCTGCTTCAGCCACGTCCACGAGTGGACGCTCTCCGGGCTGGGGCTGATGGCCGCGAACGGCGATCTGAAGGTGCGCGTGGGCGACGAGCAGCGGCCCGACGAGGGCTACCGCTCGCGCATCGACAAGCGCACCGAGCGGGCCGGCATCGGCTGCTATGCCGCCGACCTGACCGACTACGGCATCCGCGCCGAGATCACCGCCACCACCCGCTGCGCCCTGAGCCGCTTCACCTTCCCCGCCGACCGCGGCCGGGGGCGCATCCTGCTGGAGTTCCACCCCCAGGCCGAGTACGACTTCCGCCTGCGCGGCGTCGAGGCGCGGCTGGTGGGCGACCGCCGCATCGAGGGGGCGTGCCGCCAGTACTCGCCCGGCGTGTGGAGCCACGACGCCGATCAGGACTACGCCATACACTTCGTCGTGGAGTTCGACCGCCCGATCGCCGCGCTGGGCAGCTGGTGCGACGACAGCATCGAGCACGGCGTGGAGGGTCTGGTCGCGGGTCCCTGCCGCGAGGCGGGGCTCGTCGTCTCGTTCGACCCGGCGGAGGCGCCCGTGGTGCAGGTGCGCTCGGCCATCTCGCCCGTGAGCGTGGCCAACGCCGCCGAGAACCTCGCCGCAGAGCTCGCAGGCCCCTTCGGCTGGGACTTCGAAGCCGTGAAGCAGCACCAGATCGACACCTGGAACGAGCTCTTCGCCCGCGTGGCCGTCCGCACCGACGACCGTCTGGAGAAGGTGCGCTTCTATAACAATATGTACCGCGCGCTGTGCAGCCGCAATACGTGGAGCGACGTCAATGGCGAGTGGGTCTCGACCGACGGCAGCGTGCGGCGCGTGGAGGACCCCGCGCGCGACGTCATGCTGAGCTGCGACGCCTTCTGGAACACCTTCTGGAACCTCAACCCGTTCTGGAACCTCGTGGCGCCCGAGTGGTCGGGCCGCTGGGTGCGCTCGCAGCTGGCGATGTACGACGCCGACGGCTGGCTGGCCAAGGGGCCTGCGGGGCTCAACTATATCCCCGTGATGGTGGCCGAGCACGAGATCCCGCTGATCGTCTCGGCCTGGCAGATGGGCATCCGCGACTTCGACGCGCGGAAGGCGCTGCGCGCCGCGGTGAAGATGCAGACCACCCCCGCCCGCAAGGTGCACAAGGGCTTCGCGGGCAACCGCGATCTGGCCGCCTACATGCGCTACTGCTACGTGCCGAGCGACAAGGGGCGCTTCTCCAACACCATGGAGTACTCGTTCGACGACTGGACGGTGGGGCAGCTGGCGCTGGCGCTGGGCGACGAGGAGACCTACCGCACCTTCGACGAGCGCGGCGGGTGGTGGCGCAACGTCATCAGCGACGAGGGTTACTGCCACCTGCGCGACAGCGAGGGGCGCTGGGCCGAGGGCTTCGACCCCTTCCGCAGCGGCGCCAACCACCACTACGTCGAGGGCAACGCCTGGCAGCTCACCTTCTTCGTGCCGCAGGACGTGCCGGCGCTGGTGGAGAAGATCGGCCGCGAGCGCTTCGTCGACCGGCTGCTGTGGGGCTTCACGCGCGACGAGGCGTGGCGCTACAACGCCCCCAACGACCAGTACTGGGACCACCCCGTGGTGCAGGGCAACCAGCAGTCGATGCACTTCGCCTTCCTGTTCAACTATGCCGGTGCGCCGTGGGAGACCCAGCGCTGGAGCCGCTCGATCCTCGACCGCTACTACGGCGCCGGCGCGGCCAACGCCTATCTGGGCGACGAGGACCAGGGGCAGATGAGCGCCTGGGCGATCCTCGCCTCGCTGGGCCTCTTCCAGATGGACGGCGGGTGCGCCGCCGAGCCCGTGTACGAGATCGCCAGCCCGCTGTTCGAGGAGGTGACGATCGATCTGGGGGGCCGTTACGGCCGCGGCGAGCGCTTCACGATCAAGGCCCCCGGAGCCTCGCGCCGCAACATCTACGTGCAGCGCGCGACGCTCAACGGGCGGCCGCTGAGTTCGTTCCGCTTCCCGGCCTCGGAGCTGCTCCGGGGCGGCGAGCTGGTGGTCGAGATGGGGCCCGAGCCCAACCGGCAGTGGGGCGTGGAGTGATCGCTGTCCCGGCGACGACGAAAAGGGCCGTCCCGTTCGGCGGGACAGCCCTTTTCGCATCGTATGCGGGATGCGTTGTTCGTGGGA
>Ga0137306_100511_pt1 | contig 51390 bp, 49 predicted proteins | sample Inofroosms_March_FD_97187 | JGI IMG/M metagenome (GOLD analysis project Ga0137306, IMG submission 97187) | Mouse cecal microbial communities from Vienna, Austria - N-Acetylneuraminic and N-Acetylglucosamine D2O microcosms_March | ecosystem: Host-associated > Mammals > Digestive system > Large...
TATAGAATCAGATCTAAGTATTTATAATATAATGTCGAAATCAGGTTTTTCAAATCGCAGTTATTTTAATAAAATTTTTTTAGGAAAATTTGGAATGCTTCCAAATGAATACAGAAAAAAGCATAAGTCCTCAGAATAACATACAGACACAGAATATTTACAATGATTCCCCTTTTATATGAATATAAAAACGCCGGGATAGTATCGTAAAAATACCATCCTGGCGCGGTTTTCTTTTCAGATTTATAAGAGAAGATTCTTTCGAATGAAAAGCCATATCTACAGCTATTCTGTCACAACCCCCTTCTGCAGCATCACATTTGCGTACAGAGCGGATTCTCCGGTCGCGATGATCGCATAAGCTGTCTTTGCCTCATCGTAGAACGCAAAGCGCTCGATATTGCCCACGCAGTCCGCGCCGCGGGAATCATGTTTTGCGATGATCTCCTTGTAGGTATCCCAGATTGGAGTCTCCACATCATCTCCGGGCATCACTTCCATCAGGTTCACCGGCTTCTCCACATAAGTATCCAGTGGGAACACCTGCAGGATGGCATCCAAAAGCTCAGGCACGCCGTGGCCGTCACAGCGGATCACGATCGCGTCCTTTCCCATGGATTCCGCCGGAAAGTTCCCGTCAGAGATCACCAGACGGTCACTGTGCCCCATCTCGCAGAGCACCATCAACAATTCCGGAGACAAAATTTTCGGAATTCCTTTTAACATATTCTATGTCCTCCATAATCTTTCTTCATACGATACTTGATATCACATTACTTGAGCGGCATCCCGCCCGCAAAAACAATCCCGGAATGCCGCCTGCCTCATACTATCTGTTGGATGATAAAATCGTCAAAAGTCCTTTGGCATTTTTATCATTTGATGGTCTTATATAATGGTCCGTAAGCCTGGCATGCTCTGTAGTCAGCGCCTTCCTTGTCCATGCCGAATGCGTTCCATGCTGCCGGACGGAAGATCTTCTCCTCCGGTACGTTGTGCATAGCAACCGGAATCCTCAGGATGGAGCACAGGGTGATCAGGTCGGCACCGATATGTCCGTAGCTGATCGCGCCGTGGTTAGCGCCCCAGTTGTTCATTACATCGTATGCCGTAGCAAATGCGCCTTCTCCTGTTGTCCTCGGCGCAAACCAGGTACACGGCCATGTATAGTCGGTTCTCTTCCAGAGTACGTCGGTTACTTCGTCCGGAAGATGTACAGTCCAGCCTTCTGCGATCTGCAGCATCGGTCCTAAATTCTTCACCAGATTCAGGCGGATCATGGTCACAGGCATCTCTGCTTCTGTAACGAATCTGGAGGAATATCCGCCGCCCCGGAAATATCCAAGGTCTGCATAGTTCCAGGTAGTCGCCTTCATGATGGCTTCCTGATCTGCCTCTGTTACTTCATACCACGGCTTCATCACGCCGTTTCCATTGGCGTCCTTTGCCTGTCCATTGGCATCCAGACATGCCGCGCCGGAGTTGATCAGATGGATAAATCCGCCGGCTTCCTTTGCCTTTCCTTCCAGCTCATAGCCGCCTGCCGCTTTCTTCACTGCCTCAGGGCTCCAGTATGTACGAACGTCGGCAAAAATCTGCGGGGAATTGGTAAGCAGCTTGTTGAACAGCATTCCAAGGCTGTTGAGTACATCGTTCTCGGTCGCCAGGATATAGGGCTCTCTTGCTCCGTTCCAGTCAAAGGAGGTATTGAGCATCGCTTCCGGATAGTCGCAGTTCGGATAGAAGTCTGTCCACTGTCTCTGTCCCTGGAAGCCGGCAGCGATGGCATTGTGGCCAACCTTTTCTTCTTCGCAACCCTCCGGCAGATTGTCGTTTCCGTTCATCAGGTCCTTGATGATGCACATCATCTTTACAACGAATTCCCAGTCAGAATCCTTTGCGTCGCGGCTCTTCTGCAGCTCTTCCGGATTCTTGTCAAAGCCTTCGATACATTTTTCTTTTGTCCATGCAAGCGCCTTCTGATATTCTGCCTCATCATAGATGCCTTCTGTCATACGGCGGATGATCTCTACCTCGTCTACGGATTCCACACGCATTCCTAGGTATTCCTCGATAAATGCAGGATCGATGATGGATCCGCCGATTCCCATACAGATAGAACCGATCTGCAGATAAGATTTTCCTCTCATAGTCGCAGCCGCAACCGCAGCACGTGCGAATCTCAGCAGCTTTTCTTTGACATCTTCCGGAATCTCTGTGTCGTTCGCTTCACATACATCATGTCCGTAGATGCCGAATGCCGGCAGGCCCTTCTGCGCATGGGTTGCCAGTACAGACGCCAGGTAAACCGCACCCGGTCTCTCTGTTCCGTTGAAGCCCCATACCGCTTTGATCGTCATTGGATCCATATCCATGGTCTCTGCGCCGTAGCACCAGCAAGGAGTCACTGTCAGAGTAATGTCTACCCCTGCCTTTTTGAATTTGTCCGCGCAGGCCGCTGCTTCCGCAACACGTCCAATAGTCGTATCCGCAATAATGACCTTTACAGGTTCTCCATTGCTGTATTTCAGGTTATCTTCCAACAGCTTTGCAGCGGATTTTGCCATATTCATGGTCTGGTCTTCCAGAGATTCACGAACCTTAAGCGCTCCTCTTCTTCCGTCGATGGTAGGACGGATTCCGATTACCGGATAGTCTCCAATGAGTCTTGATTTTGCCATAGTAGCATTCCTCCTTTAATGAATAAATGTTTTAAATTTCTCATATGCAGCATCCCATTTCTCAGTTTCCTGAGGAAGATACTCATATGTAGTTTCTGATTCCGCGATAATACGCCTTGCTTCCTTTACATCCTTAATCTCGCCCATTGCCATCATCTGTACCGCAATGTTGCCCAATGCTGTTGCTTCCACCGGGCCTGCCGTCACCTTGCGTCCGTTTGCCCCGGCAGCCATCCGGCAGAGCAGCTTACTCTGAATACCGCCGCCGATCATATGGATGACCGGATAATGCTTGCCGGTGCAGGATTCGATCTGCTCCAGCGCGTAACGGTATTTTAATGCCAGACTCTGGTTGATGCAGCACATAATCTCTCCCACTGTCTCCGGAATCTTCTGTCCGGTCCTGCGGCAAAATTCCCGGATTCTCTCCGGTATGTTGCCGGCCGGAACAAACTCCGGCGCATCCGGATCAATAAAGCTCTGGAACGGCTCTGCAGTGAGCGCCATCTCCTCCAGCTCTCCAAAGGAATATTCCTTTCCTTCCCGGATCCACTGACGTCTGCTCTCCTGTGCCAGCCAGAGTCCGATGATATTTTTCAGCAGTGTGGTCGTATTCCCGTAACCGCCTTCATTACTTACATCGCATACCATGGACTTTTCCCCGATCACAGGCCCCTCAAGCTCCGTGCCGAAGAGGCTCCATGTACCGCAGCTGATAAAGATAAAGTCCTTCTCCTGGGTGGGAACAGATACCACCGCGCTCTGTGTATCATGCCCTGTGATGGCAATGACCTTCGCCGGTTCAACTCCAAGCTCCTCACAGATATCCGCTTTCAGCGTTCCGACCACCGTGCCGCTGGGAATGATCTCCGGAAGAATCTTCTTCGGGATCCGCAATGCCTCCAGAATTCGGTCAGACCACTCCTTCTTGCCTGCATCCAGAAGCTGTGTCGTAGCAGCCATGGTGTATTCCGCTTTCTTTTCTCCCGTCAGGAAATAATTAAACAAGTCCGGCAAGAGCAGCAGCTTGTCTGCCTTTTCCAGAATCCACGGCCTTTTCTGTACCAGGGAATATAACTGGAAAATAGTATTGAAATTTTCAAACTGCAGTCCGGTCAGACTGTAGACCTCTTCCTTCGGAATTGCCTTGAATACCTCTTCCTGCATCCCCACGGTCCTATCGTCCCGGTAGTGAACCGCGTTTTCCAGAAGATCGCCGTGTTCATCAATCAGGCCGAAGTCCACTCCCCATGTATCAATTCCGATACTCTCGAAGCCGCCCTTCTGCTTTGCCTTTACGATTCCCTGTTTGATCTCGAAAAAATGTCTCAGTGTGTCCCAATACATGGTCCCGTTTAGCATGACCGGATCATTGGAAAAGCGGTGTACCTCCTCCATATGGATCTTTCCGGCCTCCAGCCTTCCCAGGATGGCCCGGCCGCTTCCGCCGCCGAAGTCAAACGCAAGGACCTGCTTTTTGTTTTCGCTCACTGACATACCTCCTCCCTTCTACTGATTTTGGTATATTTGTAACTATTCGGAACAGATAGCCGTATTGATTGCGAATAATATATCTTAACCGCTGCAGAGACAGATTCTCTCTGATCTATAGGCGTTACGCCCAATTTTAGAAAAAGAAAAAGCGTTTTGTCATGTAAACTTGCACAGTCATTTCTCCAAAATACTGCTGTTCCAAATATAAACGGTGTTTTTATTTTACCATTGTGCAGAGAATTATACTTGTGTTATAATGAAAAAAAGTATAACAATATTCACATATAGCAATTGCGAATCGTATCGCCGCACACAGAAGGAGTATTATGCAGTATATTAATTATCAGGAGAACTGGCAGAGAGGTACCGCCGACTTCCCTATGGAATACCATCACGTATCCCCGGCACATCCGCAGTACATTATGTCCCTGCACTGGCATGTAGAATTTGAACTCATCCGTATTTTAAATGGGATTCTGCATCTGAAGATCGATGAAGAAGAGTTTGACGCTTCGGCCGGCATGTTTATCTTTGTTCCGGCCGGTGTCTTGCACGAAGGAATGCCCGTCAACTGCGAATATGACTGTCTGGTTTTTGACATGAATATTCTGATGAATAAAAATGATTCCTGCTGCCGGATGATCCGCAGGATTACGGAGCATGAGGTAGAGCCGCAGTATATTTACCCCGAGTCCGATCAGGAGCTCCACCGGATTATCTGGGGGATGTTTGACGCGGTGGCGTCTAAGAAGCCCGGATACCAGATGATCGTCCTGGGTTCCCTGTATCAGATGATCGGCACGATCTTCGCGGAGAGCCATTATCATCCCGCGCCGGAGGTCTACCCCCGCAACCACCGGCGGATCCTGCAGCTCAAGCAGGTCCTGGAATTTATAGAAAGCTCTTATAAAATGCCGCTGACGCTGGAGGAGATTTCCCACAGCGTCAATATGTCACCCAAGTATTTTTGTAAATTTTTTCAGGAAATGACACACAGGACCCCCATTGATTATCTGAATTATTACCGGATCGAGAGGGCATGCTACCAGCTTCTGACTTCCGAGCAGTCCATTACGGAGGTGGCATACAATTCCGGTTTCAATGACCTAAGCTATTTTATCAAAACATTTAAAAGATATAAAGGAACCACCCCGAAACGATATCTCAAATCCTGACAATAGACGCCCCCGGCCAAGCACTACGCTGATCAACCGGGGGGCACTTTTTCCAAACATGAAAAGCCTGCCCCTTCATTTTGAAACAGGGCAGGCGTATATTTTATTACAGAGTCACGATCACACCGTCTTCATCCCACAGGTCATGCCAGTCGTTTGCGCCTTCCCACAGGAATACCTGCCCCTTCACGAGCCGATTATTCTTTTCCAGTGTGGCGATCTTTGCCATTTCCTCGTCTGTCAGTGGATCCTCAGTCATGCTCTTAAGATTGCTCACATATTCCACCTCATGCACAGAGAACGGGATCGGAATCTGTCCCCTCTGGTGCGCCCACTTCAAAGCGATCAGCGCCGGATGGACTCCGTGCGCCTTTGCGATCTCCTGCATCTCCGGCGTCTGCATATCTGCAACATCTTCCGGACAGATGTCACGCTCCGGTCTCTGAGGAGATCCAAGCGGCATAAATCCGATGGGCTGGATCATGTGGTCATTCAGGTAGTCGAACAGCTCCTGCTGCTGGAAACAGGGGTGCAGCTCCATCTCACATGCCACAGGCAGAATCTTCATGAGAGGCAGCACTGCCTCCAGCTTCGGAATCGTCATATTGGAAATACCGATATTGCGGATCAGTCCTTTTTCTACCAGCTCCTCACACTGTCTGTATGTACGGATAAATTCCTCCGCACTGAAAGGCCTGGAATCCGGATTCCTGGAATCCACGTCGCATCCCGGTGCATGATAGTTCGGGAAGGGCCAGTGGATGAAAAACAGATCGATATAATCACATTTCAGGTCTGCAATACTCTTTCTGCAGGACTCCTCCACTCTTTCATGCATGTCGTTCCATACCTTTGTCATGATGAACAGCTCACTTCTCTCCACCACGCCTTCGTCAAATGCATTCTGGAATACCTGGCCGATCTGGTCCTCATTTCCATAGCATGCAGCGCAGTCAAACATCCGGTAACCGCAGCGGATCGCGCCTGCCACCGCGCCGGATACCTGCTCCGGTGTAAAACGGTCGGAACCAAATGTCCCCATACCAACACAGGGTACTTCCACTCCATTGTAAAATGTTACCTTCGGTACACTTGCCGGATTGATAAATTCTCCCATTGTTTTTTTCTCCTTTTCTATATTATATTTACATCGTGTCCTGACACGCTGTTTCTGATGAAATATAGTGCTGCTATCTGCTTCATTGTTACCCCAGCTCGATAATCTCAATCCGGGGCAGAAGCCGTTCCATATCCCCTTTTACAAAGAATCCCGTCTCTTCCCGCATAGCTGCCGCCGCTGAAAGTGCGCTTGCCTTTCGCAATATCTCTTTGATGCTTAAGCCTTCACTCAGTCCCAGTGCAAATCCGGCAGTCATGGAATCTCCGCAGCCCACCGTATTCACCGCATCAATCCGCGGAACTCTGGCCTGGTATGCCCCCTCCCCGGATACTACAACGGCGCCTTCTCCTCCCCTGGATACGGTAACGATTTCAATCCCGCGTGCATGCAGCACTTTTGCTGCTTCTATGATCTCTCCCAGGTCGGTGCAGTCCTTTCCTGTCAGCATCCTGATCTCATCCAGGTTGGGCTTGATCATGGTCGGACACGCCTCGATCCCCTGCTCCAGCAATTTCCCGCTGGTATCCAGAAGTACCGGCTTTCCTATCTCCTTCACGAGCTTTACCATCCGCTGATAAGCCGTGCCGTCCAGCCCTTTGGGCACGCTTCCCGAAATGGTCACCACGTCGGCTTTCGCCGCCAGTCCCTGAAAGTGCTCCAGAAACTTTTCAAAATCCGTCTCTGTCACAGAGAACCCTGGTTCCAGAAATTCCGTCTGGAGCTGGTTCTTTTCGTCCCAGATATTGATACAAGAACGGCTCTCAGCTTCCATATGGTAAAATGCGCTTTTAATTCCAAACGGACCAAGCGCAGCTTCTATATAATGTCCTGCGTGACCGCCGACAAATCCTGTAGCCGTCACCTCCGCCCCATAGATGGCTGCCGGCTTGGACACATTCAGCCCCTTACCGCCGGGCGTATAGACACACTCTTTCACCCGGTTCACCTCCCCAGGCCGGACCTCCTCTACCACATACCGCTTATCGATGGCCGCATTCAATGTCACTGTCAGAATCATACCAAGCCTTCCTCCTCATTGATCAGCAGCACCTTGCCTTTTACGAGACCTGGTGTCTTAAACATTTGAAATGCTTCCTGTGCCTGGCTCATGGGCATTTTTTTGTAAATAAGACCTTCATCAAATTTTAACTGCCCGGTTGCGAAATAGTGGGCCGTCAGTTCCCATTCCTTTCCCGGGAACGGAGAACTGTAGGACATCCAGGATCCGGTCAGATTAAATTCCTTGCGGTTCATATTTTCCCACATCCGCGGGGTAAAGGTCAGATCCACATGGGGGGTTCCGATAAAGCACACATGTGCCTTATTTGCTGCCAGCTCAAACGCCATGTACATAGTCGGCGCCTGCCCGGCAGTCTCGTAGACATAGGCAAATCCTTTCCCGCCTGTAAGCCCCATCGCCTTCTCTAAAAAGCCTTCCTCCATGGTGCTGACGGTCTCATCTGCTCCCAGACGTTTTGCCAGCTCCAGCCGTTCCTCGCTGATATCAAAGACCACCACTTTTCTGGATCCGAAGATCTTTGCCCACTGCATGGTAAACAGCCCGATGGTACCGCCTCCCAGCACCGCCACATACTCCCCGCCCTGGTAATCATTCTGCAGCAGGCCGTGGAGCGCTACAGTGGACGGTTCAAACATGGCTCCCTGCTCATAAGAAATGGATGGTTCGAATACGACCGCATTCTGCTCCGGAAGGACCACATAGTCCGCATTGCTCCCCTGCTGCCGGGATCCGATAAAGCTGTAATGCTTGCAGAGGGAAAAATTCCCGTTCTGGCAGTCATCGCATTTCATACAGGGAAGCAGAGGCGCTCCAGAAACCCGGTCGCCAATCTTCACTTTCGTAACTCCTTCGCCGACTTCCACCACATCTCCGGAAAATTCATGTCCCAGCACAATCGGATAAAAGTGAACTCCATGATAGAGGACCCTGGGGATATCTGAACCGCAGATTCCGGACGCTTTGACCTTCACCTTCACTTCGCCCGGGCCCGGTGCGGGCTCCTCATAGTCCAGATACTGTACATCTTCATTTGCACATACTACTGCTGCTTTCATCTTTTTTGACTCCTTTTGTATCTATTTTTAGATGCCTTGTTTTTATGATCTCTTCTTCTGCCGCTTTTAAGAACAGCCAGACTATCTTTTACTATATTTTTTCATCATACCCTTCAGCTGTTCATACAATTCGAGATAGATCTGATAATTCCTCTCATACGCCTCCCTGTGCTCCGGATTGGGCTCATGGCGGCGCTTTTCCTTTACGGTCAGTTCCACGGCTTCCTCAAAGCTGCCGTACATGCCTACTCCTACACCCGCCAGGATGGCCGCTCCCAGTGTGGTGGCCGTGTCGGACGAAGGCACCACGATCGGCTTTCCTGTTATATCGGATTTGATCTGGGTCCACAGCAGCGAATTGGCCGAACCTCCCATGGCCCGCAGCACTTCCGCCTCCGCTCCCGCTTCCCTGGCAATCTCCAGATTATGGTGCAGAGAATACGCCACGCCTTCCATCGCCGCCCGAATAAAATGCCCCTTGGTCTTACCAAAGTCCATTCCGTAATAGACCCCTTTGGCATCCGGATCCCAGATTGGGGAGCGTTCGCCTGACATGTAAGGAAGAAATACCATTCCGTCACAGCCCGGGCTGACTGCCTCCGCCGCTTCGTTGAACAGCTCCAGCGAGCTTTTTTGGCGGCTCAATCCTGCCTCCCGCTCGTAGGCGCCAAATTCCCGTTCCAGCCAGCGCATCACACCGCCGCCTCCGGTAGTGCCTCCCTGGAGAAGCCATCTGCCCGGCACCACATGATAGCCCAGGATCAATCTGGGGTCTGCCTGATAGGTATCGATGCAGATGCTCATTCCGCCTGCCTGGCCTCCCTGCTCCTGTGTCTCACCCGGATGGACAACACCCGCGCCTAATGTCCCGCAGGCCGCATCCAGCCCTCCTGCCGCCACAGGGGTTCCTGCTGTCAGGCCGCTTTCCTTTGCCGCCTGAGAGCTCACCGTTCCGATGACGGCATGGCTCGGGAAAATATCCGGAAGCAGTGCCCCGGGAATTTCCAGCGCCTCACACAGTTTTTCATCCCATGTCCCTGTCCGCATATTGAAGCAATGCAAGCCGTATCCCTGGGAAATGTCCTGGGTCATATTGCCAGTCAGCCTGAACGCGATATAGCTGTTGGACTGCAGGATCTTGTATGTACGGCGGTACACCTCCGGCAGGTTCCTGCGGTACCAGAGAATCTTCGCCGTAGTGTAGGACGGCTGCAGAGAATTGCCCGCTGTCTGGAATATCTGGTCCGCTCCGATCCGTTCATTGTATTCATCACAGATATCCTGCGCTCTGGTGTCCATCCAGATAGGCGTCTTTGCCAGTACATTGCCCGCCTGGTCCACCGGAATCGCCGACCAGCTCTGCCCGTCGATCCCGATTCCTGCAATCTCCGACAGATCCACTCCGTCTGCCGCCATCCTGCGGATGGCAGTACATACGGCCCTCCACCAGTCCTGCGGATCCTGCTCCGCCCAGCCCAGATGCGGATAGTCCACCGGGTATTCCTCGCTTGCCGAAGCGATCACTTCTCCGCTCCGGTCAAAAATAGCCGCCTTGCAGGCGCTTGTTCCAATATCGATTCCTAATAAATATGGTTTCATCACAGCCCCCTTTCTTCCTCCTGTTTACAGTCTTTGGATCTAGCCTGCAGGCCATCCTGCCTGCGGCAAACGGATCTTCCTTCCACAAAGCTTGTGGCCAGCCTGACCGTCTCAAACTCCGTCTGCTCTTTTTCCTCCAGCCGTTTCAGCATCAGTTCCGCTGCCCGCCTTCCCAGTTCCTTCGTGGGTTGGGTCACGATACTGAGCTTCGGGATACATGCCTTGGCAAATTCAATATTATCAAAACCGATGACCGACATTTCCTCCGGAATCCGGATTCCCAGTTCATTCAGTTCGATCATCGCCCCCAGCGTCATTTCATAGTTGGAAATAAATACTGCTGTCATGTCGGGATTTTTCCTGGTAAGTTCCTGGATTCCCCGGCTTCCTCCACGGATAGTATAGTCTCCCCGAACGATCAGAGATTCCTCAGCGGAAATCCCCGACTGCTCCAGCGCCCGGACATATCCCCGGAAACGTTCCTCCGCCGTGTAGACCTCCTGCTCTCCCGCGATCATGCCGATCTTCCTGTGGCCCGCAAGGATCAGACGCCGGATCGCGTCCTCCGCAGCGCCCTGATTGTCTACCAGCACGGTATCACAATGCACATTACGGATCCTCCGGTCGATCATCACAACAGGTTTTCCCGTTTTCATCACTTCCCGCAGGCAGGCGCCGCTTTTTCCGGTGGGAATGACGATCATCCCGTCTACTCTGCGGCGTTTCAAAAAATCCACGGCTTCCTCTTCCCGCTTTTCATCGGTACGGCAGTCGCAGATCATTGCTGCATAGCCCTGTCCCCGGAGCACGTCCTCCAGTTCCGTGATGATCTCCGCAAAAAAAATGTTGTTCAGCTCCGGTATGATGATGCCGATCATCCTTGTCCGGTTGGTTTTTAGCCCCCGGGCTACCTCATTGACTTCAAAATTCAGTTTTTCAATGGCCTGTTCAATCTTGACCCGGTTTTTCTCCCGGACATTTCCTCCGTTCAGATAGGAAGAAATGGTTGCAAGCCCGAGTCCGGTTTCCTTTGCTATGTCTTTAATCGTTGCCGCCATATCCGCACCCTGCTTTCACTTTTGTTTCCAAAGTCAGTGTCAGTCTGCCTTTCCGTCGCATCCGCATACTTTCATGCGCTCCATCACCAGCTGCTTTACAGCTTCCATTCCGACCACGCCCAGTTTCTTCGGATCAAAGGTGTCCGGCTTTTCTTCGATCAGCTTCTTGCCTGCTGCTGTATAGGCCGCACGCAGTTCGGTTGCAAAATTCACCTTGCAGATTCCCCGGCGCACGCATTCCCTTACCTCGTCGTCGCTCAGTCCGGAAGCCCCGTGAAGCACAAGCGGGATGGAAACCACCTTCCTGATCTCGGACACCCGCTCCTTGTCCAGCACCGGCGTCCCCTTATAAAATCCATGGGCTGTTCCAATGGCAACCGCCAGGGAGGTCACTCCGGTTCTTTCCACAAATTCCTTTGCTTCCATAGGATCCGTGTTCGTATCTGCCTCTGCCTCCAGGTCGTCTTCCTTGCCGCCTACCTTGCCGAGTTCAGCCTCTACCGGTATTTTGCATGCCTTTGCCACGTCTGCAACCTTTTTGCTGACTGCAATATTCCCCTCCAGATCTTCGTGAGAACCGTCGATCATCACAGAAGTGTATCCTGCCTTAAGCGCCTGTACCGCCAATTCAAAACTGCTTCCGTGGTCCAGATGAAGGCAGACCGGAACTGCCGCTTTTTTCGCCTCTGCGGCGACGATCGCAAAATAGGTCTCCAATGTCCCGTACTTGATCGTGGACGGCGTGGTCTGCAGCATGACCGGGGCATGAAGCTCCTCTGCGGCAGCAATGACTGCCTTAACCATCTCCATATTCTCCACATTAAACGCGCCTACTGCATAGCCGCCCTTCTGTGCATCCGCCAGCATTTTTTCTGATGTTACTAATGGCATCTTGTTCTCCTCCTTTTTAAATCCGAAACGTTTCGGTTTTATTGAATCCATCGTACTACATTTCTATCAAAAAGTCAATAAAAATAAACGGATTTCTGTACAAGATATCTACCTGAAAGCAAAACGCCGCGGTACGCATCTTTCCAATGCATACCGCGGCGGCCTATTTGAACCATTCCTATATTCCTTTACTGTGAACCATCACTCTTTTCTACAGAATCCCAAACTCCTGCATCGCTTTTTTCAGTAATTCTTTATGCTGCGGTTCGATCTCGGTCAGCGGTCCCCGAAGCGGCCCGCATTCTTTTCCCATCAGATTCATTGCCGCCTTCACCGGAATCGGATTCACCTCACAGAACAAAGCGTCGCATAACGGAAGGGCATCCAACTGCATCTTACAGCTTCCCTGAACATCTCCGTCAAAAAACTTATAGACCATATCATGTACATACTTCGGCGCCACATTCGAAAGAACAGAGATGACTCCAAGTCCGCCCAGGGACAGAAGCGGGACGATCTGATCGTCGTTGCCGGAATAAAGGTCAATCTTCCCGTCGCACAGATGCATGATCTTCACCACATTGCCGATATTGCCGGAAGCTTCTTTAATGCCTGTAATATATTCTACATTCTTGATCAGATGCGCCACTGTCTCCGGCTGGATCGCGCATCCGGTACGGCTGGGTACATTGTAGAGGACAGCCGGGATCTTCGCCTCATTGGCAATCCTTGTATAATGGGCGATCAGTCCGTTCTGTGTGGCCTTATTATAGTACGGCGTCACGAGAAGCAGTCCTTCCGCTCCTGCCGCCGCTGCCTCTTTGGAGAGCTGCACTGCCGTAGCGGTACTGTTTGAACCGGTTCCTGCAATAACCGGAATCCGGTGGTTCACACGCTCGATCGTAAACTTGATCACGTCCATGTGTTCCTGCTCGGTCAAGGTAGCGGACTCTCCTGTTGTTCCGCAGATAATGATGGAATCCGTTTTCCCTGCAATCTGCTCCTCCAGGATCTCATCCAGCTTATCGTAGTTCACTTCCAGATTTTCCTTCATCGGTGTAATGATCGCAACACCTGCGCCCTTAAAAATTGCCACTGCTTTTTCCTCCTTTTTTGCTTTCACGAAAAAAGAAACGGCAAGATGCGCCGTCCCCCAAATATACATCCATGTATATCAGATAGCACTCCATCCTGCGATGACAGTCATGTCGTTGTTCACGCCATGCCCAAGCAATATGACCTCAGGAATCATATCCTTTCGGCATCTTTTCCTTTCCGCTGCCTTCCTCTGCCCTGCACATCCGGCAATGTACTGATAAAAAATGCAACCTCTATCTCGTTTCCATTTCTATTTTTATTTAGAATAACACCGATACACGCTGTTGTCAACGGATTATTCTAATTTCTCCGTTGTTTCGTTTTTACTGTTTTTATCGTTTTTTACCGCCTCCTGGCTCCCCTGTCCCAGCTTCTCCTGCGAGATCATGGCCTGGTCCAAAGCACGCAGATCCTCCTCCGGGATCTCATAGGCTCCATCCTCTGTCCTGTTGATATGTACCGTAATATTTTCCGCTTCACCATAAGCCAGGCCTGCATCCAGTTCTTTTGTCAATACGTCATAATATGTCTGATATACATGGTTTTGTATCTCATCATCCGACGGCATTTCCTCGCCGCTCATCACATGATTGGAAATCTCTGCCGCGTACTCCTCGGCCTTCTTCTGAAACTCATCATAGGTGTTGTCAAACAGCAGGATCGGCTCCACCGAGATGTCAATCGTATAACCTCCTCCCTCTGCATCTGCTGCTTCCCCCACCGTATATTTCACCTGCTTTACGGTCTTTTCAAATAAGCCCCTGTAGCTTTTCTCCAGTTCTTCCGATAATTCCGCCGTATTAAATTCATGCATCGTGGCGTCCAGATTATTTTGAAAAATCTCTTTAGCCTCCTCCTCTGTCGCGCCTGTCAGCTCCATATAATCCTCTGTCTCATTTTTGTAAGAAACATCCAGGATCGCCTGCATATAAGCGCAAGCGTCGAATGCCGTGCAGCCGCTCAGAAGAACTGTCATCACAGCCATCAGGGCAGCAGCCCGCATCCAGTTTTTTTCCAGCTTGTTCATAAGCTTGTCCTCCTTCTTCATGATTGATAAAATGTGTTACGATTTGGGTAATACTAACATACTTTATCTGTGAAAAAAGAAGAAAGCTGTCAGGCAGTTTCGACATCCCTGGAATTTTGATGCCCGTCAGCTGGTCTTTTGCCTTTCAAGAATTGCTATCGAGTATATTTTACCCCCCCCCCTATCTTCGCGAATGATACCTATATGATATAAAAAAGTTTTTAAAATATTTTTTAAATACCTTTTTGGATAACATTTAAAAACTGTCCTTTTAAATCTTTTCCCATTATTGATATTTCTAAAAAATTTTTCTCTCTGATAGGGTTTAACAGAAGGATGTCTCAATTGCCCGTTATACGCAGCGCTTCTCATCAAATCTATATTTAATAAATACAGTCCCGATTCATTTAAAAGCTCCCAGCCTTTTTCAGTCTGACATAGTGCCAGTGAAATACCTTTTCTTTGTTCTTCTTCCGGAAGCATGCTCCCCCAAGAATCTCCCAAAGTAATATCTGTTATCCGTTCCAATCTGGCAAATTTACAAGAATAGCAATTTTCTGTATAAGATATACCCTCTAAAAAAGTCATCGTATAGTTATCATAAATTACAGGTACTGTAAATGCCCTCTGCTTTGCTTCTAAATTGAAATGATTTTTTACGCGAAATCTGATCTCTGCAATTTTACTTATGCTGGTCCCATGATCCTGTAAAAACAAGTCGAGTATTTTAGGAGAAGGAGAGCCGTGACAGATCAAATCTATTAAGTACAAATCTTTCTGTTCACCGACATAATTCCGCAATGCTGCCGCCTGACATGGAAGCCCGACAAATAAAACCTTTTTGTTTTCACAAAGAAGTTCTTTAATTTTCTTATAAATACCAGCCGGATTACTTTTTACATATTTAGATCCTGCAAATTTTTCAATTTCGCCCTCGGTTTCTGCAAAGATAAATTCAAAATTTCCATTAATAAATATACAGCTGCATATAATGCCTCCCTGTCTGACAAACGTTTTTTCAATAGCAGCTGCAAAACCGCCGGATGAAGATTTCCGTCTGATCTCCTCTTTTTCAGCCCATCCTTCTTTCCAATATAAAGGCTTTGAGAAGGGCGGAGGGTTATTTTCCTGACATACATGATAACAGGCTTTGCAATTGATACATCGGTCTGCATCGATCACTGCATTATAAGCCTTTAAGGAATCTTCTATACTGATCGCCCCTCTTGGGCATATATCAATGCAGGCCATACATCCGGCACACATACTGCTTTTGCACACAGTTTTTAATATCATATGTCTCACCTTCGCTCTCTTTTTCTGCCTGATATTCGAGCCTTTATCATTCTTATGAACTCCATAACTAATTCATCACGGAAAAACCAAAGAGCAATTATGTAAAGCGAAGCCCCTATCATAATCTCTGCTGCCGTCATATACACGTTATCATTGTTTTTAATGTCAATTACTTTCACTATAATTCCGAGAAAGACAGCAATAATGGGATATCTTAATATTTTTTCAACCCGCAGAGTAATATATTTTCCCGCATAATACCGCATGATGCCCGCAACGACTAATTCTGATGCAACTGTAGCAATAGACACACCAACTGCTGCATATTTACCGACCAGAATTAAATTTAAGATCACATTTGCTGCCGCTCCTGCCGCTGCAGCCATTGTATATTCTCTCATGTGTCCCGTCGGTACAAGATACTGCATTCCATATAGATCGGATAATCCGATAAGCAGAATGATCGGGCTTATAATCACCATTAAGTAAGAGACTGCTTCATATCCTGGGCCAAAAAAGCATATTGTAAAGCTGTCAGCTATGCCATATAATCCAAAAATTATTGGAAATGCTAAAAAGAAAACAAATCTTAAATTCTTGGAAAGAGTTTCTCTTATTTGATATTCTTCTCCATTTGCAAAGCAATTTGCAATCTGGGGCATAGCGACCGTCCCCATAGAACCGATCAATGCAAGTGAGAGCTTTACGATTTTTTCGCTTTGGCTATAAAGTCCGACTTGAGTTTCTGTCGATAAAATTCCGAGAATCAATTTATCTGCAAGGGTATAAACCGTCGTGATAATCTGCGGTAAAAACATAATCACAGCCCCCCTGAAGTGATCAAAGATTCCATCCTTTTCAAATCCCTTAAAATCTATCTTCTTTTTTATGCCTGTCCACATTACCGCTTGTGAAACCAATTCCCCCAGGCAAAATATGATCATATACTTCCAAAGGTCATTTTGGGCACGGACAAATATGAAAATACTTATAACATTTATGATCTTAATAAAACAATTGCGCAGTGTGATAATCTTAAATTCTTCAAAAGCCTGAAAAAACCACGTGATGTCAATAGCGCCCGCCAATATATACATAATGAAGATCTGGTAATATACTGTATATCTTCTATTTTTCAAAATCAGCAGAAGATATAAGATCATCCCTATCCCAAAGGCAGTAAATCTTATCAGCATCAGCTGCATAAATGTATTGGATGTATTTTTTCTGTCACCTCTTATATAGGATATCTGCCTCCTGCTATATAAATTCAAACCAAGCTGCGAAATTGTTATAAAATAGGTTGACACCGTACTGACATACGAATAAATACCGACATTTTCAACTCCCAGCACCCTTGAAATATATGGAGTTGTTATCAGCGGTATGATAATGACTAATATCTGATATATTACGTTATAAAAATAATTTTTTAGGATCCCATTTGCTGTCATCTTATCTGCCTGCCAATGCTAAGAACCATCCTTTTTACTTTTTTTAGAAATCTGACAAATCGGTTGCCGGTAAATCTGCGGTCCGTATGAAATTGTATGCACAATCTCTCATTGTTTTCTAATCTTTCATTCCGTGAAGTCCAATGTGTGTTGAAGCACTTTTCAATCCCGGCCTTATTGAATGAAAGAGATCCCCACAAGCCTTCAATGGTACCGGCGATATTTGTATATGGAAGCGCCCTCAAGTGCATATCGCGGTATAAAATAAGCCAAATTACATAAACATAGTAGTCGAAGCAGCACCATTCATGATAAACCGTTTGATATCTGTCCGGTTCATCCAGCCATTCAAAAAATGCGTTCAGATCAGAAGCTTTATAAACAGGGATCTCATTGAACCACCACGTCAGGGTAAAGCCCTGCGTCTCTCTGATCAGCCTCTCATCTTGATCCAATCCAAGCGCCTCAGCACATTTTTTTACATCTGATGCCCCCACTGTTGATTTATTGCACCTGAGGAAGCTCTGTGTATTCCAGATTTCATCCAGAATCTTTCCTGTCTGCTGCGCTTTAAGGAAAATGCATTCACAGTCGATCGCCGCAATGTAATCATATTGGTCAGAAAGTGCCCTGATCCCATACCATTTTTTCATCGATACGGGATTTCTGCAGTCTTTTAACGGATCATCATATAATATTTTGCCGGGCTTCTTATCAAAGCGTTTCATACAATGATCCATAAACTTATCCTGTTGGGCCTGATCTGAAAAAACAAAATACAGATCTTCTGACGTGCCGCATTTTACAGCGCTTTCTACCAGTTTATATCCATATTCAAAATCCTTTTCTTTATCGTAGATCGGGCATATATAGGCGCCTGTCATCCGTCCTGTCTCTCCGTTTCTTTCAGAAATGTATTTAATTCTTCCGGCGTTCCCAGTACATGAACCTTTTTTGCATTCACGATACTGATCGTCACCGTCATTCCCTTTTGGATCATAAAATCATACAAAGGAGCAATGTACTTTTCTTGCATCTCTGCTTTGCCGCCGTCCGCATAATACGCTTCGTACAGACTTTTATATAGTCCTGCGGAAGAAAAATAATAGGCTCCCAGCGTACAGATATCCGATATCCGGACCTTTTCTTTTACCTCTGCGGCCAATCCCTTTTCGTCTGTCCTGACAAAACTCCAATGATCCCCTTCCGCGCGGAAGCATGGAATATGCCCGTCTCCGGCAATCTGCTCAAACCGCATCTCTCCCGGCTCAACATATGTATCAATATTGTAGACCATGATCGCGCTGTCTAAGTCACAGTACGGAACAGCCAGCATACACGTAGATGCCTGTCCATCTGTCACATGGGCGATTTCTATGATCTGAATATCATTGATGCCATAGCTCATGCAGTGCCTCCTGATAAATCCAGCCGCGTGATCCTCTTTTCTTACAACAAATATATATCTGCCTGTATACCTGTTATATCCGGACAGACTGTCCATCGACCATTCAAAAAGTGTTTTTCCTCTTGCTTCGATCATATACTTGGGGCAATCATATCCAGCCTTGTAAAACCTGCTTCCAAGCCCTGCCATTGTGATAATTACAGTCATTTTTTTCATATTATTCCGACGCCTCCCTGGATCTCCTACAGATTTCTTCCAGCTCTTTCGGAGAATACTTCAAAAATTCATCCGGTCTGACTGTCCTGTCATCTATGTAGAATCCCTTATGCCCCGGCCAGACTTTACCGTAAATGATCTCATCATATGGGATATCCCATTTCTCAAGCCATTTCGAAAGGGTAAAAGCGGTATGCTTATTGATAAGTCCGATATTTCCATTATATGAATTCATATTTCTTGATGTATAGAGCACGATCTTAGCGCCGTTCTTTTTATAGTATCTAAGCTTCTCCACCATGCTCTTATAAGGGATCAGCTCCTCGTATTTCTCCTCTTTTTTCTTGATCGGACACAATGTACCGTCAATGTCAAATATAAACGAATATTCTTTATACAATTTCTTTTCCTCCGTATACAGCCTTTATGTCTGCAACCCTGCTTAATATATCGAGCCCTGTTGCAAGCATTACCAACTGATGGTCTATACTTTCATTATGTAAAGGGATCATGCTCAGGAAGAGCAGCGCTTCAATGAGTTCTATTTTTTTCAGATCATTTCCTATTTCACTTTGAAAAGTTTCTGTAAATATCTCATACAAGTCGAAATCGTTCTTCCGGTCCTGGATGGAATACATAACCGCCGGCCTGTCTAAGTCATAATCAACTTCAAAAAGGTCTTTGATGATAAAATCATATTTCCCATCTACACTATGGAATAATTTTGCCAGCTCATACCTGGAATCGCCGTAAATATCGTAAGATCCGAATCTTCCCCGCGGGTCGACCACCTTAATAAATGAACAGCTGCCGCCGGCCATGATATTTGAAAAGCACAGGTCCCCGTGAATCACATGAAAACAGTCTACATCATAGAGCATTGCAGGGATCATGTCCTTTAACATTTCACTGATAGTATTCAGAGGCTGATATACCGTTTCATTGACTGTGATCGGACAGTCAAAAAATCTTTCGAACTTCTCTTCACATTTCATTTCTTCCAGGCGCTGCAGTGTTTTCATAAGATACATCTCTTCCAAAGACTTTCTGATGTCGCCGTTTTTTATGGTATAACGACCAAATTCATTGAACACAAAACGGATACGCTGAAAAATATCATCCCACTGATGTCTGGTCAGATCGCCATAAAGAAAAAGTTCATGCAGCGTATGATAGGCATAATACTCCATCGTCACGTATGGTTTTGTATATTCCGTAGAATAAGAAAAAATCCTTGGACAAACATATTGGATTTCTTCCGGCAGCTTCAGATACCACAAGATCTCTCCGATAAACTTCTCTTTATTATCACTGAATTTTGTAAGGATCCCACGTTTTTTGTCTATTTCAATATGGTTAAATTCACGTGCTTTCACTTTCGGTTTCGAATGGGTATAAGAATCTGCATATTGCATCCGGCATTCAACTAATTGTTCGATTAATTTTTTTGAAGAAGCATTTTTCGAAAAATGCTCACGTGCAAATCTGTATCCCTGATCTGCTATATCACTCAACTCCCGTTCATGCTCCGGGTCAAGATAGTAGGACAGTTTCTTTCTCAGATCCTCTAACGTTCCGTCATAAGCAATATAGTGTTTTCCCGGAATCATTCCATAATCCCTGTAGCCTGAGTAATCTAAGCCCACATACGCACAGCCGCAGGCCATTCCCTCCGCAAAGCCTATTCCCGGCATTCCCTGAATGTCCTCAGGGACAATACATATCTTATATTCATTGAATTTTTCAACCATATCAAAGGAAAAATATTTTTTCTGCTGCCCCACATGAAACATGTTGTACAAGATTTTTATTTCTTTTATGATCTTACAGTCGCCTGTATTGATTTTCATTTCATTACTGTCTTCATTATAATTTGATATCAGAGAATCTATGATATCACTTATTTCAGATTCATGATCCAAAATCTGTTTCCGCAATGGCTGATAAACATTGCTTCCATAGATCTCCGTAAACTCCTGGCTGTTGTTATATGTAAGAGTCCCGATTGCCACCGCTTTATTTCTGCGTTCATGAAACGGCTTTCTTTTTTTGAAACGTTCTTGATAAACAAACGGAAAGATTAAAAAGGATCCCTTGAACCAACTGAAATTTTTTTTGAATATTTCAGAATTTTTTGTCAGATCCCCCTCTGAAAACATTGCTTGAATCCCTGTCCGCTCCAGCCGTTCGGCTTCCTGTGTCACACCATAAAAATGGATCATACTGACTGCTTTGAAGCATGGAATGGAATGCATATGCAGAAAATTATTTTTAAACATATTATATAAGATCACGATGTCGTCAGGCCGGATTTCTTCTGCCTTTTTTATTAGTTCAATCTTCTCGTAAGGTAATCCGCTAAGCTGCATGATCTTCCGATATTCAATAAATCGAAACGCAGATGTCAATCTGCCGGCGGGAATACTCATCTCCGTATTTGCAAATGTACCTTCCTCATTCACATAGCACGCCACCTGATAGTCATTCTCGATCAGGTATTCTAAAAAAAAGCGATGCTTAGGAGAAAACGAAGCCTTCGTCAAATATTTTCTGGCTGTTTTTATAATAAATGGATTACAATGTAAATTAACAAATACGATTCTCATAGCAGCGCTTCCCTTAAATAGTCTTTTGTTTTCTTTCTCTCGATTTTAATTTTTTCATCAATCCTGTTTTTATCTTTCACTGCGCAATATGCTTTTTCCAACTCATTCATATCGTTTATCAAATGCTGTTCCAAGCCGATTTTTCCAACCAGATCCATCAATTTATTTTGATTGCTTTCTTTTATTAAAACTGCAAATCTATCTGCATATTGAATGGAGAAAATTGTCCCATGGAACGTATCAGTTATTACAAACTCTGCATATTGAAATAATTTGAGACATTCAAATGGCGGGCAAACAGCAAACTCATGAATCCAAAATTGCGACGCCCCCACGGCCACAGGTGTTAATTGATGTCTCCTGCAGAAAGATTTTATGTTCTCAATATCCCTTTTTTCGTGAATCCGGTTGCGATACGAGTAAATGATACAGTATCGTTTCATTTTGACCGGAATCTTTGTATTTCTCAACTCGTCTTTAAAATCATAGATCAAGGCAGGGTCCAAATGTTCTTTTGCGGTTTTATCTGTTAATTTCGAAACAAAATCGTATGTATTACTGTCCCGCACAGAAAATGAATCAATATTTTGAAACGTATTTCTGATTCTTTTTTCAATTTCATAGGGCAGATCCTGATATCTTGTTTCCCCGCACGACGCAGCATATGTAATGATCTTCCCTGCTTCAGGAATGTTTCCAAACAGCTGGGATGTGTACCCCCACTGAGCAGCATTCAGGCAGTTGAATACTTCATCGCTGCCTATCACACAGATATCATACGTTTCATTTTTCCTGTAGATTTCTAATTGTTTGATCCTGAACTCATCAAAATATCTCTTTTGTTTTATATTCAGCAATTTATTTCTGATCCTGACGGCAAAATATTTATTTAATTTCTGATATAAGCCTGTAAGTCCCTTTGCCTCCAATTCACCGGAAAAGTCTTGGGCATGCTCTTTTGAAAGGTTATAATCTTCATCAATTTTTTTGATATCCATAAATTCAGTTTCTGATCCAAGGGACTCCAGAACTTTCTTTAAGCCATACGCCTGCAGTAATGACCCCAGATTGTCCACCTTCTGCATGGATAGAATACCAACTATCATCTGCTGCGTTCTCCTTATTTCATCATTTTTTATTGCCATCTGTCTGATTGCTTTCTATGTTCCCGATAATAATCAAACATTTTATTGGCTGTATTCTGAATGTCAAACGATAACTCGATCGGACTTTCTTTCCTGTCCTTTTTTATCTTTGAGTATTTAATCAGTTCCTCTGCGGCCGCAGTGACCGAACGCAGGCTGACAAAAGAAAAATCACCGCATATTTTAGATTCTGAAGATAGATTGCCGCTTACGATGCACGGCAGTCCTGAGGCCTGCGCTTCTATGAGAGATACACTGAATCCCTCGTACAGCGAAGGGAAGAAAAAACAGTCCATCGCCGAATAATATGCTGACGTTTCCTCTACATACCCTGTAAAAACAACGGCTTGTTTACAGCTATATTGGTTCATCAGTCCTTGAATCTGCGGATCCCTTTCGATATTTCCGATCAAAAGCAGTCTGCAGTCGCAGCCATTTTTCAGTAATTCAAAAAAAGTCCTGAAAATAAACGGATAATTTTTTTGCGCTCCCGGTCTTCCCACATGGCCGATCACATAGGTACTGTCCGAAATATGATACTTCTTCCGTATCTCTTTTCTCTTTCCTTCACAGAACCGAAACCGGCCGAGCTCTATTCCATTTGGAATTACAGTAAACAGATCATTTCCAAACATACTTTTTCCGGCATCGGTCCCGCATGCCACTTCGTGATATTCCACATTGGAAAGGCAGCGCTTCCCAACTGCATGCATCAGACGATACTTTACAGCCATATGGCGGTCCACGACCATATGGCTGTGAATGATCCCCTGCGTCCTCTTGCTCCTTCCTGCAATGAGAATCGGTTCCGGCCATGATAATGACATTGCATGAAACTGAAGGTAATCATACCCCCCGCCTGACAGAATATATTTCAGCGCCCTGTATGACCCGCCCGGATCCGCTTTTCTTGATGGAATCCGGTAGATTTTAGAGCCGCCTTCCGTAAAAGTCTGTTCAAAGGCCAGCTTTCTGACAGACGTATTCGTAAAGTCAAAGTGAATATCCGATGGTAAACGTTTATACCAGGAATCCACAACCTTTTCTATACCTCCAACATGATCGGATAATCCTACCTGCAGTACCTTAATTTGTTTTCTCATTTTTCGATTCTCTTCTCCCGATGATTGGCAGAGCTAAGAAAAATGCCAAAATGATCCCTCCGTCTGACCGCTGAAGGTTATTATAAATAATATATATCATACTGATCACAGCAGCTCCCAATCCGATATTTTCATAAAACAGTTGATCTATATTTTTTTCTAAAAGTGTTTTTTTGATCCCCTTTACATATTTTATCAATAACGACGCAAACGCAAGGACATATAATGCCAGCCCGCAAATACCGGTCTCCAGATACATAACTGATGACGTAAAGTTCAAATACCGGAATGTATTTCCATAATGCCTGTAAAAATCACTTGTCAGAAAATCGAATGCGGAATATTCTGCATTTCCAATTCCGATTCCAAAAAGTTTATTCCATATTCCGGTATTGTTAAAGAAGTATTTGTTTATCACAGGAATCGCATTTAACCGGTCAATGTATCCCGTATATCCATACCCCCCTTCGATCGATGCGTCTGCAATGATCCTTTTGATATTAAAAAATCCTTCAAATTGCGGATAGATCCGTACCAAATATTTTGCTGCCACCGCCATAACCGCAAAAACCATACATGCCATGAATAGATACTTAAATATCTGTCTTACACTCAATCTCAAATTCAAAAATACATATATCATGACAAGGAGAATCAGAAACACAAAAACGGCCCGCAGTTCTGCAACCACCGCCACAAATCCAATTTCTGCGATCGTCGCCAATACTCTTTTGACGGAGGTTTTTCTGCAAAAATACTGTGACAATACGATACAGAACACAAATAATGTAACCGTAACATTAATACCGCTCGTTGTGCGGCCGAATAATCCATTTAACTGGTCTGCGCCGTACCTTGAGCGAAAGAACAGATATTGGATCAAGACCACAGCGGTATTTACATCATATAAGCCCACAAAAAAAATTATCGTTCGTTCTGCCACCCTTTTCTTCATGCAGAAAAAACAAAGATAAAAGAAAACGATCATCCTTCCCCAGTTCCGTATCGCCCACATCCACAGCTTAAGATCAAAACCCTGGATAAATGCAGAAACTGTCCCCGATAAGATCAAACTGAAAATAAATATTTGAAAGTTCTTGATTTCTTTATTTCCCAGCATTTTAGGGATTCCGGAAATGCAAAAAAACAGCAGAAGAACCAGCAGTACATCTAATAAATAATAAGCTGATTCCGGAACGCCAAAATTTGATGTAAAAAAACCAATGAACAACACATAATACAGCATGCTTAAAATCATCCGCTGTTTTTTGTCCTTAACCACTATGAGCCGCATTGTGATCCTTTCTTACATGTACTGTATCTATCCAACTGTTCCCCGGTCACTTTTCCGTCGCGGTAATCCCGGCAGATTTTATTCTCATACATGGAATATGGATGCCTGAAAAGCAATGACTTGAACTTATGCATAAGCACCCAGCAGGCAGGCCTCCAAATATATTTATGCATCGCCGGACTTACGCTTCCGATCATCCAGCAGTTTCTGCTGCAGCAGCGGACTTTTCTGCGCACTGTCTCTGCTTCGGGACTGTTCCATAATTTCTCCCAGGACTCCGTATTCAGATTGCCCATAACTTCTTTATCTTCTGTACCATTACAAGGCATCACATCCCCATACGGATCAATAAAGAACGTATCAAAACTCATGTCACAGGGAAGAAGCCGTTTCTGTCCGTAGATATAGTTGATCAGCCCGTGATTAAAATAAGCCCGGAACCACTTTTTCGGACTGTTCGACCTTAGCAGTTCATTGACTAATTTCTCAAAATTTCCAGCCACCATTGGCCGGTCATAGATCCGGTTCTTCGTTTCCGCAAAATAAAAGCTGTTATGCAGGCTTGCTGTGGCGAACTCCATCCCCATCTTATCTGAAATCCTGTAGAGCGGCACAAGGTCCTGAGCGTTTTTATCCTGTACAGTCATACCGAAGCCTACATCCTTCATACCCATTCTGCGCAGTTTCTTCAAAGTCGTATATCCCCGCTGATATCCATCCTGGAGACCGCGGATCTCATTATTTGTCTGTTCCAGCCCTTCAATGGAAATGCGAATGCCTACCTGCGGAAACACTTTACATAACTCCACTATGCGGTCTGTAAAAAAACCGTTTGTAGAAATAACGATCCGGTCAGATTTCTTATAGAGCTCATACACGATTTCCTTTAAATCTGTCCTGATAAATGGTTCCCCTCCGGTGATATTCGTAAAGTACATCTTCGGCAGCTTCCTGATCGTCTCGATCGTGATCTCCTCTTCCGGCCTGGAAGGAGCTTTATATCGGCTGCACATGGAACAGCGTGCATTGCATCGGTATGTCACGATCACGGTTCCGTTTAATTTCTTATTCCGTTTGGACATTTCTTTACTCCTCAGCTAATGTGTCAGCCAGTACCCTGGCCATATTTTCTCTTGAAAAGTTTCTCAAAAAGCTTTCTCTGGCATTTTCTGTGATATGATCGTATTTTCCTTTTAAGATTTCCTGGATCATTATACGGAACTCTCGTATATCTTTCGTTACAGCCAATCCATTCTTCTTGTCTTTCACATACATTTCAGCCAGTGTACTTGGCGCTGTTACAACAACAATTTTTTTTAACGACATTGCATGGAGAAGTACCGTATCTCCGGAACATATTGTACTGTCGGCTATCGGTATGATAACGCCTCTGCAGTTTGCGATCCATGGATACTGCGCTTCTCCCGAAATATCGTTCCGGATCGTAATATTGTTATGGGCGGTTTTTCTCTTATATATATCGCTGATTATAATAAGTGGGAAGTCCATTTCATGCCACGCCCTGATCAAAAAATCATAGTCCCTGTTGGATCGTCCGATCGCCAGGAAATAACCGTCCGCCTTCACTCCCTCCGGACATCTGCAGGAATGATATTTTTCATATTCATCCTTCACTCCGAAGGGAGTAACTATGATCCTGTCTCTCGGAAAAGAAAATTCCCGGCTGACCAGTTCTGCATTCTCTTTTGACGGTACGTGAATGTAATCCAGATATTCAGGATCCATACATTTCGCCATAAACCATTTATATATTTTTTCGAACTTCCCCTTTTTCTTCTTATATGTATAATTCCATGCAACAACCGTATTCTGCTTTCTCACATGAAAAAGAGAGCAATAAAAACAATAGATCAGAGCATAGAACTGCTGCCATCCAACGATAACAGAATATTTTTTTCGGCGGAAAAAATATTCGAATGGAACTGCAAAATACTTAAAATATCTGCGTGTTTCACTCCACTTATTGATGCGCTGCCAGTCTGCCCTGTGAATTTTCAGGATAAATCCGTCCTGTTTACTTTTATTGATCTCATTGATAAAAGGCTCCATTTCCTCAGCCGGTCCGTCTGCAATTACGATATTCAACCTGTTTTTGCCCATATATTTTCAATAATTCCTCTGTATAGGATTCGACATCCTGAAAGATATGATCCCTGCATCCCTCTCTGAGCCTGCTCTCTATTTCAGGATTCCTCCAAATCATCAGGATTGCCTGTTCCAATGATCTTTCATCGCCTGCTTCATATAACAATCCATTCCTCATATCGGAAATCAGCTCAGGAACGGCCCCGATCCGCGCGCCTATTACCGGCGTTCCATTCACGATCGATTCACCGATCGTAAGTCCGAATACTTCATACCATTGGGACGGAAGCACTGTGAAAGCCGCATTTCGGATCAGCGCTTTTAATTCTTCCCCTGATTTGAATCCAACATATTTTATATTTGAAATATGTGTTGTCTGTCTGCTGAAAGGTCCTGTCCCCGCAAATACAAAATGAACCTCCGGGAGGCTTTTTGCTGCTCTGATCAAAGTCGTAATCCCTTTTTCCTCAGAAAGTCTTCCAAAGTATAAAGCATACCTCTTTTTCTCTTTATCTTTCTCCCTGGTTTTTTCATGTCCGCAGTCACTGTACCCGATAAAATTATGTAATACCCTGGTTTTCCCGCAAAGAAATGGATTCCTGTCCAGCTTTGTTTTTACAAATTCAGACGGGCATATGACGGCGTCGATATATCCATAAGTCCTGCGCCGATTCCAATAATAGCTTTCCGCAGATCCTACAATACTTTTTATCACTGATCCATGGATGCATCTTCCCTTCACGCAGTTCACAAAATGTCCGCCGGCACATTTCTCACAGATTTCCTTATGGATTGGATTGAAAAGCATATGATTTGGGCAGACAAGCTGATAATCATGTGCGGTATATATCATCCGGCAAGGGCGGCCTGTATCCTGTTTCCATTTAGTGATCTCCAGAATCACACTTGGCGTAAGCTGATAGTTAAAATTGTTGAGATGACAGACGTCAGGTCTGAAATCATCCAAAACTTTACGTATCAGCGCCCTTGCTTCTCTGCTGTATATCGTCTTGACCGCATACGTCAGCCTGGAAAGTACAGCCTTTCCATGAAAATCCATATCAGACGTATACGCTTCAACGCGGTTTCCAACACAGCGCCCTTTATGCTCCATACCGAAATACTGAACCCTGTGCCCCTGTTTTTGCAGATAATCTCCCAATTGAAAGACATAAGATTCCGATCCGCCGTTGGGGTACAGGAACTTATTGATCATTAATATTTTCATCCTATTTTACCGATACCCCTTTTCAAATTTAAAATTGCCCTTTTTGGCGTATTCACTTCTATATACCTCAAATGTTTCCTCCATGACTTCTTTCCAGTCATATTTTCTGCAGATATACCCGGCAGCCCCTTCCTTGTATCTTTTCACCTTCTCAGGCTCGTCAATACAGCTTTGCAGCTTATCCCTCAGATCTTTTACGTCAGCCTTCTTAAAAACGATGCCGGCATCGCCAATGACATGGCTGCATTCGTCTATATCAGACACAAGACAGCAATTTCCATAACTCATAGCCTCTAATAAACTCAGCGGCATCCCCTCCAGATCACTTGGCAGTACGAACAGATAGCTGTTGCTGTAGAGCTCTTCCAGTAGCCTGCCCTGTACGAATCCGGTAAAAATAATCCGTTCATCTCCCTCTGCCAGCTTTTTCAGCCGCATCACATATTCGTCTGTATCGCTCGTTCCTCCGGCAATGACCAGCTTCTTGCTGCTGCGTATTTCTCTCCATGCTTCAATGAGGTAATGTCCGCCTTTCTCCGGCACGATCCTGCCCAAGTAGAGGATATATTCCTCCTTCTTCAGTCCAAACTTTTTATCGATCTCCCTTATTTCTGCCGCCTCCGGCTTACTCACACCGTTTGGAATAAATCTCGTCTCCCGGCCATACGTATTCATAAAATAAGCCTGGAGTCCTTCGCTGAGAACTATGATCTCATCTGCCCATTTCACGGCCATCTTTTCCCCGAAATGTATGTATTTCGATCCGAAGCCTCCCTGCCACTTCTCCCGCTTCCAGTCCAGGCCGTGTACAGTCACCACGACTTTCTTTCCGAGCATTTTCGGGATCCAGCAAAATGCTGCCGGCCCTTCCGCGTGGATATGCACCACATCATAATGTGCAGCTGCTGCAAATACCGACCCAAAGAAGGAAGATACAACAGCGGACACCCCTTTTGTTCTGACCGAAGGGACTGTTTTCAGCCTTACTCCCTTGTATTCTTTTCCCGCATCTGTACTATCAAACTCCGCGCCGCTGATATGGTGTCCCGAACGGTTGTAGCAGGTGACGCGGTGTCCTCTCGCCGTCATTCTGACAGACAATTCCTCTACGACGATCTCTACTCCGCCTTCACGAGAAGGAACCCGTTTATGCCCCAACATGGCAATCTTTAGCTTTTTTTGTACTTCCACTTCCTCAATCCTCTCATGAAGCTTCTCCCTACACCGCCCCTTCACCTTCCGCCAGCACCTTCAGCGTCTTCCATAATATCTTTACATCCAGTCCCAGATCCCACTCACTGATATACTTTGCGTCCAGCGCCACGATTTCCTCAAAGTCTACAATATTACTCCTTCCGCTCACCTGCCACATTCCAGTGATTCCCGGTTTTGCCGCCAGCCGCATCTTATGGTGGAGTTCATATTGTTCATATTCATCCACTGTGGGAGGTCTTGTTCCCACGAGGCTCATATCTCCTCTCAGTACATTCCAGAACTGCGGAAATTCATCCAGGCTTCTTTTCCGCATAAACTTTCCTATCGGTATGATCCGGGGATCGTCATCCATCTTGAACATCAGTCCGCTCATTTTGTTTTCCCCCAGCAGCTCTCTCTTCCTCTGCTCTGCATCCGGGTACATGGAACGGAATTTGTACAGCTTAAATGTCCTTCCATTCCTTCCCACCCGCTCCTGAGAAAAAAAGACAGGGCCGGGAGACTGTTTATAAATTATGGGGGCGAACATAAGAAAAATGATTCCCGTCAGCACAAGCCCGATCAATGCGCCTGCAACGTCCATCAGCCTTTTCACCATCAGCTGCCAGTCACTGGCAAACTTTGCCCCCATGGACATCACCGTAAAGCTCCCGAACCGTTCCACCATCCGATTTTCTATGTTATTTCCATAGGCAGATAACTGGATATGTACGGTGACTCCCATATTGATAAAATGATTGATCAGGATCTCTGCATAGGGTTCCTCCTCCTGAAGTGCAAAAAACACCTCGTCTATCACATTTTGTTTTACGTATCTGAGGACCGTATCCTTTGATGCAACAATGGGTACAGCTTTTACTTCTGTCCCTGTCATATCCTGGTCTGAGACCATGATTCCTGATATAATAAAATTTTCATAATGCTGCTTCTGGAGTGTTTCGATAATGCGTTCGATATTTGCGGAATCTGACACGACCAGAACGGCTCTTCTTTTCTTTCCCTTTCGGATCCGCATCCTTACGACATGCTTCCACGCGAGCCGCACCGCTATCATGAGGCAGCAGCTGATCCCCCACATCAGTGAAATAATGATCCTTGAATAAGTGGCCGTTTCCTTCGTAATGAACAGATACACAAATGCAGAACATAACACTGTGGTATTATGTTTTACGACCGACTTTATTTCAATCAGATAACCACGTTTCACAATATTTTTGTAGCTGTCGATGAAGAATACGACACACACATGCAGCAGCAGGATGACTATCCCGAACTTTGCATAGGAATCATCGTGGAAAGGCCACACAAAACCATTCCGAAAGATACATGCCGCCATGAATGATAATTCCAGGCTGAACATATCCAGCATCATAAAGTCAAAGTGTTTCAGCCATCTGCTTTTTCCCCTTCTGTACATTCAGCATTCCCTGCTTTCTTCTGCGGAAAGATCTGCCGCTGTCTTCTCTTTTTTGTCTCCTGTTACTGTCCGGCTCCTCTTTGGTACGCCCGTTACTGAACTGATGCCGGATCATTGATCAGGACTCCCTGCACCAGATAACGGCTGTCAGGCTTCATATCAATGCAGGTGCTCAATGTAATGATCCTGTTTTGTACCGCTGCTTTCGTTTCACCTCGGAGATGTGCTCCCATATCGCGCATCTGGAAGATTCCATCCAGATATTCCTGGTATCTGTCATCATTTAAAAAATTATGGCTGGAAAGGATATGTTCTGCCCCGGACTCATATGCTGCAAAGATGTCATATACCAATATTTCAGCCGGCAGATAGATAAATACATACCTGTTCTCCTGGAAAAATGCTTCGTCCTCATAGTCATGCAGTGTATCAAACATACTTCCGTCTTTCATATCATGTCCATAGATTACTGTATTCCGGTCTCTGAAGTCTTTGCTGTTGTAATTTTCCGTAAAGATACAGCCCGGATATCCTTCACTTCCGTCCAGATTGTGCTCCAGATAGTATGTGTTATCTTCTGGGTGCTGGACAATAGGGTAATCCACATTTGTGCCTGGTATATAGATCCATGCGTAGATATCCTGATTTGTTTTTTTCATCAGATCCCAGTCCAGATCCTTGTCCGGCACCTTGATTCCCAATCCGGACAATACCGTATCTCCGCTGTCTACATAGGAGGTTTTGGAATCATCCGTCTGTTTCCCTTTTGTCCCCAGGTCCCGGTACAGTTCTTCCGCCGTTTTTTCCGTGTGTCTGTCACGCAGCATGAGCACTGAAACGATAACAAGTACAGCTGCAAAAAATACCAGTAAGATCATATATAATAGCTTATTCTGCTTTTTTTTCTTTTTCACAGGTCTGGCCTTCATAAGTCTGACATCTGCCGTCTTTGAGTCCGCAGACTCGTTTTTCTTTGAATTTGTTTTCTTCAGGTTCTTTCTTTTTTGTTTATTTCCGATTGACTCATTTTTTAAATCCATAATTTTCCTCTTAGAGTAAACTGCATATGCAGAAAACCTGCTGCCGCGATTTTTATGCAGCCTGATGGATGAAAAAACCGGAGACCGCTGAACGGGCCTCCGGTTTCCTTGACCACATGTTACGGTGTTGCTTAGGAAATATACCGCATAAACAGTATATTCATCATAAATCGTTAAATTTATCTGGCGTTCAGTAATACTTTTTTTCCACAAACAATCATACCTGCTGCACAGATTGCTGCCAGAACTGGCAGAATCGGAAGCGCCGCCCCGGTCTTCGGGGAAGCTGCTGTGCCGGCGGCAGTATTGCTGGTGCTGGTCGTACCGCTTGGCCTGGTAGAGGTACCGTTTGTGTTTCCGCTGTTCTGTGATGGGAGCTTAACAAATGCCACTGGTGACAGTGAAGTAAATGTAGCTTTGATCACGCCATTCTCAATAGAGTCTGGATTGATCCTCTCCCACCTTCCGTCCGGCAGCTGGTGAAGGAGTACATAATTGTCTCCTGCCTGTACGCCGGTAAGGCTAAAGCTGATCTGTACGCCTCCTGCCGGGATTTCCCCGTCATAGGTAACATCAACAACAGCCGTAACCTGTGCATCTGCGCTGACATATTTTGCAACGCTTTCTGCAGCATCCCTTACAGCCTCGGATACCTGTGAGATGGTTGTATTGCTTGCATCACCGATCACTGTATCTTGGGTGCCCGGCGGTGTGGAAGGTACTGTGGTTGACGGTTTAGACGGCGTTGTTCCGGAATTGCTTCCTGAACTTGGTGAGCCGGCCGCAAGCGCAGTTGTTCCCATAGCCAGCACCATCAGTGCTGTAAGCAGACCTGCAAGTTTCCTTTTCATGTCCACATTCCTCCTTTCTTCAGTATTACATGTGGTTCTATATATTAAGTAAAATATGGAAACCATATTTTACCTAATACCAATTCATTCTGTCTGAAGCCCGAAAGGGCATCCTTTTTGTATCCGGACTATGTTCTGTCCTCTTTATAAAATACCTGGATGATCAGGTCATACAGGGCATCGTCATCCACATAATACTCTTCATAAACATCCCCCATGACCGTTTCCCCCGGGACCGTATATATATTCCCGTCAAACTCATACGTGATCAGTTCCGAGACCAGGTTTGCAAAATCCACATCTGTAACCAGGTATTCAGAAACGGAGTCATAGATCTCTGCCGCTCTGGAAGTATTCCCTGCCACAGCTGTTTTCAGCTTTTTCATAAACTCTGAAATATACTGTTCCTGCCTCCGAAGCCGGTCTGTAGCGCTGTCGAATATGTTGATATCCCGACGCCTCATATACGAATAGGCCTCCGTCCCGTTTAGTGTTCTCCTTTCACCTTCCCTGAGATACACACCGCGCTCCGGATCATCGATATCCTGCAAGACTGTAATCTCCACTCCGCCTGCCGCATCATTCAATATAGGCATTGCATCCATATTGAGCGAAAGATAACCGCTGACAGGCAGGTTGTAAAACAGGCGGGAGACTGCATCTACGGTCCGTGAGCAGCTATAATGCCGTCCGTCGCCATACCCATGCTGGACACAAATCTGTGCCGTGATCTCCCCCTTCTTCGTCCCGGATGGATCAAGAGTTTCTATCTTTGTCATGGTATTCCTGTTAATCGAAATAACAGAAATACTCTCAGTCTCTGAATCTGCCACGACTAAAAACATAGCGTCTGACTGCCCGCCGCTGATACAGTCCTCAGCTTCTGCAGCCGGCCCTTCCTTATCAATGCCCATGAGCAGATAGGTACGCAGATTATTGTTATACTTGTAATACCTGCCATTGTGGCTGACTGTGCCTTCCTGCCACTTTTCCTGAACTGCTTCCTCCTCCCGGCCGGACAGTGCTTCTGTATCTGCCGGTATCTGGCTGCGCCGGATTCCGAGCACGACGACAAGAATAAGAACCAGTGTAAGAATCACAAATAATGCGATAAGCGGTATTTGCTTTTTTCTCATTTCAAGCCCTTTTTACCTTTCTTATCCTCCCTGCCGTAGTAGCTGCCGTAATAGCTGCCGTAATAGCCGCCATAGTAGCTGCCGTATCCGATTTTTTTCATCTTCACCTTATTCAGTACGGCTCCAAGGATTCTGACCCCGGAAGTCTCCAGCTGTCTTTTAACTCTGCCGATCATACGTCCGCTGGCCATTCCCTGGGCAACTACGATGATCGCTCCGTCGCAGTGCTTTGCGACGACTGCCGCGTCAATGGCAGCTCCAAGCGGTGCACAGTCTATCAATATGTAATCAAAATGCTTTTTGGCAAAATCTATCAGCTCAGTAAAATATTTCTTGTCCAGAATTTCCGTCGGATTCGGTACGGAAGGGCCTGCAAACAGCATAAACATCTTGGGAATATTCGTTGCATACAGCACTTCTTCCAGTTTTTTCTGTCCGGACAAAAAATGGGACAGGCCGAAGATTTCTCCTCCATTGACATTTTTTGCCCTGTGCCGTCCGATCAATACAGATTTTCGCATGTCCGTGTCGATCAGCAGCACGCGTTTGCCCGACTCTGTAAGAGAACGTCCCAGGTCCATAGAGACCGTGCTCTTCCCTTCATTCGGAATAGAACTGGTGATCAGGATCGTTTGGATATCGTCACCGCAGAACTGGATATTTGTTTTCAGCACACGCAGGGATTCTTTCATGGCATATCCCTGCTCTTTTACCTGTCCAAGAGATACAGACTGCATGATTTGTATGCTCCTTTCGTGTCTTTGAGCACTCTTGAAATATCAGCCATAAATGTCGGTATAAAAGTCTTTCAAGAGCATTGCTCTCTAAGCACTTTTCATCTTACCCGGCTGCTTTTTCATATTTCTTTGTTTTACCTTTTTCTTTTCCTTATTTGTTTTCTTTATCTTTGCCCCGTCATCCTCATGTACTTCCTCCGGCAGCGATCCCAAAAGGTTCATTTCCAGTTTTCTTTCCACGTCTTCCGCTGTCATGATCGTATCATTCATAAGGTAAAGTACGACAATGACTGCCCCGGCAAGCAAAAACCCGGCAAGCGCCCCCAGCACCGTATTCGTTCCCACATGAGGGCTGACCGGATTTCCATCTGCGTAACCATTCTGGATAGTGGTGGGCGGGGACTGATCCATCTTGATAGAAATATAATCTGATGCCACTACTGCCATCTCATCTGCTATCTCCTTTGCTCTGTCCGGATCTGCGTCCTTGACCGTAATCTCAAGGATCCGGGAGTCCGTTGGATTGTTTAAAGTGATCTTATGATCCAACTGCTGATAATCCTCGTCCAAGTTCAGGTTTTTAATCACCTGTTCCAGCACCGGACGGCCTTTTACCACAACCATATAGTCATTGGTCAGGTTTGATCCGATCTGGATATCTGCCAGGCTGGTAATGGAATTACTTAATACATAAAGGGCTGCCGTTGATTCGTACTGAGGTATCATGATAAATTTGCTCACGACCAGCGCAATGGCTGCTGTCATGATCGTGGATGCCAGCAATATTTTCCAGTGGTTCAGCATTTCAAAAAATAAATCTTTTAAATCAATCTCAATTTCATCCTGATGATCCTGCCCCATATCTTTATCCTTTCCCAAAGTACCCGATGATTACTGTGGACCGTAATATCGTATTACAAAAGCCGCATTTCATTTCCGGCGTCGATTATTTTTTTTGGATTTCCATAAAACAGTAATTCTGCATAATCTTCTCCATATTTCTTTGCAATGTATTCCATCGCCTTCCCGAGCTGACTGGCTCTCCTGTCTGAACCGTGGGCGTCGCTGGCCACAATGCCGGCCCATTGGTTTTTCAAGATTTTCCGACAGAACCGTTCTCCTGCTTTACCGTTCATTCCTAAAACGCTGTCAGCGTTTACCTGTATCAATGCCCCTGTATTGGCTAATTCCAGACACAATTTCGGTTTTTTCAAAAAACAGTCATATCGTTCTATATGAGCAACCACCGGGATATAGCCATAAGAAATCAGTTTTTTTGTCTGTCCATAGATATATGAATATTCCGTATCAAAGGAATACTCTGTCAGTACATGATCTCCTCCTGCAAGAAGGAAGCATGGAGATGTCTGCAATGCATCTATGATCCTGCTGTTGACATGGTATTCACATCCCAGATACAGTTCCACCCCCAGAGATTCTGCCTGATGCTTCAAATGATCAAAATGTTCCAAAATCTGCTCCACCGGATATCGGAACATTCCGTGGCGATAATGCGGCGTCAAAATAACAACCTCCGTTCCCTGAGACTTTGCCTGCCTTATCATGGAAAGGGATTCTTCCAGGCTTTTGGCTCCGTCATCCGCTCCGTAAAGTGCATGACAGTGTATATCGATCATAAGGCTTTTCCTCCCGATACTTTCATTTCCGGCAGCGTTTCTGCAGCCTGTTGGATAAAAAGTTGAAATACCACAAAATCAATATTCTGTGGTATTCTGATACAACAAAAAAGCGTTTTTTTTAGCATAAAGGGACGGCTTTTCTTTTCAGATAAAATATATTTATGATTTAATTATACAAAAGACGAAAAAACTGTTGAATTTTTGATAGAATTTCGTTATAATATAACTCGTTCTAAAGATATGTATTCCTTTTTTACCACAGAATATTGATTCTGTGGTATTTTACATAAAGTGCATTTTTTCAAGAATTTTTTCATGCTCTTTTACGCTTGCGGCCACATAGATCCGTGTCGTTTCAATTGAAGAATGTCCCAGAATGTCTGCCAGATGCGGGAGATTCCGGTCAATCTCATAGTATTTCCTTGCAAATAAATGGCGCAGATTATGCGGAAACACTTTACTCGCATTGACGTCAGCCGCCATACAGAGCTTCTTCATATCATGGCAGATATTTGACCGGTCCAGCGGCTTCCCATTTTTGGTCTTAAACACCGGCCCTGTCCGGATACCCTGACATTCCATATATTCTTTCAGCTTTTCTCTCAGTTCTCTGGATAAGAGGATCTTTCGGTTTTTTCCTTTCAGACTGATCTCTGATTGTCCGGTGCGTACTGCCTCTGCTGTAATGTATTTTAATTCACTGATACGGATTCCTGTTCCTGAAAGAGTGAGCAGTATATAATACATCCTCTCTCTTTTCTGGGTCTTGGCTGTAAATAAGAGACGTTTGTATTCCATTTCTTCCAGCTCTCTTGCCTCATCAATAAAAGCACGCTGCTGTACCTTCAGATAACGTATCCGGCATTCCGCATTGCCGGAAAACCGAAGGTATGCATTGATTGCCGACAACTTTACATTCACAGTCCGCGCCTGGTACTTCTCCTGCAGGATCTTACGATATACGATCATTTTTTCCTTTTGAATATCTTCCCCCTGCAAAAATCCTGCAAGCTGCTCAATCTCTTTCGTATATTTTTGAACTGTGGATTCTGTTTTCTCTTCTTCCTGAAGATATTTCTGAAATTTTTTTATCATTTTTTCAGTAACCTTCTTATATGATGTTTTCTCATCGGCATTTTTCATAAATTCTGTCATTTTTCTCCTCCTTGCCTGCTCCATAAATCTTATTATGCATCTGTTGTGAACATCTGCCATATTTCTTCATTATGCCACAATAGTCGGATAAATATGAGATACAGAAAACCTGCCACTGGCAGCTTTTCTGCATACGATGGTATTAAAAAAGTGTGCGTCATAACGCACACTCAAACCGGAGCACGGCTGCGGCAGCAGCCATATTCCCTATGCGCACAGCGCGCATCCCCCGGAGGGTTTTTGTTCTATGAAGTTTCCCATAGAATAAAAAAACCGTCCACCAGAGGACGGTTCTCTCTTTTAACAGAATAATATGATCAGCTGCGACGCCAGTACAACCGCGATCAGCGCGATCGGATAAGTCGCCGCATAGGCAGCCGCAATATCTTCCGTACCGGCCATATTGATCAGAGTTCCAAGGGCCGGTGTACTCGTCATACCTCCTGTCAGTGAACCAAGGTTATTGAGCAGAGGCAGTTTCAATACATTCTTTGCCACAATGAATCCGATGATCATCGGAAGGATCGTCATGATCGCTCCGTAAAGGAAATATACCGGTTCGAAATACTGTACGAACTTGGCACCGCCGGATACTCCCGCCCCGATCAGAAACAGCATCAGTCCCAGCTCTCTCAGCATCTTCAGGGTAGAATTTTTCGGAACGATGGAAATCTTTCCGGCATGTCCGTAGTGTCCGAATACGAGGGCTGTCAGAAGGCAGCCGCCTGTCGTGGTCAGCGAAAAGTTCCTGTAGCTGAGGCTTCCCACCAGGATTCCAATGATCGCCGCAAGTGAAAACGCGAAAAATCCAAATTCATCCACTTCTGTCAGGATCAGACTGCTCTTTTTCCTGCCCTCGCCTTCTTTTGCGGTGATCTTTGCCACTTCTTCATTCATGTTTGCTTTCAGCATCTTCGGAACGATCTGCACAAACAGGACCACACCGACCACGCCGAACAGATAGGAGATCCCATACCCTACGGATACCAGCGCTTCCAGGTCCAAACCGACAGCCGCTTTGGATGCGGAAAATGCAGGCGTACTGGTCAGCGCTCCGGAAAGCAGGCCCACCATGATCGCCCGGAACTGCTCATGTTCCAGGTCCGTAAAGTTGGAACCGATCAGAATACATGCGACGCAGGTAACCGCCGCCGCAAAAATGATCACAGCGCCTAGCAGAACGTAGGATTTGAAGTTCCGTTTCAGGTTTCCAAAAAAATTCGGCCCCGCAATAAAGCCGACAGAGGTCACGAAAAAGATGAGACCCATATTTTCCACGATTTTCAGCGCGTCCGTAGCAAAGGTCGTCTCTCCCGCCATCAGGTTGTCTGACAGTTTTGTGTACAGCAGGCATCCGTAAACCAGAGCAATAATAAATACCCCGGCCGTTCCAAGGTTGATTCCTTTTACGGTGATCTTACCGATCGCATACCCGATGGCCGCGATCGCAAAGACCGAAAACGTAAGAAATACTACAGCCTTTACTGCCAATATTCCTCCAAATAACTCCATGTCTTATGACTCCCTTCTGTAAATACAGAACATCCGCTGCCAGTGCAGAACTGCATTTCTTCCTGACTCATACAGCACCGTATCGGCAGCCGATCTGCATACTATGGTAAAAGACAGCAAGCCGCCAGAGGCCCGCTGTCTGCATGAATGTCCTACAATTACTCTTTATGCTCTTCCAGATAAGCGGCCCTTCCGCTCTCGTACAGATTATTTCCCTCGCTGTCGATGATGACAACCAGAGGCATATCCTCAACATAAAGCTTTCTCAGCGCTTCTGCACCCAGATCTTCAAAAGCGATCAGTTCTGCCTTTTTGATACATTTTGCAAGCAGGGCTCCCGCTCCGCCGATTGCTCCGAAGTATACGCCGGAATACTTCTTCATCGCGTCGATGACTTCCGGAAGACGTGCGCCTTTTCCGATCATTCCGCGCGCGCCTACGGACATCATAGTCGGCGCGTAAGCATCCATACGTCCGCTGGTGGTCGGTCCTGCAGAACCGATGACCTGGCCCGGTTTTGCCGGAGTCGGCCCTACATAGTAGATGGTCGCGTCTTTCGGATCAAATGGAATCTCTTCGCCTTTTGCCAGAGCCTCGCACATCCGCTTATGGCCTGCGTCCCGGGACGTATAGATCGTTCCTGTCACAAGAACGCTGTCGCCTGCGTGCAGTGTCTTTGCAAGTTCCTCTGTCAATGGTAATGTAATCTTTTTTGCTGCCATCTTAGATCACCTCCGATTTATGACGTGTTACATGGCAGTTGATATTCACTGCACATGGCATGCCTGCAATATGGGTTGGCAATGTCTCAATATTCAATCCGATCGCTGTCGTCTTTCCGCCGAAGCCCTGAGGTCCGATGCCCAGCTTGTTGACTTTTTCCAGCATCTCTTTTTCCAGGTCTGCATAGAAGGGGTCCGGATTGGAGGAATCAATGGGCCTCATCAGCGCTTTTTTCGCCAGAAGGGCCGCCTTGTCAAAGGTTCCGCCGATTCCAACGCCGACTACCATCGGCGGGCACGGATTGGGGCCTGCGGTCTCCACAACCTCCAGGATGAAGTCCTTGATCCCCTGCAGGCCGTGAGACGGCTTAAACATACGGATCTGGCTCATATTCTCGCTTCCGAAGCCCTTCGGTCCAACGGTGATCTTGATCTGCTCGCCGGGAACGATCTCTGTGTAGAGCATTGCCGGTGTGTTGTCTCCTGTGTTTCCGCGGCGAACCGGGTCTTTTACAACGGATTTCCGAAGATATCCCTTGTCATAGCCCCGGCGCACACCCTCGTCAACCGCTTCCGCAAGGCTGCCGCCTGTCAGATGCACATCCTGGCCAATCTCTAAAAATACACATGCCATGCCGGTATCCTGGCAAATCGGCACGCACTCGCTGTCCGCAATCTCAAAGTTCTCGATGATATTATCCAGGACGCCCTTCGCGATCTCTCCGTCCTCGCAGGCACGGCAGTCTTTGATCGCACATTTCACGTCTTCCGGAAGATGCTCATTTGCTTCGATACAAAGTTTTTCTACGACTTCCGTAATCTTGCTTACTTCTATCTCACGCATAACTTAATCTCCTTCTTTATATTCACGGCGGGGCTGCCGGAAACTGATTATTCACACTCGAAATATTGCCACCTGTACGGTTGGATGCTCTATAGAGCCTCCAACCGACTCATCCCTTCCCGACACCCCCGTTCCCAATACTGCTATCGGTTATCTCTCATGGCGCGCATACTTCGGAAGAAGCTTCGGTGATACCTCTCCTGTCGCTGCAGAAGCGCCCTTTAACTCCTCGTCATAGCTTGCCACATGGTCAAGATTCATAGCGCCAAGTTCGACTTCTTTTGCCTTTGCCGCTGCTTTCTTACCTGCGTTCCGGCCGAATACGATGACATCAAGAAGGGAATTGCCCATCAGTCTGTTTGTTCCGTGGATTCCGCCTGCTGCCTCTCCTGCTGCCAGAAGATTCGGAATGTTCTTTGCGAAGCCTTCTCCGTCGATCTCAAGGCCGCCGTTCTGATAATGCAGTGTCGGATAGATCAGGATCGGAACTTTTCTCATATCGATTCCATACTTCATGTACATACGGAACATGGCAGGGATTCTCTTTTCGATCGTTCCCTCTCCTCCGAGAATCTCGATCATCGGTGTATCAAGCCATACGCCGTGCTCTCCGTCTGGCGTCTCTACGCCGCGGCCTTCTCTGCATTCACGGATTACACCTGAAGCATTGACGTCGCGGGTCTCCAGAGGATGAATATAAGCTTCCCCATTTGCATTGACAAGCTGTGCGCCGACAGAACGAACCTTCTCTGTCACAAGAGCGCCCAGGATCTGCACCGGATAAGCGACGCCTGTGGGATGGTACTGGATGGAATCCTGGTACAGAAGCGGTACTCCTGCCCGGTATCCCAGTACAAGACCGTCTGCCGTTGCCCCGTAGTGGTTGGATGTGGGGAATCCCTGGTAATGCATTCTTCCCGCGCCGCCTGTTGCGATCACAACCGTCTTTGCTCTGGCAACAGAATAATCTCCTGTCTCCATATTGAGAAGGACCGCGCCTGCAGCCTGGCCTTTCTCATCTTTGATGATCTCTACCGCAGAAGTAAATTCTACCACCGGAATCTGAAGGTTCAATACCTCGTCGCGGAGTGTACGCATGATCTCTGCTCCGGAGTAGTCCTTACATGCATGCATTCTCTTTCTGGATGTACCGCCGCCGTGGGTCGTTACCATCCGTCCGTCTGCGTCCTTGTCAAACATAACGCCCAGTTCGTTCAGCCATTTGATCGCGTCAGGCGCTTCCATTACAAGACGTTTTACCAGTTCCGGCTTTGCAGCAAAATGTCCGCCGCCGAACGCGTCCAGATAATGCTGTACCGGAGAATCATTTTCCTTATCTGCCGCCTGGATTCCGCCTTCGGCCATCATCGTATTCGCATCGCCGATACGGAGTTTTGTCACGATCATTACATTTGCGCCTGCATTGTGCGCTTCGATGGCACAGGAGGAACCGGCGCCGCCGCCGCCGATCACAAGCACATCTACGTCATAATCCACTTTCGTAATGTCAACCTTCTCCTCCACAAGCCGGCTTGTAGAGTGAAGCATTTCAGCCAGTTCAAGGGGTGCTTTTTGTCCTTTGTTCGGGCCTACTTTAATCTCTGCAAACGCATCTGGATTATAATCCGGATGAAATTCCTTCAGGAGAGCATCTTTTTCGTCAGCAGTCAGACGTCTTGGTTCTGTAGACATACGTTCTGCTCTTGTAGCCTCTACCTTTTTGATGGATTCCATCATATTCTCTGGATATGGTGTATACATATTCGACCCTCCCCTATTTCTCAATCTCTCTTGTGTTGTAAAGTTCCTGCATCTCTTCGATCGGCTTCTGCATGATCTGCTCGATCAGGCTGTCATACTCGCCCCTGTTCACCTCGTCCACACGGTTTTTGAGATGCTCGGTCTCAGGCGCGATGTACTTACCGGTGAGACGTCTTGCCAGAAGTCCAACCATCGGATGGGAGATTCCTGCCGGACATCTTACGGAACAGCATCCGCAGCTGACACAGTCAAAGGACTCTTCCGCGCATTTCTCAAATTCGCCCCGCTGTGCGTATGCGATATACTGCATTACATTCAGATCCTGGGTACATGCCTTCGTACATGCGTTGCATCCGATACAGCTGTAGATCTCCGGATACAGTTCCATCATGATCTGCTGGGTCGGCTTGATATCCTTGATCTCATAAGTCCTCTTATCTGTCGGGAAGAAGGGGATACTTGCCACATACATGCCCTCTTCTACCTGTGTCTGGCAGGCAAGGCAGGTCTTTAATTCATTTTTTCCCTTGATCCTGTAGATCGTCGCACATGCTCCGCAGAAACCATGACGGCAGCCACATCCTCTTCCCAGTGTATATCCGGCATATTCCATCGCAGTCATGATCGTAAGTTCTGCAGGTACGCTGTATTTTTTACCGAAAAAATATACATTTACCATCTTTTCCATGTCATTCATGTCCTTTCTTTGATTATTTCATGTTCATCCAATCGAGCCTTAGTATTCATTCGGAAGTTCATCAATCTCATCATACCGGAATACCGGACCGTCCTTGCACACGTACTTGGAACCGATGTTGCAGCGTCCGCACTTTCCGACTCCGCACTTCATCCGGAGCTCCAGTGTCGTATAAACCTGCTCTGTGGTAAATCCAAGTTCCTTTAAGCCTGCAAGCACGAACTTGATCATGATCGGAGGTCCGCACACGAGCGCTGTCTTGTCCGTATCAAATCCAAGCTCCTTCACATAATTCGGAACAAATCCAACATGGCCGTCCCAGCCTTCCTGCTCACGGTCGATGGTCAGGTATACATTCACGCCCTCTGCCTTCATCCAGACTTCCTGGATCTCCTTGAGCTGAACCAGGTCGTCCGCGGAGCGGGAACCATAGACAATATCTACGGTACCGTAATTCGCACGGTTATCCAGCACATAATTGATCACGGAACGGAGGGGCGCAAGACCGATACCGCCTGCGATAAACAGAAGGTTCTTGCCTTTTAACTCTGTCTCCACCGGAAATGAGTTGCCGTAGGGGCCGCGGACCGTGATCTCGTCGCCCACCTCCAGGCTGTGGAGATAATCTGTCAGGATTCCGCATTTCTTAATGCTGAACTCCTGATATTCCTTGTTGGTCGGCGAAGAAGTAATGGAAAACATACCTTCGCTGATACCCGGCGCACAGACCATGGCGCACTGTCCCGGCATATGCTCGAACAGCTTACCGCCCTCCGGCGCATTGACGCGGAACGTCTTTACGTCCGGGGTCTCTTCCCGGATATCCGTGATCACGCCTACCTGGGGGATCAGAGTATCTAATGTATAATTCTTATGACATGTACATTCACCCATTATTTTTCACCTCCCTGATTCTGAAATGCTTTCACGACCTTCACGATGTTCAGGGCGGACGGACATTTTTCTACGCAGCGTCCGCAGCCTACGCAGGAATACATCCCGTCGTTGTTGGCCGGATAGTATACCAGCTTGTGCATGAACCGCTGGCGGAACCGCTGCATCTGGCTGGTGCGGTTGTTGCCGTGGGCCATCATCGTAAAGTCGGAATACATACAGGAATCCCAGCATCTGTAACGGGAAACACTGTTTCCTGCGGTATAATCCTTGATATCATAGCACTGGCAGGTCGGGCACACAAACGTACAGGTGCCGCATGCCAGACATGGCTTGTATAATTCTTCCCAGATCGGGGAGTCAAATTTTTCCGTAAGGGCATCCCCGTTCCATCCTTCCAGAGAAAGGTTCATATAGGGGAGCTTTTCCACGATTTTGTGGATTGCTTCCTTCTCCGCTTCAACGGCTGCTTCGTCAGCGTCCGAGAGCAGTTCCTTCACCGCCGCTGTCAGCGTCTCGCCTTTTTCGGTCAGCGCTTTCCAGAAAAGATCCTCGCCTACCGTCCAGACTGCTACGTCCGACGCCGGCTGAGCCGCATCCACGCCGAACACCTTGCAGAAGCAGGTCTCTTCCGGTTCGTGGCAGGCCATGGCAACGATGGTTCCGTGATCCCTTCTTGCCGCATAAAAGGTATCGACAGGATCTGTAAGGAATACGTTGTCCAGTACCTCGATCCCCTTCACGTCGCAGGCTTTCATACCGAATACGACAAAGTCCTGCTCTTTCAGCGTCTGGGGCTCTACGGACATCTTCTTTCCTTCTTTTTTTACGGTGTAAAGACCTTCGCTCTGCGGGAAAAATGCATCTTTCGCTGATTTTACGGTCTTCAATGTATCCAGATCCACCTCTGCGTCCTCAGTCCATGCCGCAAAATTGGTCTGCCCGGCGGTTTTCACCGGAAGATACAGTTCCTGGCTATCCGCGATTAAATGGAATAATGCGGAAAGATCTTTTTTTGCTATCTTATACATACATTATCCCCTCTTTCCTACAATACTTGGTTCCGCGTCTTCAAACGTATAGTTTGTAAGCGGTGCTTTTGATTCGGTATCTTCCCCTGCCTGGTATTCGCCGTACAGCTCGTCAATATCCTTGATAAACTTGCGGTTGAACAGGTGGAGCGGGATTCCCTGGGGACATACGCGGCTGCATTCTCCGCAGTCTGTACATCTTCCTGCCACATGGAACGCGCGGATGATATGGAACATCTTTTCCTCAAAGGTATCCACATTGGCTTTCTGGGAGCTGTCGAACTTGTTGCTGTCGAATACGCACTTGCGGCAGCTGCAGGCCGGACATGCATTTCTGCAGGCATTGCAGCGGATGCACTTGCTCAATTCGCTCTGGAAGAATGCAAACTTCTCCTCCGGGCTCATAGCCTCGATCCTTGCCACTTCGTCAAACCGTTCCCCATCCTTGGTTTCCTTGGACTCTCCGATCAGCTCATCGTAGATCATGTGGTCCTTTCCCTTGCAGACATGGCATCTTTCCAGCATAGCGTCTGCATAGGCGCAGGTCTTTTCTCCATAGATGGTATGGACCTTAAGGGTATCTGCAGCGTCGGTGATCTCCGCGCCTTCAATACTCTCGATTCCCTTGATCCCCTGCTTTTTGATCCGTTCGATATCCAGTTTTCCCTTGCATCCCACACCTACGATATAAGCTTTGTCCCTGTCTACGCGGTGTTCTTTGATCAACTGGTTGAAGCTGTATGTATCGCATGGCTTTAAACAAACCAATGTCTTTCCTTCCAGCTTGGATGCCTCGATCATATATTTGCTCAGGTTGGCCCCGCAGAATCCGTTATACACGAAATCCTCCAGAGCTTCCGCTGTCTCAAAGTAAGCCGGCTCCGGGTTATAAGGCAAGTCTCCGGCTTTCCAGCCGAGAACCCGTGCCACAGTCCCATCTGCCAGCAGTTCTTTTGCACGGTTTACTAATTCTTGCATCTTAAATCCCCCAATCTTACATTTTCGCCAAGAGAATAGATCTTCTCTACAAAACTGTTCATTGTCTCAGAGAACTTCACACCCTCTGCCGCAGATACCCACTCTACGCGTGTACGGCCGTTTTCCACACCGATGTAATCCAGCATGGAAAACAACAGGGTCATACGCCTTCTTGCGTAATAGTTGCCGGTACTGTAATGGCAGTCTCCCGGGTGGCATCCGCACATGATCACTCCGTCCGCGCCTTTCTCAAATGCCCTTAAGATGAACATCGGATTCACACGGCAGGAACAGGGAACGCGGATGATCTTTACGTCAGCAGGATAGGACAGACGGCTGCTTCCTGCCAGGTCAGCTCCTGCATAACTGCACCAGTTACAGCAGAACGCTACAATTTTCGGTTTGAATTCTTTATTTTCTAACGACATATTGCATCCACCTCCGCTATAATCTGTCTATTTGAGAATCCCTGCAGATCCATGGCTCCTGACGGACATGCAACGGTACATGCGCCGCAGCCCTGGCAGAGCGCATTGTTTACCACTGCGATACGGCGGGTCTCACGGATTCCGTGGTCATTGACTTCTTTGTCCTCATAGGTGATCGCACCGTATGGGCATACGTTCTCACAGGTGGAGCATCCGTTGCAGAGCAGGATATCTGCCTGTGCGGTACACGGATTGGTCATCAGCTTATCCTTCGCAAGAAGCCCGATCGCCTTCACCGCTGCAGCGCCTGCCTGGGCAACGGTCTCCGGAATATCCTTGGGTCCCTGGCATACGCCGGACAGGAAGATACCCGCTGTGGGGGATTCTACCGGACGCAGCTTGGCATGTGCTTCGGTGAGGAAGTTGTTGGTGTCGATACTTGCGGTCAGCATGGTTGCGATCTTGCGCACATCCGGATTCGGTTCGATCGCTGTTGCCAGAACCACCATATCCGCTTCTTTCAGGATCTGACGGTTGTCCAGAAGGTCTGAGCCCTGAACCAACAGCTTGCCGTCGGGCTGTGGAATGACCTTTCCGACCTGGCCCTTGATGTAATTCACTCCATACTGTTCCACCGCTCTTCTATAGAACTCATCAAAGTTCTTGCCCGGTGTACGGACATCGATATAGAATACGGTCACATTCACATCCGGATATTTGTCGCGGATCAGCATCGCATGCTTTGCAGTGTACATACAGCAGATCTTGGAGCAGTACGGTTTTCCTCTGTCGTCGGAACAGCGGCTTCCCACACACTGGATAAATACGATCTCCTTCGGCGCTTTTCCGTCGGAAAGTCTCTCCAGATGGCCGTGGGTCGGTCCTGCCGCGTTCATCACACGCTCTAATTCCAGAGAGGTGATGACATCCTTGCTCTGGCTGTACGCATACTCGTCATATTTTTCCAGGTTGATGGTGTCAAATCCGGTGGCAACTACGATAGCGCCGTACTTCTCTGTTACGATCTCATCCTTCTGCTCGTAATCAATAGCTCCTGCCTGGCAAACCTTGGAACAGAGTCCGCATTTGCCGGTCTTGAACTTGATGCAGGCCTCCCGGTCGATCACCGGAACATTCGGGATTGCCTGTGCAAACGGCGTGTAGATCGCGCTTCTTGTATTCAGGCCCCGGTTAAATTCGCTGGGTGCCTTCTTGGACGGACATTTTTCCTGGCAGACGCCGCAGCCTGTACATTTGTCCATATCCACGCTTCTTGCCTTCTTGCGGATATCTACCGTGAAGTCGCCTACGAAACCGCTCACTTTGTCTACTTCACTGTATGTATAGATCTTGATCTTGTCGTGTGCCGCCGCTTCCACCATCTTCGGTGTCAGGATACATGCGGAGCAGTCCAGCGTGGGGAATGTCTTGTCCAGCTGTGACATCCTTCCGCCGATGCTGGGTGTCTTCTCCACAATGTCCACTTCATAGCCCGCGTCCGCGATGTCCAGAGCGGTCTGGATTCCTGCGATACCGCCGCCGATCACAAGCGCTCTCTTGGTCACGCGGCTCTCTCCTGCCTGGAGCGGCGCGTTTAAGTTCACCTTCGCAACCGCCGCACGCATCAGGATGACCGCCTTCTTTGTTCCTTCCTCCATATCCTTGTGAATCCAGGAACAATGCTCACGGATGTTGGCGATCTCCACCATATACGGATTCAGTCCGGCACGCTCCGCTGCCTTTCTGAATGTGGTTTCATGCATACGCGGGGAACAGGAACATACTACAACTCCCGTCAGCCCTTTTTCATGGATGGCCGCCGCGATCTTCGCCTGTCCCGCCTCGGAACACATATACTGGTAGTCTTCGGCATGGACAACGCCCGGCTCCATCTGTGCCATCTCTACGACTTTTTTTACATCTACCGTTGCGGCGATATTGCTTCCGCAGTGGCAGACAAATACTCCTATCCTCTGCACTTAGACCTCACCTCCTATATCTTCTGAATGCACTGACTAATAACTGCTGCGGAAGTTCCGGGTCCAGTAATTCCGGAATTTCGTTTGGCGACAGATAATCCTGGTCTTTCTGACGCACTACGACCTGTCTTGCCGCGTCGATCAGTTTTCCCGGCTTCACATCGCGGGGACATCTCTCCACACACGCGAAGCAGGAAAGACATTTCCAGAGCGACTTGGAATTTACCAGGCTTTCAATATCTTCATTGACCACATAGGATACAAATTGATGCGGCTTGATATCCATCTCGTTATAAGACGGACAGGATGCAGAGCATTTACCGCATTTCATGCATTTCAACGGATTGACGCCGCTGATCTCCTTGATCAGTTCGGCCTGTTTCTTTTCAGAACTCATGACTTCTGCACCTCCTCCTTTACGCCGAGAGCCTCTGCCAGCAGCTCCGTGAAGTAAACCACCGGGAGCTTCCCGCTGCTCTTGTTCAGATTATACAGACATAACGGACAGGCCGTGATCAGCATCTCTGCGCCGAACCCTTCCGCGCTGTCCATAATCTTCTCACACATCGTTTTGGACATGTCCTTTTCCTTCAGGGAAATATAGCCGCCGCAGCACTCGTTGCGGTACGGGTAAACCACCGGCTCCGCTCCGATTGCACGGATAAAGTCTTCAATGATCTTCGGATTCTCCGGATCGTCAAAAGCTAAAAGGCTGCTCGGACGCAGAAGCAGGCACCCATAGTAAGCGCCGATCTTCTTTCCTGTCAGAGGATTGGTCACCTTTTTCTTCAGCTCGTCGAATCCAACCTTATCACGAAGAACCTCTAAGAAATGAAGGACCTCTGTTTCACCTGCATAAGGCTCTTCAAGCTCCATATAGTTGTTTGCCCTGGTACGGATATCCTCTACGTTCTTCATGTCGTCATTGACACGCTTGATCACATGATGGCATGCGGAACACAGTGTCACAAGACTCTGTCCTTTTACCTTTGCCTCATTCAGGGCTCGGACAGAAGACAGCTTCGTAGCGATCTCGTCAGTACCAAGCGGATAGACGCCGCCGCAGCACTGCCAGTCTTCAATCTCTTCCAGTTCAAATCCCAGTGCTTTTGCGGAAGCCCTGGCATAAGCATCCAGATCCTTTGCCTTTGTTCTCAAAGTGCATCCCGGATAATAACTGTACTTCATAGTTCTCGCTATCCTTTCTTTTTTATGATATGCCGTCCGTTTTTCAGGAAAAACGACGGCTTGCCTGCGCAGACGCGCAAACTGCTGCGCTGGAATCTTCATGCCCCGTCAGCTTACTGCGGGGTCTTTGACTTTATAATTCAATCTGAGCGATGACTGACTTCAGCGCATCTGCACTGATCTTCAGTTTCTCTACCTCTTCCTCTGTCAGAGTCATCGGAATCTTGCTGTGGATCCCCTTCGGTCCGACCAGTGCAAGCGTACTCAGGCAGACATCCTCAATGCCGTATTCGCCGTGCATCATGGAAGATACGGTAGATACGGATTCAGAAGCAGCCATCAGGATGCTGCATAATTTGCACACGCCTCTTGTTACCGCATAGAAGGTAGCTCCCTTATTTGCAATGATCTTGCCGCCGGATTTCTGTACATATGTAAGCATTGCTTCCTTATCCAGCTTCTCAAAGCCCGGCATCATCTCATAGTAATCGTCTACGTTGACGCCCGCGATCCTTGCCGCTGACCATGGAATAAAGGAGGTATCGCCATGCTCGCCGAATACATATGCATGGATATTTCTCTGTGCAACTTTAAAATGTTCGGAAAGACCGCAGCGAAGACGCGCGGAATCCAGAATTGTTCCGGAACCGATGATCTGATTCTCCGGAAGCCCCGAAATCTTGGTAAATACATAGGTCATAATATCAACCGGATTGCTTACGATGATATAAAGCGCCTTGGGAGCCGCTTTTACGATCTCCGGTGTGATCTGTTTTAAGATATTAACGTTGGTCTGGGTCAGCTCAATTCTTGTCTGTCCTGGTTTACGCGCGATTCCGGAAGTAATGATCACGATATCGGAATCTTTTGCGTCCTCATACTCGCCCGCAACGATAGAAACAGGATCTCTGAAGCATGTTCCCTGCTCGATATCCATCACTTCGCCTTCTACCTTTTCCTTGTTGATGTCGATCATGACGATCTCGGACGCGATGTCCTCTCCAGACAATGTGTACGCAATTGTTGAGCCTACGCTTCCGGCTCCAATGATTGTGATTTTGCTGCTCATGTTTTTTCTCCTTTAACCTATTGTTTTTTACTACAAGTTACTCAGCTGGCAAATCCTGTCGTATTTTGCCATCGCTTTCATAATAATAACACATTGACAATAAATTAACAAGCATTTTTCACTGTAAATAATATACAAATTTTTCCTGTTTTTTTCGTCAGTATTCCTTCGCCACCTCCTTCAGATCATACATCCTCTTAAATGTCTCCAGATCCTCCTCATTTTTGATCAGCATCACCTCTTCCCATTGTCCTGTATGAATATTTTTAAAGCCCGCCACCTGCTCTCCTGTACAGATACTGCAGCGCAGGACAGGCTTCTGGTTAGCTCTGTCATATTCCTTCTTTACCAGCTGTTTTTTTCGAAACATGTTTAACATTTGTTCTGCAGTCTCCCCTTTCCCTTTGTCCTGCTTTTTAAGTTATGATGCTTACAGGCGTCTCATTCCTTTTTGTCTTGATTTTATGCTTTATCTGATTTTCCTGAAATACTCCTCCAGGATCCCTTTGATATAATAGTATCGTCTGGCGTAGGAATTTTCCACCCGGATCAGTTCAAATCCATGTGTTCTGCAGACTTCTGTCTTCTGCCTGTCCCTCTGCTTTACCAGCGATTCATCCTGGTGTTCTTTTCCGTCCAGTTCAATAGCCAGGATCGGCTTTTCCCCGCCGCCGTATTCCTTTTCATATATTACAAAATCAAACCTTTCATTATAAAACAGTCCTTCCCCTGTGTGTCCGTCACGGAATACCTGTGAAACGTCTACTTCATTTTCCACCTTACACTTCCGCCCGTTATTCAGGATATTTCCAAGGGCATGATTGAGGCTGACCAGAAAATCCGCCTCGATCTGCGCGCTGTAAGGCTTGATGCCCAAAGCGCGGGAGTGCACTTCATCCGGGGAGACACGGCAGAGTCCTTTGCTGCTCACATACCGGGCCAGCTCGTACATATCGTCCTTCTCCGCCTCGTCATGGAGGCGTTCCAGATTCTTTGTACTGGAAAACAGGACCAGTTTTTC
>Ga0137306_100542_pt1 | contig 51326 bp, 49 predicted proteins | sample Inofroosms_March_FD_97187 | JGI IMG/M metagenome (GOLD analysis project Ga0137306, IMG submission 97187) | Mouse cecal microbial communities from Vienna, Austria - N-Acetylneuraminic and N-Acetylglucosamine D2O microcosms_March | ecosystem: Host-associated > Mammals > Digestive system > Large...
TATTTTATTATAATAGGGGAAGCAGTTGGTATGGCATAGGCTTTTTTGGATTCCTAACATCCGTCAATAAAACCGTCAACCAACCCCTTATTATAAATATTCGCTTAGGCAGGTTGATACTCCGTGTGAGCTTTCGTGTAACGAACTAAACTGAATCGTAATAAGTGTGGATGGTTTTACTGATTGCTAATAAAAAATTACCAAGGCAGGAGGCTATTATGATCAGTGTAGGAATTGATGTGGCAAAAGGGAAAAGTACGGTATGTATACTGAAACCTTATGGGGAGATTGTCAGCAAACCGTTCGACATTTCACATGTAGAAAAAGATTTGGGGGAACTTGCCGTCATGCTCCTGAGATTTGATGACGAAGTGAAAGTTGTTATGGAGGCAACGGGCATCTATCATCTTCCAGTCCTTACATATTTACAGGAAAAAGGGCTGTTTGTGACCGTCATTAACCCATACTTAATGAAAGTATATTATGGCATTGAGCACTGGTTTACGATGGCAGAGTTCAGAGCATCGGAGAATGTGTATGGGGAACTTAAGATGCTGGGACAGCAATACAGGCACTATATGAAACTGCATATCATGTCTCTGCATGAATTGACGCATTTGCTGGATTATACAATGCCTGGAATCAAGAGTATGCTTGCAAGTTGGAATGAAGGAAACCGAAAGGATAAACTGAGTGATTTTGTTGAACGGTTTTGGCACTATGATACTATCACATGCCTTAGCGAAACAGAATTTATAAAGCAGTATACGTTCTGGGCAAAAGAAAAGAAATACCATCAGAGCCAGAACAAGGCGGAAGCCATATATGCTCTGGCCCATGAAGGCATTCCTGCCTTATCTTCAGAAACCCCATCCGTCAAAATGCTGGTAACTGAAGCGGTTCGAGTGCTCAAAGAAGTTGATACAGCTCTAAGCATAATCTTATCACGAATGCAGGAATTAGCAAAGAGCCTGCCGGAATATTCCGTTGTGCGGGGGATGGGAGGCGTGGGAGAAGTTCTGGCGCCAAAGCTAATTGCTGAAATTGGTGATGTTAGAAGGTTCCATAGCGGGAAGGCATTAATAGCATATGCAGGAATTGATACTCCGCCTTATGAATCAGGGCAATTTGTTGGTTCTAACCGAAGGATAACTAAACGTGGATCGGCGGCTCTGCGTAAAGTCGGTTATGAAACTATGAGATGTATAAAAACGCACCCAAGACCAGATGATCCAGTTTACCAATATATAGTCAAAAAAGAAACTGAAGGCAAGGCAAAAAAAGCAATGAGGCAGGGAGCGTAGACTATGTGAAGTTTCATAATGTGCCGTGCTTTATTTATAAAAAGGACATCGAGGTTGAGATTGAAGGGTATGGCACAATTCACGCAGACATCGTATATGGCGGATGCTTCTATGCTTACGTGGATGCGGCGCAGTTTGGCGTAGATATTACTCCGGAAAATGTATCTAAGCTAACTGAGATCGGAGTTGCGGTTAAGAAAGTGGCAGAGAAAAAGTATCCGATTCAGCATCCTACGGAAAATAGCGTAAACTGGCTGTATGGCACGATGCTTCTGGCGCCGCTGAAAAAAGAAGGGAATAAGATATATGCAAAGAATATCTGCATTTTTGCGGACGGCGAGGTGGATCGTTCTCCAACAGGTACGGCAAGCGGAGGCCGTGTAGCACAACTCTATGCTTGTGCTTAATCCGCGTGATCCGTTTCCGCGTGGCCTCCGGCTTCTTCAAAAACTATGTAAACTATGTTTGACAGAAAATAATTGACGGCTTCTGTCAGGGCATTACATGCGCTCCAGCAGAGGAAATTCGGATGAGGAGGATGATCTTATGTTGCTCTTATCAATAGAAGATATTAAAAAAGTATTTACGATTCAAGACGCAGTTGAGGCTGATAAAAAAGCATTCCAGCTTGTAGTGGAGGGAAAATGCAGCGCACCGCTTCGGACAAATATTCAGGCTAAACCCCCATGCCCACACATTTGGCACCACCATAAATGAAACTGTGTAGCCGGTAGGGGATTGCATTTGTTTTTGCCATTATCTATACTGTAATTAACGGCAAAGATCGTGTTGTTTTTGGGCCTGTAGCCCGTAGGCTAAACTGATTTCAGGCACTCTCATTTGCACCACCACCTGTCCAGCCACTCGGAGAACTTTCGTTCATGACAGAAGGACGTATAGTAAAATAATAATAGACAGAGTGCCATGCCGTAAATTTTGTTTAGAGGTGCCAGTATGGATAGAATTTACGACAAATGTTGTGGTATTGATGTACACAAAAAGCTTATCGTTGCCTGCTTTCGATGCGGCAAAAAGCAGGAAGTACGAGAGTTTGGCGCAACAACCAAAGAACTCATTGAATTGGCTGACTGGCTAAAAGAAGGCGGCCGTGAAATGGCCGCCATATGAAAGCTGTTCCCGGACGGAAGACGGATGTAAAAGATGCTGAATGGATCGCAGACCTTCTCCAGCATGGGCTGCTTCAGCCAAGCTATATCCCCGCCAAAGACCAGCGGGAACTCAGGGAATTAGTCCGTTACCGCAAAAGCCTTGTTGGTGAGCGCACAAGAGAACTGAACCGGCTCCAGAAAATGCTGGAAGAAGCCAATATTAAGCTGTCAGGAACCGTATCAGACATCAATAGTAAAAGTGCCCGTTGCATTTTGGAATATTTCCTTACCGGAAAGGCTATTGATGGGTCAAAATACGATGAAATGTATGAGCAGAAAATCATTACCCATAATCTCAAAGCCACCAAGGAACAGATCGTTGATGACCCGAATGATGTTATGTCCCCTTTACAGCGGCGGATGATGAAAGAACTTCTTATACATTTGGATGAACTTTGAAAACAGAGGACGGCAGGATTACCAGGAAAATTTCATTTTATTGCCGGATGCCTGGTATCAGCCGGCAAGGCTTCTACAAATATCTCACGAACAAAGACCATCCATGGAAGTACCAGGTTCTAGTGGAAGCCATGAAATCGGATGATCTGTTGAAGCGAGACTAGGAAAGCAGATCTGTGTATCCAAACATTGGAAAACGCCCTGACAGTTTGTCCTGCATTGAAAGGCGCTGTAATCCACAGCGATCGTGGAACGCAGTATACCAATTACATATTTAACCATTTTTCATCATTGTCGTTTGTTTTTATAGTTTTTCTGAATCCCACATTTATATAATTCAGCAATGTAAAAAGTTAACATCTTGTCTTTTATAATATATCAACTAAAGAGAGACACAAACTCTTCAATCACAAAATCAACTCTCTCTTCAACTAAATATTAAAAATCTGAATTATACTGGGCAATCTTTAAATCTGCCGCATCTTTTCCCTTTGCTTTCAGGATTACTGCTCCTGACTGCGCAGTGATAAGAACTGCCGCCCCTTCTTTCTCCAATTTTTTCAGTGTTTCTTCATGGGGATGCCCATACCTGTTGTCTCTTCCCGCTGATATTACCGCAAGCTTTGGGTGGACGATTTCCAAAAACTCCTCATTTGTAGAGTTTTTAGAGCCGTGATGAGCTACCTTCAAAACTTCATACTCTTTTTCTAATATCTCTGTCAACAGATTTTCTCCTTCTCCCTCCACATCTCCGGTAAACAATATATCCAGTTCCCCATAGGTTCCTTCCAGCACCAATGAAGCTGCATTTCCTGTCTCTGCAAGTTTTTCTCCATCCGGAGCGATACATCCAAGAATCAGTTTTTTCCCCTCAAGCCTCTGTCCGGGATGCATAACTGCCGTCCGGGTTCCATACTCTCTGGCCAGAAGGCAGAGACTTTCCAGCTTCTCATCCCACAACTCCTGCTCTGGAAATACTACGCAGGAAATCTTCACTCCTATATTCTGCCTTTCCAACAGCTCCTGCAGACCGCTGATATGGTCGCTGTCCCCATGGGTAACAAATGCGTAGTCAATTTCCGATACCCCTCTCGCTTTCAGAAACGGCTCTATCCGGTATTTTCCCACCTTAGACACATCGCTGCTTCCCCCATCAATCAGACAGGTGATTCCTCCCCTTTCCCGTATAAATATTCCATCTCCCTGCCCCACATCCAGAAAAACCGCCTCCAGGCCTTTGTGATTCACTGCCGAACAGGAAAAAATCAACGCCAGCATTCCAACGGTATAAGCTCCGGCTCTGACCGCTCTACAGATTTTCCCATGCAGCAGAAGCAGGCAGAGCAGAAGGGCTGTGCAATAAACAATAATTCCAAAAACTTCTGGTTTTCCAGTAATCAGCTGATGCTTCGGAAGCAGGCAGATTCCCCTGCAGAGCCGTTCATACAGCTTCAGGACCAGCCCGCAGAGCTGCATGCAGAGGATTCCTCCGCCCGGCCAGAACAGACACAAAAAGCTGCCCGCAAAGCCGGATACCAGAAGCAGGCTCATTAAAGGGATCACAATCAAATTCAGTAATACCGAATATACGGGAAATTCATAATAATGAAATAAGATAGCCGGAAGCGTTGCCGCCTGAATACAGAGGCTCGCAGTAAGACTGTCCTTTATGCCTGATATCAGACTGCTTTTCTTAGTCCTCCTTCTTTCTCCTATAGACTCTTCTTTCATACCTTTTTCTCTGTCAATTTCCCTCACAACCCCATCCGTTTTCCCAACTCCTTTCTCCGAGACCAACGGATACAGAAATATGATCCCGCATACTGCACCGAAGGACAGCTGAAACCCTGCATCATAAAAGGAAAACGGCCGCCAGAGAATCACTCCTGCAGCGGCCGCAGCCACCGCAGTAGGCGCATCATAAACCCTGCCTGACATATCTGCTCCTACACGGATACAGAACATGATCAGCGCACGCACGGCCGATACGCTGCTTCCAATCATGATAATATAAAGAAGCAAAAACGCCATTCCGAAAGCTCCTCCCAGAGCGTAAGACCCGGTCAGCCTGCGGATCATCCGGTAAAATCCTAATCCCACAAAGGATAAATGCAGACCGGAAATCGCCAATATATGCGCCATTCCGTTCACCTGATACAGCTCCTTTACCTCTGCGTCTATCTGTCTTTTGTCTCCTAAAAGAACTGCACACAGAATGCCTCCGTTTTCTTCTCCCGCCGTATCCAGAAGAATACGCTTCCACCGCAGACGGAAACGGTTAATACGATCCCGCACAGGATAGATACTTCCATCCACACACTGGAGTCTCTCGCTCCAGAGATATGCGGTGATCTTCCGTGACCGATAATATGCCTTCTGTGAAAATCCGCCGGGATTCCGCTCCTCCTCAAAAAAGCTGAGCTCCCCGGATGCTTCCACAGTATTTCCCAGCCGGAGCCTTTGTCCGCTGTCATCATATACCATTATATAGGGTTCCTGAACGCTTTGTTCCTGATTACTGTGATTTCGATAACTGATAGAATTATTCTTAAGATACAATATTTGATAATCAGATGCCTGCTCTATCTGGCAGATCCGCCCGGTAACTGTTATCTGTGTTCCTGCCGGTACGCAGGCTTCCACCGGAAAAGAAAAATATCTTTTCAGAAAACCTTCTCTTCCCCAGTGGACGCAGATAAAAGCCACAATCAAAAAAAGCAGACAAAATGTAAACAATTTTCTTTCTTTTGACTTTGTTTTTATTTCTATATGCTATTCCTCCACAATTTCAAAATTTTTCTCAAAGGGGTTATCCAGTGCAAATGTTTCATTCAGAGACACATTCGGATCGCCATTGATGGATATCTGTACCTGGCTGCAATTTCCTCCTTCAATAATCGAATTTACTATGGAATATACCGTAAGTTCCGGATCAACGGACGGTAATCCTGCAAGAAATCCTTCGTTTAGGTTCACATAGCAGATATCATCCTTAATAGAAACGCTAAGGAGCTTCGTATCTGCAGGAATTGCGGCAAAACTGCCCTCAGATTCCGGCCCCTTGATCAGCCGCTCCACAATTGCCTTTTCCAGCGTCATATAGCTGTTATAGCGCATCGAAACCTGCTTTTTTATCAGCCTGGTGCCCGACGCATCTGCAAAGTAAAGAATCACATCCTCCTGCTGATAGGAATTGAGCGCCGCTCCTGTATTCTGTACAAAATCATCACTGCGCATATATCCGATCATATCGCCCCGGCTGTCCTTTAACGGCTCTCCATTTACAAAAAACCTGATTAAATATACCTCTTCAATCTGTGTCAGGGTCTTCACCAATGCCGCCCGGAGCAATACCTCTTCCGGCTTATCAAGAAGCGCATATTCCTGGCTGAAATACAGATCCAAACGGTTTCCCTCTATCTGATAATCTGTCACAAGGACATCTGCCGGAACCGGAGACATACATTTCACAGTGTCCTTCGGTTTCCTTAGCCGCCCAAGCACTTCTTCAATCTGATCTGCAGGCCGCGTCGATTTCCGGCTATAGCCTTCCGGGATCAGCGCCGTTCCCTCCAGATTCAGGTAATAAATCTCTATATCTCCTGCCTCTTCCTTCTGTCTGCAGCCCGATGCCGCAATGCAGATAAAAACAGACAGAAGAAACATTCTGATGTAAGCCTTCACCTCTGCTCCTCCTCGTATACCGATACAACATTTCAAATCAGCCAGCATAATTGATCGGAATCCGCACGGAGAAGGTCGTTCCCTCTCCGGGCTGGCTGAACACCTTAATTGCGCCTCTGTGCATAACAACCACGTTCCTTGCAATGGAAAGCCCCAGTCCTGTTCCGCCGATTTCCCTCGAATGGGATTTATCTACCCGGTAGAATCTCTCAAATATGTGCTCTGTCTCTTCCTCAGGAATCCCGATCCCGGAATCTGCAATCTCAATATAAAAGTACTTGTGGTCTGCATTCAGGGATACATGCACCCATCCCTCTTCACTATTATACTTGATCGCATTTTCCACAAGATTCGTCACAGCCAGAGACAGCTTCACCTCATCAATTTCCGCAGTTACCGGACGGAAGCTCTCATAAACCACTTCAATATCGGCCTCCGCCGCAAGGGGCCGCAATCGTTTTAAAATCCGCTCGATCACCTCATTGATATTCTCCGGCTTAATATTCATATCCGCCGCGGTCTTATCCATCTTCACCAGCGCCAGCAGGTCATTGATAATCTTATTCTCACGCTCGATTTCCTCCGACAGATCCCCCATAAACTCCTGATACAGCTTAACCGGCGCATCCTTCTGCATGAGAATGGAGTCCGAGAGCACCTTCATAGATGTCAGCGGTGTTTTCAGCTCATGGGACACATTGGAGACAAATTCCTGTCTGGACTCATCCAGACTCTTTAATCTGCCGAGCATTTTGTTAAATGCATCCGAAATCAGTCCTGTTTCTTCATAGGTGTATACCTGCAGATAATCTGTATCGTATCCGTCCGTCAGATCTCCAATGGATTGGGTAATCTTTGCAAAAGGGCGGACCATAACCGTACCCAGAAATACCGCAGCCGCCATCACCACCAGGATCATGATCAGCTCTGCAATATTTGCTTTCCGGCCCAGCAGCGCCTTAGTAGCCGCTATGGTATCCGTAGATACACTGACCAGCATTACGCCCAGGACCTCTCCCTCATCCTCAGCCTTAATCGGCGACGCCACCTCAATAAAACGGTTCTCACCATCATACCGGCTGACCGCCTTTCCTCCGAAGCTGTTCATCACATCCTCAGATACCATAGTCTTGCCTTTTTCCAGATCATAGGTATCCTCAACAATGCAGAAATCATTATTAACCACCATAATCCGCCCGTTATATATATTGGAAAGCTGTATCAATTCTGACTGGATAATCTCGGACACCCCATTTTCCAGGTAATGGGATCCGCCAAGCTGATTGCATAGAATCGTACATTGATTTTGTATCTCTGCAGTCCGTACGTCAACTGCCCTCTTCTCATAGCTCTCAAGAACCATTGCCTTCATCACCACACAGGGAATGATGCCCACCAGCATCAGAAGCAGAATGATGTAAAAGCGCAGGCTCTTGAAAAATCTGAATTTAATATAACGCCTAACCCCTAAAATAGTAACCAACTCCCCACTTTGTATAGACATACTTTGGATCGCTTGGATGCTGTTCTATCTTCTCTCTGAGTCTCCGGATATGTACATCCACTGTTCTGGCATCTCCGGGATATTCATATCCCCAGACAATATTCAGAAGATTCTCCCTGCTGTATACCTTATTCGGATTCATGGCAAGAAGCTCCAGCAGGTCGAATTCCTTAGCAGTCAGATTCACTTCCTTCTCCCCGATAAAGACCCTCCTGCTTTCGCAGTCTATCTTCATATTTCCCTTCTGGACAATCCTCTCACTGCCGTTTCCTCCGGCTTTTCTGTTAAGCCGGCGCATAATCGCCTTAATCCTCGCCTTAACCTCCAGAATATTGAACGGCTTCGTTATGTAATCATCTGCGCCGTATTCCAGACCCAGGATCTTATCCATATCCTCTCCCTTTGCTGTCAGCATAATGATCGGGACATCTGAATATTCGCGGATCTGCCTGCACACCTCAAAGCCGTCATGCTTTGGCAGCATAATATCCAGAAGAATGATATCGTACTCATTCTCCCTTGCAAGCTTCAGCGCCTCTTCCCCGTCATAGGCACAATCCACCTTCATATCGTCCTGCTCTAAGCTGAACCGGATTCCCTTTACGATCAGCTTCTCATCGTCCACAACCAAAACTCTCCTGCCCATATGTCCCCCTATATCACAATATCCTCTTTGATCTTTTCAAAGGTTCCTTCCTTGATTCCTTCCACCTGCATCAGCTCCTCGATACTCCCAAAGCCTCCGCTCATGTTTCGGTACTGAATGATCGCCTCTGCCTTCTTCTCCCCGATTCCGGCAAGAGTCATAAGCTCCTCTTTCCCGGCAGTGTTCAAGTTTACTCTGCCGTCAGATGAACTCTGTCCCCCGGCGCCGCTTCCTCCGGGATCAGGCATGACCAAACTGCCTGACTGTACTTCCTCCGCCGACGGGATATAAATCCGCTGCCCATCCGTCATCAGCTCAGCCTGATTCACGTAATCTGCGGCCGCTGTATCCAGCAGGCCGCCTGCCGCTTCCACCGCCTGATAAATACGGCTGCCTGCCGCCAGCTCATAAACCCCCGGACATGCCGCCTCTCCGCAGACAAATACACAGATCTTTCCTTCGGATTTCTCACTTTCATCAGAAACTTTCTTCTGAACATCCTTATCTTCCCTTATATCCTCCGAAGTCTCCGCCTTTTTCGTTTCTTCCTGTTCCTCCGGCCGCTGACGGATCTCATCCAGCATAGTGCCGTCATTCTCCCTGCCGCATCCAGATGCCAGGCAGACAGCCAGAATCCCCGCTGCTGCCAGAGCCGTCATTCTTCTTTTATTGCCTTGCATAAATTCCTCCTTTACAGCTGTCGATACTGTAAATGCCCTCCTTATGCCTAGACATAATTATTCTACTATTTCCACTGAAAAATTGCAACTCCAATTAGTGCCAAAACCATGCCTCCCGCCTTGCGCCATTCAAAAGGCTCCTTATCCACGCCAAACACCCCCAAAAGCTCGATCACATAAGCTACGATCAGCTGGGAAATCACGATAAGCAGCGCCGCCTTGGCCGGCCCCAGCTGTTCCATGCTCTTAATGACCGTCCATGTTATTCCTGCTCCGATCACGCCTCCCAGCAGCATATACTTCGGCTCTACCTTTGCAAGCTCCCCAATTGAATCCCTTCCGGTAAAAAACCAGACCGCAATACATACCAAAAACGCGCTGAACTGCACCCAGCCGTTACTGACCCACATGCCTGCCGTCTTTGTCACCTGTGTATTAAATACCCCCTGAACACTCATCAATGCACCGGACAATAATGCAATTAAAAAACCAATCAACTGAATATACCTCCTTTTCCGAAAATATTCTTTTCATAGTATATCCAATCATTGGTTTTTTAAGCCTATATTATCCCGCGGAATACATTTCCTCTCCGTCTTTTAAAATAGCCGTTCCGATACCTTTATTTGTGAAAATCTCTAAAAGCAGGCAGTGTGCGATCCGCCCGTCCAGAATATGCACCCTGGAAACGCCGTTTTCAATCGCTTCAATACAGTTGTTCAGCTTGGGAAGCATACCGCCGCCGATAAAGCCTTCCGCCATCAGCTCCCTCGCCTCGGAAATCTGAAGTTCGGAAATCAAGGTCTCCGGATCCTTCGGATTCTTATACACGCCTTCAATATCCGTAAGAAATGCCAGCTTTTCCGCATTCATGGCACGGGCAATAGCACAGGCCGCATCATCTGCATTGATGTTATAGGTGTGAAATCTTTCATCCATTCCCACCGGACACACAATGGGCAGGAAATCCTTCTCCAGAAGATCCCTCAGAATCTCTGCGTTAACCTCCGTTACCTCTCCTACAAAACCGATGTCCTCGCCATTAGAATATTTCTTGGTAACCTTCAGGAGTCCTCCGTCCTTTCCGCTCACTCCGATAGCACGCACTCCAAGTCCCTGAACCAGCTGCACCAGTTCCTTATTCACCTTACCCAGCACCATCTCTGCAAGCTCCATGGTGGCCTCATCCGTCACACGGAGGCCGTTGATAAACTTCGGCTCCATCCCTACCTTGCTGACCCACCGGCTGATTTCCTTTCCGCCGCCATGCACGATGATCGGTTTAAAGCCGACAAGTTTTAAAAGGGTCACGTCTTCAATTACCTGCTTCTTCAATTCCTCATCAACCATGGCGCTGCCACCGTATTTTACTACAATTACCTTCCGGTTAAAACGCTGGATGTATGGCAGTGCTTCGATCAGCACCTCCGCCTTATCCAGATACTTCTGCATACTCTGATCCATTTTTCTGCTCCTATCTAGCTTCTATAATCTGCGTTGATATCGATGTAGCCGTGCGTCAGATCACAGCCCCACGCCGCGGCTGTCTGACCTCCCAGCTTTACGTCTGCAATAGCTGTGACTTCCGGCTCAGAGAGAATCTTGGTTGCTTCTTCCTCACTGTAATCCACAGCTGTACCGTTCTCTATAATCTGAATCTTCCCTGCCTTGCTTTCAAAGAACAGATCTACCTTCTCCGGATCAAACTGCGCCCCGGAATATCCCATCGCGCACAGGATCCTTCCCCAGTTTGCATCGTGTCCTGCAATGGCCGCCTTGGTCAGATTGGAGCATACGATGGCTTTCGCCAGAACCCTTGCCTGTTCTTTTGTATCTGCGCCGATTACCTTCGCCTCAAACAGCGCTGTTGCGCCCTCGCCGTCCCCGGCAATCTTTTTCGCCAGATATTCATTGATCACATGCAGCGCCTGCTTAAATTCTCCGTACTCTGCTGTTCCGTACTCGATCACCGGATTCCCTGCCATTCCATTTGCCAGAACGAGCGCCGTATCGTTGGTGGAGGTATCGCCGTCTACAGAAATCATATTATACGTATCCGCCACATCCTCGCTGAGAGCTTTCTGAAGAGCCTCCTTACTAATAACCGCATCTGTTGTGATGAATGCAAGCATGGTACACATATTCGGGTGGATCATGCCGGATCCCTTTGCCATACCGCCTATAGTCACTGTCTTCCCGCCGATCTGGATCGTTACCGCAAGCTCCTTCTCACAGGTATCTGTAGTCATAATGGCTTTCGCCGCCTCTGTTCCGTTTTCAAGAGAAGCATTTTTCTTTCCTGCCAGCGCTTCGATTCCGGCCGTCAGCCTGTCGATCGGCAGCTGCTTTCCGATGACTCCGGTAGAACCGATCAGCACCCCCTCTGCATCCACAGACAAATACTTTGCCGCCGCTTCTGCAGTCTCCTTACAATAGCCGAATCCTTCCGCTCCAGTACACGCATTGGCAATTCCAGAGTTTACAACGACAGTCTGTGATTTCTTTTCACTGTCAACCACCTGCTTATCCCACATTACCGGAGCCGCCTTTACCACATTGGTTGTAAAGGTTCCTGCCGTCTCACAGGGTACCTGGCTGTAAATCAATGCCATATCCGTACGGTTCTGATATTTAATCCCTGCCGCCGTGCTGGCCGCTTCAAATCCCTTTGCCGCTGTTACGCCGCCTTTGATGATCTCCATCTCTAATCTCCGCCTTTCCTTTTCTCTACTGCTCATTAAATGCTGTAATATTTTCCTCATTCAAGGTAAAATCATAATAATTCAAATCCTGTCTTTTCGTCCACCCAATGGTATTCCAGAACGCATTTCCCACATCATTCCTGGTAAATGCGATCAAACATACTTTATTAATGTGTTCCTCTTTCAGAGCTTCCATGGAAGCCACCACCATAGCCTTGCCAATACCTCGTCTGCGGTATGCAGCGTCTACGCATACATGGTAAAAGCAGCCTCTCCTCCCGTCGTGTCCACAGAGAATACTGCCCACAATCCTGCCGTCCTCCACGGCCACAACGCTGGTGGACGGATTCCGCTTCAAGAAACGCTCCACACCCTCTCTGGAATCGTCAATACTCCGGATTCCAAAACCGCGGATCTGCTTCCACAGGGCATATACCTCATCATAATCTTCTATTGTCATTATCCGAATCATAGATACCTCTTTCCAAGAATCTTCGCCAGAACCATTCCTATGGAAACATCGGAACAAGATTCAGTCCCTCTGCCTCATCCAATCCAAACATCAGGTTCATATTCTGAACTGCCTGTCCGGCCGCGCCCTTAACCAGATTGTCAATCGCGCCCATCATAATAATACGGTTTGTACGCGGATCGATCTTAAAGCTAATATCCACATAGTTGCTTCCTTCCACCCATTTGGTCTCCGGCAGCACACCCTCATCCAGCACGCGGACAAATTTCTCCTTCTGATAATATTTATCATAAATCTCTTTCACATCGGACCAGCTTACATCCTTTTTCAGAGACGCATATTCCGTTGCCAGGATTCCCCGGTTCATAGGAACCAGATGCGGCGTAAAACTGATCACCACCTTCTCCCCGGAAGCATACCCTAACTGTTCCTCTATCTCCGGCGTATGTCTGTGGGAAGCTACACCGTATGCCTTCATGTTCTCATTTACCTCGCAGAACAGATTCGGAAGCTTGGCCCCTCTTCCTGCTCCGGAGGTTCCTGACTTAGCGTCCACGATCAGCGTACTCATATCAATGATTCCCTCCTTTGCCAGCGGATAAGCCGTCAAAATAGAACAGGTCGTATAGCAGCCCGGGTTCGCAACCAGCCTTGCTCCCCGCACGTCCTCTCTGTTAATCTCGCACAGACCGTAAACAGCTTCCTCTATATATTGGGGGCTCTTATGCTCTATGCCGTACCATTTCTCATAGACAGACACATCCTTAATGCGGAAATCCGCGCTAAGATCCACAATCTTCGTCTTTGATAAAATATCTTCATTCACCAGCGATGCACACAGTCCCTGCGGCGTTGCCGTAAAAATAACGTCTGCCTGCTTTGCAAGCTCTTCCATATTATCATCCATGCATTTGGCATCTACAATCTGAAACATGTTCTGATATACTTCCGCATATCTCTTATCCACATAGCTTCTGGAACCATACCAAACAATTTCCACTTCTTTATGTCCTGTCAGGATCCGTACCAGCTCGCCTCCTGCATAACCGGTAGAACCAATAATACCAGCCTTAATCATCCTCATCTTTCCTTTCTTTACCTATATATAAAGAATACCACGACTTAGTTTATACCACTTTCAAATGTATGTAAAGCATTCTTTCAAATTTGTATAGGAACATTATTCTTCCTTTCGCGGTTCATAAGATACGGACAGTATCTCCTGCCGTCCTCAATACTTACACATTCTTTATGACGTATAATTATACGTTACAAATGAATATTATGCAAGCGTATTTTTATTTTCATGCCGAAATTTTTATGTTGTCTTTTTTGCTTTCTTATGTTAATACATATTTATTCTATCTGAATACTTCAAATACCAATCTATTCTTCTTTAAATTCCTGCAGTGTCTGCACGAATCAAAAGAATACATTATTTTCAAAGGAGGAACTCTATGACCAACACGCCCGCTGACACATTACACTTTGCCGCCAACGACTCCTGGAAAAAGGAATCCGGCGCGCCGCCCTTTGCGCTGACAAATATCAACCGCAAAACATGTGTTCTGGATGTCCGCATCCTGCCGGATAACAATCAGCGGATCAACCTGAAAATGCATATTGGCATCCTGTCCGAGTCCCTAACCCCAAAAACGCTGGACATTCTATGCATTGTCATTGCATAATCCTTCTATTTTATGCGACATATATGCATAATATACAATTTTATTCATTTCATTTATTTTCTGTTGCATATTTATAAAATTTGGTGTATAGTAGTCCTTGCGTAAATAATAGACATGTTATAATGAAATGAATATATGAGTCTGGAGGGATTTATCATGAAAGAAAAAGTTGTTCTTGCTTATTCAGGCGGTCTTGATACCACTGCTATCATACCCTGGCTGAAAGAGAATTTTGACTATGAAGTTATCTGCTGCTGTATTGACTGCGGACAGGGCGAGGAATTAGATGGTTTGGAGGAGCGCGCCAAATTATCCGGCGCTTCCAAATTATACATAGAAGATATTGTTGATGATTTCTGCGACAATTACATTGTACCATGCGTTCAGGGACATGCGGTTTACGAGAATAAATATCTTCTCGGAACTTCTATGGCACGTCCGGCCATTGCAAAAAGACTGGTTGAAATTGCCAGAAAAGAAGGCGCCGCCGCAATCTGCCACGGCGCCACAGGAAAAGGAAACGACCAGATCCGATTTGAACTTGGCATTAAGGCTCTGGCTCCGGATCTTAAGATTATCGCACCATGGAGAATGACCGACGTATGGATCATGCAGTCCCGGGAAGACGAGATTGACTACTGCAAGGCGCACGGCATCAATCTGCCATTTGATGCAAGCCACAGCTACAGCCGCGACCGGAACCTGTGGCATATCAGCCATGAGGGCTTAGAGCTGGAGGATCCGTCCTGCGAACCGAATTACGAGCACCTTCTGGTTCTGGGCGTTACCCCGGAAAAGGCTCCGGATGAACCGGAATATGTGACCATGACCTTTGAAAAGGGCGTTCCGAAAAGCGTAAACGGCCAGGAAATGAAGGTATCTGATATCATCCGCAAATTAAACGAACTCGGCGGCAAGCACGGCGTCGGCATCATTGATATTGTAGAGAACCGGGTAGTCGGCATGAAATCACGCGGGGTATATGAGACTCCCGGCGGAACGATTCTCTATGAAGCTCATCAGCAGTTAGAGGAACTGGTATTAGATCGTGCAACCTATGAAGTGAAGGAAGAGATGGGCAACAAGCTGTCCCAGATTGTATACGAAGGCAAATGGTTCACACCACTGCGGGAAGCAGTTCAGGCATTTATAGAAAGCACACAGGAGTATGTGACTGGTGAAGTTAAGTTTAAACTTTACAAGGGAAATATTATCAAAGCCGGTACTACCTCTCCGTATTCACTTTACAGCGAATCACTTGCAAGCTTCACAACCGGAGATTTATACGACCATCACGATGCTGACGGATTTATCAATCTGTTCGGACTTCCGCTGAAGGTCCGCGCTATGGTAATGCAGGAAAACGAAACAGGCAGATAATTCTTATTCGGGCAGAGTTTACTTCAGGCACAAAAGGATGCTGTAGATAGATTACAGCATCCTTTTGCTATTCCCAGCATAAAATTCAAATATATGCATATATATAGCATACAATCTATTTTTTCCATAAAATATCCCATTTTTCAGGAGGTTTCACACATGGTTCCTGTAATCGGCATCGTAAGCTGCGGTTTTATAGAGGAAAAACAATTCGTAAGCCAGCCTTATATCCACGCCATTGAAAATTCCGGCGGACTCCCCATAATAATTCCATGCACAAGAGCAGTTCCACGACATCCATCCCTGCAGTTCTGTGATGCATTTCTTTTCTGCGGGGGAGATGATATCACACCGTTACTCATGGGCGAAGACCCTTCTCCGGAAAACGGGACCACCGACTTAAAAACTGATTTTTTTCATCTTAAACTCATGAAAACAGTCCTCGCCTCCGGCCGGCCGGTGCTTGCCATCTGCCGGGGCATGCAGATTTTAAATATAGCCATGGGCGGCAGTATTTATCAGGATGCATCACTGTACCCGAAAGTACATATCAGCCATATCCAGCACTCCAAAAAACGAAGCGATATTTCCCATAAGGTTTTCTTTCAAAAACCTAGCATACTATATAATATTTACGGAGAATACGCCTTTACCAATAGTTTTCACCACCAGTACATCAAACATCCAGCCTCTCATCTTATCCCTGCCGGAAGGACCTCCGATCAGGTAATCGAGGCTCTGGAGGCAGACTGCCATCCCTTCCTTATCGGTGTTCAATGGCATCCGGAATGCATGTATGATACTTCTGCCGGTGCCCGCAGGCTTTTTGACCGTTTTATCCATACAACATCCGAAATGCAGCACTAAAGACTGTAAACACAGATAATGGCGGTAAATAGAACTGCCTTCCTATCCTTATTCATATAATTTCTGGAAAAAAATGTCTGGCTTCTCGAATTTCTTCCACACATAGTTTCCGCATTCTTCTGACATACTATTCTTGTACAGCGGAGCATTCCGCAAATGCCACATTATGAAAGGAGGATTTCTCATGTCAGAAATATCAGTATTGGATCTTCAGAATCTTCGTCATTTAATCGGAGGCTATGACAACAGCCATTGCAAGATGACAGAATATGCAAGCCAGAGTAAGGATCCTGAAATCAAAAAGTTATTTACCGATGCAGCCAATTCTGCAATGAAAAACAAACAGGATTTGATGAAATTCTTATAGGTACAAGGAGGTAAGAAGCATGTTAAGTGAAAAAACAATGGTTGTGGATGCCCTGAACGGAGTGAACGGCGAGCTCTCCCGTTTTGGGGAAATGATTCCGCAGACTGAAAATAAGGAGCTCAAGCAGTGTTTGAAGCAGATCCGTAATGAGTGCGAAATGTCACAGGAGAAATTATTCCAGACAGCCCGCGAAAAGAGTTACTATGTACCGGCTGAAATGGCATCCCGCAAGGAGATCGACCATGTGAAGTCCGTTATCACCCAGTTAGCCATGAAATAGCTTTCGCTTTCACCTGTGCGGCTCGTCAGGCGGCAGACGTTCCGAAACAGCCGCACAGTGAAAACAGATTCCCGCCGTCATCTAAGAAAATGAATAAAACAACCGTAAACATTTCATATTTGTTGTTCGATTTCACGAAAATAGTGATTGTTTAATTTTATTTTGCAGGAAAGCATTGACGATTCTTCAATTTATGGTAAAATAATACACGTTGAGTAAATGAATATTGGAGGATGCGAAAAAGTGGCAGCATACAAGGATTTATCAAAGAAAGAATTATTATCACTAAAAACAGATCTCGAAAAAGAATTTAAAAAAGTAAAGGCAAAGGGCATCAAGCTTGACATGTCCAGAGGAAAGCCGTCAAACGAGCAGCTCAATCTGTCCATGGAGATGATGGACGTCCTTACCAGCGAGTCTGATCTGGTATGCACGGAAGGTGTAGACTGCCGCAACTATGGCGTATTAGACGGTATTCAGGAGGCCAAACAGCTTCTTGCGGATATGATGGAGGTACCGAAGGATAACATTGTAATCTTTGGGAATTCCAGCCTGAATATTATGTATGATACAATTGCACGCTCCATGACCCACGGCGTTATGGGAAGCACCCCCTGGTGCAAACTGGACAAGGTCAAATTCCTGTGTCCGGTTCCGGGATATGACAGACATTTTGCTATTACAGAATATTTCGGTATTGAGATGATCAACGTTCCTATGACTCCTACCGGACCGGATATGGATATTGTAGAGAAGCTTGTAAGCTCTGACCCGGCCATCAAGGGAATCTGGTGTGTGCCAAAATATTCAAACCCCCAGGGAATTACATATTCCGACGAAACCGTGCACCGCTTTGCCAAATTAAAGCCCGCCGCAGAGGACTTCCGAATTTACTGGGATAATGCTTACGGCATCCATCATTTATATGAAGACAAACACGACTACTTGATTGAGATTTTCATGGAGTGTAAAAAGGAAGGTCATCCAGACATGGTATACAAATTTGCCTCCACTTCCAAAATCAGCTTCCCGGGTTCCGGTATTGGCGCCATTGCGGCATCCGATGCCAATTTGGCAGATATCCGAAAGCAGATGAGGATTCAGACCATCGGCCATGATAAGTTAAATCAGCTCCGTCACGCAAGATATTTTGGAGATATCCACGGCATGGTAAAGCACATGAGACGCCACGCAGATATTCTGCGCCCCAAGTTTGACACCGTTCTAAATACACTGGAATCAGAACTGGGCGGACTGGAGATCGGCTCATGGCTGGCGCCCCGGGGAGGCTACTTTATTTCCTTCGACGCGATGGAAGGCTGTGCGAAGGCTATCGTTGCCAAGGCAAAGGAGGCCGGGCTTGTTATGACTGATGCCGGCGCAACCTTCCCTTACGGAAAGGACCCGAAGGATTCCAATATCCGTATTGCACCCTCCTATCCGACGCCGGAAGAGCTCCACGAAGCCGCAAAGATATTTGTCCTCAGCGTCAAGCTGGTGAGCATCGATAAATTATTAGAAAGCAAGTAACATGATGCATGTCAAATCACAATATATCATGTTTCATTGTACAAAATGGCTGACCGTAAATGGTCAGCCATTTTGCATATTTTATCTCAGCCTGCTATTTCTGTACAATATTGATGATCCTTCCCGGAACATAAATCTCTTTTACAATATTCCCGGTCAGCTTACCTGCAATTGCCGCCTTTCCTGCCGCCAGTGCATCCTCCTTTGATGCATCTGCCGCAATCTTGATTACAGATTTGGTCTTTCCGTTAATCTGTACTGCAATCTCGATTTCATCATCCTTCATTGCTCCTTCATCATACATCGGCCATCCGGCTGTAAATACAGACTCTGTTCCGCCAAGCTGTTCCCAGATCTCCTCTGCAATATGCGGGGCAAACGGAGCAAGCAGAACTGCCATATTTTTCAGCGTTTCTATATCAATGCCGCCTGCCTTTTTTGCAATGTCAGTCAGCTTATTAGTATTCTCCATGAATCCGGATATTACCGTATTCAGGCTGAAGTTCTCCAGACGGGTGGTCACATCATAAATCAGCTTATTGCGGACCTTGAGCATCTCCTTGTCTGCCTGGATATTCTTATCCTTGCTGTCCATCACAAGATTCCATACCTTCTTTAAGAATCTGGATACACCGTCAATTCCTCTGTCATCCCACTCAGCATCCAGCTCCGGCGGACCCACAAACAGCTCATACATTCTCAGAGAATCGCAGCCATAGTCACGTACCAGATCATCCGGCGATACCACATTTCCCTTGGACTTGCTCATCTTGATGCCGTTCTTTCCGGTGATCATTCCCTGATTAAACAACTTCTGGAACGGCTCGTCAAAATCGATCACACCGATGTCACACAGGAACTTGGTGTAGAACCGGGAGTACAGAAGATGCAGCACCGCATGCTCCACACCTCCGATATACATATCGACCGGAAGCATCTCGTCTGCCTTCTCTCTGGACACCAGCTCTTTCCTGTTGTGATTATCCACATAGCGCAGGAAATACCAAGAGGAGCCGGCCCACTGAGGCATGGTATTGGTCTCTCTCTTTGCAGGCTTACCACAGCACGGACAGGTGGTATTCACCCACTCCTCAATCCCTGCCAGCGGAGATTCTCCGGTTCCTGTCGGCTCATAGGAATCCACATCCGGAAGCGTCAGCGGCAACTCCTCCTCCGGCACCGGCACACACCCGCAGTCCGGACAGTGTACGATCGGAATCGGCTCTCCCCAATAACGCTGACGGGAAAATACCCAGTCACGCAGCTTATAATTTACCGTTGCACGGCCAATGCCCCTCTTCTCAATGATATGCGGAGCTTCCTTTTTCAGGACAGCCGACTCCATACCATTCCACTCACCGGAATTGATCATTTTGCCGGATGCCTCGGTATAGGCTTCTGTCATATTCTCAATCTCTTTCCCGTCTTTTGCAATAACCTGAACGATCGGGATACCGAATTTCGTTGCAAATTCAAAATCTCTGTCATCATGGGCCGGTACACACATGATTGCTCCTGTACCATAATCTGCCAGTACATAATCCGACAGCCATATCGGCGTCTTCTCACCGTTTAACGGATTCACCGCATAGCTTCCGGTAAATACGCCGGTCTTCTCTTTATCCTGCATGCGGTCAACATTGGACTTCATGGACGCATCGTAAATGTATTTCTCGACAGCTTCCCGCGTCTCATCCGTTGCCAGCTTCGCCGCCAGCTCATGCTCCGGAGCAAGCACCATAAAGGTAGCGCCGTACAGAGTATCCGGCCTGGTCGTATAGACCGTAATCTTCTCATCCATGCCGTCTACCGGGAAGTCAACCTCTGCACCGTAGGACTTGCCGATCCAGTCCGTCTGCATCTTCTTAACCTTCTCCGGCCAGTCAAGCTTATCCAGATCCTTCAGCAGACGCTCCGCATAAGCAGTGATCTTTAACATCCACTGGCGGAGGTTCTTCTTGGTAACCTCTGTGCCGCAGCGCTCGCACTTACCATTAACTACCTCTTCATTGGCAAGGCCTGTCTTGCAGGACGGACACCAGTTGATCGGGAACTCCTTCTCGTATGCAAGTCCTTCCTTGAACATTTTTACAAAAATCCATTGAGTCCACTTATAGAACTCCGGATCTGTAGTATTCACTTCCATATCCCAGTCATAGAGAGCCGCAATCTCATTAATCTGCTTCTTGATATTCGCCACATTCTGAGCCGTAGACTTCGCAGGATGAACGCCCATCTTAATTGCATAGTTCTCTGCCGGCAGGCCGAACGCATCCCATCCCATAGGATGAACCAGATAATATCCCTGCAGCAGCTTATATCTGCTCCATACATCGGAAATCACATAGCCCCTCCAGTGTCCTACATGAAGACCGTTTCCTGACGGATACGGAAACATATCCAGGCAGTAGTACTTCTGCTTCTTATTACCGTCCTTGTCTGTCTTAGGGTTCACCGGGTTCTTCTCCCAGTTCTCTCTCCATTTCTTTTCGATTGCCTTATGATTATAAACAATCCTCTGTGCCATAATTTTCCTTCCTTTCCTTTTATATAAAAAAATGTACCCAGTTCATCCTCCCTGCATGTTTTTATCACATGGGGAACAAAGTTTCCTAATACGATGAAAAAGCCCTTCATCCCGCAAGAGACGAAAAGGCTTGATTTCCGTGGTACCACTCTTATTCACGCGGCTAAGCCGCGTGCACTCGCTGCTTCTATAACGGGAAGTCCCGCTGCCAGCTCATAAACCTTCTATACTTCTATTCACCGACAGAACTCCGAGGCGAGTTGGGAGATTACGTTTCTGCCTTGCACCACCCGGCAGTTCTCTGAAAACGATAGGCTCTTACTACTCCTCTTCTCTGTTTTTCTCTATTTTCTTAGATACGCATTATTATAAGTAGAAACAGAGAAGAAGTCAAGCAGTTTCGCCGATTCGTTACGATTGTCCAGCGCATTCCTGACCCGCCGATTCCAACCCATCTGCAATTAATTCTTTTTTTAGTTGTCCCGCATGTCTCTTTCGTGTATAATGGACTTATAGAATTTGAGCGGTAAAGTTACTCAAAAATATCTACATAAAGGAGTTGTTTCCAATGGTAAATTTATTAACAGGCCCAAAAGGCAGCGGAAAGACACAGAAGATGATGGATCTTGCCAACGAGCAGGTAAAGGCCTGCAAGGGTAATCTTGTATTTTTAAAGAACAGCCACCGCGATACAAGGAATGTAGGCTTTTCCATTCGCGTGGTATGTATGGACGACTATCCGGCAATTACAAACACAGACGGTTATATCGGCTTCTTATATGGAATGTACAGTGCAAATCATGATTTAGAATGCGTATTTATCGACGGTCTTATGAAGCAGACAGAATTTAGTCTGGAGAAGATACCGGTATTTGTTGCAAGGTTAAAGCAGCTCTCTGCCGAGTGCGGTGTTGATTTCTATGTAAGCCTCAGCGCAAAGCAGGAAGAACTGACTGACGAGGCATTCCAGGGCTGTAATTTTATAGCTTAATATGCCGCAAGAGATTCCCGCAGGATATTTCTGTTGCAAATCATCACAAAACAGAACCCCTCAGAGCAGCTCATCAGCTCCGAGGGGTTCTTTGTATCTTCTTTTCCTGCCCTCAGTGTACTTAAGATATACTTAGCACAGGCTTTCATATAATAGCACGATCAGCGGCATACTGATAATACAGAATATCACCGACATCACATTAATCACGCTGGCATATCTGGCATCCCCGTCATAAATCTGCGTGATCTGTGTCACCATTACCGCCGCAGGAGCACTGGCCGCCAGAAGGGACACCAACAGAATATTCTCAGCATCCGCATGAATACCCGTCCGAACTACAGACGCAAACAACACTGCGACGATTACCGGAAATATAACCAGCCGGAACGCACTGATCAGATACGGACGCTTCCGCGTAAACACCCACCTCAGATCCATATTTCCAATCAGCATCCCCACCACCAGCATACTGACCGGACCAATCGCACCGCCAAACCCATCAACCGCGCTCTCCAGCACCTTCGGAATCCGGATTCCGGTGAGAAACAATACAAGTCCGATGACAATTGCTATGATATTAGGATTCAGAATAATATCTTTCAGACGGCAGCGGCCTTTCCCGCCGCTTAGAAGAGACCGCATATGCGTCCATGTCAGGATCGTTGAAACCATCATATAAGCACAGGTATAAAAAACCCATTCCTCTCCCATTACAAAAGACACCAGCGGTACGATCAGATTCCCGCAGTTGGAATAAATCATAGACGCACATTCAATCGGCGTCAAATGCAGCGGCCTGGCCAGCAGGCGGCATCCTGTCGTAAATATAAGCTGTGCCGCCACAGCAGCTGCCGCCGCCAGCGCCATCCCTTTCAGCTTCTCTGCCGTAAAATCTATCTGAAACGACTTAATGATCACACAGGGCGACAGCACATAGGCAGTCAGCCAGGAAATAACCTTACTGTCATCCTCTCTCAATATCTCATATCTCACGATCAGCAGGCCGGCAAATGCAACCAGAAAAAGAACCCCGATCTGCCCGGCCAGCAGTATACTTAATCTCATGTAACTTCACTCTCATCCCTAACAGCCAGACAGTCCAGTCTTTCAACTGAACTGTCCGGCATCTGTCTTATCTGCTTCTTTGAATTATTTTACTTCTTTTACTGATAATACTATATTCGTCTCATCTCCCTCTTTATATTCCAGGGTAATTTCCTGTCCCGCATCATACCGGATAATATCGATATAATCTGCCACAGGCACGTCAAATATAGCATCCGAGCCTTCTACCATCAGATAATAATGGGAATTGCCATCGATAACACTCTGGGCAATCTTTTCAATCCTGCCCGTAATGGACAGCACCTCTCTGGTATCCTCCGCAGTTTCCTTAATTCCATTAGTATATAAAAGCTTCAGATAACTCTCCTCGCACTCGCTGACCGTATCACCGATTGCCACGATCTGATACTTCTGGACATTTACCAGCGCATATTTCTTAACCAGACCCGCATCATCCTTCAGGGCAATAAAATATGTGGGCTCATCCTGAAGGTTCAAAAGCAGCGGGAAGGTAGCTGTATAATGGAGATTCTGTACCTGTCCTTCCGCAGACTCCATCGCCGCCGCCTCGGTTGCTCCTTCCACCTCATAATACTTTGTTTCCATGGTACGCTGGTTTGACAGCATAAATCCCACATTGGACTGGTCGCCATTTACCGAAGTGACACCTGTATACATCCATACATCATCATCCAGAGCCAGATAGTTATAGCCTGAGGTAGTCCGCAGACAGTCTCTCTGTCCTAATACACTGTTCAGGAAGCCATGCTTTAAGGTTCCGTAATAGTCAAACAGATCCACCAGAAGGTCTGCGGAATATGCACGGTCAATCCACTGAGGCGCCTCATCAATCTCATAAGCCTCGCATTCTCCCGTCACCGCATTACAGAGTACCACCTTTCCTACTGTCTCCCCGCCAAACAGCCCGATATTAAACTTCTTCACCGGTGCGATCCAGTACGGTACACCGTCATCGTCAATCTCAAAGCTCAGGGTCCCAAATATATAAGTAGGATATTGAAACCTCAGATGCCGGTAAATATTGCGGTTCAGATACTCGCTGGCAGAATATTTGATCCCCTCCTCCAGCTTCACCAGCTCCGTATTCTGGCTGGCCATATCAATACGGATATACGCAGGAATCCCCTCCGACTGATTCGTGATCCACTTGATAAAGCTTGCATATTTTAACGGTGTCACCCGCACCGGCCGCTCCTTATAATTGATCTGGCTGTAAATATCATCGGCCTCAAACTGGGATACCATATCTACCATGCTTCCCATCTTCCGGTCTCCAAGAATTTCCGCTGTATCCTTATCCAGAAGAGGCACCTTATCAAACGAGATCTCCTCCACATCATCTGCGAAATTTCCTTCTTTCACAGTCATCAGCTTCTGATACTTCTTAGCATTCACGATCGGAGAAGATAAGATGCTTCCAATCACATAGACCACTCCAATCGCAAGCAGAAGCCCGATCAGCGCTCTTGCCGTCTTCGATTCCCGGATCTCCTGCGGCCGCATCCTCTTGCGGACGATATACCATGCCAGTATTACCACAACAAAGCCCAGGATAAAAAACCACGTATCCGAAGAGTGAATATTAATCGCAGGCAGGGAAACATAATAATACAGGCCTGCCAGAATCACCAGTACAATTGCAATCGTAACCTTTTTGGTTGTTTTCATTTTCCATTTGTCCTTTCATAGAGCATAATTTCATTGCTGCTTAGTTTTCATAGCATTATAACACTTTTATCCCGCCTCTTCAAGGCATAGCAGCAATACAGACACGGAAGCTGTACACATGAGGCTGTACACAATTAATATACGACAGCCGCAGTCCGGGACCTGCCCAGACTGCAGCTAAGGAAGCGCTGATTATATTTCGGGATTATCTTCTTATATCATAATTCATATTCATCAGATTTTTAATCGTCTGCACATCATCCGTTATATTACCATCTCCATGAATGGTGTGCTTAATCACGCTGCTTGCAACGGCAAAATTCACTGTATCCTCCGGCGGATAATTTTTCATCATAGCATAAATCAATCCGCCGGCAAATGCATCCCCGCCGCCCACACGATCCAGAATATGAAATGTATGGGTTTTGCTTTCGCAGGTTTTTCCCTGATACCACATATATGCCTTCAGGCTGTTTTCACTTCCGCTGTGGGCGTAACGCACATGCCTGGCAATACACTTTATATTGGGATACTGTGAAATAAACTCCCGGAAGACCGCATCCTGCTGTTCCATACTTGGATGATACGGAATACCCTCCTTATAATCCGTTCCATCCGGTCCGGGAAGGTGGTATGGCTCAATCCCCAGCAATACATCCACATACGGCAGGCATCTGGTGCAGTAATCCCTCGCCTCCTCCCAGTTCCAGAGGGTACTTCGGAAATTCCCGTCAAAGCTGACCGTCATATCCATTCTCCGGGCGGCCTCCAGACACCGCAGGATCAGCTTTCTTGGACCTTCCCCCAGCGCCGGTGTGATTCCAGACAGATGAAGCCAGTCATATCCCGATAGCAGCTCTTCCACATCAACCTTAGAAAAATCATATTCCGTCATTGCGCTGTGCTTCCGGTCATAAATCACCTTGCTGGCGCGGATTCCGTACCCCGTCTCCAAAAAATAGGTTCCCAGCCGGTGAGTAGGCACTTCTTCCTTTGACGCACGTATCACCGGGGTACAATGCACATCATTGCTCCGCAGCATCCGGACCGCGCTCTTGCCAAGACTATTATCCGGCACTACCGTAAAGAATGTACTGTCTATTCCCAGATTAGCCAGAGCCAGGGCAATATTCGCCTCGCTTCCGCCATAGCTCGCCTGAAAGCTGCCCGCCATACGTATTTTTCCATAATCAGGCGGCGTCAGCCGGAGAAGCACCTCTCCAATTGTAATAAATTTCATGACTTATACTCCTTCTGTCTACTTTTCATATAGTTATCAGCGCTGTACCCGGGCTCCTGCGCCGCCCATAATGGCTTCAACCTCTTTTCTGCTTGCCATCGTGGTGTCTCCGGGCGTCGTCATTGCCAGAGCTCCGTGAGCCGCTCCATAATTCACCGCTGTTTCAGCATCTCCTGTAGTCATCAAGCCGTAAATCAGCCCCGATGCAAAGGAATCTCCGCCGCCCACGCGGTCTAAGATCTCAAGGCCCTTGTAATCCTTAGCCTTGTATATTTCGCCGTCTGCCCAGCAGATTGCGCTCCAGTCATTGACCGTTGCCGTCTTTACTGTCCGCAGCGTAGTAGCCACAGCCTTAAAATTCGGATATGCCGCAGCCGCCTCATTGATCATCTTACGGTAACCGTCCAGATTCAGTTCCTTCAGATTCTCATCATTTCCCTCAATCTCAAAACCAAGACAGGCCGTGAAGTCCTCCTCGTTTCCAATCATCACATCCACATATTCCGCAATTTCCTTATTGATCTCCTGTGCCTTTGCCTGACCGCCGATGGCGCTCCACATAGACGGACGGTAATTCAAATCGTAGGAAACGATAGTGCCGTATTTTTTCGCAGTCTTAATTGCCACAAGCACCGTCTCGCAGGACTGCTCGGAGAGCGCCGCATAGATACCGCCGGTGTGCAGCCAGCGCACTCCCAGCTCTCCAAAAATATATTCAAAATCAAAATCCTCCGGCGACGCTTTGGAAATCGCAGTGTTTGCCCGGTCAGAGCAGCCCACTGCACCCCGGATGCCGTAGCCGCGTTCGGTAAAATTAATCCCGTTCCGGCAGACTCTTCCGATTCCATCCGTCTTCATCCATTTAATCAGAGAGGTATCCACTCCGCCCTGAAGAATGAAGTCTTCCATCAGCATTCCCACTTCATTATCCGCAAAGGCAGTAAGAATGGCAGTATTCATGCCAAAGCACCTGCGCAGCCCTCTTACCACATTGTACTCGCCGCCGCCCTCCCAGGCACGGAAGCTTCTTGCCGTACGGATACGGCCCTCCCCCGGGTCAAGCCGGAGCATGACCTCTCCGAGGGATACTGCGTCATATTTACATTCATTACCGGGTCTTAAATTCAGCTTCATCTTCATTTCCTCCTACTTAATCCCGTCCGCGGATTTCCTTCACAAGCGCCGCCGCTTCCCTTGTCATTTCACAGATTTTGTCAAACTCTCCTGCTTTGATCAGATCTCCCTTAACCATCCAGCTTCCGCCGCAGCACAGAATTTTGTCACAGCTTAAATACTCCTTCAGATTCTTTGCGCTCACTCCGCCTGTAGGCATGAATTTTAACATGGTATAAGGCGCCGCCAGCGCTTTAATAGTAGACACGCCCCCAAACTGCTCTGCCGGAAAGAATTTCACAACCTTAAGTCCCCTTTTTACTGCCTGAGCCGCCTCTGACGGAGTAATGCATCCCGGAAATACAGGGATCTTACGCTCGATACAGTAATCCACGATCTCCGGGTCAAATCCGGGACTGACGATAAATTTTGCCCCGGCCCGGACCGCGCAGTCCGCCTGCTCCGTTGTAAGCACGGTACCTGCACCCACCAGCATCTCCGGAAAATTCTCCGCCATTTTACGAATTGATTCTTCCGCCGCAGCTGTGCGGAATGTAACCTCCGCACAGGGCAGTCCTCCTTTGACCAAAGCTTCTGCCAGCGGCAGGGCATCCTCTGCATTCTCCAGTACAACAACCGGCATTACGCCGAACTTTTCCAGCCTCTTTTCCATGATTCCCATCTCCTAATCTTATTTGTCATATTCCAAATAGGCGCCCTTCATCGGACTTGCCGCCAGCTCGCTGAACAGACGCAATACACCCTTCTGATACTTTGGCGGGCGCGGCTTCCAGCCTTTCCTTCTCTCAGCAAGCACCTCGTCAATCTCTTCCATAGACTTCCGTTCGCCTGCAACTCCGACAATATTCAGCTTCCGCTCAAATACATCAATCTCTATCAGATCCCCTTCTTCAACCAGCGCAATCGGCCCGCCGTCAACAGCCTCCGGACTGCAGTGTCCGATTACCGGTCCTGTAGATGCGCCCGAAAAACGGCCGTCAGTAATCAGCGCAATGCTGCGCCCCAGCTCCTTGTCGCTGCTGATCGCCTCTGAGGTATAGAACATCTCTGGCATTCCGCTTCCTCTTGGTCCTTCGTAGCGGATAAATACCGCATCTCCTTTTTCAACCTTGTGCTTTAACACCGCATCCAGACATTCTTCCTCACTGTCAAAGGGCCTAGCCCGAAGAACCGCCTTGTACATCTCCGGCGGGCAGGCTGTATGCTTGATCACAGCCCCCTCCGGTGCAAGGTTTCCCTTCAGTACCGCCACGCTTCCATTGGTTCCGATTGCCTGATCGTAAGGACGGATAATGTCCTCCTTCGTCACATTCACCCCGTAACGCTTATTAAAATCCTCCAGCCAGCGGTTACATTTCTCATAGAATCCATTTTCCTTCAGCTCTTTCAGATTCTCTCCCAGTGTCTTTCCGGTCACCGTCATAACATCCAGATGCAGATGCTCCCTGATCTCCTCCATAATTGCCGGAACACCGCCTGCATAGTAGAACACCTCAGCAGGCCAGCGCCCTGCCGGACGGATATCCAGCAGATAGTGTGCGCCCCGGTGCACCCTGTCAAAGGTATCTCCGGTAATCTCAATACCAAATTCATGTGCCAGCGCCGGAAGATGCAGCAGGCTGTTGGTGCTGCCGGAAATGGCGGCATGAACCAGAATCGCATTCTCAAAGCTCTCCATCGTCACAATATCGCTCGGCTTCATACCCGGCATCGTTGCAAGCCTCACAGCCTGCTGTCCAGCCCTGTACGCATATGCCTTAAGGTCCGGGCTCACTGCTGGCATCAGGGCGCTTCCCGGAAGCGCAAGGCCAAGCGCCTCTGCCATAATCTGCATGGTAGAGGCTGTTCCGATAAATGAGCAGGCGCCGCAGCTAGGGCATGCATTGCATTTCGCCCAATCCAGCTCCTTCTCATCAATCTCCCCCCGCTCATACTGCGCACTGTACATGCCCAGCTGCTCAAGCGTCAGCATCTGCGGGCCTGCATTCATAGTTCCTCCCGGCACTACCACTGCCGGAATATCCACTCTGGCAAGCCCCATCAGATTCGCCGGCATTCCCTTATCACAGCTGGCAAGATACACTCCGCCGTCAAAGGGTGTTGCATTTGCATGGATCTCTATCATATTTGCTATCATTTCCCGGCTTGCAAGGCTGTAATTAATTCCGTCTGTCCCCTGGCTCTCGCCGTCACAGATATCTGTAGCAAAATATCTTGCTCCATAGCCGCCCGCGGCTGCCACGCCCTTCCGTACCTCTTCTACCAATTCATCCAGATGTCCGCTTCCCGGATGGCTGTCGCCAAATGTACTTTCAATCATAATCTGGGGTTTCGCAAGATCCTCCGGCTTCCATCCGGTCCCGATACGGAGCGGATCAAGCTCCGGCGCAAGCTTACGCATTTCCTGACTAACTAATTTCATACTATTCCTCCTGTTCCCGTTTCTTATACAATACAAAGACTGCTTTCCTGTCTCTTATGCAAAGAACGAAATAATCAAAGCTACGATAAATCCTGTTCCTCCAACCAGAGTCTCCATAATCGTCCATGTTTTCAGCGTTGTCTTTTCGTCTAATCCAACCAGTGATTTTACCAGCCAGAAGCCGGAATCATTGAAGTGTGAGCATACGGTAGCTCCTCCTGCCACTGCCATTACAACACATGCCAGATACAAAGGCGACAAATCCGCAATTCCCGGCAGCGCCGCGATAATTCCTGCCGCCATTGTCATGGCTACCGTTGCAGAACCTACGCAGATACGAACCAAAGCCGCCACAACAAATGCGATCAGTACGATCGGAAGATTTGCAGAGGATACTGCGTTCCCGATCACGTCGCCAAGTCCTGAATACTGCAGCATATACCGCAAAACACCGCCGCAGGCAGTAACCAGAAGAATCAGGCCCGTAGGCTCCAATGATTTTGTCATGATCTTCTCAAGCTCAGGCAGCGTATATCCATGCTTTGTTCCAAGGAGGTACATTGCCGCCAGCGTCGCAAGCAATAATGCCATAAACGGCTGTCCCAGGAATGAAAGGACTGGTTCTACTCCTGCCATTGCAGGCACAACACCGGCAATAGACTTTAATACAATCAATACAAGCGGAATCAAAATAATTCCCACAACGGTTCCAAAGCCCGGAAGCTTTGATTCATCAAATTCTTCTTGATTCGCAATATGCTCTGGAACAGGCACATAATATTTCTTACCGCAGATGGAGCCCCAAACTGGCCCGGAAACAACCATTGCTACAAAGCCGCACAGAACACCGATCACGATTACAATTCCAAGATCCACATCCAGCATGGTTGCAACCAATACCGGACCCGGTGTAGGCGGGATAAATGCGTGTCCGACTGCAAGACCGGCAAGCAGGGGAACCGCATAAAACAAGGATGACCGCTTCGTCTTCTTTGCCAGTGAAAATGCCAGCGGAATCAGGATGATCAAACCGGCATCAAAGAAAACCGGCATCGCAATCACAAGACCTGTAATACCCAGCGCCCAGGCCGCTTTCTGATCGCCAAATTTATTTACCATCGTAACGGCCAGCGTCTGCGCACCGCCCGATGCTTCCAGTATCGCTCCGAACATAGACCCCAGACCGACCAGCAGGGCAATCCCCTTCAGGGTGAGACTGATACCGTCATCCACCGCCGTTACAATATCCTCAAATGGCATTCCCGCAATCATGCCAATCGCAACAGCTCCGATCAAGATCGACAGCATTGCATGAATCTTAAACTTAATAATTAACACCAATAGGATAGCCAATCCTATCACTGCGGCCAAAATCAGCCTCGTAGAATTTAAAGTTGCCGTAGCTTCCATTTTCGTACCTCCTCATGATTCTCTTTTTTTGTTTTAAACATCTGACGTCTTATGTTTTTATGATTGAATTATACAAAATCCCATCTTCTTTGTAAATACATCTGATGTATTTTGTTTTCTTTCTATCTTTTGCATAAAAAAAGAACCTGTTTTCCACAAAAACAAGCTCTTTTTTATGCAATTTCACTATATTCCTTTTAATATCAATGCCTTTTCCTGTGTACGGACTCCTAATACATCAGATGTCTCTTTCCAAAACCAAGCTGCCTTCTCAAACCCCCTGCCCTTTTCCTGCATCCTGCACTTCTTTTATCTGCATTAACATCTGACGATTATAGGTCAGGTGCATGATGGAAGCATATCTGGCTCCGGCGCAGTCCCCTTTTTCGATAGCCTCCACAATCGCTCTGTGGGTATAGATGGTTTCCTGCAGCAGCTTCCGCTTCGTAAGGTTTACAAAGGACATAACAGAACTCTGGATAATCGGCTGAAGGATCTCTATCACCCGGTTCTTGCTGCATTTCGCTATATAGGTGTGAAATTCCATATCCTTATTCGCATGGTTCTTCCCCGAAACAAACAGTTCCTCCGTCTCATCACACAGCTTCTTTAGCTGCTGCTTGTCTTCCTCCGCCGCATGTTCCGCCGCAAGAGCCGCAACATTCGGCTCAATCATCAGACGTACCTCCACCAGCTCCAGCGCCAACTCGTATTTGTCCGAAAACTGGGAAAATCCCAGCGGGTCATCCTCCAATTTATTCGTGCTGACCACATAGGTTCCCGAACCCCGGCGCACCTCCAGAATCCCCTGAGACACGAGGCTCTTCACCGTTTCGCGGATCGTACTCCTCCCCACGCCGAATCTCTCGGCAAGCTCATATTCATTCGGAATCTTCTGGCCGATTTCAACCGGCTCCTTTAAAATATAATTCATCAGCTCATCCTCAACCTGGGAGGCAAGCAGCTTTTTATTCATCTTTTCAAACTGATACATCCTATTCTCCTTCTCATAATGTCTCCTGTCCAATCAGACATCAGACCTTTGCAATTCATCATATCATTTTTCCTGAATAAACTCAACCAGCAGCAAAGAGTAATCTCAATTTATACATGCCTTGGAGCCACAGTTAGCAGTTAGTTCGTTGGAATGTTGCCACGCCTTGTCTCCTATGCTGTAGTTTTCTCCGGTGAGCCGGACAGCTGTCGGAACTGTGACTCCAAGGCATGTATAAATAATCGGGGATGTGCCCGAAAGCACATCCCCTTAAAACCACTTTTATTCTTCCGCCGCACGTTTTGCAATCTCTGCTTCCTGCACGTCAGACGGCGCCTGCTCATAGCGGGCAAATTCATACTCGTAGGTACCTCTGCCGCCTGTCATAGAGCGGAGCACGGTACAGTATCCAAACATACCCGTCATCGGTACGTCTGCCTCAATCGCAGTCCTGCCTCCGCCTACCGGATTCATACCGAGCACCCGGCCGCGGCGCTTATTCAGGTCGCCCATTACATCACCGGTATAATCATCCGGAACCGTTACCTTCACGGATGCGATCGGCTCTAGCAGAACCGGCCCGGCCTCCATAAAGCCTTTCTTAAATGCCTGGATCGTTGCTGTCTTAAATGCCATCTCCGAAGAATCTACCGGATGGTAAGATCCATCGTACAGAGTCGCCTTCACACCCACTACCGGATATCCTGCCAGAGGTCCTTTCAGGACAGATTCCTGAAGACCTTTCTCTACAGCCGGGAAGTAGTTCTTCGGAACCGCTCCGCCTACTACAACCTCTTCAAATACATAAGGCGTTTCCAAATCTCCTGACGGCTCGAATTTCATCTTAACATGGCCGTACTGTCCATGTCCGCCGGACTGTTTCTTATACTTGGTATCCACATCCGAATTCTTCTTCAATGTCTCGCGGAATGCAACTCTAGGAGTCTCCAGCATAATCTCACATTTATACCTTGCGGCCAGCTTGCTTGCGATGATCTCAAGATGCTGGTCGCCCATACCATAAAGCAGGGTCTGGCGGTTCTCACTGTCGTTCACCACCTTGATGGTAACATCCTCTGCCATCATTCTCTGCAGAGCCTGAGAGACCTTGTCCTCATCGCCTTTATTCTTGCAGGAATACTTCATATATGTATAAGGCTTAGAATACTCGGTCTTTCCATACAGAACCTGATTCGCCTTAGTAGACAGAGTATCGCCGGTCTTTGTGCTGGACAGCTTGGCAATAGCGCCGATATCGCCGGCAAACATCTCGCTTACTTCCACCGGCTTGTTGCCGCACATGGTATAGATCTTGCCAAGCTTCTCCTCTGTCTCTGCACCTGCATTATACAGAACATCGTCGCCCTTCAATACGCCGGAGCATACCTTAACAAAAGAATATTTGCCGATAAATGGGTCAACCATTGTCTTAAATACATACGCAGATTTTGCAGCGGCAAAATTATAATTTGCCTCAAACATCTCGTTGGTTGTCCGGTTAATGCCAACACACTCCCTGCAGTCCGGACTAGGGAAGAAACGAACGATATCGGATAACAGATTCGCCACGCCCTGTGCCTGAATATTAGAACCCATGGCAACCGGAACAATGCTGCCGCCCATAACCTCTGTACGCATTGCCGCGCGGATCTCTTCTACGGAGAATTCATCTCCCTCAAAATATCTGTCCATAAACTCTTCACTGGTCTCTGCAACAGACTCCAATAATTTCTCGCGGTAGCTCTCTACATATTCCATGCAGTAATCCGGAATCTCGCACTCTTCTCTTGTGCCGATGCCGGTATACTTTCTTCCAGCATTCTTGATCAGATTCACATAGCCTACAAGCTTCTCATTCTCACGGATTGGTGAAAAATGCGGCGCAATCACCTTGCCATATCTCTCTGTCAGATCCTCTACGATCTGGCGGAAGCTGGCATCGTCCACATCCATCTCCGTCACATATACCATACGGGGCAGGTTGTACTTATCACACAGCTCCCATGCCTTCTCCGTTCCGACCTCCACGCCTGCTTTTCCGGATACTACAATAATAGCCGCATCGGCCGCGCTTGCCGCCTCTTCTGCCTCACCCACAAAATCAAAATATCCGGGAGTATCCAGCACGTTGATCTTCGCCTTCTCCCACTCAATCGGAATCAGGGTTGTACCAATTGAGAATCCGCGTTTCTGTTCCTCTTTATCAAAATCGCTGATCGTATTGCCGTCGGTCACTTTTCCCATACGGTTTGATGCGCCTGATACATAAGCCATGGCTTCAACAAGACTTGTCTTTCCACATCCTCCATGTCCCAGCAGAACTACGTTTCTGATCTCGTCTGTTCTGTATACCTTCATATTCGCTGCCTCCTTAAAAATAAGTTCTCATGGATATATTGTACTAAATTTTCTTCCGTGTTACAACTATTTTATCGGTTTTTCACAAAATAAAGGATTACCATATTACCCCGGCCCTTCTAATTTTTTTATCCAGCCTGCAAAATGCGGACACTTTTCTTTCATAGTTTTAATACCCACAGCCTCCGCTGCAATTGTTCCATCCGAAACCTTCTGATAATAGGGATATACTCGCAATATCCTTTTAGACGGTGCTGTCTGCTCACTGTTATTTATATGTTCAGGAGTAGGAAATTTTTTCACCTCTTTCTCTAATTCAGCAATTGCTGCGGATTTCATCCCCGATGCACAAAAACCATTTATATCTGAGAAAAGCAGTGCCTCATACTCATGCATTTGAATATATGGAAAGAATTCGATACACGACAATTCCTGATTCAAATTTTTCCATATTTGTTTCTCAATATCAGATGCTATTGTCTCTGGTTCTGCTTTTATTCCTCCTGTATACTTTTGGACTCCCGGTACGTCCTTTGGAAGCTTATAATAATCCAGCATTGTTGTAAGCCTTGAAGAAGAATCCTTTCCCAGACTCATAAGCTCCTTGCGGATGCGAGAATAATTTGAAACCCCTCCCAATACGATTGGCCGCATATAGATTCTGTGTAGTTCAAAATAAGGCGCTAATAGTTTCTTTATAAAGCTCTCTTCCGACTGGCCTTCACATAATATATTAATATATCGATACTCCATTACGGACGCCCTCCGATAAGATTCTTCTGCCAGATTTCTCCCAATGTATAATCCTCCATCCACTCCTGCAGTTCTTTCGTGTCCAGCCTTTTAAAAGATGTCTGTCCATTCATGTTTTCGGTTACAATAATATCCTCGGGCCTGAATTGGTTAATAAACTCAGTTGACTGCGTTGCAGCTATCACTTGTCGTTTACCTGCATACTTTTTTATAAGTTCAGCAATAACCGTAATTGCATATGGATGTAGTCCAAGCTCCGGCTCGTCAATACAAATAACATCATTCCGCATCTCCTTCGGTTGACATAGCAATGTCACCATGCAAATAAAACGTAACGTTCCATCTGATAACTGATCTGCACTAAATGGAATCTCACACCCGTCTTTTTTCCATTCCAGACGTATTATCTCTTGATTTAAGGGATTCACACGCAATACAAAATCCCTGAAATAAGGTGCCGCTAAACGTACCAGCCGGACAATATAGTCATACGAAGCCTGATCCGTCATTTTAATACGATAGAGGATTGCCGCAATATTCCTGCCATCTTCCGCCAATTCAATATTATCATGTATGCTGCAGAATGCTTTCACCGGAGAGGAACTACTGGTATCATGGAAATGATAGGTTTCTATATCATTTAACACTCTGGTCTCTTTCACTATCCCGGAATCTTTTAATTCCGAAAAGCCGTCTACCGCATAACGATTTGTCTGCTCAATATAATTATATATTCCCTGCTGTGCAAAATAGCACTCATCTGCACTTCCCGCCTTCACCCGTCCATAAAACTCATACCTTTCCCGCTTGATGCTAAAGTAACATTCATTTGTCTGCTTCCTGCCATTATAAAGGAGTGCATTAATTCCGCCTTGTTCCATAACATAGCTTTGAAGTTCATGTTCCCGAATACACTGCATCATATTAAAAAAAGAAAGCAAGTTAGACTTACCAGCTCCATTTTCTCCGATTAGGATATTGATATCCGTAAACTTAATAGAAACATCTTTTATTGACTTATACCCCTTTATTAACAATTCAGATAATCGGTTCATCACTTCCGCCCTTCCATATAATTTATAAAAAGATTGTCTGTTCTTTTGTCTGCAGATCCTTTAATGTCAATCATCATTTTCATAAAGCCACACAAACATACTATCATAATCCATTTTCCCTTTCAAGATACAGTTCATGCGGTTCCCAAGTGTTTTGGAAAGCGGATGATAAGACGGCTGCAAAACTCAAAATATAGTGGTATGCGTAAAAAAGTTCTGTTATAATAGAGCATGGTATTTAGTACCTTTTTTTGACTGCGAAACGATTACAAATGAAATATTATTTTCTATCACAGTTATATATACAGAAACAACTATACGAAAGGAATGACAACTATGGATTCTAGGAAAATCGGCTTTATCGGGCTCGGACTCATTGGCGGCTCTATCGCAAAGGCAGTACGCCGGTATTATCCCGATGATGAGATTATTGCTTTCGATCATAATAAGGAAACCCTTGCTCTGGCAACAAAGGAATCGGTCATCCATGTTGCCTGTACCTCCATTGATGATAACTTCAAATGCTGTGACTACATCTTTCTGTGCGCTCCTGCTGGATTTAACACCTCATATCTGAAGGAACTGCTTCCATATCTTCACAGCGGACTGATACTGACCGACGCAGGAAGCGTCAAGACCCCCATCCATGAGGAGGTTACAAGACTGGGACTGGAGGAATATTTTATCGGCGGGCATCCCATGGCAGGCTCTGAAAAAAGCGGTTTTGCCAATTCCAAACCGCTGCTGATTGAAAATGCATATTTCATCCTGACCCCCTCTGCCAAAACCCCGGCGGAAAAGGTTGAGGCCTACAAAGCTTTTGCAGAATCCCTGCACTCTATCCCGCTGGTACTGGACTATCAGATACACGATCAGGTAACCGGCACCATCAGCCATCTGCCCCATATTATCGCGGCCTCTCTGGTGAATTTCGTCAAGGACACAGACACTCCGGATGAACTGATGAAGCATCTGGCCGCAGGCGGCTTCAAGGACATCACAAGAATCGCCTCCTCCTCTCCTACCATGTGGCAGCATATCTGCACACAGAACCAGAATAACATCTCCCGGATCTTAGGAGACTACATCCACGCCCTGTCACAGGCCAAGGAAATGATCGACCAAAAGCAGGAAAACGGAATTTATGAAATGTTCGGCCATGCCGGAAGCTACCGCGATTCCATGCCGGACAGCTCCGCAGGGCTCATCAAGAAAGCCTTCTGCATTTACTGCGACATTCCCGATGAATCCGGTGCAATCGCCACCATTGCCACGATTCTGGCATCCAATGCGATCAATATGAAAAATGTCGGAATCGTCCACAACCGGGAATTTGAAGAAGGCGTCCTGCGGATCGAATTTTATGACGAGACCTCCTGCAGCAGGGCTGTAGCCCTGCTCAAGAAACACCGCTATATCATATATGAACGTTAATGCCAAACTAATACGAATTAAGAAACGAGGAATGCACGATGGAAATCACACCAGCCAAAAAGCTCCGCGGGGAGGTCACGATCCCCGGCGACAAATCCATTTCCCACCGCTCCGTCATGTTTGGAGCCATTGCTAAGGGAACCACAGAAATTGCCAATTTCCTGCAGGGCGCGGACTGCCTTGCGACCATAGGCTGCTTTCAAAGCATGGGAATTGATATTGAGAATACACCAGACCGGATTCTGGTACACGGCAGGGGACTTCACGGACTAACAAAGCCCTCCGGCATCCTGAACACCGGAAACAGCGGCACCACCACACGCCTGATCTCAGGCATTCTTGCCGGGCAGTCCTTTTCTACCGTGCTCTCCGGGGATGAATCCTTAAATTCCAGACCAATGGCACGTATCATGGAACCCTTAAATTCCATGGGGGCGCGCATTACCAGTATCAACGGAAATAACTGCGCTCCTCTTCAGATTGACCCCGGCGCTCTCCACGGATTTTCGTATGAATCCAACGTGGCATCCGCACAGGTCAAATCCGCCATTCTTCTCGCCGGACTTTATGCTGACGGCGAAACCTCTGTTACAGAGCCGGTACTGTCCCGCAACCACACGGAACTGATGTTAAACAGCTTCGGCGCCAGAGTTTCCTCCAGAACAGAAGCAGACGGACGGGCTTTAGCCTCCGTCCTGCCATGTGAAGAATTGTATGGACAGAAAATCACGGTGCCCGGCGATATTTCCTCCGCCGCATATTTCATTGCGGCAGGGCTTTTAGTCCCCGGTTCGGAAATCCTGATCAAAAATGTAGGAATTAACCCGACCCGGGCAGGACTCCTGACTGTCTGTGAAAATATGGGCGCGGATATTACATACCTGAGCAAGACCTCTGCCGGAGGCGAGCCTGTGGCAGATATTCTGGTAAAGCACTCACCGCTGGAGGCCGTCACTGTAGAAGGAAGCATCATTCCCACATTGATCGATGAGCTTCCCATGATTGCCGTTATGGCGGCATTTGCGAAAGGAACCACCATCATCCGGGATGCCGCAGAGCTGAAGGTAAAAGAAACCAACCGAATCAATACCGTCACAGAAAACCTAAAGGCCATGGGCGCAGATGTCACGCCGACAGATGACGGTATGGTCATCCGGGGACGCGGTACGCTGAAAGGCGCCCGCATCAACAGCCATCTGGACCACCGCATCGCCATGGCATTTGCCATAGCCGGACTTGCCGCCACAGGAACCACCGTTATTGAGGGAAGCCGGTGCGTAGACGTATCCTATCCGGCATTCTTTGAGACGCTGGATTCTCTAAAATAATCTGGAATAATATTATTCTAAGGAAGCGTTTTAATCAGCGTTTCCAAAAAACAAAGCGGCCTTGGTATAAGCAAATTTGCACTTATACCAAGGCCGCATGGCTTTTATCGTACTACATATCTTGCCGCCTCTTCTATTCTGGAAGATTTCTTTCTGCCAGCACCACTTCTCCATTCCCCACCACAATATCTACAAGAGTTCCCCGCTTATATTCTTTCCTCTGCTGCTTCTCTACAACCTGGCTCTGAAATTCCCCTTCGGAATCTCTATATCTTACTCTGAACGGCGATGACGTCTCTATCAGCCCTTTTCCTCTGTATACGCTCTCGATCGTCCTGATCTCTATGTCCTTTAATCTTCGGTTCCATCTTAACATCAGGCTACCCAGCGTAAGAAAATATAATAACAGCATGATAAGAACCGCCAGCAGTGTGATTCTCCGTGCTACTGCAAGAAAGAATGTAATAAATGCTCCCTGATATAAAGCGGCAAACAGCAGCGTCTGCCTCCTCAATTTTAATTCTCTTTTCTTTGACCACTCCCGGTACTGTCCTGCTGAAAGCTGTCTTAATGGCATAAGCTCATACTTCACTTCTTCCCATTCTTTAAACGGCTCCTCTCTAAAATAATAATCAAATGCTAAAAGGCTGCTATTATATACCGCATTAGTAACTGCTCAGATAAACCCAAAACACTATTCTATTAAATGAATTACTGCATAAAGAGGCAGACGCTATCAATGGGGTTAATACAGATAAATAAAAAATTCCACATAAAGAACACGCAATTGCAAAATGCATAATACTATCTGATTTATTTGCCTCCCGCACTTCCGATAGTATTCTTCCACATCCTAATATTGGAAAATTTATTAATGCAATCAAAATAATATAATCTCCCAACCCAAAACCCAACATGATATCTTCCCTCACTTTTCTGAATTAATATGCCGCACTTCACTCCCACTAAAATATGAATTCCTTTGTCTATAGTTATTGCCCCTTGCTTGTCCATGCATTTTATCATTATAAAAAAGAAATACGCTTATTTTTTAGAAATAGCAAAACACTTCCAGAGTATATAGCCTATGTTTTAGCCTGTATATGGTTCTATAGATTCACTTATTCTTCTTATAATTTCTTTTTCAGTTACCTCGGGAATATTTTTTCCAGTTTCTTTAGTCCAACAGCAAAAACTTTGCAAGTGGATTGAATTGTATTAATTCCAATCGTATTGATAAATTTATCCTGAGCCTTGTTTTTCTCTGGATCAAGCAGCTCCATTTCCTCTATTTGAATCTTTGCTTGTATAAAGTAATATGCAGATCCATATAAATACATTTCTGCTACATTTCCTTTATATTCGAGTTCTTCAACTCTCATAACCTTCATCCTCCCCATATTTAAATCAATCTCTACACATATTCTTTCTCCATTCGCATTCCAACTTTTCTCAAATTTCACATCTTTTCTCAAAATTGCGAAAAAGCACAAAAAAATCACCATATCGAAATATGATGATCTTCTACAATCAATATTATTTTCTTATTGCAAAATTTAGGCAAAAAATACCCACCATCGTTCTTAGTTTGATGGTTGGTAAATAATTAATTTATTTTTTTACTGTTTTCAATTCTACCAAATACCTGCTACCCTTTTCCGTAATAACAATTCCTTCAGCTACACCACCTTTAATTAAATTTGCTTGGTAATATTTTATTAAACCAAGCGCAGAAAGTTGTACTTTTACTGTCTGAGCACAATCATGATTTATATATGAGATATTAGCATTATAAGCATAATTTATTGCTTCTATCAATTTTCTACAAAATCCATCAAAATTTGTAGGTGCCGTAAGATATGGAGCAACAGCCGAAAAAATTTCATTCCATGTTAGAACTATTTCTATATCTTTTGAATAATGTTTACGCCTATCATCAAATCCTGTTAATGTTCCACGAATAGTAAATACATCATCTCCAAAAGCAATATTATCTGTTTCTCTCGTCAACTCATCATACTTTCTTTTTATCTCTTTATATTTTCTTTCAATGTTTTCCTTTTCTTTTCGCAATTCATTGATTTGAGATAATAACTCAACACTATCCTCAATATTTCCTCTTGTCCATCCCATTTGCGGATTGTTTGCAACTTCTTCTATTAGACTAATAATAACCGATGATATTAACTCAGATGATGTATGCCACATTTTACAAAGTCTTCCATCTGATACTTTAGACCTAAATTTTTCTAATAATTCACGGTTTTTATCGTCTCGTTTTTCTACTGGCAGATTATCAGGATCATCATGAAGAAATGCTAATACAGGAATCCCTTTTTCAACTGCATAATCATATTCTTGCTCTGTAAAACTTTTTCCTGTGCTTGAATTTATAGAGCCATATCTTCCACCTATAATAAGAACATAATAATCACAAGTATCAATAATTTTCTTGATATATTTAAACTGTTCATCGTTAGAAGCAGCAAACATTTCCATTCCTGCCGGTATATATTTAGCATTTAAAAGTCCCTGTATAATCGCTTTTCTTTCTTCTTCTAAATCTGTAAACGTGGAACTGACAAATACCTGATAGCGTTTATCCATATCCTTTATCTCCTGTCTATGTAATATAGGAAAATCATATCACACCATCCACCAACATTCAATTATCAAACTCTTTAATAGCCTTTTAAGTGCAAATGTGCTCTACTTGTGTAAGACTTTGTTTCAAAAGCCAATAAAATGATTTATCTTCAGAGGAAAGAAATAGCCGCCAACTACTGCGAATAGCTGACGGCGGTTTAAGTAACTGCTAATCACTTTTGAGGGTAGCCGCTTCTTTGGTTTCCCTTCTGTATATAATATAACACATGGTTTATCATGTATCAAGAATTAATTAAATTCTATTGTCTCAGTAACATATTTAATAAGCATGATTTTTTCATAATAAAATGCATATTGTAAAAGATTTCTGCATATGCTATAATGCCAGTAGGCAAAAGAAATGAAAAGTCCACGTTGACGAAAGAGTGAATCCCCAAACCGTATTGCAGTACAGTCTGGGGATTCTTCTTTTCTTTTATACTGGCAGAGCACCCAGTAGGTTATTTGTTGCTCTTGTCATCGCTGTCTAACCATTTGATGATGTAGTGGCAAGCTACACCAGCCGCAACAGTGACTAAAAAAGAAATGAAAAACTCCAACGCTGACACCTCCTCCCTGTTGCTGGGTATCGGTGAGCAACATAAAAATTATAACATAATATTTGATATTCTTCTATCTTTTCCTCAATAACATAGGATTCGTCGTGTATAAAAATTAATTATGTTTTACCTGTTTTTAATCTATTACGCCTCAAATAGCCACCAAATCCCGTCCACCCAACATTTCCCTACTCATAACTACAAAGTCCAAATCTACCCAAATAACAGCCATTTATACCATTATATAGGATGAACAACCATGTACTACGCAGTCTTAATCCAATTCTTATTTCCCAAAACAAAAAGGACTGGAAAACCAATCCTTTATACCTTCATATCTATATGACCGCTTTCTTTTTAATCATAATCCCACAACCCAACGCATCAAGTATGTTGCAAAATGTTTGTAATGACGGACTATGATTCTTTTTTCTAATCGAGATATCGCTTGTTGTGTGTTCCCTGTCATTTTTGCAAGTTCTGATTGAGAAATATTCTCTTGTTTGCGTATTTCAATTAATTTGTCAACTAACTCTTTGATATCCACATCGATTTTGCATGCATCCTGATAACCTGCATAATGCGATATATCATAACGTGATAACGGCGGTGTTTCTATCCTTTTTTCTCCGCGCATTACACTATACGCCAACTTTATGACTGACTCAAATTCTTCTTCCTTCTGCTTAATCCACTCCTCATGATCCTGCCGTTCTACAAATATTTGTACCCTTATGTATATCATTATACACAGTACAAAAAATATCTTTCCATTTTCATAATCTACTTGTGAAATAATAGTTGTATGTGTAACACCTTCCCCATTATGATCCCAATATAACAAATCGCCAACCTGAACATTATTGTTTTTTAAAATATTTTTTATCTCATCAATAATATTCCCATTTTTCATCCATTTTCTCCGTCTCCCGGCATGCTGGTAATACCACCAGCCCTTTTCCCCTCCAAAATCATATTTATTTCTTTGATCTTTTTCACAGCCGCCCCTTGCACCAGAAAACGAAAAGAGCGGTTATCCGAAGTACAGGCTGAGGGTGTTACAACGGGGCCCGAAGTTCCATCCTGTCTCTCGTATAACCGCCGTAGGAAACTGCAAATTCAGGAGCCATGCGGCACAGTATTCTGCTGTCTGTCATATGATGTCCATAAACAATTGTATTGGGATTGGTAAAGCCCGAAAGATTGGACTTCTCACTGAAATCTTATCTGAAAATATTCTCATCCTCATCCATCTCTGCCAGATACAGTTCCTTCCACCCGGCGGCCCTGTCCCTGAAATGCCAGATGAGCATTCCAATCAGGGCCGCCAATACTATATAGAGGATGTATGTTAGTAGTCTTCTTATATGTATACCGTCTTTCATAAATATCCGGTTTGTCCTTCCTATGTTCTCTAACACGTATATTTCTGAAAGTATTTATAATTAAATTATACCAAAAGTATTTATAGGCTTCTATATGCTTCGAGGTCAGTTTTTCCCCGGTTCACGGCCTTTTTTAGACAAAAACTGACCGTATATCTACAATAGCCTGTTAAATGACAGCAGATATAAGAGCATCCCGCCGTACCCATTCATAAGTCCCGGATTCAGCTTCTCCTGAGGCAGCAGAGATATCTGTTCTCTGTCCGTCAGGATTTCCGGCATCCCCGCTTCCCCGGCAGGCTGTCTCAGAGCCTTTCCTGCCAGCTTCAAGATCCACGCATTCCCGCAGCTTCCGTGGCAGAGACTCCAGCTGTCCCGTTTCCAGTAACCGGCAAGCTTCCGGTAAGCCATCAGAATATCCTTTTCCAGCCTTTTGCGCAGCCCGGCATCTTCAAGCCTCCCATAGCAGAATACGCGCGACAGCAGGATTCCTCCCGCTCCATGGCACCACGCCAGAGCGCCGTGCTCATCCCCCGGAAGGCTGCCTCTCATATCCTTCCAATTCTGGAGCCTCTCATCAAACAGGGAATCCTCGTAGTCTAGAAGCTGCTCCATTAGAAGCCTATATTTGTCTCTCCCTGTATGCTTCCACAGAGCCGCAGCCGCCATCAGAATCCCGCTGTTTCCATGTGCCATACCTGCAAATGGAGGAAAACCTATTTCAATAATCCAGCCGGTTCCCCGCTCCATCCGGACTGCATTCTTCTCCAGAACCTCCATAGCCCGCTCTGCGCTCCGCAGATACCGCTCATCCCCCGCCGCTTCATACAAATACACCAGCGCCAGCGCCGCACCGGCATTTCCTGTCAGAAGGTCATACCTCTGATCATATGCAAGCAGGCGTTCCACAACAGCGGCATGCCTGACGGCATAAGCCAGATACGCTTCGCCGCCGCCATTTTCATACAGCAGATAATAGGCATATAATATAGAAGCTTCTCCCTCATACATTCCCGTATCCCGGATCATATGTTTCCCGGTTTCCCCGCACATAAAGTCTGTATATTCAAACAGCATACGGCGTATCGTATCATAATATACACCTATCGCCTCATCCCTTTTCCTAAGCTCATAAAATATCAGCAGCATTCCGGCCAGCCCGTCATACAGATACATATTCATCGGCTTGATTTCCCAGCTGGGCTTTCCGAATGCCGACAGCTGTACGGTAAACCAGCTCACCTCCGTATGCTCATGGTTCCACACTGCATATTTGAGCAGTCTTTCGGTCAAATTCTGGATTGTTTCCGAAATCCTCCTGCTGTTATTCCTGCTCTTATCGATGCAGGTATTCTTTTCCGCTTTATAACAGCGGTTCTCAAATTTTCCCGCACTATCCGGCATCAAATCCAGAGACATTTTTATGTACTCACACTGTCTCTCCATATCCTCACCGTCAAGCGTATCCAGCTTTTCAAATACAATGTCCGCAGGCACTTTCTCAAAATAAGAGGGAATCCCGCTTCCGCCCGGCATCAGCAGCGCAGTATCATTCAGATTATAGTAAAAGTAAGGAATATCTCCCTTAAGCAGCGCCTCCCTCTCACAATCAATTACCTCCGGCCTTTCCTTCATCCTTCCCTTCCGCAGAGAATACAAAAACAGCTCCCTCTCCGCCCCGTCCATCAGAAATCCCGGATGATAAGAGGTGGATAACAGCATACTGTACCGCTGTGTATCCTGGATCAGATACCGGCTGGCAGAATCCGCCAGCCGCGCCAGCTCTTCTCTGAACATGTCCCGGTTTTCCACCACAGCCAGATAAGTATCCCTAAATCCGCTTATCAAATCCCTGCCAAAACCGGAAGGCGGAACAAATTCTCCCTTCAGCAATGCCAGATTCTGCTCCTTTTTACTCACGGGATAGCGGTATGCAATCTTCATATCCGACGTCTTCGGATGAACCACTGCCGGAATTTTAAATGGATACCGCTGACCCTCCACACCGCTGATCGCACTGGAATTGACTCTTTCCCCTCCGTGATTAAAATAATAGAATGGAAGCAAACCCGTATACAGGACAGAATTTGTCAGCTGATAGCATATTTCCTGAAATACAGTGTCCCTTTTCTGATTATATTGTATATTCACCAGTGTTTCCAAATCGATCAAAACCGGATATTCCCCATGCGCAATCACATTCTCCGAATGCAGATCCTTCGTTCCCAGCAAATAAATCAAAAACAGCTGGCTCCCCAGCCTCCGGTAGTATCTGCGTAATTCATCCTCCGTCCGGCAGCTCTCATAAGAAACGATTTTACACCAGCTGTGCCCGGCATACGACAAAAATGGATATCGGTACTGCCCTATCCCCGTTTTCCCGGAAATCCATTCCAGCAGCCGCATATAGCCGCCTTCATTGTCCATAGCATGCGGCTTATATAAAATCTCCAGATCGTGGTTCAATGTAATTCTTAACACCTGTTTTCCATGATTGTGCAGATCAGAAGAAACACCTTGTATATCCAATATCATATTTATTTCCCCTGCCTGAGAAAACAGCTCCCCAATCTGTGCTTTATCCTTCTTAAAATGTCCAATTACCTCTGCATAGAAATCAGCAAAGCTGTCTATTCTTTCTTCGATGCACCGTAAAAGCGCCGGATAGGTATCCATTATATGCAGAAAAAAACTCCTGTCCGTAACACAGGCTTCACAGAAATACTGATACTCCTGCTCCGGCGTTCCCAGCTTAAGACGGCCTTTCTCCTTATATGTATGCATTTCAACGATAAGCGTCCTCAGGCAGATTGACTGCAGCTGCGCCGCCGTCTGCAGCCAAAAGCTCTCCCACACTTTATCAGCTATATAGTCTGCGGCATCGCCGAGCCTTTCCTTCAGCCGCAAAGCCGCATAGGTACACAAGGGCGCATAAAATTCTGCAAAAAAGAGTTCCCTGTCCGTCTCCTCCGCAAGCATTTCATATGCTCCATAAACCGCCTCTTCCCTCAAATACCTTTCCAGATCTCCCATCCCCTGCTCATCTGCTGTATAATCTATGCCGCATAAATGCCGGAGGCACGGTTCGTTTTGGTCTATGAGCAGTTTCAAAACATCACCGCCCAATATACGCTCCCAATACTGTATCCGCTTCCGGCTTAACCGGCCTTCCTGCCCTGTCTCAGTATAATTTCTCTCATGTAAATATGCCGCCTGCTTTTTCATATGCATACTCTCCCTGGCTCTTCATATCCTACTACCAGAAAAGCGGAATGATATCCACCATTCCGCTCCTTCTGCTTAACAACAAATGATTGTCAAAAATCCATGGCAAGTTACCGACTGAGAACCATATACAACAAACTGCTCTTCATCAACCGCTAATTTGCCGCATTCTTCCATTTCCTCCAGGATATCGCCTCCGTAAATCATTGCTTCCTGCTCTCTCATGCCTCTCCCTCCTTCCGTTTATCACTATTAAAAAAGGTGATGTCTATATAAAATTCGTGTTTCTGAACACGCCAGTTTATACATCCCTCCTGCTGCTCTACAATCCTGCTTATACTTTTCAACCCATAGCCATGCAGCTGGGGATTCCGTTTGTCAGAAATTATTCTGTTATGATGCATAACAGGAGATTTTTCAATGCTATTGCCAATCGCTATAATAAGTATGCTTGCCCGCTTCTTGATAGAAACCTCAATCCATCTGTCCAGACTGTTCATTTTCTCACAAGCCTCAACCGCATTGTCCAGCAGATTTCCAAAAAGAATACTTATCTCATTCTCCGTCAGATTCCATTCCGGTATAATTTCCGAGTTGATAACAACCCGGATTCCCTTATCCTCTGCCCGCTGTTTCTTTTGATTTAAAATAAAATCGAGAAACCGGTTGCCTGTCCATACAAGATTTTCCGTTTCTGAATATTCCTTTTCAATTTCATCCAGATAACGTCCAATCCGCTCAATATCATTCTCCCTGGCCATCTTTCTCAATAACAGCAGATGATGCTTCACATCATGCACCAATCTATGATTCATCTCATCATTTTGAAGCAGCAGCCTATAGCTCTGCTCTGTCATCTGATCATGCAGCTCTAAATATCTCTTTTCTTCCTGCATAATCTGATTTTTCAGGAACAATACCATAATCAACGCAATCACTAAGACTATAATCAATAACGAAAGAACATTATCTGCCCCGTTCATCTCGCTTTCTCCAAGCGCCATCTCATCCATGCGGTTCTGATATCTTTTTAATACCAGAAACAGCGCCGTATCAATCAGCAAAAAGCAAAACGTATATCCTTCATTAATCCGCCATCCTCTTTTAATAATACAGCTGGCAACTCCTAAAACAACGATTCTCGACGCAGCATAAACAACTATCTGCCATAAGGAAACTGTCTGAAAATATATCAATTCAAAAAAACTATTCTTTACTATTACCATGCAAAGAAAGGCAAAGCAGATATCAAGCAGCGCAGTTACCGTATAATACAGCCATATATAACTACATATAAAAGATATTCTTTTCCTGCTTAACCAACAGACTGCAGCACAGAATATCACCATTGCCACAAAAAAAGCCGAATCAGAAAAGAAGGTTATGCTCCTGTTCATTGTCAACAGTACACTTGGCAGAATAACACTCCCCAGAGCAATCCCCTTATCAAACACACTCAGCCTCTCTTCGCCTAAAGCAGTATGAAATAACAGATAATAACATATCACAAATTCTGAAGCCGAAACCAAAAATAGTAGTACGTAATATAACTCCCGCATCTCTAATTTTCCCTCCAATACCTATTCAGGCTCTCCTTGATTTCCTTGACACGGACAGTACTTGCTTCAACAATCATCCCATTGCTCAAGTTTATAATACTGTCCTCAATCTTTGTCACATGCCGCAGGTTCACTGCACAGCCCCGTTCCACCGATACAAATTCATCACTGTTCAGCTTTTCCAGCGTCTTCTCTATGCTATTGCGTTCATACAGTATTCTCTCATATGTTATGAACTCTACATATTTACTCTTTTTCATCTTCCTTATGCAGATGATATCACAGTGCTGTACTCTTTCCTTCTGTAGTCCGATACCGATATAAGAAAAATTCCTCTGGCTTTTTGATACCATTTCTACCAGTCTTCCCGCCGTTTCAGGAAATCTGTCCTCTATCTCCGATTTTAATATGTACTGATACGCATCCATCCTGTAGCTGTCAATTGCATACTCCACATAAGCAGTGAGAAATATAATATATATCTCAGGGCAGATCTTCCTCGCCCTTTTACACAGCTCAATCCCATTTATCTCCGGCATGTCAATGTCCGTTATGAGAATCTGATACCTATACAGCTTCATAGCATCCAAAAAATCTGCGGCGCTTTGAAAAATGTCTATCCGTACGCCTTCATAACCGTGCACGATATCTCTAAGTATCTGCCTTGCGTTTTCCAGCATATATCTGTCATCATCCACAATCGCAACGCCAATCATAACCCATCCTCCGTATACAAAGAATCCTCCGCACATATTTATCCACAGCCTGTGAAACACTATCCCAAAGCAGCCAAACAGCAGGTCTTCCTTCGTTACATAAGGATTTGATATATATAAATCGATATACTTATACGAAATTTTGTTTTTATACAATCGCTGTTAGAATAGAAGCATACACATAGTAAGGAGGTGCACAGCGATGGAAATAGGTGAACGCATAAGATCTATCCGCGAATCAAAAGGAATGACACAAAAAGAGCTGGCTGAATCCCTCAATATCTCTAACAGTCTTATGAACCATTTTGAACAGGGCCTCCAAATTCCTTCTCTGTCCTATATTCCTGAATTATCCAGGGCACTAAATGTACCTCCTCAGGACATCCTGTGCGATATACTGATAAAAGACCACTCTACCGCCGGTTCTGTATCAGAAGAAATCAAGCTCACCGTCGAGAAATTTCCTGCCGACTGGCAGTTACGCATATTGAATGTCCTCAAATTAGTCTCGGATAATATAGACAAATTATAGCATATTTTTCTTGTTATCGGTCAAAATGTCCTCCAATGGAAGGTTTTTGTCCGCGAATTGTATATAGCGTTTAAAATTGTCGGCAAAATGCCGCTAATATGTTGTTAGAAATGCTCTCTGACTCTCTGAACTGCCGCGTTCACAAGCTGCTTCATTCCATTTTCCTGTGATACTTTCCTTATTTCGTGAATTATAGATAATAGCTTACCGCCGGATTTCCATTCTCAAAACAAACTGCAAACGTAAAATTACAATCTCCTGTCCTGCAGCGGACATATCTCTCCAGCTGACCATACAGTGGATTCCTTTCGGCATTTTTTGCATAGAAATTATATTCCCTTCTAAGGCAGCTATGGTCAGAGTCTTTTACCAAGATATATAGAATATCAAGAATTCTCTGCTCTAAATAATCAAAAATCAAATCCTGAGTTCTTTCTAAATTTACAATCTGCTCCATTATTTCCCTTATCTTCTCCTCCTTACGATCTGTCTTTTTCAATTCCATAATTAATGCATGATAAATATCATATCTCTCCTTGTCAAAATTCTTATTACCAGAAAAGATATCGTATAATTCACGGGACACCCCCATCTCTACTGCAAATCTGTACGACTCTTCTCCATCAATAATCTTTCTGATAAATTCTATATCCTCTTCTGTACTTGCATACTCATCCAGCCGCTCATTATCCCTTATATGTATTTTGGATACTACTTTCAGAAAAGGCAGTAATACCAGCTTTTTGGTTTCAAGGAAGCCTCCCTTCATCAAGTCATAATACGCTTCTTCCGCCCATATTCCTAATTCCTTTTTGCCACAAACTCCGCTCTGATAATATGCAATTCTTTTTTTTCAGTTCATAAATCTCAAAATTCACTTACAATCTCCTTCCGCATTTTACCTCAAATAAAAAACTCAAACCCTTTCTAGATTCCTCTATACTTACTCAAAAAATCAACTATGTTCATATGCTGTATATCATCAAGAATTTCTTTATCCTCAAACCACCACACATCACCTAAAAAATGCCTGCCTTCCAAATAACCCCATCCAAATATTGCTCTTATCTCTTCATCAACCTCCGTATCATATCTACACACATATATGTGAAAATCTATTATAATACCAAATCCTTCTCTAATCGGATACATCCATGAAAAATAATCAGAATATCCGTTTTCCATAAATTCCGCATATTGCTCACGCAGTTCAATATATGAACAATCATTATCATAAAGGCTTTTTCTTAATATATAATCTTTTCCCTTAGCCATTTCAAGCTCTCTCAATGTCTGTCCATCCTCTAGAGTGCGCAAAATATTAACCTGTATCCCTAGAATGCATTTATTCCGAACCACTCTTTTCTCCATAATCATTCTCTCCATTTTCACAGACTGCTCTAAATCTATTTTTTGATCTTGAGTCTAATAAATCAAACGGTAATTTTTGATATAATTTTTCCAAACATATCCCTAAAAGGTGTAATATTTAATAAAAATTTTATATCTATTTTTAGATTATCCACATAAATACTATGTTTTCAAGTATTTTGAAGTATAGAAAATCATTCATTTTACCACGAATTTACCACGATTGATTGAGCCTTGATATGACAATAAAATAGCGC
>Ga0137306_100544_pt1 | contig 51113 bp, 48 predicted proteins | sample Inofroosms_March_FD_97187 | JGI IMG/M metagenome (GOLD analysis project Ga0137306, IMG submission 97187) | Mouse cecal microbial communities from Vienna, Austria - N-Acetylneuraminic and N-Acetylglucosamine D2O microcosms_March | ecosystem: Host-associated > Mammals > Digestive system > Large...
ATCTGCAAACAGGTCGTCACCACAATCTGCCCGATACAGTTAGGCAGAAGGTGCTGCCGGATAATCCTTCCCCCGGAAGCCCCAAGGGCCCTGGCCGCCGTCACATACTCCTGCTGCTTTAACTGAAGGACCTGGCCTCTGATGATCCGGCTCATGGTCACCCAGTACAGCACGCCGAAAGCGATAAACATGGAGATCAGGTTGGGGCCCAGCACGGAAACGAACGATTTTAAGGGGCCGCTGCCCGTATTCACATACTCTGTAAGGATAGGTTTTAAAGCCGTGGCGATCAGCAGCACTACCAGCATCTCGGGGACAGAATAGATCACTTCCACGATCCTCTGCATCACCGCATCCACCCGGCCTCCGCAGTAGCCTGAGATGGCTCCGTAGGTGGCGCCGATAAAAAGTACCAGGATAGCCGCGCAGATTCCCACGCTCATGGATACTCTGGCCGCATACATGACACGGACCAGAATATCACGGCCGTACATATCCGTTCCGAACACATGGGGAAATACCTTTTCCCCTGCCGCTTTTCTCTCCAGTTCTCCTGCGGAATAGCCGAACAGTTTTTTCCGGATCCCCAGTTCTTCCCTCAGGGCGTCCATATCGATCTCCTGACTCTGAGCCTGAGTATTCTGGGCCGCAACCTTGGCCTGAGCCCTGATCTTGGCGATATCCACAGAGCTTAACTTCTCTCCTCTGGCTGCCGCCTCGGCTTCGGCCTGAGCGATCATGTCATCTACGCTCAGGGTCTCGGTCTGAGTCCTGGCTGCCACTTCCGCATCAAGCCTCTGCTGATCCTCCAGGGCATAATGGAAGGGATGGAGATTCTCCGCCCCCTTGTTGAACTGCTCATATCCGTAGGGAACCATATAAGGTCCGGCAAAAGCAAACAGTACGAGAAAAATAATGACGCCCAGAGCCACCATGGCCACCGTATTTCTCTTCAGCCTGCGCCATGCGTCTTTCCAGTAGGACACGTTCTGACGCTCCTGAATAAAGTCAGCCTTCTCTTCCCGGGAAGCGCTGTCAAAATCACCGGCACTGTATTGGTTCCAGTCCAGAAGCTCCTCGATATCGGGCTGCAGCGTCACAGGGCATCTCTGCATCTTTTTATTCTCCGCCATGATCACTCTCCTCCCTTCGTCAGGTTGATCCTGGGATCGGCAATCTTATATAAAATATCCACTACCATATTCATGAGGATGATAAAGCTGGCCAAAAACACCGTAGTGCCCATGATCACCGGATAATCTCTGTTCTGGATAGACTGTACAAAATACCGGCCCAGCCCCGGGATAGAGAAGACGCTCTCCACCACAAAACCGCCGCACAGAGTAAATGCCACCTGAGGTCCCAGATAAGTAATGACAGGGATCAGGGCATTTCTCAGGGCATGTTTAAAGATGATCCTGGTATTCTTCAGTCCCTTGGCCCTGGCAGTCTTGATAAACTCCTGGTTCAGGGAATCCAGCATGGCTGAACGGGTCTGTCGGGCCGTATAGCACATGGGATAAAAACCCAGGGCAAAGCAGGGAAGCACATAGGTCCGCCACCCGGCCGACGCATCGAAAATAGTGGGGAAGATCTTCAGGGAAGCGATGCCTCCCGCAAAGGTAACCAGCAGGATGGAGGCCACTACAAAACTGGGCATGGAGATCCCCAGAGTACACACGACCCGGAGGATACTGTCTGTCAGCCTTCCCCTCTTGAAAGCTGCCAGACATCCCAGGGGAACTCCCACCAGAACTGCCCAGCAGAGGGCTATGGCGCCTACTTTTGCGGAAACAGGAAACATCTCTTTGATGATGCTCAAAACCGCCCGGTTCTTCTGCATCTTTAACGAAACACCGAAATCGCCCCTCAGCAGATTCTGAAGATATTTGAGAAGCTGGATGTGCAGCGGCTTGTCAAGGCCGTACTTTGCGTTTAACGCCGCCAGAGTGGCCTCAGAAGGCGTCTTCTCACTGAGCCACGGACTGCCCGGCACCGCATTCATCAAAAGGAATGTGAGGCAGGCAACCAGAAATATGGTGACCAGCGCCATCCCCAGCCTTTTAGCTACATATTTTCCCATAGTTTTATCACACCTTACCTTTGATATGTTGCATGTCATGCAAACGTTTTCTCTTCCTCTTCTGTCCCGTACTGCCGACACACTAGTGTATAGTTTAGACACATTTTTCTCATAAGCCAAGTAGATTCTGCCATTTTCGTCATTGTGACACAAACATATGTCTTTATACAGAAAACACACCGCACATTGCCTCAAATTTTCAATTCCAGGACAGACACTCTTTTCCTCCTGTTCCAATATGATAACCTGATAGAAAAAACTTGCAGGAGATTCCTATGAAACGAAATCATGCAGCTGTCTTTCTCGCCGCCTCCCTTTTCCTCTCTCTTCTTGCGGGCTGTGGCAAGGCAGACTCCAAAAGCGGTCTTACCCCTGTCACCTTAAACGAAGTGGCTCACTCCATATTTTATGCACCCCAGTATGCGGCCATTGAACTGGGATACTTTGAAGAGGAAGGTATCGACCTGACTCTGGTCAACGGAGCCGGTGCGGACAAAGTCATGACCGCCCTGGTGTCCGGCGATGCGGACATCGGTTTTATGGGGTCCGAGGCCAGTATCTACACTTACGCCGGGGGCGCCGAAGACTATGCCGTCAACTTCGCCCAGCTGACCCAGAGGGCCGGGAATTTTCTGGTGGGAAGAACACCGGAATCGGATTTCCGGTGGGAAGACCTGAAAGGGAAGAAAGTCCTTGGGGGAAGAGCCGGAGGGATGCCCCAGATGGTCTTCGAGTATATCTTAAAGAAACACGGCATGGATCCCAAAACCGATCTCTCCATCGACCAGAGCATCAATTTCGGCCTTACGGCCGCCGCGTTTACCAGCAGCGACGCCGATTATACCGTGGAATTCGAGCCCTTTGCCACAGGCCTGGAGCTGGAGGGCAGCGGCTATGTGGTGGCTTCTCTGGGAACAGACTCCGGCTATGTGCCCTACACGGCCTACAGCGCCAAAAAAAGCTATCTGGAAGCTCACCCGGAGACGGTGCAGAAGTTTACCAACGCCATCCAGAAAGGCATCGACTATGTCAACTCCCACTCGGCCGAGGAGATCGCCAAAACCATCCAGCCTCAGTTTAAGGAGACGCCTCTGGAAAACATCACCATGATCGTTGAGAGATATAAACAACAGGATACCTGGAAAGAAGACACGGTTTTTGAAAAAGACAGCTTTGATTTGCTGCAGAATATTCTGGAAGAGGCGGGGGAACTGCCTGCCCGGGTGCCATATGAGAATTTGGTGACTACGGAGTTTTCTGAGAAGGCGAAAAAATAAGCAGCAGAAAGCCGGCTGTTCTCTGGTCAGACGGAGACAGCCGGTTAAGCTGGCTTATCTTCCCGGAAAACACAAACTCTAAAAGTCAAATATTAAATGCATATTAGAGCCGCGGTTCAGAGAATGGATGCCCTTCTCTATGAAATCCCATGTCTTCTGATAGGTTCCTGCCGCCGCGATGGCCCTGTCTGAGATAAACTCAATAAATTCCTCCGGTTTTCCCTCATATCTGTCCGCGAAATCATCTGACAGGATCTGTTTCTCTTCATCCGAAAAATCTCTCAGCTCCCCATAGAGCACATGTTCCACATGGCCGGAAAAATATTCCTTCATGACAGATCCCAAGGCCGCCTCTTCGCTGGAGCCCTCCACGATAAAGAGAACAACCTTCTTTTCACCTACCCTGCTCATCTCTTCCTGCCTTCCTGAACGCCCGCGCGATCTTCATACTGTCTCTTTCCTCATAGATCACCTCTGCCTGGCCGCCCAGGGTAATGCCTCTGAGATATACGTCTCTCAGATTGTGGGACGTGAAGATCAGCTGACCCTTTGCGCTCTTCGCAAAAATGTCCAGCAGTTCCCCCAGCATATACTCAAAGACCCCTGCATCCAGCTCATCGATCACCAGACAGACCGGCTCCTGTCATGATCTTCTGCAGATAATACATGACGTCGACCACCGCTGTTTTTCCCGAGCCGTTCTGACCGTAGAGTCCTAAAATTTCCTCTCCTCTGCGGGACGGCTGCTTTCTGCGGGCGTGAGGCATAATGATCCTGCCGTTTCTGACGTTTTTGATGCTGGAAATTTCTAATGAGGCCAGGCGGACGATGTGTTTCATGGGGAGGGAGGGCTCCTTTTGGGGTGATTCTTTTTTATTATCTAATGTCCGCATTTTCTTAACTTTATATACATTTTCTTTTATATGATTTTAATTACGTTTTTGGAAAATCATTCAATTTGTTCCCTTTACAGATTTCTCCAGTAGAAAGTGCCATCAGCAAGGTTCCGAACATGCAGTTTCTTTAATTATCTCTATAATTGACGGATGAGGGAAAATTTCATTTCTAATATCCCGTTCTGTTTGTGATGTTAAAATCATATCTGCTAATGTAAATACAATTTCTGAACTGCCATTTCCCACCATTTGTGCACCAACTAACACGCCTGTATCATCAAAAATCAATTTACAGAGTCCTGGAAATTCTGAATGTTCTATTGAATATCTGCTGCTGTAAAGCATAGATTTTTTCTTTACATAATATTTGATTTTATCTTTCCTAAGTTCGTTTTCAGTTTTTCCCGCCGTAGCTATTTCAGGGTTCGAATAAACAGTAATCGGGATTGCTGAATAATCCATTTTCTGATCTTTCCCGCATATATTATCAACGGCAACTTCTGCTTCTCTATAAGCACTGTGTGCTAACATACTTTTGCCAATAACGTCTCCGCAAGCGTATATTTTTTTATCGCTTGTGCAGCAATGTTCATCCACCCAAATATATCCGGCATCAACTGCAACTTCTGCCGATTCAAGACCTATATCTTCAATGTTAGCCTTTCTACCACTTGCAATAACAATCAAATCAGAAGTATATTCTTCATACTCATTGTTTTTTTTATAAATAACAGAACTATTATCTACTTCCTCAATATATATATCTGTAATAATTTCTATTCCGCGCCTGACCAGTTCCTGGATAAAAAGAGCATTAACATCATCATCCAGCATTCCACTTAAAATGTATTTCTGTGATTCCAATATACAGACTTTTTTCCCTATCATATTCAAAAAACTGGCAAATTCAATTCCAACTACACCGGCACCAATAATTGTAATATTATCTGGATATTTTTCTAATTCCAGAAAAGCGTCACTATATACTGCTCTTTTTAAAGCAATCGCTTCCTGAACACCTTTTATATCCAGATTTTTATAATCACTTCCTGTAGTTATAATAACATAATCTGCATAATATTTCTCTTTATCAACTTCAATGCAGACCAAATTATTTTTTTCTCTGTCAGAAGTAAGTTTTCCTCTCCCCTGTATTATTTTAACACCACATTGTTGGATTTGATATTTCAGTCCTTTATACAATCTTTGAATATCCGATTTTTTCTTTGAATTAATCAGCTTTTCATCATAATTTCTCTCAATATGTTTTGCACAATACAGTAATGATTTTGTAGGTATGCATCCTCTATGTAAACAGGTCCCACCCAAACCGGATGCTTCTACTACTACAACTGCTTTCCCGTTTTTTGACAGTTCCATAGCTGCATGGTAACCTGCCGGTCCACCGCCGATTATAATTGCATCAAATTTATCCATAAATATAATTCCTTTTCAGTTGTCGATCATTTTTAAAATTCTGTTGTATAACAATTCTATGCTCTTTATAACTTTTACTTCAGCCTCATCATGGTCAGTCATCTTTTCCTCATCAAATACTGATATATCCCCCTTTCGAAGAGATTCAGCAATAGACTCAATTAAATCAGGATACAGAGAATCGGAAACAATTGAAAAATCAGTTATCTTTCTTTCATTCATTTCGCATGTCAATTCCATATTTCCACATTCAAAAGTCTCTTCCACCTTTATAGCATACTCTCTAATCTGTTTATAATTCCAGTCCTCCGACTCATATTTATCCTTTAGCTCTTTTATATCCGACAACTCTCGCTCAGTCATTCCGATTCTGACTTCACTAACAGAAGGAAATTCTCTGCAAAAAGATGAAATAATTTCTGTCTTTAACAATTCTATAGTTATATTTTCGTTAAGTTCTTTTAAATTTATAACCCTGCTGCGAATAGACTTAATTCCTTTTCGGCTGATTTTACTTCCTGATGTTGAAAGCAATCTCTGCATTCTTTTCAAATCAACATCTACCAATAATGTTCCATGATGCAATACCGCATACTTGGAACTATAATATGCGTTGCCAGAACACTTCAATTATTTCTTTACCCTAAAAGAACAACTTCATTGTCCGATATATCCTTAAAAATATGGCATCCATTTTGAATAACTACATTCTTTCCTATTTTTACATTCATATAAACAGAACAGTTTTGTCCAATCAGACTATTTTCGCCCACGATTACCCCGCCTGCTAATACGCTTCCTGATGCAATATGACAGTGATCACTTATAATACAGTCATGAGCAATAACGCTTGCGGCATTGATAAAACAATTACTTCCTATTTTGGTATCCGCGCTGATACTTGCACCTGCTCCCACATAATTTCCTTCTCCCATTTCGACACTGATATCTACAATTGCCGTTGGATGTATTACATTTATAAACTCAAATCCTTTTGCTTTGAGCATTTCATACGGCGGCTTTCTCCAGTGCTTATTCCCATTAAATCCGATAGAATTAAATATTTTATGGTAACCCTCCGCATAAACTGTTTCAAGCAGATCGTCGTTTCCGATTACAGGAACTCCCATTACTTCTTTTTTATCGGGATAATTTGTATCAATGATACCCTTAATCGAATATCCAGGCATATGTTTTAGAATATCAATAATTACTTTTGACATTCTGCCACCGCCATATATAAGCACCTTATTACTCTTAATCTCTGCTATCTGATATGGCTGACTTATCATTCTCATTATATCTTTCTCTTTAATCAGGATATCTGAAGGTAATTTACTAATATCTATATTATATTTTCTTACTAATTCTTTTGCCCTGGTTGTGATTTTATAATTATCCAAAGAAGCTTTTTCCTCTTTCTCTTCCAACACAGGATTATCACAGATTAACGCTATTATTTTTCCAACTTCTGCATCATTTCCTTCAGCGACTTTCAGCACTATATATCCTTCATAATCTGCTTCCAGTTCCGTTGTTTCTTTTGTTGTTTCTATTATCGCAATTTTCTGTCCAACACCGACCTTTTCTCCATTCTTAATAAGCCACTGTGCAATTCTGGCATAATCATCATTTACTCCTACTCTTGGCATTAATACTTTATTTTCCATAATATACGCTCCTTATTTTTTCTACAATTGTATCTTTATTCGGCAACATCTGACATTCCAGTGCAATTCCATTTGGAATTGGACAATCAAGCGCGGCTATACGAATAAACCCTGATCCGATTTCATTTTCGATACATGCAGCTATCAATTCAGCTCCAATTCCTGAAGTTTTCGTTCCCTCCTCTACTGTTACAATCTTTGATGTTTTCTTCAGTAATTCTTTCAAATCATTCACGGGAACAGGGGCAAGCTGAGATAATACGATAATATCTAATTGAACTTCATCTTCTATCATAAGCTGCTCTGAGGCTTCTATAACATCTTTCACCATGCCTCCATAAGTAATAGCTGTAAAATCCGGAAGCGAGTCCGGATCTATAGTAAGCCTTATTGTGGAATAACCATAATTGTTTACCTCTTTCACTGTAAAAATACCCAATTTAGAACCCATGACTTTTGCGATTCTCTCTGCATAAAGTTTTTTATTTTCAATAACAACTGTAGGAGAAGTAATAGACGAAAACAGTTTTCGGTACAATACTGCCGGATCATGCAGCATGGATAATGCAATCACTTTAAGAAGCGGTATCCCAATTAAATATTTTTCAAGGGACTGACTATGGGTAGGTCCATACCCCCTTTTTCCTCCCATCGGAGTTCTGACAATCATTGGAACGCTCAGATTATCATAGACCCAGCCATATTTTACAGCATGATTCAGAAGCTGATCAAATCCAAGAGTAACAAAATCGCCAAACATCATTTCCACAACCGGGATTTTCCCTGCCATTGCCATCCCTACGGCCATTCCAACCATGCACGCCTCACTAATAGGCATATTAAATATTTGGTCTGGTGCAATATTGCTCAACCCCTTTGTCGCCTTAAATGCACCGCCATATGGATCCTTTACATCTTCTCCATAAAAAATAATATCACGATTATTCTCTATATTTTCATGAAAAGCTTTTTGTATACGTTCGATACACCGTTCATCACCTTCATATAAAAAACTGATTTTTTCTTCCTCATGGAAAGGCTCTGTTTCACTTATTCTGACCACTTTTTTTTCTTCCAGTTCGTTTGCCAGACCGGATATTTCATTTACATATTTTTTGTATATTGCATTGACTTTTTCTTCTCCAATCTTTTTCTTTACTATATTTACGGGGTCATTTACTCTGTATCTGGAGATCTCGTCCGGATTTCGAGTATCATCTCCTTTACTGTGGGCTCCCAATCTATAATTATGTACAACAGCACAAACAGGCAGTCTGACCTCATTCACATAAGTGAAAATTTCCCTAAAAAAAGAAGTCAGTTCATCAACGTCTGTACTTTCTATTTCATAAGTCTTAATATCAAATCCCGAAACTCTTTTCGAAATATCTCCACTGATTGCTTCAGTCCTTTTCGTACTCATTGCATAGGCATTGTCCTCTATTACAAAGATTAATGGAATATGATATACAGAAGCAATGTTCATGGTTTCGTATACCACACCTTGTCCAAGTGTTCCATCTCCCAAAAACACAACTGTATTATCATGTTTACCACTCAATTTTTTGGCAAAGGCTACCCCTAAAGCATTAGGAACAATTCCCCCCTGGATTCCATTTGTATATAAATTTTTATATCTGATATGCTGACTTCCCCCTTTGCCATGACATAATCCTTCTTCTTTTGACATAATCTCAGCCAGCAAAAGTTTTACAGGTCCACCATAAGCAAGGTAATGTCCATGACATCTGTGATTGCTGAAAATCGTATCATCTTTTGTTATAAATTGCATAATAGCAACAGCAGTAGCCTCTTCTCCTATATATGTATGTGTTGTTCCAGACAATTTGTTCTGTCCGAAAAGCTTAAGAATTGTATTTTCAAATGCCCGGATTTTTATGATCATTTCATAGTTATCCATTATAAGTCTCCTTTAGCAATTTATAAAATGAGTTTTCAATACTCAAATGCCTCAAAAATGATATAATTGTAAAGCAATATTTACATCGCTTTAAATCATATCATCTTTTGAGGCACTAATTCAAAAGCAATATGCTTTTTCCCCAGCATTATAATTCTGAACAAGAGTCGGGTAAAGTCTATATGGTAATCTCACGTCTATCATAAAAAACTGTCTCCTTTATTTACATAAGAGATATTTATCATGATTTACAAATTAAAAATAATCTCGTCAAAGGCCAGGATTTGACAATTAACTTTTCCATTCAACAACTCAGCAATTTCATCAAAATCATATGCTGTCACCACAATGGCATCTACATCTGGAAACTCATCCTCTGGATTATAAATATCCATATCATAAGTAAGCTTATTCGCTCTTTTATCAATACCGTATAAAACTCTTACGCTGCTATTTTCCAAATCATCAATAACTCTTTGCCCAATATGGCTCATTCCATATATTGCTATTGTTTTTATTCCCCTTTCTATAAAGAAATCTTCTAAATTTTTATTCAATTGTTTTGTAACTACATATTGGCTCATCGTTCTGAATAATGTTAAATATTTTTTTGCATCTTTCTTAGCATGCGAGATTGTTTTTATCGTAGAAATGGAGGCCACTCCCCAGCCTAATATTATCCCCAACAAAAAAATACCGATTTTCTTTATTTTCATTTTATCTTCCTTTCCTGCCCTTTTTGGAAAATACTGTAGTAACCACTGCTATTTTCTTTTTATAATACAGACATTTTATTTTCATAAAAGAGCGAAACATATTTTTTCTATAATAAATCTTTTTAATACTTTTAGGGGCAATAACATTTTTTATTTTTGTCTCCCTTTCAAGCACAGATAATTCATCTTTCATCCATTTCTGCAGCTTTTTGAAATTCCTTTGTATTTCTCCTACTGTCCCATGTCCCATAAACGACTTATAATGTGCATACAAAAAATCAATATCACATATATGATTCAATTTGTTTCCATATAAAATAAAATAATCCAATACACTGTTATTGCAAATCGGATCAATTCTGTTCAAATACAGCCTACATCCTTTATTAGTTAAGATCAGGCTGTATTCGGGTGTTGTTATACCAAAAGATTTCCTCACATTTGAAATATATCCATTAATCTTCTCTGGTGTCTGACCTGCAAAAAGATTTCTGGAAAAAACATACTCTCTTCGAGAATGATACTGATCAAATATGAATTTATTTTCCTGAATATTGATTCCAAGCAGATTATATACAAGTTGTTTCACATCCAGAGAACATATAATATCGTTTATTTCACCGTTTCCGATTCTCTCGTCATATATCATAAAAGGTGTATGAATAATATTGGCATAGGGCTCAATGGAATGTGTATATCCTCCATTATAGTCATGACAGTAAAAATCATCCCCATGATCTCCATACAGGATTATTACTGTATCTTTTAACAGATCCTTTTTTTTCAGGCATTCTATAAGATCCTTAACGGTCTGATCAATTGTACGGTATCCGTATCCCCAACGCTGTGTAGGACATTTTATATGGAACTTTTTATCGTCAGTATAGCATAAATGACTTACTTCATTACAAAAATATATTGAAAAATGTCCTCTTTTTTCCACAGCACTGTCTATGATCTTTTCCACATCTGAAAGAGCTTTTTCATAATTGCTGTAATTTACAAGATCATTATTCTGTGCATACATATGGCCTGGATTAATTTCGTTTCCCAAAGCGGCCGGATAATGAACTCCCAGTGTATCATAACCTTCTTTTTGCAGTACATCAATAAAAGATTCTGTTTTCTTATGAGTCACAATAAAATTTCCAAACAGTTTGGTATTTTCTATTCTGTAAAGGTCTCCATAAGTAATATCATTCAACACCATAGCTGTTGAGGTCGCTGTTGCATAATAATGATTGTAATTCAGACACCTCTTTTGGAATTTTCTTGTATAAGGAAAAAACTGAGAATTCATATGGAAAATCAGGCTGCTTACGCTTTCCATATGTATGACTACAAGATTTTTCACATTGTTACCTCCTTAATTATATACCCCCAGTATCTCTCTTAATTCCTTACATATCCTTACAACATCCTCCATCGCAAGATCAGCATAGATAGGCAGTGTAAGTATGGTATCTGACACTTTTTTTGCAACTGGTGTCTCTTTGGAAGAATAGATGTTCTTGTAGCAATCCGCATCGCTTATCAAAGGGTAGAAATATTTTCTTGCATAAATTCCCTTTTCCTTAAGTCTGTCGTAAATAACATTTCTGTCACATCTCAGTACATCACTGTTAAATAATACCGGAAAATATGCATAATTAGATGTTACATCTTTCTGAATCTGCGGTAGTACCAATCCTTCTATTCCATCTAACAATTCCATATATTTCTCATGGACCGCCTGTCTCTTTTTTATTTCAGAATTAATATACTTCAGATTACAGATTCCCATAATTGCTCTGAATTCATCTAACTTCGCATTTGCTCCGATACCATCTATTACGCTTTCGGATCGTATACCAAAATTTTTAAGAGAATATTATGTCTGCGGCAAATCTGATCCACCTGTATCAGCATGTCTAACTGAATTTGTTGTATTTGCCTTAATTCTTCTGAAGGCATATTATATTGCTGCATTATCATTCTCCTTTTCATGCAGACTGAGATTCATGATCATAACTGGCTTGTTTCTTTTTCATGCTCTTTATATTAAATATGATATATATACTTTATACGATTAAGCGCATTGTGTAAAAATCTGTTCAGTTCCATCTTGATGTAACTGTGAAACTGTTCTGTCATCCTCTGCTTTTTAGCAATATATTTCTTTCTTCCTGATCCTGCCCCATTATTTGGATGGTGATTTTTCGCTTGTAATCTTACCCAGTCCGTCAATCTTCTTTGGTATTCCCCCATTGATCGCCATAACTGTGTCATTCATCCGTTATAAACATTGTATAAATCACATCTATTCTAATATATTATCGTCAGAAAATCAAGGAACTTAATTACTTTCTCTGTCTAATTTGTTCTACAGAAAAAAATTGCCAAAAAATTCACTTTTGGTTCTGTTTAGCCGGAAGCTTTTCCCTGCTGTTTCATATTATTAGACGTAAAAAATCAGCCATTTCACAGACATCTCTGAAATGGCTGATTTTTACTTTACGCCAGCTTACGCATTTCTAACGGATATAATCCCGACTCATTTTATGAAAATAATATTCCCTACTCCTCCAGATTACTCTCCTTACACAGATACACCGGCCGCTTCTTCACTTCCAGGTAGGTCTTGGACAGATATTCCCCCAGAAGCCCCAGGCAGAACAGCTGGATCCCGGAAAGCAGCAGGATAATACACACCAGGGAGGGCCAGCCTGCCACCGGGTCGCCGAAGGCCAGAGTTCTGGCAATAATCACCAGGATAAAGACAAAGGCTATGGCACAGAACATCAGGCCAAGCCAGGCGGCGAACCGGACGGGGGCAGTGGAGAAGGCCACGATCCCGTCAATGCTGTACATGAGAAGTTTGAAAAATGACCATTTGGTCTCTCCCTTGGTCCTTTCTATATTCTCATATTCCAGCCACCTGGTCCTGTAACCTACCCATCCGAACAGCCCCTTGGAAAAACGATTATATTCTTTCAGCTGTAAGAGACTGTCCACATATCTTCTGGTCATGATCCTGAAATCTCTGGCTCCATCCACGATCTCCACATCGGAAATATGTCTCATAACCTTATAAAAAGCTCTTGCGAAAAAGGAGCGGATCACCGGCTCCCCTTTTCTGTCTACTCTTCTGGTGGCCACACAGTCGTATTCCTTCTCCCGCAGAGTCTCCACCATCCCCGGTATCAGCGACGGGGGATCCTGCAGATCCACATCCATCAGCCCCACGAAATCTCCCTTTGCATGGGTCAGCCCCGCGTAGATGGCTGCCTCCTTTCCGAAATTCCTGGTAAATGACAGATATTTGATCCAGGGATTTTGTCCGGCAAGGCTTTTCATGTCTTCCAGGGTCCCGTCTCTGGATCCGTCATCTATGAAGATCACTTCCAGACCGCACTCCATGGCCAGAAGCCTGTCCCTTACGGTATTGATCTCTTTATAGTAATCTCCCAGAGTCTCCTGCTCATTGTAGCAGGGGACGATGATCGATAAAAGTTCCATAGTTCCTCCTGGATTCCCGGCCTCCGGAAAGACCCACGCCTTCTGTCAGCCGGGAACGATATCTTTTCTTTAGACAATTATACACGTTTCCCTCCCGCTTGTCATGTGCTTTTTGCTTCGGCTTTTTCTTCCTGTTTTTCTTCCCTTTCCCGCTCTCCCCAGAAGAAACGGCTCAAAATCTTCTTTATATAGTCTGTAAATCCCGCCTTCTCCACAGTACCGGCAGTGACTACGGGAAGTTCTCCCAGCTTTTCCCCTGCCAGACGGTATTCCAGGACTCCCGCAGGCTGTCCTTCTGCCACCGGTGCCTCCAGGGCTTCTGCCAGGACCAGATTTTTTTCGACCGCTCCAAAATCTTCTCCGTGAAGCCCCAGACAGGAAAAGGTTCCCTGATATCTTAATTCCACAAGGTCTTCCACCCCGTTTTCCACAGCCAGCCCGGGAAGGGGCAGCGGGTCCTTATCCTCATACAGTCTGCAGTTGGCGTAACCGTAATTGAGCAAAGCGGCCGCATCCCCGAACCGGGCCTTATAGTCGGGAGCCGCCATAATGGCCGCGATCAACCGTACCCCATCCTTTTCCGCCGTAGCTGAAAGGCAGTATTTGGCGATGGATGTGGAGCCTGTCTTCAGACCCGTCACCTGAAAATTTGTGGCCATTTTCAGCAGTTTGTTGGTATTGGACAGCCCGAATTCCTTGGTCCCCTGTTTCGTCACATGGGTGATGGTGTCCATCCAGATCGTAGAATAATTATGGATCTGAGGATAGTGATTGATCAGCTCTCTGGACATGATGGCGATGTCCCGGGCCGTAGTCACATGAGTCCCGGATTCTGTCAGGCCGCAGCAGTCTTCGAAATGAGTGTTGGTCATGCCCAGGCTCTGAGCCCGCTGATTCATCATATCCACAAACGTCTTTTCGTCTCCGGCTATGTATTCTGCCATGGCTACGCTGGCATCGTTCCCCGAGGCAATGACGATACATTTGATCAGTGTCTCCACAGTCTGTACTTCTCCCTCTTCCAGAAAAACCTGGGATCCCCCCATGGATTTTGCGTAGGCGCTGGTCGTAACCTGGTCTGTCATGGTGATCCTGCCGCTTTCCAGGGCATCAAAGATCAGGATCAGCGTCATGATCTTGGTGATGCTGGCCGGGCTTCTCTGCTCGTCTGGATTTTTCTCATAGATCACCTGACCGGTGGAGGCTTCCATGAGGACGGCTGACGGAGCCGCTATCTCCGGTCCTGCCGCAGCTTCTCCTGTAACCTCCCGCCCGTCTGCCTCCTGATCCGGTCCGGCCCCTTGGCCTGCTTTCAGGATCTCACTGTCGCCCCCGGCCGCCTGCACCCTCTGGGAAGAGGCCGAAACCGCCGCATCTTCCTCTGTGAACAGAACCGGCTCTTCCGCCAAAACCGTCAGGGATTGCATGAAGACCGGAGGGGACACCGTGCAGATCCCCAGCACAGCCGTCACGATCCATGTACAAACCTGTTTTTTCAGTCTCTTCAGTCTCATTTGATCCTCCAACACATGGTCTCTTACTAATGTATGGCTTTTTTTATGGAACATTCTGTTTTTTGTAACCTGTTCCGGAGATTTTTCTCTCCTGCCATTACAGATTGTTTGCCATTTATTACAGAATTTTATAATCTTTTATGATTCTGTTATCTTTTTATTATATTTTACTTTTCCGTCACTTTCCCATTTACATAATTCGACCCCATGTGCTATACTGTAAATCGGTTCGACTTATACTATATTACGCTTACATATCTTACGAAACGGGCCCCGGGCCCTTTTGTTTTCTTATTATAAATTTTCAGAGGTGTACTATGAATCAGAAAATACATCGCAACGGTTACCGTCAGCGTGCGTCTAAAAAAAGGAGACAACATTTTCTCCACCAGCTCCCGTTAATTTTGATCATCATACTGCTGCTGATCCTTCTCACCGTCTTCTGCTGGCTTTTAGGGCGGCATTTCGCAGGAAAAGATGCCCCTCCCGGCCTTCCTCAGAGCAGTACAGAGGGTACGGAGCCGGGAGATACAGAGCCCTCCACGGAGCTGGAGATCTCCACGGAGCCGGAAACCACTGCCAATGCCTCTGTGGATTCTCTTCTTCGGGAAGCCGGACTGGTGGCTGCCGGTTATGATTATGACCGGGCCATAGAGCTTCTTCAGACTTCTGAATACTATGGAAGTGATCAGCGCCTGTCCGATGCTGTCGCGGAGTATGAACAGATCAAGACTACCCTCCGGCCCTGCGAGATCTCTCAGATCACCCATGTGTTTTTCCACACCCTGGTCATAGACGAGTCCAAGGCGTTTGACGGAGACGAAGACGAAAAAGGTTATAATCAGGTTATGACCACCAAAGACGAATTTATAAAAATTCTGGACTCCATGTACGAACGAGGTTACGTTCTGGTCCGTCTCCACGATATGGCGGAACTGGTCACGGGGGATGGCGGAACAAAGATGACCAGAAAAGAGATCCTTCTCCCCGAAGGGAAAAAGCCTTTTGTCATGTCACAGGATGATGTGTGTTATTATGAATACATGACCGGCGACGGATTCGCCACACGGATGGTCGTCGGAGACGACGGAAAACCTACCTGCGAGATGGTCATGGACGACGGAACTACTCAGAGAGGAGCCTTTGATCTGGTTCCTATCCTGGAAGAATATATTCAGGAGCATCCTGACTTCTCCTACAGAGGAGCCCGGGCTGTGATCGCATTTACAGGTTACCAGGGGATTTTGGGATACCGCACCGCCCCCTCCTACAGCGATTCTCCTACCTATGAGCAGGACAAGGAGACAGCATCTGCCGTAGCCCAGTGCCTTCGGGACAACGGCTGGGAGCTGGCCTCCCACAGCTGGGGCCACCGGGATCTTGGGAAAGTCAGCTGGGACAACTTCAAGGCTGACTGTGATAAATGGGACAGCCAGGTAAGATCCCTCATCGGTCCCACGGATATCATCCTGTTCCCCTTCGGAGCGGATATCGGCGACTGGCATCCTTACCAGAATGATAATGAACGTTTCCGCTATCTGAAGAACCTGGGATTTTCCTATTTCTGCAATGTGGATTCCAGTCAGTACTGGGTTCAGGTAGGAAATGATTTCCTGAGACAGGGCCGCCGCAATCTGGACGGTTTCCGAATGTGGAAGGACATAGAAGCCGGTGGAGATACGGGCAGCCGAAAGCTGGATGATCTGTTCCGGGCAGAGGATGTATTTTCATCCAACAGGCCGACGCCGGTACTGTGGGAGTAGAAGTAAAGCAAGGTTTACTCCTGAAAAGATCTGTATTCCCGGCTGATCTGCAAAAACCATATGATATCAGAAAAACCAGGACCGCTGCCGATATGGCACGTTGTCCTGGTTTCTTTTTGTATTGACCGCCTTTTAAAACTGCACAATATCCCGGATGCCTTTGGCCGGCTCCACCGATTCTGCATAGAGCACCGGCCCTACGCCTCCGTAATCCTGCCACTCTTCATACTCGATTCTGGCACGGACGCGGACCCACTGTTTTGTCTCCAGATTTCTGGCTTCCCGGGCTTTGCAGATATAGCCCAGAAAAGTCATGTCCGCCTCACAGCAGGTCATGGCCATACGGCCGGGGACGAAATAGTTTTTGGGAAATTCCGGAGATTTCAGCACCATGGCTGTAAACTCCACTACTTTCCCTCTGTATCGGTCCGGTTTGTCCATACAGTCGATATACCAGATCCCATAAGCCTCCGGGGGAATCTCGATAACGGAAGCGCTCATATCATAGGGAAGATCTGCCTCCGATACTTCCGAGATCTCGCCCTCTTCGTCTTCAAACACGATCTCCGCGTTGTTGTTCATAGCCAGAAGGGTCCTGCGGTAGCTCTCCAGATCCTGAAGCCCGTCGCAGCGGTTGCAGATGACCAGTTCCGAATTGCGGACCATGGCTCCCAGAAGAGGTTTCATATTTTTCATATACACATCCATGGTGGAGCCGTCTATGATGGTCACCTGCTGATATATGGTCCAATCCCGGGGCAGGCGCAGATCGTCCTGATTCCACATACCGTTCCACTCCATCAGCACCCGTTCCGGATTGTGGAGAAGCTCCAGCTCTTCCAGACGCTCCGGCGTTAAGTCCTCCAGACTGTCCACATAGACGACCGAGGTCCTGGTTGCTTTCAGAAGATCCTCGTCATATTCCGTGTCCCCTTCCTCACAGACGATCAGCAGAGTTTTCCCGTCTGTCTGGAAATACTCCTGTTCCATGGTAAACTGGAGGAACTGAGTCTTTCCTGCCTCCAGAAAGCCGTTGATCAGAAACAACGGCATCACATCATCTTCTATTGATGGTCCCATAATCTGTTGTCAACTCCCAATTATTTTGCTGTTTCCCGCTATCTTCCAAAGGCTTTGTTCAGCTCATCTTCTCTCAGGCGGGCCCCGATGACACAGACCTTGCCTGTATAATCCGGTTTCCCTGTACGGATCTCAAACTCGTCAGGCACAAGATCAAAATAATACCACTCCTGAGGATCCTCTCCCGGGATCATACCTTTGGCTCTCAGGATGTCACCGTAGGCGTTGCCGTTGGCCAGTTCATCCAAAATAGCCTCCAGAGTCTTCCTGTCACATCCTTTTACATTCTCCATGCCCCAGCTGGAGAATATCTCGTCTGCATGATGGTGGTCATGATCATGACAGCCGCAGCCGCATTCCTCTCCGTGGTCGTGATGATGGTCGTGATCATGATGGTGTTCGTGGTTATGCTCATGGTCATGATCGTGGCCCTCACAGCCGCAGCTCTCTCCCTCATGATGATGATCGTGATGGTGCTCATGATCATGATCGTGGCCCTCGCAGCCGCAGCCCTCTCCCTCATGATGATCGTGATGATGCTCATGATCATGATCGTGGTCATGATGATGACCGTGGTGCTCCTGCACCTCTCTCATCAGATCCTCGGCCATGGTATCCGGCTTCTCGATGATCTCCAGCAGCTGAGCTCCTGTCAGCTGGCTGCAGGGAGTGGTGATGATGGCCGCTGTCTGATTATGCTCTCTGATCATCTCCACATCCTTTTGTACTTTCGCTTCGTCGGTCACATCGGTGCGGCTCAGCACGATGGTACCTGCATGCTCGATCTGATTGTTGAAGAACTCGCCGAAATTCTTCATATACATCTTGCATTTGGAGGCATCCACCATGGTCACGGCGCTGTTGAGCGTCACATCCACCGTGGCGGCCACATCTCTGACTGCCTTCATAACATCAGACAGCTTTCCCACACCGGAAGGCTCGATGATCACCCGGTCCGGTTTATATCTGGTCAGCACTTCCTCCAGGGACCTTCCGAAGTCTCCCACCAGAGAACAGCAGATGCAGCCCGAGTTCATCTCCCGGATCTCGATACCGGCATCTTTTAAAAACCCGCCGTCAATACCGATCTGGCCGAACTCGTTTTCAATGAGGACCACCTGCTCGCCGGAGATGGCCTCCTCCAGAAGCTTCTTGATAAATGTTGTCTTGCCTGCTCCTAAAAAGCCGGAAATAATATCAATTTTTGTCATATTCTTCTACCTTCTTTCTAAGTGTCTATTGTGTCACAAACTGCCTCTAAAGTCAAGTTCTATGACTGTTTCATCGGCGCCAAATAAAAGAAGGCTCAAAAGAGCCTTCCCAATGTTACCGGAACCAATCTGTCCTTCATGTCAGCAGCCCGGCTTCCTTTGCCCAGGACTGAACCGTGTCGGTTGGAAGTTCCAGGAACTTTGCGATCTTATCGATAGGTTCCCTGTCTCTCAGCATATTAAGCGTCATTTTTCTCGCCATCTCAAGACGGCCCTCTTCCTGGCCCTCTCTGCGGCCTTCCTCGCGAGCCTCTCTTCTTTCATCGGCAAGTTTCATTGCCCATGTCATATAACCCACCTTCCATTCATCATCGCTGTTTATGAGCGAAACCTTTTCTTCCAGAATCCGGGTAAAGCTGTCCTCTGCCTCCCCATTTAAAATGTAGTGCATCAGGTTTTTAAAATCACCGCTTACATTCCCTTTATGCCCTTTTGTGTTTACAAAAATCTTCCAGGCATCATCCCCCAACGACCGATAGGAACCGTCACTCAGCTGATAGCAAGCTCCGCAGCGGTAAATATACTCGTCGTAACCAAAGGGATCAAAAGTACAGATAAAAATTACCAGACTCTTTTTTAACCTACTGTAATCCTCTCCTTTTATAAGGAGATTTAAGTCGATCATTCCGGAATAATATCGGGATCTCTTCGGAAGGTTCCGGTTCTTTCCCGTCTGCATCTCCACATCATAGACCGTATGCTCATCATCTTCAAGGTATACGTCCAGACGGATTGATTTTGCGATGAGAGAAAGGCCGATCGTCTTCTCCCTCTCCGGATATACAATCTTTCTGATCCGGACCCCAAGAATAGTTTCCAAAAACGGCCTGCAGTATTCCGGATCAGCCATCACAGTGCCGAACATCATGTCATCCCGGATAGTAACCGGTTGAAACTGTAAGATCTTCTCATCATTTGTCATATCGCCTCCTGTATGGCGACTCTCCAACTCCTATTATATTATAAGCCCCAAACCCATGCAACCCTGATTTTTTGTGATGCAATGTTTTGTCCGGGTGCTGTCCGTCCGGCAGATACTTATTTAGATCAGGTCCGACTCCTGTTTCATAAATCTCTTGATGCCCTGAAATGTATCCTCACTGATGATATGTTCCATCCTGCAGGCATCTTCTTCTGCAATCTCAGCGCTGACGCCGCTTACTCTCTGCAGGAATTCTGTCAGAAGCCTGTGACGTTCATAGATCCCATCTGCTTTTTCCTGTCCCTTGGGTGTCAGTTCGATCTCTCCGTTAAGTTCGACCGTAATATAGCCGTTCTCCCTCAGGATCCCCACTGCCCTGCTGACGCTGGGTTTGCTGAAATTCAGTGCCCTGGCAATATCGACGGAGCGGACCATGCCCTGTTTTTCTTTTAAGATCAGTATGGTCTCCAGATAGTTTTCTCCTGATTCGTACATGACCCTTCCCCTTTCTGTACCTCTCCTGTTCAGCCTTCCTCCTGCTCTATCCGTGAATATCCCATGAAAGAACGAAAACTGCGGCTTCTTTTATGTTAACACAGAAATCTTTCTCCGTCCAGCCCCTGTCCCGCCCTGCGGGGACAGATCCGTCATCGGCATATTCCTTTCTGACCGCAGAATCGAGTAAGGAAGACGTTTCCCCTGCTCTCCCCGCGGCCCCCGTACCGCCGACAGGCGGTAATACTCCTTTCGGGGCCTGCGCACAAAAAAGGAACGGCCGCCCCCATGCAGCCGCTCCTCTTTTTCCTCTCTTTATACGATCACTCCGTCTGTGTCGATATGGTACATATTTTTCCTTTGGATCAGTCCTGTATCCTCCAGGATCTTTATCATCCGGTAGACCGTAGCCATGCCGATGGACGGGTCCTCCCTGGCAGCCTGATAATAGATTTCTTTACAGCTGCAGCACTCGTCTCTGAGGATCACGTCCAGCAGAATCTTCCGCTGGCTGGTGATCCTGCACCCGTTCCGTTTCAGTTCCTGCAAAATATAGGTTTTCTTCTCCTGCACCGACAAACAGCCTCCCCCTTTCCGGTTTCCTCTATTTTCACAGAAGATTTCCCACTATATTGATAAGCAGCGCCACAACATAGGCCGTAGCCATCTGAAATCCCACTGCTCTCAGAGTCCATTTCCAGGAGCCGTATTCTCTCTTCATAGCTCCCACAGCCGCGAAACAGGGCATACACAGCAGGTTAAATGCCATATAAGAGTAGGCAGATACCCGGCTGAACACCTCCGTAATTGCAGGGAGAGCTTCCTCCCCGGCCATCACCGCCTCGATGGTCTCTTCGCTGACATTGCCGAAGAGCTGACCGAAGGTTGCCACGATGTTTTCCTTGGCGATCCAGCCGGTCACCACTCCCACCGATGCCCTCCAGTCTCCAAATCCCAGGGGGGCGAAGATCCATTTGATACCGTTTCCGACAGAGGCAAGAAGACTTTCCTCCATACCGCACATGCCGCTGAAATTAAAATTGGACAAAAACCAGATCAGCACTGTGGAAGCAAAGATCACCGTTCCTGCCTTTACCGCGAATCCCTTCACCTTCTCCCAGCCGTGGATCACCACACTCTTTACAGTGGGGATCCGATATCTGGGCAGTTCCATGATAAAATTGGAAGTTTCGCTCTTAAAGAAAAACCTGTTTAAGATCAGAGCACCCAGGATTGCCACGGCGATGCCCAGCATGTAGATGGAGAACACCACCATGGTCTGATTGGTGCCGGCAAACAGAGTCGCCGCAAACATGGCATAGATGGGCAGCTTGGCACCGCAGGACATGAAGGGAGTGATCATCATGGTGATCTTCCGGTCTTTCTCACTCTCCAGTGTTCTGGATGCCATCAGCGCCGGCACCGAACAGCCGAATCCCATAAGCATGGGAATAAAGGAACGCCCGCTGAGTCCGAAGTGGCGGAAGATCCGGTCCATGACAAAAGCCACTCTCGCCATGTATCCGCTGTCCTCCAGAAAAGACATAAGAAGGAACAATACCAGCACCAGAGGCAGGAAACCGAAAACCGCACCGATACCGTCAAGGCAGCTGGCCACCAGGCCCACGGCCCATTCGGAAGCTCCCAGGCCTTCTGCCGCTCCGATCAGCCCGTCGGCCACGGCTCCCCATACCTCTTCCACGATCCCTGCCAGATACACGCCCGGGCTGGGAAGATCTGGGATAAACAGAAAATTCTCGCTGAAGGTACAGGCAAACAGAAGATACATGATCCCTGCGAAGATGGGAAGAGCCAGGATCCGGTTGGTCAGAATCTTATCCAGCTTGTCGGATCTTGTTTCCTGACGGCCTTTTTGGCTTTTCTCCACACACTCTTTTACCAGTTTGGCAATATATTGATAACGGCTGTCGGCGATCCCTGCCTCCGCATCTCCGCCCGCCGCTTTATTGGCAGCCTTTACCAGATCCTCCACGGCCGCCCATTTATCAGACGGAACGGTTCTTTGGATGATCTCGTCATTTTCCAGCAGCTTAATGGCTTTCCATCTGTTTTCTTCCGGATCACCGTCTCCCAGGGCATGGGCAACAGATGAGATAGCAGAGACTAACTTCTCGTCAAAACTCTCCGGTTCCCGGGATTTCTGGCGGTTTTCAGCCGTGCTTACGGCTGCTTCCATCAGTTCCTTCAGACCTTTTCCGGTCCTGGCCGCCACAGGGATCACCGGGACTCCCAGGATCCGGGAAAGCTTCTGACAGTCTACCCGGTCCCCTTTTGCCTCCACTTCATCCATCATATTTATGGCCACCACCATGGGGATCCTGGTCTCCATGATCTGCAGTGTCAGATACAGATTCCTCTCAATGCTGGTTCCGTCCACAATATTGATGACCGCATCCGGCTTTTCCTTTATTATGTAGTCTCTTGCCACAATCTCCTCTGCCGAATAGGGGGACAGGGAATAGATGCCAGGAAGATCCACGATAGTCACTTCCCTGTTCTTCTTATAGATACCGTCTTTTCTCTCCACCGTAACACCGGGCCAGTTTCCCACATGCTGTCTGGCCCCTGTGATCTCGTTGAATAAAGTGGTCTTGCCACAGTTTGGATTGCCTGCCAGGGCGATTGTTATGCTCATCTTTTTCATTCTCCTCTTAGTTAGTTATAGCTAACCTCCGTGGACAGACAGATGGTTTTCTGCCTCCGGAGGACCGGTCTCTTTCCCGTATTACTGCTCTATCCGTATCCGGGCCGCTTCATCCTTTCTGAGGCTCAGCTCATACCCCCTCACATTGCCCTCTATGGGATCTCCCAGAGGAGCTGTTTTGATCACTCTGATCTCCACTCCCGGAGTTACCCCCATATCCATGATCCTCCTCTTCATGGCGCCTTCGGCGCCCACGGCAGTTACCCGCCCTGTCTGTCCCGGTTTCAGATCTCTCAATGTCATCCTCTTATCCTCCTGCAAAATGATCAGTCCTCTACAATGATCCTGTGTGCCAGTCCTCTGTTCAAAGCCACTTTCACACCTTTTACCACAAGGATCATCCCTCCTGCGTTCTCTCCTGCTACACGGACTTTCTCCCCCCTGATAAAGCCAAGATCCTGGAGATGCCGCTTTAACTCCTCCTGTCCCTTAAAATCGATAATGGTTCTCGTCTCGCCTTCTATGGCCATGGCTAAAGGCATATCGCCGCCTCCTTTTTTGATATTGATTATCATTTTCTTAGTTATCATAAGCTAACATTTGGAAAATGTCAAGTCCCCCTATTGATAAATTTTTCTCAATAAGGGGACCCCTCTCTATGTCTCGGTCTCTTTCTGAGTCCTCTGAAAGATGCCTTTCAACATAAATGCCGCCGCTATGGCCAGTACCATCTCTGCCGCAGGCTGGGCGTAGGGAAGTCCGTAAAGGGGGAACAGACGGTTCAGGATAAACAGGGCCGGGATCTCCAGGATAATCTTTCTCATGATGGCAAAGATCAGGGCGTTTTTACCCAGTCCCAGGGCCTGGAACACGCCTACTGCCAGAAAATCCATGTAGATCAGCGGCTGAGCCAGGCACAATGCCCGCAAAAATCTTGTTCCGTAAGCCACGATCGTCTCGTTGTCCATGAACAGACGGATCAGTCCGCCGGCAAACACATAGTAGCACGCAGATACCGCGATCATGGCCGGGAGCATCAGACGGAGGGCAAACAGGATGGTATCTTTCATCCTCTTGTGGTTCCCGCTGGAATAATTGTAGCTGATCAGAGGCATAATTCCCTGGGAAAATCCCAGAGCGATCTGGAAAGGCACCATGTTGATCTTCTGAGCAATCCCCATGGAGGCCACCGCATCGGCTCCGTAGGAAGATGTAAAATTATTCAGGATAGTACTTCCCGTCACATTCAGAAGATTCTGGATAGAGGCCGGGATCCCTACCGCGCAGACTCCCAGGACAATAGCATGCTGAAATCCGAATTTCCGCGGGTTGATGCTGACAAAAGTATGCTTTCTCTTGACATACAGCAGCACGAAGAAATATCCGCATGCAAAACAGTTGGACAGACAGGTAGCAAGTCCTGCTCCTGCGGCCCCCATATTCAGCCCCCACGGCAGGATAAAGATGGGATCCAGGATCATGTTCAGCACACAGCCGCTCATGGTTCCCACACTGGCATGAAGAGACGATCCTTCGGACCGGACGATATAGGCCATGACCACATTTAAGATCGCCGGAGCGGCGCCCCAGTTTACGGTCCATAACATATAATTGTCCGTCGCGGTTCTGGTCATCTCGTCGGCTCCCAGCATGGTCAGCAGAGGATTTTTAAATATGGTGCACATGAGAGAAAACAGGATCCCGCTGAACAGGGCGCAGTAGAATCCGAAGGCCGAACTGCGTTTTACGGTCTCATAATCTTTCCTCCCCATGGCCCGGCTCATCATACTGGAAGTTCCAACGCCGAACAGGTTGTTCACCGCATTAAAGGCCAGAAGCACCGGATAAGCCAGTGTTACGGCCGCATTCTGCACAGGATCGTTGAGCATTCCCACAAAATAAGTATCCGCCATGTTGTAGATCACCATGACGAGAGAGCTTAAAATCGTAGGAACAGCCAGCTTCGCTATGGCCCGGGGGATGGGCATCTTCTCAAACATCAGTATCTTCTCGTTTTCTTCCAAATAAAACAGCTCCTTTCTCCAGTCTTTTTTAGGCAATGCAAAAATTCTACCACGGTTTGACAGAAAATACAACTGCCGTCAAATTCCTCTTTTCTTTTTCCCAAAACCATGGTAGAATAGGGAACCAGTAATAAACAACCGCAAACCGTAACATGATAGAGGTGCAGAATTCAAGAGTATCAGGACAGAAGAGGCCGGACCGCCGTTTCCTGAGAAAGGGGATTTCTGCCGAAGGGTCTTTTGGCCGGTCCGGCCGGAGGTTCTGGGACGACGCATAACATGCGGCGTACTGTCACATATGTGGAGCGCTATCTGTACTGCAGGATCCCTCTGATCTGACCGAAACTACACCACAGACGCTGCACTGCCGCTGTTTGTGGTGTTTTTACATTCTATCATAACAAAGGAGAACGATCATGTATTCTGCAAGAAAAAAAGTGTTGCTGATCCTGGAAGCGGTCCTGATCATGACCATGGCATGTACCCTGACCGCCCTGGCCTCAGAGGGTGAGGCCGTCTATGAACCTGCCGTCTATTCCACCTTCTGGGCCCTGATCCCGCCCATAGTGGCCATCGGCCTGGCCCTCATCACCAAGGAGGTCTACAGCTCCCTGTTTGTGGGGATTCTCATGGGAGGCCTTCTCTACTCCGGTTTCCAGTTTGAGAAAACCATCACCCATATTTTTGAGACAGGCATCATCGGCGTCCTGTCCGACAGCTATAATGTGGGCATCCTGGTATTCCTGGTGATCCTGGGAGCCATGGTAAGCCTGATGAACAGGGCCGGAGGTTCTGCGGCCTTCGGACAATTTGCCGCCGAGCGGATCCACAGCCGGGTAGGAGCCCAGCTGGCTACCATCCTCTTAGGCGTCCTGATCTTTATCGACGATTATTTTAACTGCCTGACCGTGGGAAGCGTCATGAGACCTGTGACGGACAAATTTAAAGTCTCCAGGGCAAAGCTGTCCTACCTGATCGACGCCACCGCCGCCCCGGTATGTATCATTGCACCGATCTCCTCCTGGGCCGCCGCCGTCACCGGTTTTGTGGAGGGAGAAGACGGTTTCTCCATCTTTATCCGGGCGATCCCCTACAACTTCTATGCGATCCTTACGATTGTGATGATGGTGGGAATGGTCCTCATGAAAGTAGAATTCGGCTCCATGAGAACCCATGAGATGAATGCCGTAAAAGGCGATCTGTTCACGACTCCCGGCCGTCCTTACGGCGGGGTAAAAGAAGAGACGGCCCAGACCAGGGGCAAAGTCATAGATCTTCTGATCCCCATCGTCTCCCTGATCATCTGCTGCGTCATCGGGATGCTCTACACCGGCGGATTCTTCCAGGGAGAAGATTTCGTCACCGCTTTCTCTCAGTCCGACGCTTCTCTGGGACTGACCTTCGGCAGTTTCTTCGGCTTGGTCATCACCATCGGCCTGTATCAGCTGCGCCGGGTCTTAAGCTTCTCCGACTGCATGGCCTGTATTCCCGAAGGCTTCAAGGCCATGGTGCCGGCTATCCTGATCCTTACCTTTGCCTGGACCCTGAAGGCTATGACCGACAGTCTGGGAGCAGACGTATATGTAGCCTCCGTGGTGGAATCCGGAGCCAAAGGCTTCCTCAATTTCCTGCCTGCCATCATCTTTGTCGTAGGCTGTCTGCTGGCCTTCGCCACAGGAACTTCATGGGGTACCTTCGGCATCCTGATCCCGATCGTGGTAGCCGTATTTGAGAACAGCAATCCTCAGCTGATGATCATCTCCATCTCTGCATGTATGGCCGGAGCCGTCTGCGGAGATCACTGTTCTCCCATCTCCGACACTACCATCATGGCTTCTGCCGGAGCCCAGTGCGAGCATGTAAACCATGTCATGACCCAGCTGCCCTACGCAGTCACCGCCGCCGCAGTGTCCTTTGTCACCTACATCGTGGCCGGATTTGTCCAGACTCCCTGGATCGCACTGCCCGTAGGCGTCCTTCTCATGACGGGAACTCTCTTTGTCATAAAGGCTCTGGGAAACTCCGTGGCGGAGAACTGACAGCCTGCTATTTCATATCTTCCAGCAGTTTGTCGATATCCGTCTTCTTTCCGATGATCATCATGTGATCGTCAGACCGGATAATATAGTCCGCCGGCGGCATCAGGTTGGCTTCCTCGCCTCTCTTGGTCCCCAGCACATTGATGTGATGGCGGTTGCGGATATCCGACTCCTTCAGACTCTTCCCCACCCACTGGGGAAGAGGAGGAGTCTCATAGATCGAGTACTCGTCCGTCAGCTCGATATAGTCAAACACATGATTGGCGCTGTGGCGCATGGCGATCTTTTCTGCGATATCCCGGTCCGGGTAGATCACTTCATCCGCGCCGTTCCTGAGAAGGAATTTGGCGTGGATATCCCGGTTGGCCTTGCTGACCACATATTTGCCTCCCAGCTCTTTCACCATGCTGGTAATCTCCAGACTGCTCTGAAAATTCGTTCCGATGCAGATAAAGCACACGTCAAAGTTGTCGATCCCCAGTGTCCTAAGCACATTCTCATTGGTACAGTCTCCGATCTTGGCGCTGACCACATAGGGAAGCATCTCCTCCAGATTCTCCTCCACCTGATCCACGATCATCAGCTGATTGCCCAGATCCGCCAGATTCTTGCAGAGATGGCGGCCGAACCGTCCCATCCCGATGATCAACATTGATTTCATACTTGTGTTCCTCCTATCCTACACTGATTTGTTCCATGGGATTCTTAACTTTGGTGATCCGTTTCTGCTGCGTAAAGGAAAGGGCGAAGGACATGCTGCCGATCCTGCCGCAGTACATTAACAATATGATCAGAAATCTGGACAGCGGCACCAGGTCTCTGGTGATCCCCGTGGTCATCCCTGCGGTTCCTATGGCGGAAAACGTCTCAAACAATGTATCCGACATGGACAGATTCTGCACCCCCATGATCACCAGGGAAACTCCCAGAGCCAGAAACAGATTGATGGTCAGCACGGAGCTGGCCTGTCTGATGGCCTCGTCATCCAGCCTCCGGCCGAAGGCGTTGACCCCGTAGGTCCTCTGGATACTGGAGTTGACGAACAGAAACAGCACCACCACCGTGGTGGTCTTGATGCCTCCTGCCGTAGACCCCGGGCTTCCTCCGATAAACATGAGGATAATGGTCAGAAGTTTGCTCCCGTCGGAGAGAGCTCCCGTGTCTATGGTATTAAATCCTGCCGTTCTTGCCGTGACGGAGCTGAACAGAGATGACAGAATCCTGCCGCTTGTATCCATATCCGCCATGAGAAGATCTTTCTCCAGCAGGTAAAAAGCCAGCCCGCCTCCGAACACCAGGACCGCCGTGGTGATCAGTACGATCTTGGTCTGGAGAAGGTATCTGCTGAAATGTAATTTTTTTTTGCTGATGTCATCCCACACCACAAACCCGATTCCCCCGATGATGATGAGGGACATGATCACCAGGTTCACCAGCCAGTCGTCGTAGTAGACAGACAGGGAGTTATACTGTCCCGTGTGCCCCATAAGGTCAAACCCGGCATTGCAGAATGCAGACACCGCATGAAAGATACTGTAAAAGATCCCCCTCAGAAACCCATACTGAGGGATGAACCGGATGGCCAGAAGCAGCGCCCCGCCGCCCTCAAACAGAATCGTGCCTATGATGATCTTTTTGGCCAGCCTTACGATGCCTCCGATATTCAGGGCGCTGGTGCTCTCCTGCATAAGCCCTCTCATCTTCAGCCCGATCTTTCTTCTCAGAAGGATGGACACATAGACGCCGATGGTGATGAATCCCAGGCCTCCGATCTGGATCATGGTGATGATCACCAGCTGGCCGAAGAGGCTCCACTGAGTCCAGGTGTCTGCCACCACAAGCCCCGTAACACAGGAAGCGCTGGTAGCCGTAAAGAGCGCCCCCAGAAAATCCATGCTGCGGCCGTCTCTGCTGGAAAAAGGCAGCATCAGCAACAGAGTTCCCGTCATGATAAGTACAAAAAATCCAAACGCAAGAAACTGTGTCTGGCCCATGGACCGTCTTCTCTTTGCCGGTCCTGCGCCGTTTTTCTCTTTCATCTCATTCCTCCCTCCTCTTTCCCCAGACCGTCCTGATCTTCTCCAGAACCCGAAACGCCCCAAAGGCCCCTATATTTACCAGGACCACGCTGGCGCCGGCAGGGATGGAGAACCGGTAGGAAACCACCATCCCCACGCAGAAACAGACCACGGACACTGCTCCGGAAGACAGGACCACTGCCCGGAAGCTTTTAAACAGCCCCATGGATGTCAGGGCCGGAAAGATGATCAGACTGGAGATCAGCATGGCTCCCATCATCCGCATCCCCACCACGATGGTCACCGCCGTCAGCACTGCCGTCAGGATCTTGTAAAAGGATACTCTGACCCCTGCCGCCCTGGCAAAGTTCTCGTCAAAGGTCACCGCAAACATCTTGTTGTAGCAGAACACAAAGAGAAACAGCACCACTGCCGAGAGGGCCGCCGCCAGTTTCACGTCAGACGGACTCATGGCCAGGATGCTTCCGAACATATAGCTGCTCACATCCGTAGTCATGCCGGTAGTCAGGGACGTGACCACGATCCCCACTGCCAAAGCGCCTGCGGAGATCATGGCGATAGCCGCATCGCTTTTTACCCTGCTGTTCTCCGTGATCCTCAGCAGGAAAAACGCCGCTGCCACCACCACAGGGACCGACACGCCCAGAGGCGCCCAGCCTGCAGCCATGGCCACGGACAGGGCCCCGAAGGACACATGGGACAGGCCGTCCCCGATCATGGAATATCGTTTCAGCACCAGGCTGACTCCCAGAAGAGCCGCACACAGCGAGATCAGGATCCCTCCTGCAAAGGCCCGGAGAAGAAAGGGATAGGATAACATCTCCAGGATCAGCTTCATATGGATTCACCTCCCAGAAAACGACGGCCCTCCGGCGTCTTTTTGTATTCCTCCGGCGGCCCCAGAAACAGGATCTTCTGCTGCAGATGGAGGATCCGGTCGGCCTGTCCCGCCACATTGGCCACGTCATGAGTCACCATGAAGATCGTGACCCCTTCCCGGTTGAGCCGCCTGATGAGACTGTAAAAGTCCTGGATAGCCGACGGGTCCAGGCCGGTGACAGGCTCGTCCAGGATAAGCATCTTTCTGGCAGCGCACAGGGCTCTGGCTATGAGGACCCTCTGCTGCTGGCCTCCTGATAGTTCCCTGTAGCAGCGCTGTCTCAGCTGACAGATCCCCAGCTTCTCCATGGCGGCTATGGCCGTCTCCTTCTCCATCTTCCCGTAAAAAGGCCGGTTACCCGATCTTCCCAGAGCGCCGGACAGGACTACCTCCCAGACTGTGGCAGGAAAATCCTTCTGTGCCACGGTCTGCTGAGGCAGGTAGCCGATCCCTGTCTTTTTCAGTTCCTCCGACACCACCAGGCTTCCGCCTGTAGGCTTTAGCAGCCCCAAAAGTCCTTTTACCAGAGTGCTTTTTCCGGAACCGTTGGCTCCCACCACACAGAGGTACTCGCCCTCCTCCACATCCATGGTCAGATCAATGACCGCATCCTGGTTCTCATATCCAAAATCCACGTGGCTGCATGTTATCAATGCACTCATTCGTCCAATCCTTTTCTCAAATTTTCGATGTTCTGCCTCATCAGGTCTGCATAGGTTATCCCGTCTTCCAGCTCTTTCCTGGTCACATTATGGCAGGAGTGAAGCAGCAGAGGCCTGGCCCCGGTCTCTTCTCCGATGATCTCCGCCACTCTGTGGCTGCTCAGTTCCAGATAGTAGACTGCCGGCAGATGCTCCTGCCTGGTCTTATCGATCAGGTATGCGATGGTCCTGGCACTGGGTTCTGTATCCGTGCTGCAGCCGGAAAACGCCGCCCTGTACTCGAATCCGTACTCGTCTGCCAGATACCTGAAGGGAAACCTGTCTCCCACAATGATCAGATTTCTCTTTCTGCCGGCAGCCACCTTGAGAAATCCCTCGTGGATGTCCTCCAGTTCTCTCACATACCTGTCCCGTCCCGCCTCGTATTCCTCGCAATGGTCAGGGTCTGCCTGAATCAGAGCCTCTGCGATCACTTTTACGCAGCTTATGGCATTCACCGGCGATGTCCAGATGTGCTCGTCGTACTCGATATGCTGTTCCCGGCCGTCATCGTGGACCCCCTGTCCTTTGTGGTCCCGGTCCTCATGTACGTTTTCCCCGACAGACTCCGCACCGTGGTGATCGTGGTCATGGCTTCCTTCCTCCATACCCTCCACGGTCTCTTCCTCCACGGCCTGCACATGATCCATCATAACCACAACCGTCATATCCGGCCGCCCCGCCGCTTCCAGTACCTGGCTGACCCAGTGCTCCATAACGCCTCCGTTGCAGATCACCACATCCGCCTCCTGAAGTTTCTTCATATCTGCAGGCGTAGGTTCAAAAGAGTGGCTGTCCATGCCTGCAGGAACGATCAATTCCAAGTCTATCAAATCTCCTGCGATCTGTCGCGTAAAATCGTAATACGGGAACAGCGTGGCCGCCACCTTCAGCCGATTCTGCCCCTGGTCCGGCTCTGTCTCCCGGCTCGCTCCTCCTCTGCCGCATCCGGTCAGAACCAGAGCCATGGCCAGCACAGCCGCCGTCATCTTAGTCTTTCTTCCCATAGCGCCTTTCCCCGGATTCCCTCTTGTTACTTCCGTCTCTTCCCTTCCATGGTCTGTGTGATAATGTCTTTCATCATGTCATAGGAAAGCTGTCCTGAGGCGTAGCCGAACACATTGCCCTCCCTGTCGATCATAAAAGTAGTGGGAAATGCATAAATCCCGTATTCTGTGAATAAGTCTCCCGTCGTGTCCATAACCACCGGATAAGTATATCCGTTCTCGTCCAGAAATGCGGCAATATCCTCCGCGGATTTCTCATTGCCCATATTGGGGCCCGCCACTCCCAGGATGATCACGGCCTCGTCTCCCTCTGTGTCATACTCCTCATACAGCTTCTGGATATCCGGCATCTCCGCCCGGCACGGCGGACACCATGTGGCCCAGAAATTTAAGAATACGGTCTTGCCCTTATAATCGGACAACCGGTGAACCTGGCCGAACTGATCCTCCAGTTCAAAATCCGGGGCCGGAATCTTATCCGGTTCCTGTTCAGATTCACTGCTCTCCTCCGGATCCCGGGAGGTGTCCTCTCCGGATCCTGCCGGATCTTTTCCCTCTCCCGGATTCCCGGAACCGTCTTCCCCGGGGCTGTCCTCTCCGGATCCGCCTGTGCCTTCTCCCGGATCCCGGGAGCTGCTTTTGCCGGATCCGGCCTCATCCAAAGAACTTTCCTGCCCCGGCTCCTGAGTGCTCTCCGCCGACAGACCGGCGATGGAACTGCTGACCTCATTCATCTTTCCCGTGACCATGAGAAGTCCCAGTACTACCAACAGCACGCCTCCCAGCTTTACCGTATAGTTTACCACTGACATGTGGTTCTTAAACAGCCGGAGCAGAGAGGTGGTAAACAGCCCTGCTGCCAGGAAAGGCAGCACAAATCCCAGAGTGTAAACTCCTATAAAAAGAAATCCCGCTGCTCTGGAACCGGCCGATGCGGCCATGAGAAGGACGCTGGCCAGGGCAGGCCCCACGCAGGGAGTCCAGGCAAAGCTGAAGGTAAATCCCATGAGAAAGGCGGTCCACGGCGACATGGCCATCTTATCCACAGGCAGCACCAGCCTGTGCTCCTTTCCCAGGATCCCCGGCTGTCCGAAGACTCCCAGCTGATACAGTCCGAAGAGCATCACCAGGATCCCTCCCAGACGGGCAAATATCATCTGTCCGGACCGAAAGAAGGTCCCCATGGCAGAGACTCCAAATCCCAGAACAAAAAAGGCAAAGCTGACTCCCACCACAAAAAACACAGTATGGATCATGACTTTGCTTTTTTTATAAAAGATCCTGCCGTCTTCCCCTCTCACCGCTGTCCCGCCCGAGAGATAACCGATATACAGAGGCAGGATCGGAAGGACGCAGGGAGAAAAGAAACTGAACAGCCCCTGCAAAAAAACAGCGATCACCGACACATTTACTTCCAGAGAAAATCCCATATCATACCTGCTTTCCGCGAACCAAAAACCCGGGTCTTAGATAAGTCCCAGGTTTTTCATCGCATACTCTATTCCGTCTTCTTCTACATCCCTGGTCACAAAAGCAGCATAAGGTTCCAGAACCTTATCATGCTTTCCCATAAGTACGGAGTTTCTGACACAGAGAAACATATCAAGATCATTGCTGCTGTCTCCGAAGACCCAGGCATCGTCCAGGCCGATGCCCGACCGTTCCAGGACCATCTCGATGGCCGTGGCCTTGCTGTGGCCCAGAGGCACGCACTCATAGAAATCATCGCCCCGGTCGATCACCTGGAAATCTTCTTTTAAAAAGTCAAACAGGCCCTTTTTGTCGCTGAGTCCGTCTGCCATGACACAGAATTTGTCAAACTCATAGCAGTCCTCATCCCAGCCGTAAGGGCTGCAGTGGCCGCCTTCCGTCATATGAGCCTTCAGCTCCCTGACCTTCGGGATCCTGGAATCGCCTTTCTGAAAATAGCAGCTCTCCTTTCCCTCCAGCACGCCGTCAAACCCGAAACGGATGATGGCTTCCTTAACAGCCTTTCCCCGGTCATGAGGGATACGGCGGGAATACACTTCCTTTCCCGCTATCTGGATATAAGTGCCGCATCCGCACAGATACCCGTCTGCCTCAACCAGTTCCATGATGGGGCCCAGGTTGCTGAACACCCGGCCCGAATTGATAAATACAAGATTGCCTTTCTCTCTTGTCAGACGGAGCGCCCGCTTTGCGCTCTCCGGCACCATGCGTCTGGTCTCGGAGAAAAGCGTGCCATCCACGTCAAAAAACAGTGCTTTTCTGTTCATGATCCTTACTGCTCCGCCACCGCATTCTCTGCCAGGAATGCTACCACCTTTTCTGTGAGAGCGTAATTGTTGACCGTGTCCTCACCGGCGTTCTCGATCATGGAAGCCGTATCCTCATATCCGAAATCCGCTGCCAGCTGCTCCAGGTCTGACTCCTCCACAGTGATGTTCTCCGCCCCTGCGATAGCCTGTACCACTGCATTCTGCTTGCAGCCTTCTCTGGCAATCTCCATCAACTCGGTCTCAAAAGTCTCCATATCCATGCCGTAGTAGCCTACCAGAAGTTCCAGCTCCAGACCGAACATCTGGGCCTGCTGCTCATAGGAAGCTCTCTGCTGCTGATACATGGCCTGAACAGACTCCTCCGGAGTCGTCACCTCGCTGTCAGCAACCACCTTTAAGAAGACATCTGCCTTCTTCTGCTCCTCGGCATTGTACCGGGCATCCTCTTCCATCTCTTCTCTCAGGACCTTCCGGTACTCCTCCACGGTGGCGGAGTCTGTGTTGGAGGCGATAAATTCATCTGTCAGCTCCGGCTTTACGGATTCGCTGACCGTGTTTACCGTCACCTCAAACACCACATCCTGGCCTGCCAGCTCTTCGCTGCCGTAGTCTTCCGGAAACGTCAGGTTCAGGCTGACCTTCTGACCGGCTTCCGCTCCGATCAGCCCATCCTCAAAACCGTCGATAAACTGCCCGGATCCCAGGGTCAGGTCAAATCCCTCAGCAGTTCCGCCGTCAAAGGCCACTCCGTCCTTATACCCCGCATAATCGATATTTACCGTATCTCCCTCTGCTGCCGCTCTGTCCGCCTCCTGAAGGGTGGCATTGTCTTCCAGAAGGCTCTCAATGACCTGCTCGATCTCGTCGTCGGAGACTTCCACTGCAAGAGGGGTGTAGGTCACTCCCTTATAGTTGCCCAGCTTGTCCACTGTGCCCGGGTCGATAGGACCTGAAGGAGCCTCGGTCCCGGTCTCAGTCTCCCCGCCTGCCGTCGTGGCGGCGGTTTCGGCGGTCGTATCGGACTCTGCCGGCGTATCTGTTTTTTTGGAACATCCTGCTGCCAGCATCATGGCTGTCAGACCCAGGATGCAGATTTTTAAACTTTTTTTCATAATACTTCCCTTTTCTTTCTTTTTGATAGATTTATGATCTGCTTCCGGCCAAAAAGGCCTGATACTGAGTATAGCATATCCTCTCTCTAAAAAAAAGTCTTTCTCTCAAATTCACAAAAAATTCAGATTCCGTCACTGTCCAGCATCAGGGTAAAGGGACCGTCGTTGATCAGGGACACTTCCATGTCCGCCCCGAAGATCCCGTGCGCTACTTTGCCCACATGGAGCCGGCAGCGCTCTATCATGTGCTCATACAGCCGCTGGGCCTCCTCCGGCGCTCCCGCCCTGACAAAGCTGGGTCTGTTTCCCTTCCTGCAGTCCGCGTACAGGGTAAACTGGCTGACAATCAGCAGCTCGCCTCCCACGTCTGCCAGAGACAGATTGGTCTTTCCGTTTTCATCGGGAAAGATCCTCAGCCTGCAGATCTTGTCCGCCATCTTATCCGCCGCTGCCTCCGTGTCCCCGTCTCCGGCTCCCACAAGCACCAGAAATCCCTTTCCTATGGCGCCTGTGGTCTCTCCGTCCACAGATACGGCCGCTTTTTTCACTCTCTGCAGTACAACTTTCATAGCCTTCCTCCTGTGATCCCCTTTTTTGCCTGGAAAACCGGCGGCACCCGCCGCAGCCTCCCAGACTGCCGGCGGATGCCGTCCTCCCGGATATGGTCTTATCCCTGTGCCTCTCTCTGACTGTTCCAGGCCAGAATCGATTCGTTCAGCGAATACATCTTGGCATCCAGCATATCCACCATATCTGCACAGGCTTTCAGCTCCTGCTGAAGATAGGCAGGGCCTTCCCCCTCGAATTTGTAGTAGATCTTATGTTCCAGGCTGGCCCAGAAGTCCATGGCCACGGTCCGGATCTGGATCTCCACCTTGGTCTCCACCGGACCGTCTGACAGATACACCGGTATGGTGACTACCATGTGATAGCTCTTGTAACCGTTTGGCTTGGGATTCCTGATATAATCTTTCACATAGAGCACAGTCACATCACTCTGTCTGGAGATCATATCTGCGATCTGGTAGATGTCCGACGTAAAGGAACAGATGATACGGATCCCCGCTATGTCGCTGAGCTTTTCGGTCATGTTGGAGACGTTGACCTCATAGTGATGCCGTTTCATCTTCTTCACGATGCTCTCCGCGCTTTTGAGCCGGGATTTTACATGCTCAATAGGCGTATAGTTGTGGATATGGACGAACTCATTGTTCAGGATCTCGATCTTTACATTGATCTCCTTCAGCGCCGAGCTGTACAAAAACATCAGGGAATTCCACTGTTCTAACTGATCATACGTCTTGGGGATATGATCCATCGTATCCCTCCTCCCTGCAGTTCCCTATAAGTTCAGCCCTTTCAGCAGATCCCCCAGGCCTGTGAATACCTCCCCGGAACTCTTATATTCAAAACGCTCCGGCTCCTGGCTCTCCTTCTCCTCCAGATCCTTCATGGTCAGGCTGATCTTGCCGTTCTCAACAGAACGGATCTTTACTTTTACCTTCTGTCCCTCTTTCAGGACTACTCCCGGATGCTTGATGCGCTGGCTGCTGATCTGAGAAACATGGAGCAGGCCTGAAACGCCGCCCTCCAGCTCCACAAATGCACCGTAATCCTTCAGGCTGTCAACAGTGCCCTCCACAATATCTCCTGCCTTGTAGGCGGCCAGCTTCTCCTGACGCTCGGCTTCCCGGCGCTCTTTCAGAAGCTCCCTGGCAGACAGCACCAGACGCTTCTTCTCCGGATCCACGGTGATGACGTAGGCTTCGATGTATTTGCCGACCCAGTCCTCCAGCTTCTCCACGTATCCCAGGGACAGCTGGGATGCGGGAATAAATGCCTGAAGTTCATTTAAGTAAGCGATGGCTCCGCCTTTGACGATCTCCTTGATCTTTACCTTTACCACGGTTTTGTCAGCCTGCATCTGACGGAGCTCCTGCCACTTCTCCGCATCGGGAGACTCTTCCGGTACATAGGTCTGATTGCGGCGCTCGTCAAACTCTTTATAAGATTCCTCCAGCTCTGCCGCATAATCCTCCATAGATTCTGCTGCCGGTGCCGCGGTCTCCTGGATTTCTTTTAATTCTTCACTCATTTTCTGTTCCTCCTGTAAATAAAATTCTATCTCCTCTAGTATACTATATTTTTTGTTTTTCTCCATAACTATTTTTATAGTTTTTCATAAAAAAATGTGTTATATTGAAAAAAACACAGGAAAATATAAGAAAGAGGGTCTGACCATGATCAATTTTCTCAATCTGGAATATTTTCTGGCAGCCTCGGAAGAGCTTAACTTCACCAGAGCAGCCAAACGGCTTTACATCTCCCAGCAGTCTCTGAGCAATCACATCTCCAACCTGGAGAAGGAATTCGGCATCGCCCTGTTTAACCGCACGGTCCCTCTCACTCTCACCTATGCCGGCCAGGTTCTGAGGGAGAGAGCCAGAGAGATCCTGGACCTGCGGGAGGAGACGTACCAGGAGATCGCCGATATCAAGGATTTTACCAGGGGACAGCTGACCATCGGAATGTCCCACACCCGGGGACGCCGGATCCTGCCGGAGATCCTTCCCGTCTACCAGGAGCGTTTTCCGGGCATAGAGCTTCATCTGAAGGAAGGCAATTCCACAGAACTGGACGCAGAGCTTCTCCATGGAGACGTGGACCTGATCATCGGTATGCTGCCCTTCCGGGTAGAGGATGTGGAGACCGTTCCCATCTGCGAGGAAGAGATCCTGCTGGTAGTCCCTGATTCCGTGCTGGAGCGGACCTATCCGGGACAGACCGGCCGTTTAAAAGAACAGCTGTCCGAGAAAGCGGATCTCACTCTGGTCAAGGACTGTCCCTTTCTCCTGATCAAGCCCGGCAACCGGGTCCGGACCCTGTCTGACGACATGTTTGCCGAGGCCGGCATCAGTCCCCGCATCACCCTGGAGACGGAGAACATCGAGACGGTCCTGGCTCTGGCGCTCAAAGGCATGGGCATCACCTTCTATCCCAAGATGTTCATGTCCGGCCAGGAAGGCTGGAGAAGCCAGGCTGACCACCTCCTCCATGCCGGATTTTATCATCTGGACTCCCCCAAAGCTCACGGGATCTTGGGAATCGGCTACCACAAAGGACATTATATGTCCCAGGCCACCAGAGAATTCATACGGATCGCAAAAGAAGAAGTACTCTTTCAAGTATGACTCTTCTTCTCCCGTCATATAATTTACCAACATCCTCCACAAGGAGTTTCTATGGATTACCTGGCCGAAATCATAAAAGGCGTTCTCATCGGCACCGCCAGCATCCTTCCCGGCATCAGCGGCGGAACCCTGGCGATCTCCATGGGCGTATATGAGCGGATCCTCCATGCCCTGACCCATCTTCACAGAGAGACAAAAAAAAGCCTGACCACTTTGTTTCCCTATATCCTGGGCATCCTGGGAGGGATCGTGGGGCTTTCTTTTTCCATGGAATATCTGTTTGATACCTGGCCTCTTCAGACCAATCTGGCTTTTATGGGGCTGATCTTCGGAGGTCTGCCGGGAGTTTTTCACAGGATCTGTCATCCCCCGGAACAGGACCGGTCCCCTGAAAGCCTCTCTGCCCTGTCTGCCGCCTTCTTTCTCACTCTGGTCATCACCACTGCCCTGTCTCTCATGAAAGCAGGACAGGGACGGCCTGACGTGGTCCTGGGCGGCGGACTCCGGGAAGGGGCTCTTTTGTTTGCCATCGGAGTGATGTCCGCAGGCACCATGGTGGTTCCCGGCATCAGCGGTTCCATGATCCTGATGATGATCGGTTACTACACCCCTCTGCTCTCGGCAGTCAACCGGACGCTGCTTGCCCTGATCATGGCCGATTTTCCAACTCTGATCGCTCAGGGAGTGATCCTGTTTCCCTTTGCCCTGGGAATGACAGCCGGCTTTTACCTGTTTGCCCTGCTGATGGAGACCATGTTCGCCAGGTTTTCCCGCATCACCTACTGCGGGGTGGCGGGACTCATACTGGCTTCTCCCATAGGGATCCTGGCAGGGCTTCCCGGATCCTGCTTCACTCCCGGCGCCGCGGTCCTGGGACTCTTCTGTTTTTTCACCGCCCTGCTCTTTGTCCTGTGGCTGGAACAGAACTGAACCCCTAGGCCTTCTTTTTTACGGGGATCTGAGCCAGGATAATGGCTAAAAACACCAGAAGACACCCGCCCAGTTCTTTCGGCGACAGCTTCTGCCCGAGGATAACCCATCCTGCCAGCAGGGAAAAGGCCGATTCCAGACTGAGAATCAGCGAGGCCAGAACCGGATCCGTATTTTTCTGCGCCACCACCTGCAGCGTGTAGCCCACGCCGCAGGACATGACGCCCGCATAGAGGATCGGAGCCCATGCCGCCGCGACGGAAGCAATGCTGACGGTCTCAAAGATCAGCGCCATGACGGCAGAACAGATGCCTGCCGTAAAAAACTGCACACAGGAGATCACCACTCCGTCCGCTTTGGGGGAGAAATAATCGATCACCAGAATATGAAAAGAGAAGCACACGGCACAGAGAAATACCAGCACATCTCCCCGTCCCACCTTCAATCCCTCTGTCATGCACAGGAGATACATGCCCACCGTGGCCAGCACCACACTGAGCCACACGCTCCAGGAGACCTTTTTCTTCATGAAGATCCCCAGAAGAGGCACGATGACGATATACAGGGCCGTGATGAATCCCGCCTTGCCCACAGTGGTATGAGCCACTCCGAACTGCTGAAAGGAACTGGCCACAAAGAGGACAAAACCGCAGCAAATGCCGCCTTTGACTGCCATCTTTTCCCCTGCTTTATTCCGTTCTTTCCCTCTGTTCCCTGCCCGGATCAGAGGGATCAGCACCGCGCCTCCTATGAGAAATCTGGAGGCGTTGAACGTAAACGCCCCCACATATTCCATGCCCACGCTCTGAGCCACAAAAGCCACTCCCCATATAAGGGCCGCCAGCCCCAGCAGCAGATTGCTCCCCATGGTCTTTTTTTCCATCGTCTATTCCTCCACTATAAATGCCCGGAATCCGGAACTGTACTCTTCCCTTCCATCCTGGAAGATCCACATGGCTTCCACCTGATCCAGACTCTCGATCAGCTTCTTTCCGTCCTCAAATTCCATATTGAACACTGCCGTGGACAGACAGTCGGCCATCCCCGAGTCTCTGCACAGAATGGACACGGAATCATACTCATCCCATGGCATCAGCAGCTCCGGGTGGATGATATGGTGATACTCTTTCCCGTCTACCGTATAGTATCTCTGATAGGACCCGCTGGTCACCAGAGACATGTCCTCCAGCTCCACCGCATAGAGATATTTTGTCTCGCTGGACAGATCCGGGTTCTGGATCCCCACTCTCCACCTGGTGTTGTCCCCTCTGGAGCCGATGGCCCTCACATTGCCTCCCACGCTTACCAAGGCTTTTGTCAGTCCATCCTCTTCCAGCTTCCGGCAGACCATCTCCGCGGCATAGCCCTTGGCGACAGATCCCACATCCAGGCTCATATCCGGGTCCGGCAGATACACCGTGGAGGCTTCCTCATCGATGACTACCTGGCCGATATCCGTGTGTTCCGCCGCTTCCCGGAGCCTGTCCATGGGCGGAAGAGCAGCCTCCTCCGGATTTTCGATGCCTTCCGTCCTGTACTCATGCCACAGAGACAGAACGCTCCCCATGGCCACATTCATGTAGCCGTCGGTTGTCTCATCCATCTTCACCGCTTCTTTCAGCATTCCGATGATCCTCTCGTCCACCTTCACCGGAGCCGTGCCTGCCTGGTCGTTGATGGTCTTTATGTTGGCCATGCCTTCATAATCATTGTAAATGTCATAAAGCTGATGATACTCCTTCAGCTGATCATAGAGCTCCTGAGCATATCTGCGGAAAGTTTCCTCATCCTCCGCATACCCTACCATACTGGTTACCGTGTCAAACAGGTCCAGAAACTGTACGTCGTATCTCTTAAGCTCCGGCTCCGGTCCGGCCTTTGGCGCCTTTTCTTTACACCCTGCCAGCAGCGCTGCCGGTGCGGCGGCTACGGCAGCCGCCAGAAGAACCGCCGTCCATCTTCTCTTTTTCATAAAGTCTTTCCTCCAGGTCTCCGTTGATTTCCGAATATTAAGTATATCACAAAAAAAATACTATGCAAGTTTCTTAACATTTCTTAAACATCCTTGCCTTTGCTCCCGGATTGTGTTATAATCCACAGAAGTTATCCATATACTAGTGTCAGGTAATTACACCGGAAAGGTGAGTGTTATGAAGAGTTTTCTTTCACGCTGGAAACATGCGTGGATATTGTCTTACGGCTTTATCTATCTGCCCTGGTTTCTGTACCTGGAGCGGACTGTCACCAGAAACTATCATATTATCCATACGCGGTTGGATGATCTGATCCCTTTCAACGAGTATTTCATTATCCCATACCTGTTGTGGTTTCCATATGTGGCAGGCATGATCATGTTTTTCTTTTTCAAAAACAAACAGGATTATTACCGGATGTGCACTCTGCTGTTCACCGGCATGACCATCAGTCTGGTGATCTGTACCTTTTACCGCAACGGCACCGACATGCGGCCCGTGGTCGATCCCGGCAGGAACGTGTTTGCCTGGCTGGTATCCCGCCTTCATGCGGCGGATACTCCCACCAACATCTTTCCCAGCGTCCATGTGTTCAACTCCGTCGTCGTTCACATCGCCGTGGCCAGAAGCAGCTGCTTTAAGAACCGGCCCTGGGTCGTCCGGCTGTCCTTCATACTGGCCCTGTCCGTCTGCCTGTCCACGGTGTTTTTAAAACAGCACTCCGTGGTGGATGGTATCGGTTCCATGATCATGTGTTACGCACTTTATCCTCTGGTTTACGGCGAGAGCTATATCGCCGGCCGGAGGCGGATCACAGGAAAAGCTCTGAGTTAGCCTCAGAGCTTTTTATTTTATACTCCATCCCCTCCGTGGACAAGGGGACACACGCCCCTTGTTCACGGAGGGTAACGGTTATACTGCATAAAATCCCACAGACTTCAGAAATCTTTCGAAGAATTGCCGTCCTTCCTCCGTGCACTTGTAGACCCCTGCATCCTCAAGTACTCTCTCAAACACCAGGCCTACCTCACGCCTCAGGATCTGCTCCACATTATCCCTGGTCACAGACTCATATCCGGGAAGGAACTCATCCACCCATGAGGCATGTTTTTCGATGGTCTCATTGGACCGGATATCTTTGCCTTCCACAATATACTCTCCCAGCAGTTCCAGTTCCTCCTTCAGCCGGGATGGCAGCACTGCCAGACCCATAACCTCAATAAGTCCGATGTTCTCCTTCTTGATATGGTGCAGCTCCTGATGGGGATGATACACGCCGAGAGGGAACTCTTCCGTGGTGATGTTGTTGCGCAGAACCAGATCCAGTTCAAAGAACTCTCCGTTCTTTCTGGCGATGGGCGTGATGGTGTTGTGAGGCTCCCCGTCGGTCTCGGCATAGATAAACGCCTCTTCATCCGTGTAGCCCCGCCAGGCTTTCAGGATCACCTCTCCCAGATCTGCCAGCCGGTCGGAATCCCTGGACTTCAGACGGATCACCGACATGGGCCAGTGGACGATCCCTGCCTCCACGTCCTCAAACTCTTTGATCTTAAACTTCTTCTCCACAGGCGCCTTGGCCATGGCAAAGGTATAGTGTCCTCCCTGGAAATGATCATGGCTTAAGATAGAACCGCCTACGATGGGCAGGTCTGCGTTGGACCCCAGGAAATAGTGGGGGAACAGCTCCACAAAGTCGAACAGCTTGATAAACGTGGCCTTCTCAATCTTCATGGGAACATGCTGTCCGTTAAAAACGATGCAGTGCTCATTGTAATATACATAGGGAGAATACTGGAATCCCCAGGGAGTGTCGTTGATGTTAATGGGAATGATCCTGTGATTGTTCCTGGCCGGATGATTGGCCCGGCCGGCATAGCCTACATTCTCCATACACAGAAGGCACTTGGGATATCCGCTCTGTCTGGCCAGCTTGGCGGCCGCGATGGCTTTGGGGTCCTTCTCCGGCTTGGACAGATTGATGGTAATGTCCAGATCGCCGTATTTGGATCGGGCCACCCATTTCATATCCTTGCACACCCGGTATCTTCTGATGTAATCGGAATCCTGACTCAGCTTATAAAAATAATCGGTTGCCTTCCGGGGAGATTCCTGATAATGTTTCCAAAATGTATGGACAACCTCCACGGGCCTGGGCATCAGACAGTTCATCAGTTTCGTGTCAAACAGGTCCCTGTAAGTGATACTGTCCTCCGGCAGTACTCCGCTCTCATGAGCGTAATCCAGAAGTTCTTTTAACACTTCCTCCAGAACCACCGGCTCCTCTATGGGACCCGGCTCCTCATATTCGTCCAGTCCCAGCACATCCAGAAGCTGATTGGTGGCATAGATCCGGTCCACTTCCGTGATCAGACCTGTGCTCAGTCCATACTGCACCAGTTTTTTAATCGCGCGATTTACCATCTTAAGGCCTCCCATCTCATTGATTACCAATAGTATAATACATTTTTTGTGGGAAAAACATGGAAATTCCTCTTATTTAGTTACATTTTTTTCACAAAATTCCGGATCCTCTCGGTCACGAGTCCTCCCAGGAGACCGATGACGGCGCCGGCCACGACTCCGGCAGCCATCAGAAAAGGAAGATAGTAGAATACTCCCGATGTCTGCACCACCACAGCCGCTATGGCGAGCTGTCCGATGTTATGACCGATGCCTCCCGTGATGCTCACTCCTACCTGGCTGAACAGGTTGGTCTTTCTGACCAGGATCATCAGGACCAGACTTACAACTCCGCCTGCCAGGCTGTAGATCATACTGGATGCATTGCCGAACGTAAATCCTACCAGTATGATCCTTATGAGGGAAATTGCCACGGTTCCACGGATCCCCACCGTATAAAGCCCGACGATGGTCACCAGATTGGCCAGCCCCAGCTTCACTCCGGGGATGGGGATCGGTATGGGGATAATGGCTTCCAGATAGCTGAAAATAAATGCCAGGCCGATGAGCATCCCATATGTAGCTACCCATCCTTTTGTCTTTCTCGAATTCATATGTGATCTGCTTCCTCCTGTCACAAAAGAACAGGCAGTAAGCGCTGCCTGTTCTTATCTGTCTTCTATCCCGTCTACTGAGCCTGGTCGAGAGCAGCCTGGACTGCCTCCATAGCTGCGGTGCTGGTGACTGTACATCCGGACACTCCGTCTACCTCGGCTGATCCTGCCGCCTCAAACGCCGGGGCCAGGGTCTTAAGGGCCTCTCCTCCAAGAGCAGGCGTCTCTCCGTCTCCCGTCAGTTCCACCGACTCGATGGCTCCCGTATCTCCGATCACCACCACGGCCTTCACTTCGCCTCCGAAGCCCTGGGAACTGCCTTCATAGGTTCCTGCCGTGTAGGATCCTGCTCCTGCGGCTGCCTCTGCGGCGTCTCCTGCTCCCCCGGCTGCCTGGTCCAGAGCAGCCTGGACTGCCTCCATGGCTGCGGTGCTGGTAACCGTACATCCGGATACTCCGTCTACCTCAGCCGATCCTGCCGCCTTAAACGCCGGGGCCAGGGTCTTAAGGGCCTCTCCTCCAAGAGCAGGCGTCTCTCCGTCTCCCGTCAGTTCCACCGACTCGATGGCTCCCGTATCTCCGATCACCACCACGGCCTTCACTTCACCTCCGAAGCCCTGGGAACTGCCTTCATAGGTTCCTGCCGTGTAGGATCCTGCTCCTGCAGATATCCCTGCGGCATCTCCTGCTCCCCCGGCTGCCTCTGTCTGAGCTTCTGTCTCCGTCTCTGTTCTCTCTATGATACCGATCTTGCCGGATGCCTGGTCCAGAGCCTGCTGCACGGCCTCCATGGCTGCGTTGCTGCTGATAGTGGAACCTGAAACCGCATCGACTTTGGAAGAATTGGCCTCTGTAAACGCAGGAGCCAGCTGCTCCAGAGCCGCTCCACCCAGAGCCGGCGTCTCACCTGCACCGGTCAGTTCTACGGCTTCGATGCCTCCTTTGCCCACTGTCACCACAGCGACAACCTCTCCTCCGAAACCCTGAGCGCTTCCTGTATAAGTCCCCGGCGTATAATCTACTTTCTCTGCTGACATGGCATCGATGGCCTTATATAAGGGTTCAGAACCAAATACTGTCCCTGCTGCCAGCACCAGCATCGCTCCAAGTCCCACATACCCCTTCTGTTTCTGTGTCATTCCTATACTCCTCCTCTATGGTTGTTGGCCGTCAGCTTGCAGGCCGACAGTCTGTACGCACATGGCTGAGGTACATTTTATCACATTTTTCGGGACTCTTCAATCTGTTTTACTGGTTCTCATATTTTTTCCATTTGAAATTGGGGATCACGTCGGACCACTTGCTGATGCCGATGATCTCCTTGGCAAACTCCGTCTCTTCCAGAGAACTCTTTTTATCTATGACTCCGAACACGATCCAGGCCGGCTTGCGCATGGTGGGCACAGGATAGTCGGGTGATGACATGTCGCACCTCCACAGACCAAAAGCAGTCCCCTGTCTTACCTCATGTACATTATCCACCTGTCTGTTCATGAGTATGGCATCGATATAAGGGTTGCTGTCCGCGATATAATAAGCATATGCCAGCGCCGCTGCCTGGACCCTCTCAATATCTCCTCTGGAAGCACTTTTTGATGAAAATCCCTGTTCTGACAAAATGATGTGCCTGACGCTTCCATCCGGCGCCAGCAGCTCCCGGCTCTTCATATGATCGGTCAGGATATGAAGGTTGTTGAAATTGACGATCCTGGTATCAGGACTCTCCGTGGCTCTTCCGTTCAGGCCGTCATCCCAGAACTCCGGCTCCGTCAGAGGATCGGGATAAGGGTGGTAGGACAGGCCCCAGCTGATGTCTCCCCCTTCCTTTACCATGGCTCCAAAGGTATCGATCACCTCCCTGGCTCCGTAATTTAACAGCGATTCCTCGGGTTCTGTCCAGAAAAAATCCGTGGAAAAATACAGTCTGTCATTGCTGCTGGTGCTTTTGACGGCCGTATAAAATACCCGGAAAGCTTTCATGTATTCTCTCACATATTCCTCCAGCTCCATCTCTCCGGCATAGTTCCATATACGGTTGTTGTTGATCTCGTTGCCGATGACCCAGTTAGAAACTTTTCCCTTGGAGCCTGCCATGCCGGAATATCTGTCTGCCAGGAAGGAGGCAACTGCCTTAATGGTGTCGACCCCTTCTTTGGTGCTGGCGTTAAAGCCGTAATAGTGGGCTTCAGAGCTTTTTTCCACTCCCGGCAGGAACAGCTGGGGCGTGTTGTCATTCCAGCCGTTGACCAGGATAGCCGTCACCATAATGTCCTTGCCGGAAAATACATCCACGATCTTGTCGTACTCTTCCATGAGCGCTTTGTTAAAATGATAGGTTTTCCCGTCATACCGGTATTCGATGCCCTCTCCCAGAACCTGATTAAAAGCAATATTGATCGAGGTGTGTTTCACGCCCAGCTCCATGGCATCCGCGATCATCATGCCGTCTATGAGAAGCCCCTTCTTCGTCTGAGGAGTTTTAAAATCTGCCGTGTTCCTGGCCACCGCCTCCGGATTGGTAATATAGGAGGGAGCACTGATGGCATGATATACGGTGCCGTCATAAACAGCCAGTACATATTTGCAGTACAGCCTGTCATCGCCGGTCCCGAATCCCAGAGGCAGGGAATAAGAAACCCTGTCTCCCTTGGTCCACCACGCCAGATAATCCTTCCGTTCTCCCAGCTCATCTTCATACGGCTGAAGCTCAAAAAGATACCAGTAATTATCGTAGACCTGAGGGTCCGAGACTTCCCCCGACACGGCTGCCGAAATGATCACATCGGTCCCATCGGTGGTGCAGGACAGCACCGCCTTCTCCGTAGGTGCCGGAATCTCCGGCACTGCCGGTTCGCCGTTCTCTCCCGTCTCATCGGAAACAGCTGTCTCTCCTGCAGCCAGCGTCTCCTGGCTGTCGGTTGCTCCATAAACATCTCTTCCGGTTCCCATGGCGATGCCGCAAACGGCCGCCGCCATGATCACAGATACACTCAATGCCTTCTTTATCCTTCTGATTCCGTCTTTTCTCATCTTCAAACCTCCGGCTTACTATCTTCTGTCTCTGATTCATGAAAGGTATTATACCCGTTCTCCCATAAAATACAAGTCGGAAACTTCTTACTTAGTTTTACGTTTTCTTTAAGAGCTATTCCCATTTCGGCCGTTCAATGATATACTGTGAAGTAAGAATGATTTGTAAAGGAGATCGGTTTTATGAGTTTTTTTCAGATTGCTTCCCTGGATAAGTTTCTGGAAACCGGCGATTATCAGGGACTTATGAATGCAATTTCCGACATACCGGAATCAGACCGGAACTACGAGAGCCTTATACCCTACTGCCGGAAATATCTGCTTTATGAGGTATTCCCTCACAGTCTTTCTGTGGAACTGGATATCCGGGATGATCAGGTGAGGATCCCCGTATGGGATCTGTCCGTGGCTCCCGTTATCAGAACCCTTACGAACAACACAATCATCATCGACCTGTTCCTCACCTGTCCTCTCTGGGATGGACAGCTGTACGAGTGCTGTTCCGGCGTGGGAAGTGATATCAGGCAGGCTATGGCAACCGCCATGGGATCCTTTTTCTTCTCCTTCTTAGACGGATTCAGCAGCGTGATGGACCGCCGGGATCCGATCATGGCAGAAACCTCTTTCGCCGGCAAAGAGCATCGTTTTGAAATATATTTAAGCAATATCACGGGTATGGGCACTTCGCCCGTGGATGAAGAAACCGATGTGGCCGTCTACTGGAATGCGCTGCAGGACGGGATCCTGAAGAGACTGGGCAATCAGGCCTTCTGCCTTGTAAAGATCTTCGGTTCCAAATTCAACGGAGAGATCACCGGCGAATGCCGCATCGGTGACTTACCCAGCAGCGAACTGGGAAGTATCGTCGCCGGTCTCGTGGAGCCCTGGGAGACAGAACAGTTTTATTCTCACAAACAGTTTATCATGATCCGCCAGACAGAAGACACTCTCCTTCCCTATCCCTACTCCGGTGAAGAAGGCCGGCGAAAGTTCCGGGAAGCTGTCATCACCGCGGCCCGTCTGTTCCATGAAAGTGATACGGAGGAACTGTATGAGTCTTATCCCCGGCGCCTGGCCGAAACCATCGGCGACAAAACCCTGGCGCAGGAATGCTGTTCCTTCCTGCCGGAGCTGTGTGCCCAGAACGCATACAGTCAGGTCTCCTATGGCGAGACCATCGGCATCTCCATCGGCGATGCTCCGTCCGTCACCTGCTACCATTCGCAGCTGTCCGACTACTGGTCTCTGTGGAATGTTCTCCTGTCCGCCTTCCAGGACGGGACTTTCGGTCAGGAAGCCAACACTATCTACCGGGAATACATCAGTGTCAGCGCCACTTACAGTGTGCTGCAGCAGATCCAGGAGAAGGCCTCCACTCTGTCCGGGAGTCAGCTGTCCGCTCTCCTGTTCCAGATGGATGAGGATTTCTGTCTGCGGTAGATCCGCCGGGAACGGCCTTCAAAAAGGAACATCGCTTCTGCCTGTGCAGAGGCGGTGCTCCTTTTTACTGTGATCATATTACTTTTTCCGGATCAGGCCCAGGCTTTTTCAGTTCGTTCATAAATTCTTTCTCTGTCATATTTTTCCTGGCTGCCGCCTCCTTTAAGGTGATAACGCCGTCCCGGGACAGGAAGTAAAGAGTTTCTAACTCGCCTTTTCTTCTGCCTCTCTTTTCTCCCCGCTTTTCGCCCTCCCTCTGTCCTTCCAGAGAATCTCTGCTTCCAACTTTCTGTAGATGGCTTCTGTATCCAGTCCGATCAGATACGCGGACTCCACTTTCACTCTGATGCCATCCAGATCATACACTTCTCGCGCCCGTTTCACGTCCGCCGTATAGATCACTATAATCCTCAGACTTTTCAGCTCATCCAGCCGATTCTGGTCTGCATATCGTTTGGTCACTCTGGCCGCATAATTTATATATTTCACAAAATTCTCTCTGCTGTAATGGGACTCATAATCAAAAATAGCCACCGCCTCGTCTTCCAGCACAAACAGGTTATCCAACCTGAGTTCATTAGCCTCGATCACCGGCAGATTCGTAGGCAGGATGCCTTTTACCTTGATGTGGGGCAGACCGAAGGGGGACAGGCTTCTTCCTACCATGGCTTCTCCTGTGATTTTGGAGGTGATATCCTTATTCTGATAGGCGATATCGCGGTTTCGGCCTGCTGTCACCGGAGACTTCCGAACCGTCCCCTGATCCTTTTTTGCCTTACTGGTATTTTCTTTTGGTGATTTTGATCCATTCTTTTTTCTCGCCATCTCTCTTCTTTATTATACTGTAAAATTTGTTGTTCATGCAAAGCAAAAATCGACCCCAGACGGAAATCTCTGCTGGTAAATTCTGCCTTTTCGGATCTTGGGGTTTTTCGGCATACCGCCGCGGAATACAAGGCGTATAACGCCTTTTCATGAATATCAGATGGTACATTCTCGGTACCGGAACAGATGACTTTCTGTTGTAGAACGCATACCATGAACTGACATGGGTTTCAAGAAAAAACGAAAAATATTAAAAAGATAAAACGAAGGAGTACTGCTTCTGCATATATGCAAAAGCGGTACTCCTTCGTTGGAATTAAAGTCTTTTATCCGGGATCACAATCTGTCTCTGTCTTATTATTCATCTCTTTTCCCGGGCCTGGTCTGATACAAAATATACAGGCCTGCGAGAGCGGCAGCCCACAAGATTGCCCACAGGATTCCCTTGGAATTGTCCCCGGTCTTGGGAAGCATGAGGTCCATAGGAACCTCTTCATCCAAGATGTATTCAAATGTCTGTTGATCCGGGTTCCAGACTTTTTTGTAGGTCTTGGGTACGTCTCCGTCTGTCACAGTGACTCTATTCGGACTGTCAGGATCGCCAGGATCCGGAAGTCTGGGTGTGCTCGGAGGAGTCGTTTCTGGATCTGATGGTTTTGTTGGCTTGTCGTTGTTAGGTGAATCCTTTGTATTGACAAATGCGGCGGAAGATGGTGTGGCAGTAATCGCCCCGCTTACTCCGTCTTCATAATTAGAACAGAATCCATCTACTTTGGTCTCTGTCACTTTATAGGAGATTCCCACAGGCAGATCCTTAATAATAACACTTTCACCGCCACTTAAACTTAATGTCGTTTCTCCTTTATCATTAAATATTACGTCGACAGGATCCTTCCCGTATTTTGACCAAAGGCCATTGTAGGTTCCTTTATGAGGCTTTCCTTCTTCTGTCAAAGCTATAGTAAATACAAACTTTATTTCTTTGTCGGCCTCAGTAAGATCGTTTCCAGAAAGGGTCTTTTCAATCTTCAGTTCACCTGTCTTCGGATCTGGTTCATCTGGTTTTGTATTTGTAACAGCAACCTTTACATAATCAGGATCCTCAGGCAGACTGAACTTACCCTCTTTTGCTACTGTTCTGGCAAAATACAGCTTTATTGAGTAGGTATACTCGCCCGCATCCTTGTCACTTGGTTTCTTTTTATAAATTTTTAATTTATCCCATACCTGACTAAACTTTTCACTATCCTTTTTAAAAGAAACTTCTTTAATCTTTGCTCCATCTCGGTAAAGTTCAATTTTAAACTCGTCGTAGTTTCCTGACTTGATTTCCTCCTGAACTTTATCAGTCAGCGTTATTGTGAATTCACCTGTTACATTTTCCCAGCTATTACTCTTTTTCTCAGGTGCCGTACTTCTGCTCTTGTTGAAGGCCAAAG